>JABLTL010063356.1_pt1 | contig 16532 bp, 15 predicted proteins | sample 7160151 | NCBI WGS metagenome assembly JABLTL01 (sample SAMN14651223, study PRJNA627086) | human gut metagenome | isolation source: feces | host: Homo sapiens
ACAGCCTGCCTGCGACTTTTTGCCTTGTCTACGTAAAATTTATGCTCGAAAATCTGCATATTATCTTAGTGTCAACACTCCCTAAATAAGTTATAAGAGACTTTTTCAAGTCTCTTATTTTTTTGCATAATTTTACTCAATCCAGCCATAATACTACCGAAGATTTTACGATGTGACGCTTTTCAGAGCAAGTGTCAGGGAGGTATTATGGCTGAATATATTGAACAGGGAATTTTCAGGATCTCAAAATCAGTCGGCGCAGAAAGCTTTGCCGCTGTGGTAGGACAAATGGAGGGTGACGGGCCGCTCGGTTACTGCTTTGACAAGGTGGTCGCGGACAGTCACTTCGGACAGGAAACATGGGAAAAAGCCGAGAGCCGCTTTCAGCTTGAAGCTGTGCGTATTGCCGCACAAAAAGCCGATATTCTCAAAGACGATGTGGACGTTATCTGCTCGGGCGACCTCATAAACCAATGCATTGGCTCGACCTACGGTCTGAGGGAGCTTGAAATACCGTTTCTCGGCCTTTACGGCGCTTGCTCCACTATGGCAGAGGGACTGCTCATAAGCTCGCTCCTCATTGACAGCGGCGCGGCCAAGAGAATAACTGCCGTCACCTCGTCGCACTTCTCAACGGCTGAGAGACAGTTTCGCTTTCCGCTTTCCTACGGCGGTCAGAGAACTCCCACCTCTCAATGGACGTGCACAGGCTCGGGCGCTGTCATTCTGTCAGAGGTCAGCGGAAAGGACGCTCCAACCGTTGCAGGCGGCTGTATCGGCAAAATAGCTGACCTCGATGTCTCGGACATAAATAATATGGGCAGCGCTATGGCTCCTGCCGCTGCGGAAACTATACGGCGTTATCTCACCGCAACGAAAACTTCGCCAAACGACTATGACCTGATAGTCACGGGAGATTTGGGTACGGTCGGCAGCAAGCTCGTTATCGACATTCTGGCAAGGCAGAATATCGACATTTCGATACAGCACAGAGACTGCGGTGCTATGATCTTCGACTGTGACGCGCAGGACACCCACTGTGGAGGTTCGGGCTGCGGCTGTAGTGCAAGCGTTCTGTGCGGTCATTTCCTGCCCATGCTCCAAAGCGGAGAAGTCCGCAGTATGCTTTTTATCGCAACAGGCGCGCTAATGTCGCCAATGTCCGTCCAGCAGGGCGAATCCATTCCGTCTATCGCTCATCTCGTTCACTTCACAAGGGGGTAAATTCTATGCTTATGGATATCATCAAGGCTTTTCTCGTCGGCGGAGCTTTGTGCGCTGTCGGTCAGCTCCTCATCGACTTCACTAACCTCACCCCTGCGCGCATTCTCACGGGCTATGTCGTAGCAGGAGTAATTCTATCAGCCGTGGGTCTGTACAAACCCTTCGCCAAATTTGCGGGCGCAGGTGCGTCCGTGCCCCTTACGGGTTTCGGCCATCTTCTCGCTGAGGGCATTCGCAAAACGATCGAAAAGGACGGATTTCTCGGTATCTTCACTGGCGGCTTGACTGCCGCAGCCGGCGGAGTAACTGCCGCTCTCCTATTTGGTCTGATTGCCTCTCTTATTTTCAAGCAGAAAGATAAGGCTTAGTTTTCGTTCTTTTCCACAATTCCATTGCTAATGCTCACCGCGTTTGTGCTGTTTTCTACAAACTTCTGCTTTTTCTTCAAATCCCCTTGACTTTTCTTCTATTATGTAGTATAATAACTAAGCTGTGATATTTACACAGCTTGTATGGCGGCATAGCTCAGTTGGCTAGAGTACTCGGTTCATACCCGATTGGTCGTTGGTTCGAATCCTACTGCCGCTACCATGCGTTATCGCTTTTCGCTTTAACGCATCCGGCCCGTTGGTCAAGAGGTTAAGACACCGCCCTTTCACGGCGGAATCATGGGTTCAATTCCCGTACGGGTCACCATACTTGGACAATAAAATAGATGCCCACCGAAAAATCTGCTATACATAGCGGATTTTTTGCGTTTAAAGGCGAAAAAATTCAAGTGTAAAACCGTAGATGCTTTTCAGCGCATTTTCCTTACTTACGGGATTTGAACCCTCGCAGGGAAAAAATTCGGAAAATTTCAAGGCAGATTTGAGAAAAATAATCTCAGATCTGCCTTTTTTATATAGAAAATAATACACGAACTTTGCAAGACCGTTTTGTCTAATGTCACGAATTTAAAGTGATGTTGAACAAAGCGGTCTTTTTTAGTTTCAGGGTGAGGAGGTGAGCTCAATGTAAAATCTATACTATTAAAAAGGAACTCTAAAATGATCGGAGATAAAATCAATGAGTGAAAAGCTGATAATCAATACAAATCTGCTTAGAAAAGAATCCGAGTTCAGGACGAGATCCTGCGTGGTGGAGAAAGCGATTGCCGTCCCCCATGCGGAATTTGACGAGCTGAAAAGACATCCGCTGCGTGACAACAGGCTGATTGCGGAAAACGCTGACATGATGTACTGCGACAAAGACGGCAGCTATCATTGCCTGCTGATTTACGATCAGAAACAGGGCGACGGCTTGCTGATCGAATCGGAAGGTATGGCTTACGCACGATACGCTCAATATATCCCAAGAGCAAGAGAGCTTGTGGAAAGACAGCGGAGTCCCGAAATATCGCTGACAAACAGTGAAAACAGACTCTTAGATTTGTTAGGCGAAATGGCGGAAAGGATCGCAAATGCCGTTCAACATGGTTATAGTGATTTTACGATAGACGACGTTCTGCAGGATCTCGACTGTGATTTCGATGAGGTAAAGGAGATGATGACTCATACGGTTGCAAAGAAACTCAGTAAAATGGACGGTATAGGTTCGGTTGATGTCAGCGATCTGGATATTCCGTTTCAGCCTGATATTTCGGTAAAGATGGAAAGCAGCGAGGGGGTATCGGAAGAACCCGAAATCAGCATGACAATGTAAAAAAGTTCGAATTACAGACTAAAACGTTTTATTTGAAAGGAGGGATGCACAGCAAAATAAAGGAAAGGACGTGGTGGGAAACGATAAGATATTTCGATATCTTTGCAGGTATCGGCGGATTTCGCTCAGGATTTGAAAAAGCAGGCGGATTCAAGTGCGTCGGTCACTGCGAGATAGATAAGTATGCAAAGAAAGCCTATGAAACTTTGTATGATACAAAAGGTGAGGTGTTTTATGATGACGCAAGAAAAATCGATCCAAACGAGCTGCCGGATTTCGACATTATTTCGGGCGGATTTCCTTGCCAAAGTTTTTCACAAGCTGGAAAAAGGCGTGGATTTGCCGATTCAAGGGGAACACTGTTCTTTGAAATTGCCAGAATTGCCGCCGTTAAAAAACCTAAATATCTGCTGCTTGAAAACGTTCCCGGACTCCTATCGCATGACTCAGGCAGGACGTTTGCGGCCATCCTCGGCTCGTTGGATGAGTTGGGGTACGATGTCACATGGCAGGTGCTTAACAGCGCAGATCATCATGTCGCCCAATCCCGAAAAAGAGTGTATATTGTCGGATTTCTTAGAGAAAAATGCTCCGGCAGAGTACTGTCTTTCACAGACTCAAATCCAAAAACTCTTATTCAGCGCATTCCCGGAAAAGAAGGAAACCGAGTCTACTCTCCCGAAGGATTGAGCATAACTCTCACCAGTCAGGCAGGAGGCTTCGGCGGTAAAACGGGACTTTATGAGATCATGGGTATTCCTGTCAAGGTCAAGACCAAAGCCGGATTTCAAATTGCAATGCCCGGCGACAGTATCGACCTTTCATACCCGAATCTGAATTCACGGCGAGGTCGTGTGGGAAAAGAAATTGCTCACACTCTTACGACAAGCTGCAATCAGGGGTATTATTTCGTTTACTGTATTGACATGAACCAAGAACCTGAGATCACGGAGTTATCAAGGTGTATCACGGCTCGGCAAGACAGCGGGATCAGCAAGCACAAGGGCGAGCATTCAGGAGTTATTGTCATCACCGAGCCGATAGCCGTGCTGACTCCCGATAAGGAAAACGTCCGTCAGCAGGGCAGACGATTCAAGCTGCCCGATGAACCGATGTTTACCATTACAGTTGCCGACAAGCATGGCGTGGTCTATTGCGGATATATCCGCAAGCTCATGCCGATCGAAGCATGGCGGCTGCAAGGCTTCACGGACGAGCAGTTTCAAAAAGTTCAGGCAATCGGAATGTCCGATGCACAGCTTTACAAGCAGGCAGGAAACGCCGTGACAACCAACGTTGTGGAAGCTGTTGCAAGGTTTATTTTAGACGTTGAAAAGGAGAATGTTAATGGATCAGATGATTAATATTTTTGAAAATGAGGAATTCGGTTCTGTCAGGACTATGAAAGAAGAAAACGGCAGCGTTGTATTTTGCGGTTCTGATGTTGCTAAAGCGTTGGGATATAGAAGCCCAAAAGACGCAATTTCGGCACATTGTAAGGGGGCGATAAAACACCGCCTCCCTACATCAGGCGGTACTCAGGAAATGAAATTTATTCCGGAGGGTGATGTTTACAGACTTATCGCTCATAGCAGACTGCCAAGTGCAGCGAAGTTTGAATTATGGATCTTTGATGAAGTACTTCCAACGATCAGGCGAACAGGCGGTTACGTTGCCAACGAGGATATGTTTATCGAGAACTATCTTCCCTTTTTGGACGAGCCGTATCGAAATCTTTTCCGTCTGCAAATGGTATTTATCGACAAGCTTAACGAGCGTATCAGGCACGATCAGCCGCTGGTGGAGTTTGCAAATCAGGTGTCGAATACCGATAATCTCATCGACATGAATGCTATGGCAAAGCTTGCGGCGGAGGAAAATATTCCGATTGGCAGGAACAGGCTATTCAAATGGCTGAGGAAAAATGGGATCATCATGTCGGACAATCTACCCTATCAGAAATATATCGAGCGTGGGTATTTTTCGGTAAAGGAGTCTGTTTTTGAAACCGGTTCAATGACCAAAACCTATCAGCAGACCTATGTAACGGGCAAGGGGCAGGCATATATAATTGGCAGGCTAAGAAAGGAGTTTTTGCAGTAATGGAAATAAAAAATATTTCTTTACATGAACTGAGAAAAATGAACGACAGCGAAGGTCTTGTAATTCAAGGCCGCGGCGGAGATTTGAAGGAATGGCTAGACGGTATAAATGAAATGCTGACCGAACGAGGAATATTGCAGAATAGGAGCAGATTTGAAAAAGCATATGCCTTTAATAACGAGAAATTAACCTGTCTGCTGTTACCGTTTGACGGTGTTAAGCTTGATATCGGCAAGCTTGCGATGTGGCGGCTTGAAACAAGGGAAAACTTCGGCAGTACGTGGCTGTCGGATTACGTTCCAAATAATCTCGGCGGATTTATCGAGGAGCAGTCCGAAAATCATGAAATGGAGGGAAAAATGCAGGAAAATAAACGTCCGAAATGCCCGATAATAGGAGCTGACGGCAATATTTTCAACATCATGGGAGCAGCTTCCAAAACGCTGAAACGCAGCGGAATGTCAGAGGACGCAAGGGAAATGTGCAGTCGTGTGACTTCATCGGGCAGCTATGAGGAAGCTCTCGGAATTATTATGGAGTACGTCGAGCCTTGTTCAGAGGCGGAAATGTGTGAAGATCTCAATATGGATATAGGGCTGTAAATCGGCGAAATTTAAGGTGAAAGAAGTGATGAAAATGAAAATATCCTGAGTTTTGGAGGTATTATGCAGACGAGAAAAAGATATGAAAAATCAAGAATCATCATCAGCGGAGATGTCCCTGCAATGATGAAAAAAGCGAAGTCCGTACTGTCCGACAAGCAGTACCGTGAGCTGTGCCGTTCAGTGAACGAGGCGGAGAATTACAATGAGAAGAAAGGATTGATAAAAGCCTGTATTCAGGTAAAAAATAAGGTTTAAAGCCGTTTGTCGGGAGCAGAAAATGTTCCGTCAGACGGCTTTTTTTGTTCCCGAAAACCGCGGAAAGGAGGAAAAATGAATAGTTTTCTTTCATGGGTGGGAGGCAAGAAGCTCCTGCGCGATGACGTTATTATTCGTATGCCTCCATTTTACGAGAAATATATCGAGGTTTTCGGCGGCGCAGGGTGGGTTTTGTTCAGAAAATCGCCCGAAAACGAGGTTGAGGTTTTTAACGATTTCAACAGCAACCTTGTGAATCTGTACCGCTGCGTCCGTGATAATCCTGCAAAATTGAAGTACAAGCTGCGGTACGTTCTGAACTCCCGTGAGGACTTCAGGTGGATCGCTTTTCTGCACAAAAAAGGCGTATTTACAAGGTTTCACGACTATGACAGGGCGGCAAAGTTCTATCAGCTCATCCGTTACAGCTACGGCAGTACGCTGGACAGCTTTGCAAGTCAGCCCCACTCTATTTGGAGCGATTTTTCGCTGATAGATATGGCTTCACGGCGTTTACAGAGAGTAATAATTGAAAATCAGGACTTTGAGGTACTGATAAAGCATTACGATAGTCCCGTCAGCTTTTTCTACTGCGATCCGCCGTATTTTGCTACGGAAAGCTATTACAAGGACGTTGGATTTACAAAAAAAGATCACATAAGGCTGCGTGATACGCTTGTGGGAATAAAGGGTAAATTTCTTGTTTCGTACAATGATTGCCCTGAAATTCGGGAATTGTGGAAGCGTGACGGTATCCGCATCAAAAGCGTGAGCCGTTTGGATAATCTCAGGCAGCGTTACCAAAAGGGCGCAACCTACGACGAGCTGTTTATCAGCAATTACGACACGAACGAGCGGCAGAATATGTGTCATCAACTGTCGTTTTTAGAAAGTGAATATGCGGGAGGTATAACATGAAGAAATATACTGTTTACACAAAAGGCTTTGTTAACGACGACGGCTGCATCGAGATTCCGGGGGTTTTCCTTGAGGACGGTGCGGAGGTAGATGTCGCCATCAGCGTAGAATCGGGAAAATTTGAGATCGCTATGTTTCCCTCAGCGGAAGTCAATAAGGGGAGCATATTCGATAAATTCTGCCATGAGTACGATAATTGCGACGAATGTCCCGTGCAGGACGAGTGTTCGGAGGATCTTGATATGTAAGATGCAATAAAAAACGCTGTTCATCTTGTCGGAAAGGTCGATAATTCGGGAAAAGTCTGGACTTTGGCGTTCCTTTATGGTATGTTAAATAAAAAAATAAAGGAGCGTTTCAAATGAAAAAAATCACCGCCATTCTGATACTGCTGACACTGCTTACAAGCTGCGGAGAACAACGTAAAACAGCCGAAAATTCGATGTCAGGGACTACTGCAGAAAATAACATCGGGGAAATATCATGCGAAGTCACAACGACCTGTTCGGATATGATCTCCTCGACTGTTACGACTGCGGAAATTCCCGAAAAATCGCCAAAAACTACGGAATCACAGACAACCGTCACGGTTAGTGAAATTACAGAAGAAAAAGAGTCTGGCGATTCCGTTACAACCTCAGAAATCCCCGAAAAATCGCCAAAAACTACGAAATTGCAGACAACCGTCACGGTTAGCGAAATTACAGAAGAAAAAGAGTCTGACGATTCCGTTACAACCTCAGAAATCCCCGAAATATCACCGGAAACAGTGGAATTGCAGACAACTGTCACGGTTAGTGAGAATGCAGAAGAAAAGAAGTCTGACGATTCCGTTACAACAGCAGAAACTACCGATATATCGCCGAAAACCGACTATGAAAAGGCATTGGAAATTTATAATTTTATGCGTGAGAACGGCAGCGGAACTTGCATAAATTACGCCTGCCGGACTTATGAAATGTGTCGGGAAGTCGGGCTGCCGTGTTACATCGTGTGGACCAATGCAGGGATGTACGGTCACGTTGCTAATACGGTGAAAATCGGCGATATATGGTACATTTTGGACGCTCAGGGCGGTTATTTCCTCGACTACAATTACGGCTTCACGGAGGTGGTGGACATCGACGGAAATCACATCGCTGACGACGATATGCTGAGCAATTACAGCTATGAAGAATTAAATTAAAATTTGCGAGAATCCCCGATTATTTGGGGATTCTTTACATTGAAAGGAAGAAAGAAATGATCAACTTAAAAAAGAAAATAAAGAAACTGGGCGCAGGGTTCATGGCAGGGCTCTGCGCTTTTTCCATGCTCGGAACAAATCTGAGCAGTGGAATTTCAACGAATGCCGCAAGCACGATAACTACCGAAAATTCGGCGTTTCCGAGTGCTGATACTGTTATCGCACAGGCGGCAACGCTGCTCGGTTCGACTTACGGTTGGGGATTCAAGGGCTACACGGGCATCTACTATCAGGGCAGCTACAGTCCCCTTTCCCTCGATTTTGTGCGTAATCAGGGCGTTGACTGTTCGGGGCTGATCTACTACACGCTGACACACCTCGGCTACAAAACAAGCGGTTTTTCGTGGAATAATCCTGTGCCTGTGGATACTCCCCATTGGCTGTCCGTGAACGGCGACTGCACGATCTCATACGGCGGTATTACGTCAAAAATCGATGTTGAAAAGGCGAATATTCCTTACAAAGAACGTCCTTACTGGGAGTGCGCCGACGGCTCGACTATCACGCCCGGCTCGGTTGTGATCGCCGATAATCTCAGCGGTGAGGATCATTCGTGGATATATATGGGCGAGTTCAATAACAGGGACGAAGTGGTCAGCTATCTGCGAAATATCGGCGTAAACGAGAGCTACATCAACAGCAAAACTGTCGGTGACGGCAAGGGTGACGGCGGTACTCACTGGCGAATCGAATCCAACGGTTCTCAGGGCTGCGTTATCAATAACCGCACTGACGGTAAGCAGTCAACGGCAATGAATACGTACGCTTTCCGCATCACAAAAACGGATGTAAAATTCAGCATCACAAAGGTGCTGAGTACCGATAATTCGGTAAAAATCAGCGGTATAAGTCCAATTGACGGCACTAAGGCGGTCTACGGAGTTTACACCGATAAGGACTGCAAAAACAAGGTCGGTGAGATCACAATAGGCGCTGACGGAACAGGTTCGATCACGCTGCCCGATAAGCAGTATTACGTCAGAGAAATTTCCGCTCCGACCGGATATGACCTGTCCGATGATGTTGTTGCACTCAAGGCGAACAGCAATGTGAACGTGCAGGAGGATATCACAAGCGGAAAAATAACTATCAATAAGACTGCCGAGGACGACATTGTCGGCGACCGTGAATTTAAAATCACATGGACAGACGGCGGTAAGCAGCATTCAAAATCCGCTAAGACCGACGCTAAAGGCGTTGTTGTTTTTGACGGTCTGCACGTTTATGATTTCGGCAGTAAGGGCGCGATTTCGTACAATATTGTGGAAATCAATACTGAGTAAAGATATGTGATCCCAAAGGCTCAGGATGTAACTTTGACAGGCGGAGATGCCGATTTGACAGTCGCTGTGAAGTTTGAAAACAAGCTGAAAAAGTTCACAGCGGAGGTTACAAAAAGGGATTCCGAAACCGTATCAGCACAAGACGATGCAAGTCTCGCAGGAGCGGTTTATGGCCTATATTGCGATGGCAAACGTGTGGCAACATACACCACCGACGAGAACGGTCACTTCATAACTGACGAATTTGTTTGCGGAAATTACACATTACAGGAGCTTTCTCCGTCTGAGGGTTATCTCATTGACGATACCGTACATCCTGTTGGTGCAGAGCCTAAAAATTATTCGATCGAAACAAATCCAATTTCACTTGATGTCACAGAGGACGTAATAAAGGGAAAAATCAGCATTATTAAACACAGCGATGACGGCACGACTCAGATTGAAACACCTGAAGAAGGTGCAGAGTTTGAGGTATATCTCAAGACATCCGGCAGCTATGAAAATGCAAAGGAAACCGAGCGTGATCGTCTTGTCTGCGATGAATCCGGCTTTGCAGAATCCAAGCTGCTCCCCTATGGCGTGTATGTTGTTCATCAGACCAAAGGCTGGGACAATACTGAATGGATTGATGATTTTGAGGTAATTGTCAGCGAAAACGAAAAAAACTATTTTTACCTTATCAACGATTCTGTAATTACGTCTTACGTTAAAATCGTAAAAAAGGACGCTGAAACAGGCAATATAATTCCCGTGTCAGGAATCGGATTTATGGTATGGGACTGTGCAAATAATGCCTATGTTTCGCAGAAGATCAACTATCCGTCAGAAATGACTCTTGATACTTTTTATACTGACGAAACCGGAACATTAGTGCTCCCCAACGAGCTTGCCTACGGCGAGTATGAGCTTCACGAGGTACAGTCCGCTAACGGCTATGTACTGGACAAAACTCCTGTTCCTTTTACCATTGACGGCACAGAAAAAACTGTTGTGGTAGAAAAGTTTAATACAGCACAGAAAGGAAGGATCTCCGTTCAGAAATCAGGAGAGATTTTCAATTCCGTAAGCGAAAATGAAGAAAAGTACACTCCGATTTTTGAGGAAAAAGGGCTTGAAAACGCCATATTTCAGGTTATCGCAGTCGAGGACATCATCACTCCTGACGGAACTGTTCGTGCAAACGCAGGCGATATTGTCGCTGAGATCACGACCAATGAAAATGGATATGCGGAAACTGATCTGCTCTACCTTGGAAAGTACGAAATTATGGAGATCACAGCGTCCTTCGGATATGTAAGAAATCCCGAAATAAAGGCAGTTGAGCTGACATATGCAGGACAGGAAATTGCTGTAAAAGATACTATAAATACAACTTTTGTGAACGATTATCAGGGCATAGAAATCAGTCTTGAAAAGCTTATAGAAAGTGATGAAAAGTACGGAATATCGGCAGAAAACGGCTATAAAAATGTTCGCTTCGGACTGTTTGCTGATGAGGAAATTATCGCTGCCGACGGAACTTCTATTCCCGAAAACGGACTTATCGCAGAGGTTTCACTCGGCGAGGATATGAAAGCCGTATTTGCCGAAAAACTGCCCTTTGCGAGATATTATGTGCAGGAGATTTCAACCGATGAGCATTACATTCTGAACGGCGAAAAGTACCTTGTGAATTTTGAATATATGGGTCAGGATATGGCTACAGTGTCCGTGGATTGCGGACAGTTTGTAAATGAATTAAAGCGAGGAACGGTCAAAGGTATCAAGGTAAATGAATCCGATGAGCCGCTTGAAAATGCGCTGTTCGGACTTTTTAATACCGACTGTACTGAATTCACGGAGGACAATGCGATTGTGACTGCAAAGTCCGATAAACAGGGAAAATTTGAATTTGAGGAAGTGCCTTACGGCGAATATATTGTCCGTGAAATTGCAGCTCCAACAGGCTACATTTTAAGCGATGAAAGCTATCCTGTGAAAATTTCAGAGGATGGCGAAATCGTTGAAATTACGGCAATAAACAAGCCTGTTACCGTTGAGATCAGCAAGCGTGACGTTCACGGAAATGAACTCGTCGGCGCTGAAATGGAGCTTATCAACAGTGACGGAGAAAGTGTTGATAAATGGACTTCGGACGGCAAAAATCACGTAATATCAAGACTTTCCACAGGTAAATATGTGCTAAAGGAAGTTGCTGCTCCCGACGGCTATGTTATCGCTACCGACATTGAATTTGAAGTGTTTGCAGACGGCTCAGTAACGTTAAAAAATGCTGAAACTACGGCGGTTTCCGAGGACGGTAACCCTCTTATCGTTATGGTTGACGAGGCTGTGAAAATTCCCGAAACTCCCAATATACCGTGGAATCCAACGTCACCACCTACAGGCGATATGGGCAGGAATCCGATTGCGCTTATTATGATTATCGCAGGACTCGGCGGTTTTATCATCACTTCGATTATTCGCAGAAAAAAAATGAGACTGCGGAGATCGAGCGAAAATATTCTGAACTCTGCCCCGATTTTATTGAAAGGAACAAGGAAAATGACTAAAAAATCAAAGCTCGGAATCATGGCGGCTGTTTCAGCCGCCCTCCTTTTAGGAGGCGCATTTCTTTATTTTAAGGACGATATAGCACAGGAAATCGCCGAAAACGACCTTGAGCCGTTCAGACCGATAACCGTTTCGCAGGGTACGCTTGACGATATTACAAGCGATTTAATTGCGAAAACTACAACAAAAAATACGATAAAAACTGACAGTACCGAAACAACTGTGACTGCCGAAATTCCGCAGAATGTCACCGTTTCCGATACTATCCCCGATGATGTCCGCCAAAGCCTTATTGATTCGGCTCAGGCGATGAACCGCGCATATCCCGATACGGTCGGGTGGCTGTATATCCCCGATACTGCGATAAATTACCCGATCATGCAGGGCTGCGATAATGATTTTTATTTGCATCACACCTACGACGGCAGCAGCTTAAAATCTGGTTCGATTTTTCTTGATTATCGCTGTGAAAACAGATTTATGAATCCTATAAATATCGTTTATGGACATAACATGAAGAACGGCTCAATGTTTGCAGGATTGCTTAAATTTGGTGATATTTCGTACTTTGACAGCCACAAGTACGGCTGGCTCGCTACTTCCGAAACAGTCTACAGGATAGATTTTTTCTCCTGTGCAAAAGCAGATATGAACGATGCGATTTATAACGGGACAACGCCTGTCGACGAGTGGATATCGCATTTGTCAGACATTTCCGTTGTGACAGAAAATGCCGATTTTTCGGGGAATGATCGCTTTATTTCGTTGTCCACCTGTTCATACGAATTTGAAAATGCAAGAACGATCCTGACGGGGAAACTTGTTGAGATGAATGGAGGTTGATATTTTGAAGAAAAACATCAAAAAAACGCTTGCCTGCAAGCTGGCGGCGGTTGTGACTTTCCTCAATTTTGCGGTGATCTCCGCACACGCTGAGGGTGACGTTGCGAGTGCAGTTGAAAACACATGGAACTCCGCAAAAAGTCAGATCAAGACCGTTACGAACAACGTCATTTTCCCTGTAATTGACGTAATATTGGCAATTTTACTGTTTGTTAAACTTGGTACGCTTTACATGGAGTATCGCAAACATGGTCAGATCGAATGGACTCCGGCGGCGATTTTGTTCGGATGTCTTATCTTCACGCTGACTGCTCCACTGTATATCTGGTCAATCGTTAATATATGAGGAGAATAATGCCGTATATCCCATTTACAGAAGAACAAAAAATCACCGCAAACAGCGTAGAACTGGCGGATTTCCTGCGTATGCGAGGCGAAAAACTCGAACGTGCAGGACGTGAGTACAAGCTGATCTACAGCGACAGTTCGGGCAAACATGACAGCATCACAATGTCGGGGAGTACATGGTTCGATCACAAAAATCAGGTTGGCGGCGGCGCAATAAAATTCATGCAATATTTCTACAATATGGACTTCCCAACGGCTGTTCAGGAGCTTCTGGGGCAAAGGGTGACGCCTCTGTCTCATGCTCCGCCGAAAGAAAAAGTGCAGCCGGAAAAAACAAAAAAATTTATACTTCCGACTGCAAATGAAAATATGCACAGGGTGTTCGCATACCTCATAAAACAGCGGTTTATCGCGCCTGATATTATCAGCTTTTTTGCGAAAGATCACACGCTGTATGAGGACAAGGAGCATCATAATGCAGTGTTTGTGGGCGTTGATGAAAACGGAGTTCCACGTCAGGCTCACAAGCGTTCAACATCAACTTTCGGGAAATCATTTCGGCAGACTGTGGAGGGTTCAGACACAAAATACAGCTTTGCACATTTCGGTGAATCAGAAAAACTGTTTATTTTTGAAGCTCCGATCGATATGCTTTCGTATCTTACGCTGAATCCCGAAAACTGGCATAAACACTCATATATAGCCATGAACGGTGTGTACGAAAATGCTGTTTTAACTGCATTGAAAGGACATTCAAATCTGTCTGAAATTGTTATCTGCACCGATAATGATATTGGCGGTATTGATGCTGCGGACAGGCTAAAAGATATTCTGCATGAAAATAATTATAAAAATATTTCGAGAGTTCTTCCGCAAAACAAAGATTTTAACGAAGATTTAAAACAGCTTAAGGTTGTTGACTTTTTGCCTGCTGTTCCCCATAAGATCAGGGAAGAATATCATCGTCAGGCTGAAAATTTGCAGTATCTGAAGTGCCGTCCGGATAAATTAGCGGCGCAAATTTATGCCGCTTTTAAAAATAATCAGTATGGATATCTCGCCGAGTATGCATTGGCAGGCTCGGCATTTTTCTTGCCCAAGACACAGCGGCTGAGCGATGAAAACAGGGCGTTTTTGAGGCTTCAGAGCAAGCTCAGGGATGATTACAGGGCGTACTCTGATAAGGGCAAAACTACTCATAAAATGCGTGAACTGAGCGATTCCGTGCAGGGTGTTATGCGCGATTTAAAACAGACTGTCCGTACCCGTGAGCAGTCTATAAATACCGCAAAACTGCTGTTTCAGCTTGCGGATAATGCTGTCAGAATGTCTGTTGAGGAAGCTGTAAATGTTCCTGTTCGGGAGCAGCACGAGGACGTGGAAGTTGTTCATGAACCCGAACCGTGCATGAAATTCGGGTGATGCGATCCCCCCCGTGTCACTGTGACACCCCTTGAATATAACAAACTAATTATTTATATATAGCAAAAGAGAAAAATATTATGGGGAGGTTCAATTTTTGAATGAAAAACAAATTATTTTGATAGGCGTTTTGGCGGTATTTTTTATCGCTTTTTTAGTGATCGTAAATCTGCTTGACAATCGCAGCATCAACGGAATAAAGGCGAAAACGGTCGGTGACGGCCAGCATGGAACGGCGCGGTGGGCAACAAGATCGGAGATAAAAAAGACGTTTTCTTTTCTGCCATTCGAGCCTGAAAAATGGCGTAAGGGAGAGAATATTCCGACTGTTCAGGGAACGATAGTCGGGTGCAGAGGACAAGGAAAAACTGTTGCTCTTGTTGATACAGGCGACGTTCATACACTTCTCATTGGCGCAGCCGGAGTCGGAAAAACGGCGTTTTTTCTATACCCTAATATCGAGTTTGCCTGTGCTTCGGGAATGTCGTTTTTATCGACCGATACGAAGGGGGACGTTGCTCGAAACTACGGAACTATCGCAAAAAAATACTACGACTACAACGTTTCCATGCTTGATCTGCGTAATCCGACAAGGAGCGATGAAAATAACATTCTGCACCTTGTGAACAAATATATGGACATTTATTTGTCCGATAAATCGCAGTTATCCGCAAAGGCGAAATCCGAAAAATATGCCAAAATCACAGCAAAGACGATAATCAACATCGGAGGCGGAGCTTCCGAATCAAGCGGTGCAAACGCATATTTTTACGACGCTGCGGAGGGGCTTTTGGCTTCGGTGATTTTGCTTTTGGCGGAGTTTGGCGACAAAAATGAACGTCATATCGTATCGGTTTTCAAACTGATTCAGGACTTGCTTGCGAAATATCAGCCTACGCTAAAAGCCAAGCCGAGGATGTATTTCAGCAAGCTGATGGAAAAGCTGCCGCCCGAACATAAGGCGAAATGGCTTGCCGGAGCAGCGTTAAACACCTCCGATCAGACCATGCTGTCGGTAATGAGTACGGCATTATCGAGGCTCAACAGCTTTCTTGACAGCGAGCTTGAACAAATGCTGTGCTTTGGTACGGCAATCGATGCAGAGAAGTTCTGCAATGAAAAGTCGGCAATTTTTATTATTTTACCCGAAGAAGATCAGAGTGCGACACGTTTCTAATTGAAAAGATTAGGCACTAAAATAAGAACGTGAAACAGTTCTATTTAGGAGAACTGATATTCTGAGAGGTGGAATGAAAGGGTAACGCCTTGAAACGCCCCCTTAATACTGCGGCAGGCGGAAAATGTGTAATCATTATGCTGTCTGAAGCCCGCTGAAGTCGGCAGAGAGTAGCCCAAACAGGTAAGGCTGTGGAAAGCTGTTCAGAGGTGAACGGTGCTGCCTATATGTCGGAGGTCTAAAATATATCTATGGTGAGTATGTGGTGTGACAAACTACTGACAAATCTCAGATTGTACGGGTCTAAACTTCTGAATGATAGAAATGTCATTGCCCTACTTGGGCGTAAGCCGAGGAAAAGTAAGATTTCTTGGTTATGAAATTCCTTACTGTGTTATAGGCACAGGAGTAGCTTACAGGCTTAGATGAGACACCTAAAGATATTTATGTAAAGATAGGAATATCGGAACGTGGTAAGGTCGGAACGCAGAGCTGATTACACGGCAATGAAGCGTTATCAAGGAAAATCTATGATATAACTTGATTTTATCTGGCTGAAAGCGATGCCACAGTACCTATGAAGCGGTGATAATAAACCGTGGAGGGATAGGCATTAGTCACAAAAAGAATAAAGGAAAGAATTACACAAATTTTATGGGTTCGAGTAAGACTAAGAAAGGTAAATCCACAATAGGAGGAAACCGACCATAGCAAGCACTGCTTCCCAAGGAGCGAATCGGAATGCATAGAAATCTTAGTTTTGAAGAAGAAAAAGAATTTCTTTCAGCATACACCAAACAAGCCGAAGCAGGTCAAATCGTAGATCTTAACGAAATGAAAGCTGCATACAT
>JABLTL010049953.1_pt1 | contig 16514 bp, 5 predicted proteins | sample 7160151 | NCBI WGS metagenome assembly JABLTL01 (sample SAMN14651223, study PRJNA627086) | human gut metagenome | isolation source: feces | host: Homo sapiens
AGTCAGACACAGGTTTTTCTGAAAAGGTAAATCTTACAGGTGTGAATGTCCTTCTTGCAGAGGATAATGAACTGAATGCAGAGATTGCTACCGTGCAGTTGGAAGAGTTCGGGATGAATGTAGAAAGAGCTGTGGATGGAAAGAATGCCGTTGAGATTTTCAGAAATCATCCGGAAGGCACATTTGATGTAATCCTGATGGATATCATGATGCCTGAAATGAATGGTTATGAAGCTGTAAAAGTAATCAGGGCAATGAATGACAGACCAGATGGAAAAAACATTCCTATTATAGCAATGACAGCTAATTCATTTGCAGAAGATGTTCAGGCATCACTGGATGTAGGAATGAATGCACATCTGGCAAAACCTTTGGATATTGAGAAGGTGGAGCAGACTATCTGTAAACAGGTAAGAGATGCAAAAATGAAAAATAGAATATAGGATAGACGTATAAAAATGGAGCATATTAGTTTATGCTCTGTTTTTTTGCCTTAAAATTCAAAAAATCAGGAACCAGGACTCCTTGGAACAGTAGTAGGTGGTTTATGACTAATATATGTACGCTGGACAAAAAATCAATGTGCAAAATAGCAAAAGTTTATCCTAATCCCTGACAATACAAGCTTTCATACGGCTATATGCTCCGAAAGCCTTATGAAAGCAAGTTGTAAAATCATTAAACGGTTGTTTTTATAGGATTATAGGCGAAAAAGTATCATCGTTCAGTAAGTAACGTTGCCATGGTATGCGTTGCCGCTGTAGCGTTGGGATCGAGTATATATGCCACACGGAAGAAAATAGGTATTACTGGGTGAGCAGTAGTATGAACAGTAACAAATTATTGCAAAGCACAAGGAATGCTTGCATTTTTGAGACACGATAGGTAAAATAGAGAACATAGATTGCACGGAAGAGTGGAGATTAAAATGAAGAAAAAGACAGGAAAACGGCTCCGGCATGGCAGTATTGCCGGAGCAATTTTTGTTCTAGGAGTGCTGATCCTTGTCGTGGGCGGAAGCTTCGCGGCGTACACTAATTTTCAGAGTGTAAAGCGTGTCGTATCGACAGGAACACAGAGCGATACAATGTTTGGTTCGAATTATCTGTCACTGATAAGCCTGACGGATGAAAATCCTCCGGTGAAACGGATTTCACTCGCAGAAAGTGACAATTATTACACCATTACGGTAATCGTGTGCAATTATGTGTGGGGCGATGAGACTCTTTATAACCCGAAGAACATTACCTACGAAGTCAAAGCAGTCCTGACTGCCACAGACGGCGGAGAAAACCTTCCGGGTGGAATTACAGACATCACGATGCGCGGGAATAAATTTAATGCGGATGGAACATGTACCCTGAAAGGACAGAAACTGGCAGCGGGAAAAGCAGAAAAAAACAGTTATTCCTTCCAGATTCCAAAAGCGTTGAAAGACAAGATCAAAATCCAGATAACGGCGGAACCGGATTCCAGTTCGGCAGACGCGGTCAATTCGCAGAAACTGGCAGCAATTCTTTCGTTTGCAGATTACAAAGTGACAAAAAACTGGACGGGAAAATTCCTTGATTCCACAATTAACAAGAAGCCATTGGATTACGATGCATTCAATTATGAAATATCAGGAAATGGAGAAGGAAAGGTGACGGTCACCTGGGATGATAAGCTGCAGCTGAGCAGCTGGACTGTAATAGGTGGGAAAAATACCACAGTCCCGGAGCAGGGGAAGCATTCGTATGTATTTGATGTGGACGCTTCGACAACCGCAATCCAGTTCCAGTTTTACAGAAACCCGGACAAACCGTTGGAGGAGAAAGAGAATAACTGGATTTTTTTTGGAAGTCTTGTTACTGTTTCCTACCAGGAAAAGAAAGCAGAAGGGGCAGAGTGAGTTAGAAAAATGAGTGGATTATAAGGTCTCCTACTATTTTTACAGACAGGATAGGATTGATGAAAATGAGAGTACGTAAAAAGATAAACTGGATGAAGCGTATGGTAGCGACCGGAATGGCGGTCTGCATGGTACTGACGACACCGGCATCGGCACTGGCAGGGACAGGGGCAGAAGGAGGCACGGAAACGCAGACCATATCGGAAGAAGCAGCAGGCGAATCCATTCTGGATACTGGGACAGGCTCTGTAGATGCAGGGGAAGATGGCGGAATCGGAGGACAGACGGAAAGTACAGAGCAGAGCGGGACAAAAACCCAGACAGACAGCGCAGAACCGACAGAAAAAGGCGGCGAGACAGGAACAGCAGAAAATGAAACACGGCGGGACGGCAGAGATACGGAAAGCCAAGCGGATGCGGGAAATCAGACTCCGACGCTGACACTTGAGCAGGCGGCTCAACTTGCTCAAAATGATAAAACTGCAAAAGACAAATTAAAAGTTGATACAAATACCAGGACAATAACGATAACAGATGGAATCGGATTAATCCTGTTATCCAATGTGAATCCTTCAGAATATAAAGAGAAGGGAATAAACCTGGTTACAACTTCAGGATGGGATCTTACGGGAACGGCAGAGATTGATAAGAAGACTTATAGCTTTCTTGGACTGGGTGATGATGCCAATCCGTATGAAGGAAAATTTGAATTTGATAAAAAAACATCAGCAGAAAAATTCTCAATAACCACGACGAAAGCACTGTTTTATGCGCTTTCAACGAAAGCAGATCTGGATCCGATTTCCTTTAGCATTTCAGGGACTTTTTCCACCACCACGACACCACTTTTGGCAGAAAAACTGAAATATAGTGAAGGTGGTAAAAAATTAACTTCAACGGTTGTACTTAGCGATTTGAATTCTAATGGGATACAAGAAGCAGCAATCGGCGGTTTAATTGGCACGATGGAAGAAGGCAGCAGGGCAGAGATAACTTTTACAAATAATTTCTCAAATTCATTGAAAGTCAGTGGAGAGGGTCATACAGGTTTATTCTGTAATACAATGGAACCGAGAGCATCCCTGACTGCGACTTTTAATAATAATGATAAGAATACGGTTAGTGTCGAAGCAACCGCATCAGAAGCAGATGCGGGCGGATTTGTCGGCCGGATGAAAGCAGACAGTCAATTAACAATTGCCGGAACTTCTGTAGCGCAGGTGAGTTCTGTGTCTGGAAATGCCGGAGGACTGGCCGGAAGCGTGACAGATGGAAAGATCAGCGTTCAGGCAGAAAATGGAGAAAACGAAGCGGCTGCCGGAAAGTTTGTGTTTGCGGATACACTTACGTTAAAGGCAGGCAGTGGAAAAGCAGCAGGTGGACTGATCGGAGCGTATTCGGTTACGAAAGGCGGCATAGATAACGGTACTGGCAATTCAATCAGCTACGATCTTTCTGAATATGAGTTTCACAGCATTGCTGTTTCCGGCGGCGAGGATGTCGGCGGATTATTTGGCGTACTGAAAAATACCAGTACAAGGTCCACTACCGTGGCTGTCTCAGGAAAGACGACAGATGCCATCACGACAAAGGTGATCAGTGAGAGCGAAGTGAAAAATCTGGGCGGACTGATCGGAGCCTATGATACTGTAACTAGTATAGATAGAAATAGTGCAGACGTTATGCAAAATACACTGGCCATAAAAGGAACTTCCAACGCTGCTGATTCAGATATCAGGGCAGTTTCCACAGGTGGAAGTAAAGCAAGTACCACGTATGGTGGAGTGATCGGTGCTGTATCCGGCAGCAGTTATGTGGAAATCGAAAATGTGTCTGCTTCCACAGCAGATATGAAAAACAGTAATACCACAAGTGTTGGCGGTCTGGTGGGAAAGCTGAATGACGGTTTCCTCAATGTGGGAAATGTGACAATAACTACAGCAGATGATAATGATCTTGCAAACGGAGCAGATCAGGTGGAAGGTCATGGCGGTCTGGTCGGTCATCTGATAAAGGGGGTACTGCGCCTTCATGGAGAGACAAATTTAGAGAATCAGAAGATTACAACTGCTTATAACCATGTAGGACAGATTGTGGGATGCAATGAAAATGGTCTGATCTATGCTCTTGGAAATGGTAATAGTCTAGATGCAGACGGAAAAGGCTGGAGCCTGACCCGTTATTCCGGCACGGATCGAGGCGGCTCAGATATTGGAAACTGGGGGGCTGTGATTCGACTTGGGGGAAATCTGTCTGAAGGCAAAGATGGAGTCTTTACCTTTAATGAAGAAGCTCATACTGTTACGATAAACAGTTCTGTAGAGAATGGAACTAAGGCGGATATCAATGGTGCAAATCAATTTGCGGCATATGCGCTGGCATTCGAGTTTTCCAAGACCAATACTGGAAAGACGGAAGCCCTGAAGCTTAAGAATGAGGTGTATCGAGACCCGGAACAGACAGTGAAGCTTACCGGGAATGTGGATCTTACCAATACAGGTATTATTGGCATCGGCAAGGATAATGAGAAAGGTAAGGGTGCACAGCTGTTCAAAGGAACGCTGGACGGCGGCAATTATACGATTACATTGGATATTGGAACTGCATATGGCAAAAGTATTTCTGGAAATGATCTTGCAGCCGGACAGCTCTATGCAAAGCGAAGCGACCAGCGAGATACGCATTACAGTCTGGCACTGATTCCATTTGCCGGAGATGTAACCATTTCCAAGCTTACGATTAATGGTAATGTCATCTGCAAAATCCCGAAGACGGTAAATCAGGAAGAAAAAGAGATCAAATATCCGGCATTTGTAGCAGGGGCAATAGGTCTGGCAAGTGGAGAGACAGAATTCAATTCGGTTACAGTAAATACCAGGAGTTCTGTAACAGAAGAAGCAGATGCAAAGAAGCTTCTGGCCTGGCAGGGAGGATTTCTGGCTCGATGCGAAGGAAGTACGTTAACCTTTAAAGATTGTACATGGGGGAATACTGCGAGCCTTGCGGATGAACGTGATACCGACAACCATAGAATCGGCGGTCTTGCGGCGGAAGTAATGGGGGACTGTACCGTAACTGTGCGTAACACGACCTTAAGCGGTTCCATTACATCCGCATCGCAATCCAATGCCAATGTCGGCGGTCTGATCGCAGTCAGCCGTGGGGAAGATTCGAGTAATACGGCAAAACCCAGCACGATAAAGGTTTCTGAATTATCGGTAAATGGTGAGACGGTCACAACATCATCAGCCACAACCAGCGGCGGTCTGCTGGGCTACCAGTGGAAGAACACAAATGTTGAGTTTGCTGCGAATGCCGGAGTGACCATATCAGGCTCGACGCTAAATGCAGGCAATGCCCAGTTTGGTGGACTTGTCTATCAGGCAACCGGATACTGGAATGCAACTGCAAAGGACAGCATTGTATTTACGACAGACACAAATAATAAAGTAAATACCCTTACAGGAAAATCAGAGAAAGAGAATCCAAGTGGTCTGCTGGTGGGAACCGGTCTGCTTACAGAAACGAATGCAGATCAGACCAAGACAACCTCTGCCCTCTATCTGGAAGTGGGCACATGGGGAAGTGCGGCGGATTACGCTTATAAAATTAACGAGGGTGCAGTTGCCCTGAACATCGGCAATTCAGAGTACTTTGATGAACTGGCTGGCATTACCAGATTTGATGATGCCGGAAACAGCAATGCAGTGGTTTCCCTTGCAGTACATGACAGCAGTGGAAAAGCAGCTTTGATTGATAAGGGCAGTACAACAAATACATACACGGGTCAGATAGGAAAAGAAAATTATAAAAACACAAAGACAAGATACTACTACAACCTGGACAGCTACAGAAAAGACAAGTATACAACGGATCTTAAAACGATCACTTCGGTACCGGATTTAGTTTTGTGGAGTGCAGCCCAGTATGCTGCAGAAAATATCAGAACGTGTTTCAGGAAGAAAATCACCAGTACACCAGATAATATTTTTGTGACAAGCATATCTGGAAACCTGAATCTGGATGGATATTCGTATTATCCGGTGACACCGCTTACCTCGGTACATATTGGCTCGGAAAGTAATATTGGTTCAGATACAAACCTGACCTTTGCCTACGATGCAATGAATACGATAGAAGGAACAAACAAATCATTTTCGGATGCAGAACATCAGCATTACCTGATGCAGCACGGATTGCTCTATAACACTTCTCATGGTGTGCGGGTAAATAAGACTTCTTTCGCAGGTGCGGTAGGAAAAGAAGTTTTTAAAAGTGAAGAAAATACAGACGGTTCAGACAACAGTACACAATATAATTCCGGTGCACTGATTTATGGAAGTGTCATCGGAAATCCGATCAGCAATATTGTTGGAATCACTCTGAAAAATGTGACATTGGATGGAATCAGAGTGACAGGTGTAGAAAAAGGCAATGGTACCACCTATGCGCCACTTCTGATCAATCGAATTGCAAAAGCAGCAAAATTGACTGTGGATAAGCTCTCCACCAGTGATAAATATATGCCAGGAGAGGGCGAGAATAAAGAAACTGCGTATGCTGCAACCAGTCTAGTCGGCTCCGTCGGTGACAAGACAGCATCCAAGCTGACTCTTTCATTTTCCAATATTGCACTGGACGGACGTGTAGCCGAAGATTCAGAAAAATCTACCTCTGTGTGGAATAATGGAACCGAGCAGGTAGAGTATCACACAACTCATACGATATTTACCAGGGCAATCCTTATGGAGTACTTTATGTATTCTTCCGATGGTTCCGGTACGTATAACTTTAACAGTACCGATAATAAAGTTACTTATGGTGTGGAGCTGACGAATACAGGGACAATTGGTCGAAATCCGGATAAGCAGTATCAGTACTATGATGTGGACAGCTATATCACAGATGAGAAGAATAAAAATGCGAATGAAGCTTATGTGAAAGACAGATATAAGGACACGAAATTTCTTCGTTATGTCAGGGTAGCACAGAATATTGAAGAAAGTACATATGAGCTGGATATCAACCAGAAATCTACTGGTCTGCTGAAAGGCTGCGGTACCTATGGGGATCCGTATATTATTGAAGACGCACTTCAGCTGAGTTCACTGGCTTCTTATATCAGTACCCCGGGCAGTATTTCAAACTTCCAGGTAGTATTTAATTCAAAAGTCCTGGAAAGTCAGACACAGACAGCGGAGAACTACCATACGCAGGGGAATGCTACTTCTGCTACTACAGGCACGGATATTACCTGTACATGGGAAAATAATGCATGGAAAGCGGATGGAGCAACAGATATAATAGATACAGCTAAAGCAACCAGCTATCTGTTAAATGCGTATTACAAAATCGAGAAAGACATTACGATTTCCGCAGAAACCTTCAGCGGACTTGGTACACTGAAGAATCCATTCAGCGGTGTGATTGTTGGTTCAGCTGATAACGGCAATTCCATCACTGTAAGTATGAAAGGATCGAACGGGAACAAAAACAGCTTCGGCGGTCTGATTGCTTACAGCCGTGGAAGCGTAGTAAAAGATCTGACGGTGGACTATTCAGATGCAAAGATTCAGATGCAGGCTGAAAGATTGCCGGGAACAGATAAAAATCCATTCTTTGGCGGAGTTATCGGTTATTGCATGGGTGGTGATACCATTATTGATCATGTGTCCGTACAGTATAATAAAGACACAGTATTATTTAGCGGTGACTATGAAAAGTTAATAGCTGCCGGAGGATATGTCGGTCTGGTCGGTGGGGCAACTCATGTAACAGAAGATAGTGACTATGAGAAAACCGGCGGTGGAGTAGTATTCCGCAATATGGATAAGACAACCAATACCTTTACGACGGTATGTGCGGAAGCGGCCGGTACAAACAAAACAGTAAAGATGTTAAAGGAGGATGGTAAATCAACTACAGATGGCGGTGACTATTTCTATCGCAACCCCTATGTTGGCCGTGTATTAGATGGCTATGCATGTGCAGAAAAATATACTGTAGACAATACCGATAAAAACTATACCATTCAATGTTTACAGGCAGGGAAAAGTGACCTGACGGTATCCGAGGGAAATGATGTATTAAACGCTACTGTAGCGTCTGCACAGGGATTGTGGCTGCTGTCCGCGATTGTAAACAGCGGTGCAGGAGCGATGGATTCTACAGGGAATTATACGGATGTAGACGGCAAGGTGGTTGATGCGTATCAGTATGGAAAACCACGTACTGCGACGTATGAAGGAATCGGAAAAGATGCAGGAACAGATGCAGGTACAAGGCTTGCAGATGAAAAATACTGGGGTGGAAATGCAGGTTCTGCAGGAAGTGATGTTGCAAAAAACAGAGTTTCTTATCTGGTGAAGAACTATACAACAGATATCACAGCAGCAAGGCTGGCAGGAAAGAGCAGTGATACAAAGACAGTTACGAATATCCCGGTTAATCTTATATTCAGTGCAGAAAGCATTGATATGACTGCTTATGGCAACGGATTCCGGGGGATTGGATGCAGTTATGGGGAGAATAAGGTTGTTTGGAATAAAGATTGCAGTATTCCCAAAGTATATCGGCGGAATCTTCTGATAAAGAACATTTCTGGTAATGAAAAAAATGCCACAAAGATTATATTAGACATGAATCAAAATGAGTACGGAATCGAATATACAGATGGTTCATGGCGAAATCAGGGAGCAGGAGTATTTGTCGATTTTCATTTTACAAATGAGTGTAGTGTGAGCAATCTTGCAATATCAGGAAATGTTAAGATCGGCCTGTTTAATAAAACAGATTCAAATTTGTGCCATGTGGAAGAATCAGAAAACAAAACAGGTGTTGGTGGATTCGCTGCGAGAACGGCCAATTCCACAGGTGAGGTTACTTTTTGTGATTTTTCTCTGAAGAACATTAATGTATATGGCGGCACAATGACAGGAGGAGCCATTGGGTATATTGATGGATATAATAGTAATTCTAAGAGAAATGTAACTTTTAACAACTGGTCTATTGAGAATGTAAATGTATTAAAATGGGTTCAGAACGATGGCAGTTCGGGTGGATTAGTTGGATGGAATGTTGGATATGGTACTTTGGAAATCACAAGAAATTCTAATGAGGATGTTAATATCGAGAATCTTAAAGTTACTACAATTTCAGATAGATATGCGACAGCAGCAGCAGGAGGCCTTGTCGGCGCTTGTGATTTTTCTGGTGTGAATATTGAAAATGTGAATGCAAATAATGTGATGGTTACCGGAGAAAAAGTTCGAGATGTTGCTGGTTTGATTGCAGGAAAAAGAAATGGAACAAATATAAACATTAATGTGAGTAGTTGTGTCCTACATTCTATTGAAGTAAACAATCCGATAGAAATTAAGAGCGATATTTCTACAGGAGGCATAATTGGATATCATGATAGTCGATTGATTATTTCGGGGGTAACCATGGATTGTAATTCAAATATTAACGGACAGCGATACACAGGTGGTTATGTAGGTCAGTCAAAAGCCGATGTTCAGATCAGAAGTTGTTCGGAAAAGAATAGCTATGTAAAGAGTGATAAGCAAAACTGGGTTGGCGGTTTTATTGGTTATCTGAATAAAGGATGTACAGCCACATTCCAAACATGTAAGGAAGAAAAGGTGAATATTCTTGGGCGGTATGTTGGTGGTCTTGTCGGAACCAATGATGGGAATATACTTGCATCGAATGTAGAATTTAATCAGGTCATAGCAGTTACTAAATATAAGGATACCAGATGTGCAGGATTATTGACAGGATCTACAAATAATATGTCTAATAGTAATAGTGTGAAAGGCTACAATATCCTTGCAGAGTCGTGCAAAGTCGGATATGCTGCAAATCCAAAAGTTGAAGATTTATCAGGTGCGTTGATTCAGCTTATAACCGATGTAGGATTCTGGATTGGAATAAGTGGTTTAAATGATGTTATCAATCTGACAGCAGTTTCTGCCTCAGGCACTGTTTTACCACAGAAAGACATTGGAACTCCAAAAGGTTCTGCTACCATCATCTACGCCGATGCCACTGCCACCCAGACCTACCAGCCGACCGACTCCACAGCGAAACCATCCTCTTCCGCCAGCCCATGGGTAGATGTCAACCCGAAGAGTGATGTGCCTTTTGCAGATGGAACAGTTATGACCGGTAATGCGGCAGGAACCGGAACAGCCAGTGAAATTTTAACCGAACTGGGCAGAGACTCTCATGATTCAGCTTACTACTGGAATGTAGACAATAACACGAAAACCAGTGTTGCAAAACTATTAATTCAAACAAACGACGCGTATCTTACAACTTACAGAGTCGAAGAAAACGCAACCACAACGGTAGACAAAAATGTTGACTTTCCGGTGCTTGTTGTAAATAATACCGCAGATGTGGATGGAATGATCTGGGACTATATTGCGGCAATGACAAATGTGAACAATGGAGATACAGCGAAGAAACAGAGGAAAGACATTACAGCAACGAGTTATAAATGGGACAGCAATACTCATAATTTTGCACCTCAGACAAATGCAAGCTTAAGTGTCAGCTCAGGAAAGAAGCTTTCCATCACCCCGAATGCATATGATAACCAGTGCAGTCAGTTTACATTGCTGGATGTGACCTACACAGATCCGACAGACACTACAAACCAACATGTTTTCCATCTGTACATTCCGGTGCTTGTGAAAAAGGTTCTCTATATCAATTTCAAAACAAGGTTTCTTGCAGGAACGGATTACTGTGCATCGGATTATCCTATGACAGATATAAGCAGAAATCATTATGCAACCGCAGACTTCAATGAACCATTGACGGCATTGATAGAATACAGCTATGAGAAAGAGACAGACTGGCAGTCCATGCTGGACAATGGTGAGAATCTGCTGTGGTATTATGACAAGGTTCTGGATCTGGCATCGGGCAGTTCGGGTGATACACAAAAACTGCTCCCGGAAGGAACGAAGCTGACGTTGGTAGACAGGCAGACCAAACAGTATTATATTTATACGACAGGCGGAAACGAGGATTTGCACAGCTTTAACCTTGCAAATATGACAGTGCCAGGCAGTACCAGTCAAGGTCAGACACCTCAGAAATTCGCTCCTGTTTATATCTGCGATTTACTCGGGCTGAAGGCAGATCTGGTATCGGAACCGAAAGATGGAACAACCTATTATGTGAAGGAGACAGATCCGTTCAAAGCAACGGTCAGAATCGGCGCAGACTATTACCGGAAAGCGGAAGAAAAGGACAAAGATGCAGAAAAATATCGGATGACAATACCAGAAACGGATACTTCTTTGAATTCACAGGAATGGAAGGAAGAGTACTATCTTACCATTCAGATTCCAAAAACAGATGGAGTGTCCATTGTAAACAACCGATTGTATGCCGCAACAATGTCACGCAAGGAAGGTACGCTGCCGGCTGTCATTAAATCGGATAAGGATGCGGATAGTTCTGCTTACGTAGTATACAATGGAGTTCAGCAGACGTTCAGCGTTTCCACCAGCCGTATTCATAATGGAAGTCCGATGGGAGATACTGCGATGGAAAATGGAGACAGTATCAAAATTAAGCTGACAGGTAAATTGTGGCTGACAGAGGCAGGGCAGGCTCAGTTCAAGTCACTTGGACCTTCCGAAGTTTATCACGAGTTTGATATCAGCCTGAAAAAATATTTGGAAAATGCGGCTGGAATCAATGGTGTAATCGGTACAGAAAACATCCAATATATATATCAGCTTTCAAAATCAGATGGAACAGAAATCCATTCAGAAAAAGGTAAGAATTCAAACGCAGCCGGACTTGAAACGATGTCGCTTCGATATGGAAGCAGCGAGTTGAAAAGCGCATTGGAAAGGGCAGACAGTGAGAAGAATGCGATAACGGTTACAGCTGAAATCACACTTACGTATGATGGCGTGGATGATTTTCCGGTGAGGGGCACCGCAGATACAGATAATAGTGGTGCATCCGTTGTTGGTGTGTCACGTATTGTCAATACATCTACGCAGCTGCCGATTACAGAAAATAAAAAAACGAACGAGGATCAAAATCGTTATTACATTACAAATCCATCCAAAGCGATCCTCAGATATTCCAGCGTAGATGGAACCGGAATCGGAGATACGACGCAGCAGCTTGGAGTCAACCCTAGCGATGCAGCAAAGAACCGTTCCGACATGATCTATACAAGAGCAGATTATGATTATTCCAATGTGGATGCAGAAACTCTTTTCCAGGCTGCAGCCATCTGCTATAAAATGGAATTGTTCCAGAAAAATGAGAATGGAACTTATGATGAAACAAAACCGTTGGAAATTGGAGCTTATCTCCAGAATATTGTCAAAGATTCAAAATCAGATGATACTTCCGGAAATGGTGATAAAGCATATCAGTGGAAGAACGATTTTGTATCGGACGATACGAAGCACCAGTTTGCGCAATTTACCTTTACGCCATTGAACGGCGGGAAATTTGAAGAAAAGAACTATACTTATGCAAATTACAGAGTGCGCCTGACTGCGGTTCTGCTCGATAAAAGCGGAAATGAACTGGATGGTACGAAAGCAACGGATTATATCATCTATACCAATGCCCGGATCTATCAGGATATGATAGACAATAATTAAGCGATCCGGCAACGATAAAAAATGGGACAGAAGCGAGGTGAAAAGGGATGCGCTGGAAAAAAGGAAAAGAAGAGCTTACGGCAGAAGAATACAGACAGAAAGCGCAGAAACAGATAGAGCTTCTGAAAAACCAGTGGAAAATCTTTTTCCGGACGGGAATCATTGTTGTTGCAGCTTTCATTGTGATGATCGTTGCAAGTATTGCATGGTTTGTCAGCAATACCAGGGTCGATGCGACTGGCGTTGCTATCCAGCCTGCGGATATGCCCTTCGATCTTGCCGCAGCAGGGACAGAAAGTAATGCATCTGCAGATCGAGGAATATATGACAAACTGCTGACAGTATCCCCTGGAGCCTTAAGAGAGATAGACGGGAAAAAATACTGGTCTACCGATGGAAGCCACACTTCCATCTGCTGGGCTGTTACACCGGAAAGCAATATGAACAATACAGGTGAGGATGGAAAACCGACAGGGATTGAGCCGGGTTCTTATGGAAAAATGACATTTTATATCATTCCCAATAAGGATGGCTCGCTTAAAGTAACGTTGGATCTGGTTCTGACCGGATATCAGATAGCGGATAACAAAAAGAATGAGGCGAATGTGACCCAAAATGATTTAACGGAAGTTACGGATCCGTCGCTGCAGCAATTGCTGGAAGGACACGTTCTTTTGTTTGCGGGATACAATGAGAAGGCGGGGTGCTATAAAGGTTGGATATCCCGGGATGCAGAAGAGTGGAGTATGAGGCTTGGCAGTGAAACGGAAGCGGCTGTCCTTGAATCAAAGAGTGGAAAGCTGACCTGGAATAATACGAATGCCAAAAAAGACACTGCTTATCCGGTTACGATATACTGGATCTGGCCGGAAAGGCTGGAGTCGTATCTGAGAAAAGCAGACGGCTATAGCGGAAAGAATCCGCTGCTGTTTTCGGAAGATCCATCAAGTGAGGAGAATGAACTTTCGGCATTGCCGGAGAACCTGTTTGAGACGATGGGCGAAGTGGAGGAAAATTCATCATCGAACCGTTATTTCCGGTGGGAAGATTCTGAAAAATTTCAGGAGAATGTTACAAAAGATACTCTTTCACAGATACGAGAGAAATTCAATCCGGCTCTCTATTCTATAGTCGCGGCTTACTATGATTCAGCAGACCAGTACCTTGGGAAAAACGTCCAGTATGTACAGCTGAAACTGGATGCGCAATAAAACCGGACAAAAATGTGGCGAAGAAGGAGGTGTTTCCATGAAGGAGCAGACAGAGAAACAGCAGGATGAGGGCAGGCAGGAGAAGCATAGGATGTGGCTGACGCGGAAAAAACGGAGTGTCATATCTGTGATTCTGGCATTCTCTGCCCTTCTGGTGCTACCGGTTTTTGCCTGGCTGTATATGCATCGAAGTATGGAGACGATAACGAAAGTAAATATGCCAAACGCATTGCTGATTGGAGCCGGAGATGCAAAACCGATCCAGCAGCTGGAGCTGAGCAATATTGACGTTTCTGGGGCACAGAAGTATAAAGACGTTGTATTCTGTGTGTACAGCACAAAGCCGGGACTGGATTATCATCTTCAGCTGGCACATACTACGAATATTGGATTTTCGTATGAAATTGATAAGGCATCTATAGAAACGGAGGCAGTGGATGGAAGTATTTTTTATCTGGGGGATTACTATAAGAAAGGTAGTAAGTTGGCAGGAAACTATTTAAATAAAGAGACAGAAAGCAACTATGCAACAAATGCTTATCATGGGAAAACATATGAAGAATATAGTCATGTTCAGAAATCAGCAGAGCCTCTTTATTGGAAGACAGCCAGTCAGGAAAAACTTCCGGATGAAAAGCAAAAGCCAGATAAAAATGGGAATTATGTGAACTATTATATTCTGCATATCACATGGGATGAAACGGTACAGAACAACAAAGAAACGGATATGGTTTATATTATGGCGGGCTGAGTAGCGGCAAAATTCGCAGCCAGGAGTCTGAAGGGGACATTCTGACTGTGGATTTTTTAACCGAATCAAGCAAGTCATCATAATAATCGAATAAGTAGTAGTTTTGCTGAACCAGACTGCATTCTGTTGTATTATTTCTCTGCCTGTTTCACCTTGCAGCGTTTCATATAACATGCAATCCCATATTTTAGAATTTTACTCACTCCGTTCTCCCGGAGTTCTTCATCATATTTCTTTTCTTCTATTTGTTGTAGTGCCCGTTCACAAGCCTGATCAAGATTTCCGTCATTGGCATACTTGACTTCGATAAGAATAACCGTTTCACTGTTTTCACTTTCAACGAGAATATCGCTGTATCCTTCGTCGCTTTCCTGATTGGACGATACGTACCATTCTTCCTTTACGCCAAGAATTCCAAGTAGTATTCCATGATCTGTGTTTCAAAAATATCCCGGATTTCCAGGTTTGGAATCCGCTGCATTCATTGACATCAGCAACGTATGCGTGGTATGGTACAAATAATAAGATAGAGAGATAACTGTCATAAAGAGCAGTCCTTCATCTCTATTCACGCAAAGAACGCAGGAAGGGGAAGAATAATTTTAGCTATGAAAAAGAGTCTGAGAATGACAGAGGGAAGTATCTCCCAAAAGATCATTTTTTTTGCAATTCCATTGTTTCTGGGAAATCTGTTCCAGCAATTGTATAATACTGCTGATTCCCTGATCGTAGGAAATTTTCTAGGAAGTAATGCACTGGCGGCAGTCAGTTCATCTGGAAATCTGATTTTTCTGATGGTAGGTTTTATTAACGGCATTGCCATGGGTGCAGGTGTTGTTATTGCACGATATTACGGAGCCAAAAAAAGAGACTGCCTGAAAAAGGCAATCCATACAACGGTTGCATTTGGACTTGTGGCCGGTGCTGTGCTGACAGTTTTGGGAATGCTTCTGGCACCAAAGATCCTGGTATTGATGGGAACTCCTGCGGACGTGCTCCCGGAATCTATTGTGTATTTCCGTACATATTTTGCAGGGTCTATGGGTGTTGTCATGTACAATATCTTTGTTGGAGTTCTGCAGTCGGTCGGTGATGGACGCCATCCACTGATATATCTGATTATTTCTTCCTGTGTCAATGTCGTTCTGGATATTTTCTTTATCGCAGGTCTTGGCATGGGAGTCGGATCAGCAGCACTTGCAACCGCAATTTCACAGTTTGTCAGTGCACTGCTCTGTATGGTTCATCTGCTGCGTGTGGAAGAAGAATACCGTCTGGAATTGCGAGAGATTCGTTTTGACAGTTCTATGCTGAAGCAGATCATCCAGAATGGTGTACCATCCGGTTTTCAGAATTCAGTGATCGCGATCGCGAACGTCTTTGTACAGTCAAATATAAATGCATTTGGAAAAATGGCGATGGCAGGATGTGGTTCCTACTCCAAGATAGAGGGATTCGCCTTTTTGCCGGTGACCTGTTTTACAATGGCTCTGACAACCTTTGTCAGTCAGAATCTGGGTGCAAAACAGTATGACCGGGCGAAAAAGGGAGCAAGATTTGGAGTTTTCTGCTCGATTACTATTGCAGAGTTGATCGGTATTATCATATATGTGGCAGCACCGGTACTGATCACAGCGTTTAACAGAGATCCTGATGTTGTACATTATGGAGTCATGCAGTCCAGAACAATTGCGTTATTTTATTGTCTGCTGGCGTTTTCTCATTGCATCGCAGCAATACTTCGTGGATCAGGTAACGCATCCGTTCCGATGATCGTTATGCTCTGTGACTGGTGTTTGTTTCGCGTAAGCTACATTACTGTGGCAGTTCGTATTCTCCCGGATATACGAGTGATTTTCTGGGCATACCCATTGACTTGGGGTATCAGCTCCGTGATTTTTCTGTATCTGTTCTTACGTGGAAAATGGGTTTACGGATTCGAGAAATCCTAATCGCTATACCGAATAATCGCACAAAATTTTCTTTACATTTTCGATTTTTACAGGCTTTGC
>JABLTL010018083.1_pt1 | contig 16466 bp, 16 predicted proteins | sample 7160151 | NCBI WGS metagenome assembly JABLTL01 (sample SAMN14651223, study PRJNA627086) | human gut metagenome | isolation source: feces | host: Homo sapiens
AATTTAGACTATAACTAACAGAAAATAAAGAAATTGCGGATCAAGTCACACCCTCTTTATCAAATCTGATAGATAGATATGATTAATAGCTACTTTCTACATACTATCATCACTTAAAACTTTATAAAATCCTAAAGTCTAAAACGTTTTCATGAATTTTCAACTCACATTATTCAAATGTCATTTGATTTTCCATGAAATCTAAAATCAACATTTGTGATATTATCGTTAAAGTGTAGTTTAGTCTTGTTGTTTTTCAACTCACAAAGGTGGAAATTTTTGAAAAACTTGCTAAAAATTGTATCGACTGTTTTGGCCATTTTCTTTAATGTATTCTGCATTAATATTTGCCAAGCTTCTGTTGAAGAGGCTGATTTTTTATCAAACGTCGCAAAGCAATATATGTTAGCCCAGTTTGATAACAATCGTACTGACAAAAAATATCTGGTTAAGGCAAGTAAGATCGATCCTAATCGAGATTATGGTGGTAAGTGCTCAGGCTTCCTCACAGCTGAATTAGTAGGCGGTGAGATTAAAAAGAGCAATGTCGTCAGAATAAAGTGCACAAGAAAGAATAATCCATACACTGTAAATGTACCTGTAACAGTAAATGTTGCAAGAGCTACTACAATTGCATCTGCTAACATTCCTAAAGGCACTACCATTACAGCTGATCTTTTAGAGGATTCTTTTGTAAATGAAAGCACCAACACCTCAGCTGTAATCACAGACAAATCCATGATTTTAGGGAGCAAAGCAAGACGCGATATTCGTGCTGGCGAACAGATTAAAGTAAGCGACTTTTGTGTAATTGCCAAAGGTGACATTGTAACTATTGTAGCTTCAACAAATAATCTTGAGATTAAGACTCAAGGTCAGGCTCTTGAAGAAGGCAAGGTTAATGATCTTATTCAAGTAAAAAATGTAAAGACTAAAAAAGTAATTCAAGCGGTAGTTACCGGTCCTAATACTGTTAAAGTGATCTTTTAACTGATTGCTAAGTTTTGGCTTTAATGTTTCTTGAAAAAAGACTAAAGAAATCTCATTTTTACCGATAATTAACTCAAGAAAACACTGTACAAACAAAATTGAGTTTTACTCTAATAATGTTTGTAGCTTCGTGCTAAAACAGTTAAAATTTCTCGAATGATTAATTTCTAGTTTTTTTCAAAAATTTTATAAAAATTTGCTCAAGAAAATTTAAGCAATGACGTTAAGAAATTAACAGGAATAATTAATGCGTAAAGCATAAATAAATTTAAACTAGAAGAGAAAAGTTTTATTGAGGGTAGTATCATGGCAATCGATGTATTATCAGACCGTTCTTATAACGGCATAAAAGAATCAGTTGCTACTGCCAAGAATGTAGCAACAAGCACAGCTAAAAGCGCTGTAGCTCAGAAAAAGGTAGCAGTTCAGTCTGATGATGTTGTCTTAACTGATTCTGCCAAAACCTTAGCAAAAGCAACTGAAGCGGCAAGAAACGCATCAGGCATTGATGAAGCTAAAGTTGAGAAACTAAAAGCTGCAATTTCTGACGGTTCATACAAGATTAATTATGAATCAGTAGCTAATAAGCTAATTGATTCTGAAGATGAGTTAAGCTCAATCTTTGGATAGATTTAAATACTGTTTGCAGGAGAACAGTATTGAAAAGGTCTCAAAGCAATTTGAGGCCTTTTTGTCTATATACCTTTTCAAAAATTCCTTTAAATCTTTGCCTAGTTCTTTTGCGAAATCACCAAACCTGCAATAGATAAAACCATACCTAACAAAAGGTAAACAGTAAGCTTTTCATCAATACAGATCACAGCTCCTATCGCAGTTACCACTGGAGTGGCATACAGATAGACATTAGTTTTAACAGAACCTAGATATGAGATAGCTTTATTCCAAATAAGAAAACTTAATGATGAGGCAAATACTGCTAAGAACAGATAATTTACGATGTTGATTGGCTTTAATAAACAGTCTAACTTAAAGTCATAACCATAAAAGGCCATGCATGGTACTGTACATAAAACAGCATAGAAGAAAGACTTAATCGTCATCACCATGGTACTAATACCAAGTCTGTGTAGCTTGACTACATAGACACTATACAGTCCCCACACGATGGCACAACCTAAAGCCATCAGATCGCCTTCAGGATTTAATTGCAAACTCAATGATGAAAAACTCAAACAGGCAATACCTGACATTGCTATAAAGAAACCTAAAAAGAAGTATTTACCTAATTTCGCGCTCTTGTCTATGAATCTGTTTAAAAGAGCTACAAATAGAGGAGCTGTTGATACAATCAAACTTACATTTGATGCATTAGACATTATTAATGCATTATTTTCAAAAACGAAATATATGGTTACACCATAAAAACCACAAAAAGCCGAGTACAGCTCAACTCTTAAGGAAATGAATTTCAATGCTTTTGGAGCTAAGAGAAGTAAAGTTAAAGTAGCAATGACAAAACGATTGAATAGTATTTCAATAGGAGAAAAATCCCTCAATAGAATTTTTGAGCTCACAAAGGTCATTCCCCAGAACAGAATTACAATCACTGCACATAAGTGAGCCACTATCAATTTTCGTTGCATAACTACCTCTCATGGCACTAATTATCTATTGCTATTTTTACAAGATCAAATCTACCATTTTAAGTTCCATTTCTAAGCATTATTTAACTTTAGAAAACAATTGAAGAACTAGAGAAACATCATGAGGCACAACTAAAAGATGGAGATATGTTCAAAGAACTAGAAAAAAAAGTGAATTCGATTCCCATATGTACACATATTTTCAGAAGATAAAAACTAACTTTGGTTCATTTTTTTTAGAATCAACAGAATTCAAAGCAAATCTAGCTTTTGACCTAATATAGTCCGATTGTATAAGATCGGACTTTATAGTTAAGAAGAAAAAAGGACGTATCTTTTGTCTCCTTAATGAGATTTCATTATTATGATTTATTATTCTTACAAAACTCATAAATCATCAAAGAGATAATTCCAAAACCGTATAGCATTACAAAAATAAATAAAACTGTAGCAAATATCATTAATAGCTACTCCTCTTTCTAAAGATACAGTAAGAGAAAAAAACTAAAATAACGACAGACGTTACTATGATAGCAAACCCTAGTTTTTTTATATAAAGAGACACTTCATTGCTCGCAAAATGAAAATCGGAAATTGCATTTCTACTTTCCTCAAATACAAACTCATCAAAGAAAAATAAAAAAGCATATCCACAAACAGTCAACATTGACGCAACGACAACTGGAAACAAAAGCTCAAAAAGCTTTGATTCTCTTAGATTAATTTCGATATTTTCCACTCTTGCTTTGAGTTTAGAGTTTTCTTCCTTTAAACGCAAGTTTTCCTTTTTTATCAGAAAAAGACCCGGTTCTAACGACTTTTTCATTTACTTAATCCGTAAAACATACTTATACCTATGACTCTAAGACAATTGACCAAACACCAATAAATGCTCTACAGTAACTGCAGAGCTTTTCTACCTTTTAACTACTTAAGCTACACTCTCTTCTTTATCTGTAGAGTTTTTACTGCGTCGTCTTGATTTCTTTTCTACCTTGACTTCTTTTGAGTCAGTATCAGACTCTGTACAGAGAGCTTCATTGTTCTCACTCACCTCAAGATCATTTCCTAAATCACTTTTCTGAGTAACTTTTAAGATTTGCTTTTCATGACCAAAAATGTCGTTACAAAGACGCATTACATACTCATGTTCTACATCAGGTAGTCTTAGCGCAAAACACATCTTGATGATCTTGTGGACTGTATATGGAGTTTCAACAGACAACAAAGCAGCAATTTTTAATAGCGTTCTTGTAGAAAAAGGAGCAGAGATCTGCCTTACCCCATTCTCAATTCCTTGCTCAACAACATTTCTTAAATCATGAGCAAAATGTAACAGCTTTTTGCTCATCTCAAGCCCCAGATCAGGAAAACTATTCTTTAACATCTCAAGTTCTACGATTGGCTTTGGATACCCCATTTCAATAAAGCGCCATCTATCTAAGAAAGCCTGATTTAATAATCGTGCGCCATTGTAGAAGCCTGTCATATCACCAAAACCTTTGGTATTAGCTGTTGCAATTACTCTAAATTGAGAATGCGGTTTGATTACCTCGCCATTATTAGCAAGGATTGTAAGAGGCTTACCTTCTAGAACATCGTTTAATACTGATAAGTCACCAGGTGACATCAGATCGATTTCATTTAAGATTAAGATCTCTCCATAGAGCATCGCTCTAGTTAAAGGTCCGTATTCATAGACTAATTCACCTCTTTTTAAAGTGGTATGTCCTATAAGATCTAATGACTCACACTTATTAGATAAAGTGATCTGCTCTACGCCCCAGTTAAGACGAGCTGCAATTTGCAAGATCAAGGTTGTCTTACCGCAACCTGACGGACCACTAATATACAGACAGTCTTTAAAAGGATAGATAAGGTAGAGTAGAACTTCATTTAGAACATTAAGCTCAAAAACATAGTTCTTATCTAAGTTAGGAATATGATCAATAAGATTGCTAGGTTCTAACTCGCACTCTTCAATCACGATCTTATCGGAGTTGAATACCTTCTTTAAATTTACATTAAACATAATTTGCTTTTCCTAGTTATGCATTTAAATTATCTTTATGAGCCTAATTTGATTTCTCTAGCTAAAACTTTACTGGTTAGAGCTACTTTTCCTAGAGAATCTGTAATCCTAAAATTGCGTAATTGACCTAATACAGAAACTCTGTTTCCACATCTGACAATTTGATAAAGTCTCTTAAGCTCAGTCTCATTCTTTTGATTGAACATATACACTTCGTGGTAATCAGCATATAAAGATGAATTAGGCGAGGTCTTAGCTTCGTTTTTAGAGTTGGCCTCATCTTGAGATACTGAATTTTTGCCTTCAGTTTTTAGGCTAAACTTCAACTTGAAGGAGTTTCTTTGAGATCTATAGGAAACAGCACTTACGGTTCCTGTTAAATAAACTTTGTTGATATCCATAATTCACTTTTAAGTCTTAATTATTCTTTATAAGAACAAAGTCATAAGAGCTTGTTCTTAACAACTGCAATTAAGCGAAGCTTTAGGATCTGTTTTTTAAAGTTTATGCGCGCTCAAATTGCGAACAGATTGTACAAAGACAATTTTTACAACTTTAAAAATTACTGATAAAAAGTGAAATTTCTAGAAAATTTTGATGTGAATTTATTGATTTTAAAGGTAAATAAAAATAGCACTTTTATGTTTTGCAGAAGGCTTTAGAAAAACAAAAGTGCTATTGAGGATAGAATTAAGCGTCTACAGACAAACGTGAAGGACCACGTGCAGTAGCATAACCTTTTGCTGTATAGGTCATGTTGCGAGTTACCACGTCACGTACACCTAGTAGAACCGCCTGCAGCTTATTAGCTGACTGCATACACATAGTGATGAGCTTACCGTTAATTTCATTTCTGAACTGACACTTTTTCATCATGTTCTTAATGATGGTAACCTCTGGTAAAAATTCAGTATGTAGCTTTGCTACCTCAGGATGAAGTTTGATCCTCTGATCGTTTGACTGTAACTTTAACATCAGATCAGATTTCATCTCTGATAAAGGTTTCAAATTCTCAAGATGTCTATCTTTTAGAGATTCATACTCAGCCTGAATTACCTTTTCAAGCTTTTCTAAAATCTCTTTTTGTCCATCCAGATAGTCTTTTAAAGGACGTACTGTGTTTTGTGGAGTAGTTTTATTAAAAACAAATCGTGAGGTGTTCATAATTCTCTCCTACATCGCACCACGCATCTGATAAAGATCGTAGATTACCCTTGTATCAAGCTCAAGTTCGGTTGCGTAGGTATCCCCTACTGCGTACTGTCTTATGACTCGTGCGCCATGAACAAAACCATCAACTTCTGACTTTACAGAATTTGAGGTTTCAATATTGCTTGAATTTAAAGTATCGGTGGCTCTGATATAAATGCCATTAACCTGTTCAGATAATTCTCTATAAGCTTCAATCTTTGATGCTCTCATTGCTTTAATCTGCTTGATGGCATCTGTTGCACCCGGCTGACGAGAAATTGACGCATAACCGGTTGCTCTTAAGACTGGATACTCTGATGGCTTGTGTACACCATCATCTGTCATGGTTAAATTCTTTACAAAAGATACAGAGGAACATGAGCACAAAGCCATTGGCAGTAGCATTGCTACTGCAAAAGTTGTAATCAATCTTCTAAGTCTCATAGATCCTCCTAATCATTAGTACGTGAGTACTGACTTTGGTCATGCACATCTCGTACCAACTTTTCCTGATACATGTAAGTATCAGCAGGATATATAACTGTAGACTTTCCTCTATTGCCAAATCCTAAGAAAGAATGCTCTTTGTTATACATATAGTGCTCATAGTTACCTGATGAAGTTGCAGGTACCTTAGCTCCTTTTACGTAATATTTAGCATTGAACTCATCAGAGTCTGTTCTGTAATAGTTATCTTTAAACTGCTGCTCTTGTCTTTTACGACGTTCTTTATCGGTCATAGCATAGACAGGAGTATCTGTAGTTGATGCAGAAGCTCTAACAGAGGTCTTAGTTACAGTTCTTTTAACTACTGTATCAGTTACATTACCGTTACCAGTGATAGTACCTGGCTCATATAAATATGAGGTAACACCATTTATAGAACAATCTTTCTTACCGGTTCTATAGCAGTAAGGTAATCTCTCATAAGGAATAAAGCCTGTAGCAGAACCTACAACTGTCTGGGTTGACATATTTATGACACGACCAACTACAACGATTCCTGAATCATTTCTAGTTAAAGTACCTGCAAAGATATGTCTTACCATGGCCTGACGGGCAACTTTCTTCCAATCTCTTGAAAAGACAAACTCACCGTCTTTAGTAATTGAAATAGCACCTGTAAGCTTATATTCAAAAACGCTTATACCTCGTCTGTCTAATTCATGGACAAACATCTCTGCCATGGCACGACCTAAATAGCCTGCATTTTCATAAGTATCTGTATCTACAAATGAGGTTACAGCTACCTTTGGTAAAGATGAATAAGTTACAGTCTTACCATCGCTGTCAGTTACAGTGGTTTTAGAGGACTCATCTTTTGACAGATCATTCATCATAGTCTGATACAAGATATCAGACATATTAGATACGATCTTGCTGATTTCCATGCCTTTTTGGTCATAGACACTGCTCTTTGTAGGTACAACACTAGCCTGTTGTGTCTTGCCACCTTGGGCAGGATTTGCCGAACAGCCTGCGATTACTAGGCAAACTGCAAGGCTTAGCATTTTAAGTAATTTTCTCTCCATCCTGACCTTCTTTTATTTGTATAATCAATAAACCGTGAATTATAAAACGCTAAATTTTTAACGTTTTTGTCAATCTTGGTGTGAATAATGCAAATTCAATGCCATGTGACAAAATTCAATCACAAAGGTGATTTATGAAAATAAGATTATTAATTCAAATTTTATGCTGTTTAGTGTTTTCTGTAATGAGTTCTACTGCCTTTGCTACCTGGTATACAGCAAATGGCACCGGCTCAGACAGAAACGATGCTGTAAATGATGCTATCCGTAATGTCATGTTACAGGCAGGAGCTGACGTTAAAATCGAGCAAAACTATAAAAACGGTGTTTTACAAAGCGATAACGTCAATATTATGAGCAGATCACCAATCAAAAAGCTGATAGTAATGTCAGAACAGACAACCTTTAGTAAGGTAACTGTTACCATCAAAGCATTTATTGATGAAAGATTTGCCAAAGCAAGATGCTCAGGGGCTGCTGTACATAAAGCTGTACTGCCAGTGTCATTCAGATTTGCTGACTCTCAGGCCTATCAGGGCAGTATTGGAATTGAAGGTATCAGTAAAGAGCTAGATAAACTTGTTATGGAGAATCTTTATAACACCTCATCCTTTGTAACCAGGCCTCTGGTAAGAGCTAATCTGAACACTTCAAATTCACCTAATATGTCAAATGCCTTCCAGGTATCCAACCTTTCTAGTTTGGCAGATCGTTATGGCAGTCAGTACATTATTCTAGGCACTATAAATTCAGTAAGTACCTCTGAGGTTGGTAACAATGTACTAACCAAGCTGATGTACGTTCCTACAAGAACTATTAACTTTGATATTGATGTCTATGATGCAATCAATGAGCAAATCATCTTCCACAGAAATTACACTGCTGAAGCTGATTGGCCATTTAAACAAAGTGAGTACATCGATTTAAGATCTGACAGATTTAAGAGCTCAGAATACGGTCAGAGAGTTTACGGTCTAGCTGCAGAGGTCTCCAAAGATCTAGTTGCAGAACTTCAATGTAAACCTGCTAATGCCAAGATCATAGATCTTGATGGGGATGATGTAGTAATCAATGTTGGTAGAGAGAACGGCATCAGCCCTAATATGAAGTTCACCTTAGTTCAGGCAGCTTCTATGTCAGGACCTAATGGCGATAATTACAGTGCTTATGAGAAAAGTAACAGTGTCTATAAAGTAGTATCTGTTTACCCACATGCAGCTAAATTACATCCTGTTGATTTACAGAACAATACTTTGAATGTAAACGTCAACGATGTAGTAACTTTACAATAGAAAAAACGGTATTGTATCAGGTCAATATATTGATATAATACCGTTGGTTTTGGCCCCATAGTTAAATGGATATAACAAGCCCCTCCTAAGGGCTAGTTGCAGGTTCGATTCCTACTGGGGCTGCCACTTTTCAAAATAAACCATTAAGGTTTTGTCTTAAGATTTTTTACTACTAAAGAGCAATCTTTCTTACAGAAAGCTATACCATAAGCATAGATATCAGTAATCTTTGATTGCTTTAAAATTTGTTGTCATTATCTTGTTCTCAATTCATCGGTTCTAATTCAATTATACATGATAAAAATTTTGAGAATTTTGATTAGTGCCATTTAATGCTAGTGAATAGAGAGTTTATAAAGTTTTTTCTACATCATCAAACCTGAAGTTATCTGTAAAGCTGTTTTCTTAGCTTTTTCAATTATTGCAGATAACTTGTCCGTGGTAAATTTGTTGATGGTACCTACAATTGAAATAGCTCCAATTAAATGGCTGTCCTGATCAAACACAGGCACTGCTACACAGCGGATCTCAAGACCTCCTTCACCATTGTCATAAGAGAAACCTCTTAAGTGAATTGAAGCTAATTCTTTGCGTAAAGCCTCAGGTGTAGTAATAGAGTTAGCTGTAGCTGGAGTGTAGTCTAGAGTTCTTATAATATTCTCTCTTTGAGTAGCTTCCTGATATGCTAAAAGGCACTTGCCTAAGGCTGTATGAACTAAAGAGATCTCAGCGCCCTCTCTGGACATTATTCTCATACCTGTTTTGGGACTGGTCTTTTTTAAGACATAAAAAGCCTTATCATCATCCATAATGCCAAAATGCACCGCAAGACAATCAATGCTGGTAATAAGTTTGTCTAAGTATGGGCTTATTATCTCTTTTAAATCTAAAGAATCTGAAGCTGAATTACCTAATGCTACTAGTTTCATCCACAGTTGTACTGTCTTGTCAGAATTCTGTCGTAACAGACGCAATTTAACCATATCATCAACTAAGACATATACAGAACTTCTAGGAAGTCCTGTTAATGAAATGATTTCTGATATAGTACAACGATGATTTTTTTGAAGAACCTCTAAGATCCTCAGTGCTCTTTCTAAGGCTGGAACTCGGATTTTTGAAGACATATAAACACCAAAATGAATAGTTATAATCCAGTATTTTAGACGATTTTGGTGTTTAATATATGATAATGTTTTTCTATCCTGGAATGATCATGCCAAGATCTCTCATCTTAGCAATCTTATAACGTAAGGTTCTAGGACTGATTCCTAACTTGGCAGCAACTTCCTGACGGGAACCGCGACATTCAATTAAAGCATCTAAAATAATCTGATATTCCTGCTGCTTTAACTCACCGCCAAGATCCTGAGGGATCTTCTGGTTGCGCACAAGCTCTTCACTGCTTGAAACAGAATTTGGAACAGACTGAGTACTCTCATCTTCAGTGATTTGCTCAGGGGCAATTTCAGGTACTGCTATACCTTCAGAGTCAAAAGATTTAGACTGCAAAGCATCTTCTAAAGAAGACTCATCTAAGACAATGCAGTTTTCATCAACCACTCCATTTACAGAAAGAATTAGAGCTCTCTGCATTACATTATCCAGTTCACGTACGTTGCCAGGCCAACTGTAAGATAAAAGTTTCTTTTTAGCATTCTCTGACAATTTAGGAATTGCCATATTTGAGTCTTTAGCATGTTTTGATAATAAGAAAGTACCAATAGGAATAATATCCTTCGGTCTCTTGCACAGTGGCAGCCAACGTAATGGGAAGACATTTAATCTGTAATAAAGATCTTCACGGAATTTCTTTTCAGCTACAGCCTGTTTTAAATCTCTATTTGAAGTTGCAATTACTCTTACATCTAGGGAGATAGTCTTGCGTGAACCTAGTCTTTCCACTTCTTTTTCCTGTAATACACGCAAGAGCTTTGCCTGTAGTCCAAGATCCATCTCGGTTATCTCATCTAGAAGGATAGTTCCACCCTGAGCCTGTTCAAATTTACCTGGACAAGCCTGTACAGCTCCTGTGAAAGCTCCTTTTTCATAACCAAATAAGGTAGCCTCTAACATTGAATCAGGGATTGCAGCACAGTTAATAGCTACAAATGGACCTGAGGCGCGAGGTGACTTATCATGAACATAGCGAGATAAAACCTCTTTACCAGAGCCTGATGGGCCTGTGATCATAACAGTGGCATCAGTTGCTGCTACTCTTGCAGCAAGAGATAAAAGCTCTGCTGTTGAAGGATCAGCAAAAATTGGCTCTCCGCCTACAACCTTACTTACAGGCACATAACGAGAAACCTGATTTAGTAATACCTCTGGTGCAAATGGCTTGGCTAAATAATCAATAGCGCCATCACGCATTGCTCTTACAGCACCATTGATATTGGCATATGCTGTCATTAACAGGACAGGCATATTTGGGAGTTTTTCGTGAATTGCGTTTAGAAGAGTATGACCATCCATAGCCCCCATCTGGATATCTGAGATGACCATATCTACTTTTTTCTTTGAAAGAATATCTAGAGCTTCTTCGCCACCAGATGCCTCAAGGCATACATAACCTGTTAGCATCAGTGTATCTACAATCGCCTCTCTTAACTGACTGTCGTCATCAACAATTAGAATTTGACTGTTACTCATAATATTCCTTAAAACTTGGCTTTAAGCTACGGACTTTTCGTCTTTAAAGCTCTCAGAAGGTTCAAGTACTCCCTCATATTTTGGAATGATCATAGTGAATACTGTTTCCTTCTCATTTGAAACAAGACGTATATCGCCCTGATGTACCTTAGCTACAGCAGCTACTACAGCAAGGCCTAAACCAGTACCATTGCTCTTTGTAGTATAGAAAGGCTCAAAGATATGAGCGCTAACCTCAGGCTTAATCATAGGTCCGTCATTTTTAACGCTGATCATAACATTCTTAGTATCAGCTACAAGCTCTATCTTAACGTTTTTTGCTCCAGCTTCAATGGCATTTGTCACCAAATTGCTAATTGCACCGTTTAAAGCTGTAACATTGCCTAAAACTGTCATTGGACGTGGACCAATATCTGAACTTAAGTTTGCACCACTCTTTTGTACTACTGAAGCTACAGAGCCTAAAACACCTTCTACGATATCTACAGCATCTAAAACTTTAACTGACTGCTCACCTGAACGAGCATACATTAAAATATCACTTACCTGAGCTTCAAGAGCTTCTAGACGAGACATCAGTTTTTTCTGGAAAACATTACGTGAGGCTAAAGGTAATTTCTGATTTCCTAAGTTTGCAGCATACAAAATAGCAGCAGATAATGGGGTTCTGATCTGGTGAGCTAAAGATGCAGCCATCTTTCCTAATGAAGATAATCTCTCCATATGATTTAACTTATCAGTAAGTTTACGGGTCTCGGTCTGATCTGTCATTTGAACTAACTGACCGTGAGATAAAGGTTTGGTTGATACCTGTAGACGTTTGCCATCTACAGTTGAGATTTCCTGACCGTCATCTTTTTGAGGACGGAATACTTCATCGATTACCTGATACCATTTACGGCCTTCTAAAGCTTCAACGTTTAGCATCTTTAAGGCAGAATCATTTGCCTTTTTAACTACGCCTCTTTCATCTAGAACAATGATTGCTGAAGGCTCTTTTTCAAAGATTTCTTTATAAAGTTCTAATTCGTTTACTGAAGCTGTCATAAGTCACCCCACTTTTCTTTAGTTAGGATGACTTATTCAATTATCGTGCCATATAGATTTTTATTTGTATATTCATATAGTTACAAAAATAAAATTCTATATAAATAAAATCATGACAGTTTTATGACTGTTTAGAATGAATCTGATGGCTTAAAAATGGTTCTATGCTCTGAGCAAACTGGACAATCACAGTTTCTAGGAGGCAATTTCATGTTTTTAACATTCATGCTTAAAGCTTCAACAGTTAAGAGACGTCCTGTTAATAACTCACCGATGCCTAAAAGATACTTAACACACTCAATTACCTGGAAGTTACCAATTAAACCTGGCAGAGGACCAAAGACACCAATCTGTTTGCTGTTCTTTACCGCGCCTTTTTCTGGTACCTTGCCAAATACGCATCTATAGCAAGGACCACGTCCTGGAACATAAGTCATAACCTGACCTTGGAAACGGATCACGGCTGCATGACAAAATGGCTTTTTGGCAATCACACAAGCATCGTTAATTAAAAACTTACTTTCAAAGTTATCAGTACAATCTAAGATAAAATCATAATCTTTGATAATATCTAGAATGTTATCAGGTGTGATAAAGGTGTTGTATACATTCACCTTAATCTCAGGATTTAGAGCATTGATTTTGTTTTTTGCTGACTCTGTTTTTAACACACCTACATCTTTAGTCTGATGGATAACCTGACGTTGCAGATTTGAATAGTCAACTACGTCATCATCAACAATACCGATAGTACCAATACCGGCTGCAGCCAGATACATTAAAACAGGTGAACCTAAACCACCAGTTCCAATTACTAAAACTTTAGATGCGAGTAGTTTTTTCTGACCTTCAACACCAAATTCTTTTAAGGTAATGTGTCTAGAGTACCTTTCTAGTTGCTCTTTTGTCAGTTCCATAACTTTTCAATAACTCCTAAATCATAATTTGCATTCTATCGTATGAAATTTTATGAAAGTCTTAGGTTTCTCCTAAAGACTCATTGAGTATAACGCTATAAGCTAGACTTTTTATAAACATCAACAAATAAACTTTTTGAATAAGCCTTTCACAATCAAAAAAGCCTCCACAGATTAATGCAGAGGCTTTTACTTATATAAAAGTAGGAATTAGCCTACAAATACACGAGCATTTCTAAATAGTCTTACCCATGGGCTATCCTCACCCCACTCGTCTGGGTGGTATGAGTTAGATACAGTACGCATTACACGCTCTGGATGAGGCATTAAGATAGTGAAACGTCCATCTGAATTGGTTACAGAGGTAATGCCATTTGGTGAACCGTTAGGGTTCATTGGGTACTGTTCTGTTACCTTACCTGAGTGGTCAATATAGCGAACTGCAATTTGACCTGACTTTTCTAAAGCTTCTAGATGAGCCTTATTCTTGAACTCAGCGCGACCTTCACCGTGTGATACTACGATAGGAAGTCTTGAACCTTCCATACCAGCGAACAGTACTGAAGGGCTCTTTTGGATTTCAACTTCAACAAAACGAGCCTCAAAACGCTCTGATAAGTTAGTTACAAAACGAGGCCAGTTCTCAGCACCAGGAATTAAAGATGATAGAGTAGACATCATCTGACAGCCGTTACATACGCCTAAAGCGAAGGTGTCTTTTCTGTTGAAGAACTTAGAGAACTCATCTGCTGCAACTGAGTTGAACAGAATTGATTTTGCCCAACCTTCACCGGCACCTAAAACGTCACCGTATGAGAAACCACCGCAAGCTGCAAAGCCCTTGAAGTCATCTAATTTAACTTTACCAGTTAAAACATCTGACATATGAACATCTACGCAGTTAAAGCCTGCTCGGTTGAAGGCTGCTGCCATTTCGCCCTGTGAGTTAACACCCTGCTCACGTAAAATTGCAACCTTAGGTGCAACGCCCTTGCTGATGTAAGGAGCTGCAACATCCTCGTTAAGATCAAATGAAAGCTCTGCAAACAGACCTCTATCATTTGACTCATCCTTAGCTTCATACTCTTGACGAGCACACAGAGGATTATCACGAAGTGACTGCATCTGATAAGTGGTCTCAGCCCAAATCTTACGGAAGTACTGACGAGGCTCGTTGATAATTTCACTACCATCACGATTGAAGACGATACGATCATCATCTCGCAGTGAACCTATCTCAAAGATGCAGTTTGCTAAGCCGTGGCCTGATAAGATGTTCATTACAGTTTCAGCATCTTCAACCTTAACCTGTAGAACAGCACCAACTTCTTCTGAGAAGAGAACAGCTAAGTCATCTTCACCTAAGTTATCAATGCGAACATTAACACCAGTGTGACCTGCAAAAGCCATTTCACAGATTGTGGTGAATAAACCACCATCAGAAATGTCATGGTAAGCTAATAGCTTGCCCTTACGATTTAAGAACTGAATTGAATCAAATAAGCCCTTTAAACGTACTGGGTGGTCAAGATCAGGACACTTAGAACCTAACTGGCGATACACCTGAGCTAGAGCTGAACCACCTAAACGGTTCTGTCTCTCACCTAAGGTTACATAGATAAGAGTGGTCTCACCCTTGTCAGTACGTAACTGAGGAGTTAGGGTCTTACGAATATCCTCAACTCTAGCAAATGCTGAGATGATTAAAGACATTGGAGCAGTTACGGTCTTGTTCTGTCCGTTCTCCTGCCAGGTTGTCTTCATAGACATTGAGTCTTTACCAACAGGTACAGTGATACCTAACTCTGGGCAGATATCCATACCAACGGTCTTAACTGCTTCATATAAGCCAGCATCCTCACCTGGATGACCATTTGGAGCCATCCAGTTAGCTGATAACTTAACTCTCTTTAGCTCGCCAATATCAGCTGCAGCAATGTTAGTTACAGCTTCAGCAACAGCTAAACGAGCAGATGCAGCATGATTTAATAAAGCAACAGGTGTTCTTTCACCAACGGCACCAGCCTCACCATGATAGGTATCATATGAAGCTGCAGTTACTGCAACATCTGCTACAGGAACCTGCCAAGGACCTACCATCTGATCACGAGCTACTAAACCTGTAACTGATCTGTCACCAATGGTAATTAAGAAAGTCTTTTCAGCAACTGTAGGCAGACGTAATACACGCTCTGCTGCCTGACGAGGAGTTACTCCTTCAAGATTTAACTCAGGTGAGTGCTGCTGTGCAGTCTTTACATCCTTGTGCATACGAGGAGGTTTACCTAAGAGAACATCTAAAGGTAAATCAATTGGCTTGTTACCAAAGTATGGATCCTCTAAAACTACACGACGCTCTTTTGTAGCTTCACCGATTACAGCATACTGAGCGCGCTCACGCTTACAGAAACCTTCAAAGATATCAAACTTCTCAGCAGATACTGCTAATACATAACGCTCCTGAGACTCGTTACACCAAATCTGTAATGGTGACATACCAGGCTCGTCATTAGGGATCTTACGTAAGTCAAACTTACCACCTACGCCACCGTCAGCTACTAACTCTGGCATTGCATTTGATAATCCACCGGCGCCAACATCGTGTATGAACATAATTGGGTTATCTTCACCTAATTCCCAGCAAGCATCGATAACTTCCTGACAACGACGCTGCATTTCAGGGTTACCACGCTGAACTGAAGCGAAATCTAAGTCTTCTGATGAAGCACCTGAGTTCATTGATGAGGCTGCACCACCACCTAAACCAATGTTCATAGCAGGACCGCCTAAAACGATCAACTTAGCACCTGGATCGATATGATCTTTAATGATGTGCTCACGGCGTATGTTACCCCAACCACCAGCTAACATAATTGGCTTGTGGTAACCACGAACTTCTTTACCATTGAAGCTTGTAACTTCTTCTTCGTAAGTTCTAAAGTAACCGCACAGGTTTGGACGACCAAACTCATTGTTGAAACTTGCAGCACCTAATGGACCATCGATCATGATCTGTAGAGCTGAAGCTAAACGACCAGGCTTACCAAAATCATGCTCCCATGGCTGAACGTCTCCAGGAATACGTAAGTTTGATACGCTAAAGCCGCTGATACCAGCCTTTGGCTTAGAACCTATACCGGTTGCGCCTTCATCACGAATTCTGCTTACTCCTCCTCATTATGCATATCTTAAGATTGCAGAAGGCTGCA
>JABLTL010128126.1_pt1 | contig 16459 bp, 13 predicted proteins | sample 7160151 | NCBI WGS metagenome assembly JABLTL01 (sample SAMN14651223, study PRJNA627086) | human gut metagenome | isolation source: feces | host: Homo sapiens
CGGCCGGCGAGTGCGGGTCTGTTGGGGCTGAGGCTCCACCGTCCGCCGTCCCTGGGAGGCACGAGCTGCCTGGGCAGCGGCTGCCCGACGGCGTTCGGCGTTGATCTGTTCTTTGGTTTTTAATCGTTTACCGCTCATGGAGTATAACCTCCTTCTATCTGCTGCTTGTACTTCAAACGGAAACCAAACTGGATGGTCAGGCCAGTTCCCGCCGGGCGCACGCCAAAGCGGAAGCGATGACCTTGTCCATATCATAGTACTGGTACTCACCCAGCCGTCCGCCGAAGACAATCGTGTCATCCTCCGCGGCCAGAGCGGCGTACTTCTGATACAAGGCGCTGTTGGCTTCGTCGTTCACCGTATAGTAAGGCTCTCCGCCCACCTGCCAGTCCGCCGGATATTCCCGGGTGACCACCGTTTTGGGCTGGGTGCCAAATACAAAATGTTTATGCTCGATGATGCGGGTAAAGGGGGTCTCTGCATCGGTGTAGTTGACCACGGCGTTCCCCTGATAGTTGTCCGTGTCCAGTACCTCCGTTTCAAACCGCAGGCTGCGGAACTGGAGGGGGCCGTAGCAGTAATCAAAGTACTGATCGATGGGGCCGGTGTAGATGACCCGTTCCGCCAAGGGGCGCAGGATGTCCTTTTCGGCCAGATAGTCGCAGTTCAAACGCAGGTCGATGCCCTCCAACAGCTTCTCGAAGATGGCGGTGTACCCACCTTCGGGGATGCCCTGATACCGGTCGTTGAAATAGTTGTTGTCATAGGTAAACCGGACGGGCAGACGCTTGATGATGAAAGCCGGGAGTTGGTCGCAAGGACGGCCCCACTGCTTTTCCGTATAGCCCTGCACCAGCTTTTCGTAGATGTCCTGTCCCACCAGGGAGATGGCCTGCTCCTCCAGGTTGGCGGGCTCGGCGGGCGCGTTGCCGCGCTGTGCCTCGATCTTGGCCTTGGCTTCCGCGGGGGTGGCGATGCCCCAGAGCTTGCTGAAGGTGTTCATGTTGAAGGGCAGGTTGTAGATCTCGCCGTGATAGTTGGCCACAGGGGAGTTGACAAAGTTGTTGAAGGAGGCGAACTGGTTGACGTAGCGCCAGATGGCCTCGTCCGACGTGTGGAAGATGTGCGCGCCGTACTTGTGGACGTCGATGCCCTCCACCTTTTCCGTGTAGCAGTTGCCGCCGATGTGGGTGCGCTTGTCCACCACAAGACAGCGCTTTCCCTGCCGTTTGGCCTCATAGGCGAAGACGGCGCCGAAGAAGCCGGCTCCTACTACGAGATAATCATATTTCATATAAAATACCACCTTTATTTCTGTGGGGAAAATACCGTTGGAACCCATCTTGCCGTGGCTACAGAATAATTTATTATATACCCTTTTGATATACGAGTCAATAAAATGTCTATTAAGGTGGCAGGGAGGGTGAAGGAATCCTAGCGAAAGAGGGAAAATTACAAATTTATTTACAACTTTCCGAAAAAACTATGTTATATTAACATTCGTAATCCAAATGATAGGAGGCCAATGCAGATGAGGCGTATCATCGGTATCGATCTAGGCACGACCAACAGTTGTGTCGCTGTGATGGAGGGCGGCAAGCCCGTCATTATCCCCAATGCAGAAGGCGGGCGAACCACGCCATCTGTCGTGGCCTTTACCAAGGACGGGGAACGCCTGGTGGGGGAGCTGGCTCGCCGTCAGGCGGTCACCAATGCCAGCGGCACCATCGCCTCCATCAAGCGGGAAATGGGCACCGACTATCGGGTGGACATCGCCGGACGCAGGCGGACGCCCCAGGAGATCAGCGCCATGATCCTCCAAAAGCTCAGGACGGACGCAGAAGCCTACCTGGGCGAGCCGGTCACCGACGCGGTCATCACCGTCCCCGCCTACTTTAACGACTCCCAGCGCCAGGCCACCAAGGATGCCGGACGCATCGCCGGTCTGAACGTCTGCCGTATCATCAACGAGCCGACCTCGGCGGCTCTGGCCTACGGCCTGGACCCCGGCGCGCCCCAGAAAATCATGGTCTACGACCTGGGCGGCGGCACCTTTGACGTGTCCATCATCGAGATCGGTGACGGCGTCATCGAAGTCCTCTCCACCTGCGGCGACAACCACCTGGGCGGCGACGACTTTGACACCCGCCTGACCAACCACCTCATCAGCCAGTTCAAGCAGGAGACCCGCATCAACCTGGCCAAGGACCCGGTGGCGGTGCAGCGGGTGCGAGAGGCGGCGGAGAAGGCAAAAATTGAGCTGTCCAGCGCCTCCAGCGCCAACGTGAACCTGCCCTTCATCACCCAGCACCGGGGCAACCCCGTCCACATGGACTTGACCGTCACCCGCACCACCTTCGAGTGGCTCATCCGCGACCTCATCGAGCGCACCACCATCCCCGTCCGCACCGCCCTCAACGACGCCGGCATCACCAGCAGCCAGCTGGGGAAGGTGCTCCTGGTGGGCGGCTCCACCCGCATCCCGGCTGTCCAGGAACACATCCGGCGGCTCACCGAAATGCAGCCCTCCAAAGGGGTCAACCCGGACGAGTGCGTGGCGCTGGGCGCAGCCATCCAGGGCGCCACCTTGGGCGGCGGCCTGGCCACGGTGGACGGACAGTCCGCTGGCACGGGCAAAGAGATTTTGCTGCTGGACGTGACCCCCCTCTCCCTGTCCATCGAGACAGTAGGCGGCGTGGCCACCCGGCTCATCAACCGGAATACCACCCTGCCGGTACACTATTCGCAGATTTTCAGCACCGCGGCCAACTTCCAGACCTCTGTGGAAATCCATGTATTGCAGGGCGAACGCCCCATGGCCCGGGACAACAAGAGCATCGGTAAATTCCGCCTCACCGGCATCAAACGCGCCCCCCGAGGCGTCCCCCAAATTGAAGTCACCTTCGACCTGGACGCCAACGGCATCCTGAAAGTCTCCGCCCGCGACCTGGGCACCGGACGCGCCCAGGAGATCGTCATCGCCTCCAGCTCCAACCTGTCCGAGAGCGAAATCCAGCAGGCCATGGCGGACGCCGCCCAGTACGCCGCCCAAGATCAGGAGTACAAGGCGTACCAGGAGGTGAGCAACCAGGCGGAGGAACTCATCCTGCGCTGTAAGAACGCCCTCACCGTCTGCGGCAAGGACATGGACAAGGGCGAGCGGAAGCAGATTCAGAACGCCCTGGCCAACCTGGAGCACGTGTTTAAAAAGAGCAAGCCCGGCAAACGCTCCTCCGGCGACCGCGCCGGTCTCAGCCAGGCCACCGAGCAGCTCAAAGCCTGTGCTGGCGGCTTGTTGGCACAGTACGACCAGAAAGGCAAAGAAGAACAGCAGTAAAAAACGGAGAGGTTTCCAAAACCTCTCCGTTTTCTTGTCATTTCTCGAAAAATTGCTGCGCAAACCCATCCTTCCGCAGCGGTCCCGCCACGGTGTTCTCCCAGGTGGTCTCCTCCAACAGGGAAGCCAGGTTCTGCCCGAACACACCCGCCACCTGCTTCCGGGTGAGGGTGTAGGCGGCGTCAGGAAACTGATAGGTGACCCCGTTCAGGTTGTCGATGGCAGCCATAGCGGCCACGGCGGTGTACACCATGTCCGCCTGCATCACCGCCAAACGGGTCTCCGACTCCACGTTATCCTCGTACCGGATGGTCACTGTGCAGGCGTCCGAGTCGATCTCATAGGTCTGCTTCCGCTGTCCCAGAGGCAGGCTCTGGAACAGGGCGACGGTGTTGCTGTTGTCCCCCACGTACGGACTCCGATAGGCCAGACTGGGGGCGATGTCGTGGGTGATGGCGTGGTTCTGATGGAAGGCGTCCTGAGCGGCCAGCTTGGGGGGCAGGATGACAAATTGCAGGACGCAAAAGAGCACCGCCGCCACCGCCAGCAGCGCTAGGATGACCTTGTTCTTCTTACTCATGAAAATCCCTCTTTTCATACCGCAGCAACAGTTTGGGGAAGGTGCCGAAGGTGATGGGCAAAACGATGGTCAGCAGCAGCTGATAGAGCGGGACCAGCCGCAGGGCGAATTGATAAGGCCCCATCTCCCGCAGCGGCCGTCCAAACCACAGGTTGCTGCCAAAGGCCTCCGCGCACCACATCCCCGCCATCACCAGGAAGAACACCCCCCAGCAGACCCACAGCAGCCGCGCCGTGTTCCGCAGCTGGCGATGGTCCCGGGGTGCCGTCTCGTCACCGGCGTGCCGATGCCAGTACCAGTAGAGTCCGCCGGTGACCAACGTGGCGATAAGCCCCAGATAGCTCAGCTCCGGGAAGGTCAGGAACATCAGGGGCAGGGAAGCGATCCAAAAGAGGACGCTGGCCAGCAGGGCGTTCTGGGCGCAGGCCGCACGGTAGTGCCCCACATAGTACACCGGCCGCCGCCCTTTCAGCAGCAGCCCCACGTCCGGCGCACGGTCCATGGCGCGCTGGGCTGCCTCCGCCTCACTGTAGCCTTGGGCCATCAAATCCGCCTGCCTGGCCTGCATGTTGCTCAAAATCTCCGCCTTTAAATCCCCAGCCCCAGGGGCGTTCCGGTAAGCGTGGAACAGATCCTCCACGAAACATTCCAGATCAGTCATCATCCGTCCCTCCCAACAGCATCAAATCGATCAAATCCCGCGCCTGCACCCACTCCTGAATGGCGGTGTGGTAGGCAGCCCTGCCGGGATTCGTCATGTGATAATACTTCCGCCGTCCCCCCTGAGACTCGTTGCCCCAGTAGCTCTCAATGTACCCCTGCTTCTCCAGCCGCCGGAGACTGGTGTACAGGGACGGCTCCTTTAGCTCGTAGCGCTGACCACTGCGGAGAAAGAGGGTCTTGATGATCTCATACCCATAGCTGTCCCCGTCCAGCAGCACGCGCAGGATCATCGTGTCGATGTGACCCCGTATCAGGTCACTGTGAATGGTCTGTGCGCCCATGTGCTTCACCTCGGGTACAACATAACACATATTACTATGCGTGTCAAGGTAATGTGTAAGAAAAAGGCGGGTGCTCATCGTTTCAGATAAGCACCCGCTTTTTGGAAAGTCATAGCCTCGCAGAGTTCCGGCAAGATGCCGGAATAAAGTTGAATTTGAAAAAACTGGCGGCGTGTACGTCAGTTTTTTCTCTTCTCAGACTGGTAAGTGTGCGAACGCAGTGAGTGCATGCACCAGGCTGCAGCCTCGATAAAATGCTTGCATTTTATCGAAGAGCGTTAGCTCACGCACTTTTCAACGAACTTCACCAGCTCGCCAATCGTAGCGACCTTTTCTTCCAGCTCCAGCTCCACATCCAGCTCTTCCTCCAGCTCCATGACCATCTCGACAGTCTCCAGAGAGTCGATGCCCAGGGATTCAAAGGTGGTCTCCGGGGTGAATTCGGAAGCGTCTTTGCCAGTGTGTTCTGCCAGCAGCTTGATGATGCGATCATAAATGCTCATTGTAAAATCCTCCATGATTTGGTGTTGATGGGGTGGACGGGGTCAGGATTCGGGCGGGTCTTGGGCGTCCGGCGCACTGCCCTGCAAAAAGCGCTTCAACGTCTCCATACACCGCAGCAGAGTGCCCTGTTCCTCCTCGGTGTAGGACTGGGAACGCTGGGCGAAATGCTGCCGGCGGCAGTAGCTGTGATAGGCGCAGGCCAGCTTGCCCTGATGGGTCAGGGAGACCAAAATGGAGCGTCCGTCGCAGTCGCTGGGTGCCTTCTCCACAAAGCCCTTCCGCAGCAGCTTGTTCACCGCCACACTGGCAGAGGGCTTGGCCACTTGCAGCCGCTTCGCCAGCTCGCTCACCGAGATCGCACCCTCCGGCGTCTGGTCGATCTGCTCCAGCAGATGAAATTCTCCCGCGCTCAGGGGCAGCTTCTGGTGACCGGGCAGGGTCTCCTGTTCACTTTTTTTCACGCACTCATACAGCTCGCCAAACAGCTGGTTGAATTGTGCCGCAAAGCCTTTCATTCCATGCCTCCGAATCGGTAGTTAAACAAACTAACTAACCGACATCATACAAAACCACAGCCCGTCTGTCAAGGGGCAATTTGACGAAAGTGGGAAGGGTTCACAGGAACGTCACAGAGATTTTACTTGACAATGGGAGGGATGTTGCTATAATGAATATGACAATAGAACAGCCTTATCAAGAGTGGTGGAGGGATCGGCCCGATGAAGCCCGGCAACCTGTGCAGTTTTCTGCGTAAGGTGCCAATTCCGACGGTGAAATATCGAAAGATGAGGAAAAGCTCATTTCGCGTTCCGCCTCGGAGCGCGTTTTTTCTATTAGAAGGCTGTTTCTCTTGCGAATTTTATGTTAGTAGAGAAAGGATAAGCAGCATGAGAAAGCATTTGTTTACATCTGAATCTGTCACTGAGGGGCATCCTGATAAGATGTGCGACCAGATCTCGGACGCCGTACTGGACAACATCCTGGCGCAGGATCCCCACGCGCGTGTGGCCTGTGAGACCGCCACCACCACGGGTATGGTTCTGGTCATGGGTGAGATCACCACCACCGCCAAGGTGGACATCCCCTCCATCGTCCGCAACACCGTGGACCGCATCGGCTACAACAACCCCGCCTACGGCTTCGACGCCAACAGCTGCACCGTCCTGACCACCCTGGACAAGCAGTCTCCCGACATCGCCATGGGTGTGGACAACTCCTTTGAGTATAAGGAGAACAACGTGGACACCGCTGACCTGATCGGCGCTGGCGACCAGGGCATGATGTTCGGCTACGCCTGCGATGAGACCGAAGAGTATATGCCCGCTCCCATCGCTCTGGCCCACCACCTGACCCTGGCCATGGCCAAGGAACGGAAGTCCGGCGCACTGCCCTGGATGCGTCCTGACGGCAAGAGCCAGGTCACCGTGGAATACGATGAGAACGGCAACGTCTCCTGGTGTCCCACCATCGTCATCTCCACCCAGCATGACCCTGACATCGCCATCAAGGATCTGCGGGAAGCCATCGTGGAACAGATCATCCGTCCCACCCTGCCCCAGGAACTGATCCGTCCGGAGACCCGCTTCTTCGTCAACCCCACCGGCCGTTTCGTGGTCGGCGGCCCCGTCGGCGACTCCGGTCTGACCGGCCGTAAGATCATCGTCGATACTTATGGCGGCTCCGCAGCCCACGGCGGCGGCGCCTTCTCCGGCAAGGACCCCACCAAGGTGGACCGCAGCGCAGCCTACATGGCACGTCACGTGGCCAAGAACATCGTCGCCGCTGGCCTGGCCAAGAAGTGCCAGATCGAGCTGGCCTACGCCATCGGCGTGGCACGTCCCGTCTCCGTCCTCATCGACACCTACGGCACCGGCGTCCTGCCCGATGAAAAGCTGGCTGGCATCGTGGACGAAGTCTTCGACCTGCGTCCCGCTTCCATCATCGACTATCTGAACCTGCGCCGTCCCATCTACGAGCAGACCGCAGCCTATGGCCACTTCGGCCGTCCCGACCTGGATCTGCCCTGGGAAGCCCTGACCAAGGTGGAGACCCTGAAGCAGTACCTGTAATGGCCTGCGCTTAGGAGTATCAAGTTGTAAATCAGAACCCGGCAGACACTTTTGTGTCTGCCGGGTTTTTGCGCTGGGTGGGGAGAGAAAAAGCCTCGCAGAGTTCCGGCATTGCTCCGGTAGGTTCTCCGCCTGAAAACAGGCGGAGCCTACGCTACCAAATGTGCCCCCGGCACATTTGGCTTAACGCTGCGGCATGCACCAAGGTGCAATTTCCACAAAATGCCTGCATTTTGTGGACTATAGCAGCGGCGCGAACACACGCAGCAAGCTCCGATAGAACCGCTTCGCCCAGCTCTGCCCCTGCACCTCTTCTAAGGTCACTTGGTCGCACTTTTCTTGGGTCTCCAAAAAGTCCCGTTTGATGTCCGCCACCGAATGAGCGCCGCTGAGCCAGACGCCGCACTCGAAGTGGAGATAGAGACTGCGGTAGTCCAGGTTGATGGTGCCCACCATGCCCAGCTGGTCGTCGCACACCAGCGTCTTGCTGTGGATGAACCCGGGCAAATATTCGTACACCTTCACCCCCGCCTTCACCAGCGGTTCGTAGTGGGCGCGGGTCAGCTCGAACACCCGGCGCTTGTCCGGAATGTGGGGCGTGATGATGCGCACGTCCACCCCCGCCTTGGCTGCTGCGCAGAGGGCCTCATTCATAGAGTGGTCGATGATGAGGTAGGGGGTGGTCAGGTAGATATAGCGGTTGGCTCGGCTGATGAGGTTGATGAACACGGTGGCGCTGACCTCCTCGTCGTCCAGCGGGCTGTCCATGAAGGGCTGCACCAGGCCATCCGTTGGCACTGGGGCGGGCAGGTAGACGTTGGGGCGGTATTGCTCGAAGTCCTCCACCTCCAGCTCGTCCACGTTCCAAGTGGACAGGAACATGACGCTCAGATTCCACACCGCCGCCCCACGCAGGCAGATGCCCCCGTCCTTCCAGTGGCCGAACCGCTCGATCTCGTTGATATACTCGTCTGCCAGGTTCACCCCGCCGGTGAAGGCGGTGTGGCCGTCGATGACGCAGATCTTGCGGTGATCCCGGTTGTTCAGACGCAGGGAGATGACCGGCCGGAAGGGGTTGAAGACCTTGCAGGCGATGCCCTTCTCCCAGAGGGTTTTGGCATAATGCTTGGGCAGGGTGAACAGACAGCCGATGTCGTCGTAGAGCACCCGCACGTCCACCCCCTGGGCAGCTTTGCGCTCCAAAATCTCCAAAATGCCGTCCCACATCACGCCCGGGTGGATGATGAAGTACTCCAGAAAGATGGAGTGCTCCGCCTGTTCCAGCTCCGTGAGCATCCGGGCGTACAGCGCCTCACCGGTGGGATAGTACCAGGTCTGGGTGTCCAGGTGGGGCGGGAACAAACTGGCGCGGGCGATATAGCGGGACTGGGCTTTCACGCTCTCCTCCCCGTCCGGCAGCGCCGCCAACACCGCCTCGCCGTCCCCCATGGTCTCCTGCTGCAGCTCCGTCAGCCGCTCCATCCGTTTCCGGGTGCGCTTGCTCAGGCGGACGCCGCCGAAGAGCAGGTAGAGGAGGCCGCCGAAGACGGGGAAGGCCATGATGGGGACGATCCAGGCTATTTTGTAGTCCGGGTGGCTGGGTCTTGCAATGATGGCGATGACTGCTAGGACAGTCAGCAGGATGCAGATGCCGTAAAAGTAGGTGAAATACTGGGAAAAGGCCAGGATCATCACCGCTAGGACGGCAATCTGTACCAGCATGAACAGCACGTCGAAGAACAGCCGGTGGGTCAGGATGCGGGCGATGCGCTGGAAGAGGGAGCGTTTTGTGCTCTGGATGCGAGCGCTGGTACGGGCTTTGATCTCTTGCTTCATTTCACCACCACGTTGTCCTCTCCCAGCAGCGCCTGGAACTCCTCCACCATGGAGGTGTGGATCATACAGGGCAAGCCGAATCGCTTTTGGGTATCCTCACAGTACAGGATGAGCTGCTGCCGTCCGGGGAAGAGCAGCAGGATGTTCTCAATCCGCCGTGCCATGGCCTTCTCAAAGGTGGGAAGGCGCAGGTAGAGCTTTCGTGCCTCCCTGATGGGGTGGGGCTGCTCCGGCGGGGTGCGCAGTTCTTCCACGTACTCGATCTGTTGAATCCGGTCGCAGAGCAGCTGGGGCGCTTTCTCGTCCCGGACGGAGATGCTGCCATCCACCACGACCACCTGGCCGTCCACCAAGAACCCTTCGCACTCGCTGAGGGTGCGGGAGAACACCAGCAGTTCCATGGAACCGGTGTCGTCCTCCAGATTCACGTAGGCCATCATGGTCTGGTTCCGGGTGGCCTTCAGGCGCACGCTGCTGATGACGCCAGCCAGGCGCACCTTCTGCCGGTCTTGGAACCGCTCCGGGCCGGTCTCCTGGGCAAAGTCCGCCACGATGGCCCCCATCTTCACCGCCCCCAGCCGCCGGGTCTGCTCCCGGTAGGCGTCCATGGGGTGGCCGGACAGGTACAGGCCGGTGCTTTCCCGCTCCATATTCAGCAGCTCCTGTCGGGTGAACTCGGGCAGGTCGGGCAGGGGCACCTCTTGGGTCTGCTGGCTCTCGCCCAGACCACCGAAGCCGCCAAACAAGTCTAACTGCCCCTCCAGGTTCCGTTTCCGGCTGTCCGCCACGCTGTCCATGACCCGGTTCATCACCTGGAGCAGCTGGCTGCGCCGAGCGCCCAGGCTGTCAAAGGCGCCGCAGCGGATGAGGTTTTCCAGGGCGCGTCGGTTCAAGTCCTTGTCGAACATCCGCTGGCAGAAGGACTGGAAGTTCTCGAAGAGTCCCCCCTCCTGTCGCTCCGCCACCATCTTGTCGATGAGTCCCCGGCCGATGCCCTTCACCGCCGCCAGGCCGAACCGGATGCCCTCGTCCACCACGGTGAAGTCGGGACCGGACTCGTTGATGTCCGGCGGCAGCAGGCGGATGCCCATCTCCTTGCACTCGGCGATGTACTCCGCCACCTTGCCGCTGGAGTCCAAGATGCTGGTCAGCAGGGCGGCCATGTACTCCTTGGGATAGTGGCATTTGAAATAGGCGGTCTGGTAGGCCACGATGGCGTAGCAGACGGCGTGGGCTTTGTTGAAGGCGTAGTTGGCAAAGTCGTAGATGTCATCGTAAATCTGTTTTGCGATGTTCTCCGGGATGCCGTTGGCCACGCACCCCTTGATGTCCCGCTCCGGGTCGCCGTAGATGAACGCCTCCCGCTCCTGTTCGATCTGCTTGGCCTTCTTCTTGGAGATGGCACGGCGCACCATGTCCGCGCCGCCCAGGGAGTAGCCCGCCAGCTGCTGGAAGATCATCATGACCTGTTCCTGGTAGACGATACAGCCGTAGGTGACGGACAGGATGGGTTCCAGGCTGGGATGCAGGTAGCGAATTTGCAGGCGATGAACCGTGGGATGGAGTCCATGGGGCCGGGGCGGTAGAGGGCGATGATAGCGGTCAAATCCTCGATGGACTCCGCTTTCATCTGGACGCAGACGCCGGTCATGCCGGCGGATTCCATCTGGAAGACGCCGGAGGTGCGGCCGCTGCTGAGCATTTTGAAGGTCTCCGGATCGTTGTCCGGCAGCTTGGACAGCTCGAAGTCCGGCTCCCGCCGCTGGATGAGCTTTTTGGCGTCGTCCAGAACAGTCAGGTTGCGCAGGCTCAAGAAGTCCATCTTCAGCAGGCCCAGCTCCTCCAAGGTGGTCATCACATACTGAGTGACCATGCTCTCATCGTTCCGCGCCAGGGGCACGTAGTCGTACACCGGCAGCCGGGTGATGACCACACCGGCGGCGTGCTTGGAAGCGTGACGGGGCATCCCCTCGATGGAACGAGCGGTATCAATGAGGTTGTGGATGCGCGGGTCGTTCTCGTACTGCTCCCGGAGGGGTTTCGATAAGCGCAGGGCGTTGTCCAAGGTCATGTGCAGGCTGGACGGCACCTGTTTGGCCAGCTGATCCATCTCCGCGTAGGGGAAATTCAGCGTCCGCCCCACGTCCCGCAGGACGCCCCGGGCGGCCATGGTGCCGAAGGTGACGATCTGGGCCACGTGGTCGCTGCCGTACTTGCGGTTGACGTAGTCGATGATCTCGTTCCGGCGGCGATAGCAGAAGTCCATGTCGATGTCCGGCATGGTGACGCGCTCTGGGTTCAGGAAGCGTTCAAAGTACAGGTCGTACTGCATGGGGTCCACGTCAGTAATTTCCAAGCAGTAGGACACCATGGAACCGGCGGCGGAACCACGTCCCGGCCCCACGGGGATGTCCTGACTCCGGGCGTAGGCCACGAAGTCCGCCACGATGAGGAAGTAGTCCACGAACCCCATCCGGCGTATCATCTCCATCTCGTACCGGAGACGCTCCCGATAGTCCTCCGAGGCGTCCGGGTAGCGCTTCTCGAACCCCTTCTGGCACAGCTCCGCGAACAACGACTCCCCGTCGTACCCCTCCGGATACTGGAACTCCGGCAGGTGGTGCTGTCCGAACTGGAAGGCCATGTGACAGCGGTCGGCGATGCGCTGGGTGTTCTCGATGGCCTCCGGCCACTCAGGGAACAGCGCCCGCATCTCCTCTTCGGATTTCACGTAAAATTCTTCTGTCTCGAACCGCATCCGGTTGGGCTCATCCACCAGCCGTCCCATCTGGATGCACATGAGCACGTCCTGGGTGCGGGCGTCCTCTTTGCGCAGATAGTGGGCGTCGTTGGTGGCCACCAGGGGGATGCCGGTCTCCCGGTGGATGCGCAGGATGCCGTCCAGCACCACCTTTTGCGCTTCGATGCCGTGGTCTTGGATCTCCAGATAGTAGTTGTCCTCCCCCATCAGCTCCGCCATCTTCAGGGCGTGCTCCTTCGCCCCCTCGTAGTTGCCCGCTAACAGCCGTTTGGGCACCTCGCCCGCCAGGCAGGCGGACAGGGCGATGAGCCCCTCGTGGTGCTCCCGCAGCAGGTTCAGGTCGATACGGGGCTTGTTGTAGAACCCGTCCAGGTTGGCCTGGGAGACCATGTAGGACAGGTTCCGGTAGCCGGTCTCGTCCTTGCACAGCAGCACCAAATGCCGGTTCTCGCTGTCCAGCTCCCGCACCTTATCCGTCCGGTTCCGGGGTGCCACGTAGACCTCACAGCCGATGATGGGGTGGATGTCCTCGGCCACGCAGGCCTTGTAAAAGTCCACACAGCCGTACATGACCCCGTGGTCCGTGATGGCCACCGCCGTCTGTCCCAGCTCCTTCACCCGTTTCACCAGTCCCTGGATGCGGCAGGCACCGTCCAGCAGGGAATATTCCGTATGCAGATGCAGATGTACAAAGGCCATTGCGTCCCACTTCCTCTCGCTTGTTTCATAAGAGTTCAGTATACCACATTTCTCCTCGCCGCACACCTCCCAAAACGACAAAACATCCTATCGTTGAGGTTTCCCGTACGATAGGATGCGTTCTTGCAGCAGATTCAGCACTCTTTTCCCAGCTCCACCAGCTTCCGCAGCCGGTGGTTGAGGCAGGATTTGGTCACTGGCGGCATCGCCGCCTCCGCCAGCTGGGCTAGGGACAGCTCTGGGTACTCCAACCGCAGCCGCGCGGTCTCCTGGAGCTTTTCCGGCAGCTTTGCCAGCTCCCCCCGGCTCTCCAGCCGGTGGATGGCCTCGATCTGCCCCTGTGCCGCCTGGACGGCCTTGTCCACGTTGGCCACATCACAGTTTAAGCGCCGGTTGACGCCGTTCATCAGGTTCTTCTCCACCTTGGCATTCATCACCTCCATAGCCGCCAGGGGCGCGCCGATGGTGGTGAGCACGTCGGCAATGGCCTCGCTCTGCTTGAAGTAGGTCACGTAGTTGGACTTCCGGTTGGTCTCCTTGGGCTGGAAATCCAACTCGGGCAGCAGGGCTTGCAGCTCTCGGTGGACGTAGTAGTGGGAGGTGGTCAGCTCCAAATGGTAGCGCTTTTGGGGGTCTGTGACGGACCCGCCGGCCAAGAAAGCGCCTCGCAGAAAGGCCGCTTTGGTGCCCTGTTCCTCCAGGACGCCGTAGTTGATGTGGTGGAAGAGCAGGCTTTCGGCGTTGGCGCCGAAGGCGTCCATCATCCGGGCGATCTGCTCCGGGTCGCTGCACACGAAAGCCCCCCGTCCCGATGCCTCCGGCGTCTGGTCGAAGGTGACTTCAAAGGCCCGGTGGAACAGCTTGGGCAGCCGCTGGGCGAAGTCCAGGGAACGGGTGGTGATGCGCACCTCGTTGGGGGTGTAGACGTTGCAGAAGAGCAGCACGCCGTAGGCTTCCGCCTGGACGCACTCCAAGTGGGAGAGCTTCTCCCGACACAGCTCCGCTTTGGTTTCCGAGGAAAAGGACATGATGTTCGACTCCTTCGCCTGCCGGTTGGGACGGCAGGGGTTCTCTCTAGGTTTCCCGGATGTAGCGGATGCCGCTGTCCGTCCAGGTGCGGACACAATAGTGTTCGATGAGATCCATCACTGCCCGTGCCAGCTTCACCGGGTCGTGGCGGGCACGCTCCTGGTGGACGCCCTCGTTGGCCAAGGGACAGCAGGTCAGCTCCACCCCCAGCGCCTCCACCGCCGCTCGGTCGATGACGATGGGCTCGGCGTTCTCCACCCGGTAGCGATCCTGCAAATCCTGGGAGATGGGGGTAGAATTGGCCAGGCACAGATCCACCAGGCCGGGCTTGGAGTGGGCGAAGAGGGCTTTCAGGTGGTCGGACAGGGTGTAGCCCTCCGTCTCCCCCTCTTGGGTCATGATGTTGGCAATGTAAATGCGCAGGGCGTTGGACTGGGCTACCGCCTCCGCCACGCCGTCCACCAACAGGTTGGGGATGACGCTGGTGTACAGACTCCCCGGCCCCAGGAGGATGATGTCCGCCTTGCGGATGGCGTCCAGCGCAGCAGGCAGCGCCGCCGGGTGCTCCGGCTCCATGCGCACCTGGGCGATGCGGCAGTTTTGGGCACGCTTGAAGGCGGAGATTTTGGATTCTCCCACCACCGACGTGCCGTTTTCAAACTGTGCCACCACGTTCACATTCTCGTTGGTCACCGGCAGCACCTGCCCCGTGATGGCCAAGACCTCGCTCATGCGTGCTACCGCCTGGTCAAAGGAGGGGGAGATACCGTTCAGCGCCGCCAGGAACAGGTTGCCGAAGCTCTGCCCTGCCAAGCTCCCCTCTTGGAACCGGTAGTCCAGCAGGTCTTCCATGATGGGTTCCGCGTTGGCCATGGCCTGCAAGCAGCTGCGGATGTCGCCAGGAGGGGGCATCCCCAAGTCCTGCCGCAGCACGCCGGAGCCGCCGCCGTCGTCGGCCACGGTGACGATGGCGGTCAGGTTGTTGGTGTAGTATTTCAGACCCCGCAGCATGGTGGACAGCCCGGTGCCGCCGCCTAGGGCGGTGACGCGGGGACCTCCGCCCACAGGGATTTTGGAATCGCTCATATCAGCTCCTCCTATTTCCGCTCCCGGGTCATATCCCGATGGCTCTCCGCCACCTGATACCCCAGTGCCCGGATGGTCTCGGACAGGGCGTGGGCCATGGCCACCGAGCGATGCTGTCCGCCGGTACAGCCCACGGCCAGCACCAGGGTGCTCTTCCCCTCCGCCTCGTACAGGGGGAGCAGGAAGGCCAGCATATCCCGGCACTTGGCCAAAAAGGTCTTGGTCTCGTCATACCGGAACAAAAATTCCCGCACCGGCTCATCCAAGCCGGTCTGGCTGCGCAGGCTCTTCTCATAGAAGGGGTTGGGCAGGAAACGCACGTCCCACACCAAATCCGCTTCCAAGGGCAGGCCGTACTTGTAGCCAAAGGACTGGACGTTCACCCGCAGGTGCATCCGCTCGCTGCTGGTGCCGAACATCTGCCGCAGGACGCTGCGCAGCTGGCCGTTGTTGGCGAAGTTGGTGCTGTCGATGATATAATCCGCCCGCTCCCGCACGGGAGCCAGCAATAATTTCTCCCCTTCCACCGCCTGGGACAGGGACAGGGTGCCCCCTTCCAGCGGGTGACTGCGGCGGGTCTCTTTGAAACGCTTGATGATGGCAGGGACGGACGCCTCCAGGAAGAGGAGCTTACAATCTATGCCCATCTCCCGCATGGTGTCCAGGGCGAAGAACAGCTCGTCGAAATTCTTGCCGCCCCGGATGTCGCTGACCATAGCCACCTTGTCGTAGCCGCCGTTGCCGCTGAGGCAGAGCTCGGCGAAACGGGGCATGAGGGTGGCAGGCATATTGTCAATGGTGTAAAACCCTTCGTCCTCCAAAAACTCCCCTGCCGTGCTCTTACCCGCACCGGAGAGGCCGGAGATGATGATCATTTGCATGGATTTTTTCCACTCCTTTCGGATGTTCTCTCTCTTTCCAAAGTGGAATCACGGCATCCGCTTGATCTCCAATTCCAAGGTGATCCCCTTCTTCTCCCGGACGATGTCCCGGATCTGGTCGGTCAGCGCCAGCACGTCCGCACAGGTGGCGCCGCCCCGGTTGATGACGAACCCGGCGTGCTTCTCACTGACCTGGGCGCCGCCCACGGTCAGTCCTTTCAACCCGCACTGGTCGATGAGGGCGGCGGCGAAGCCGCCTGCGGGACGCTTGAAGGTACTGCCCGCGCTGGGGTACTCCAAGGGCTGCTTGCTCTTGCGCTTGTAGGCCAGGTCATCCATTCTGGCCTGGATGGCGGCCGGGTCGCCGGGCTGGAGTTTCAGGACACCGCCGGTGACGATCTCGTGGCTGCCGGAGAAGGCGCTGGTGCGGTAGCCCAGGTGCTGTTCCTCCCCACGGCGGACCCCCTTCTGCCCCGCCTGGGTCAGGTAGTGGGTCTCCACCAGCACGTCCTTCAGCTCGCCGCCGTAAGCGCCGGCGTTCATGACGATGCCGCCGCCCAAGGAGCCAGGGATACCGGCGGCAAACTCCAGGCCGGTCAATCCATGCTGCTGGGCAAAACCCGCCAGACGCGCCAGACTGATGCCTGCGCCGCAGGCAATGGTGGTTTCGTCC
>JABLTL010010235.1_pt1 | contig 16413 bp, 20 predicted proteins | sample 7160151 | NCBI WGS metagenome assembly JABLTL01 (sample SAMN14651223, study PRJNA627086) | human gut metagenome | isolation source: feces | host: Homo sapiens
GCTGCGAAAAGCTTCGGGGAGCCGCAAACAGGCCGTGATCCGGGGTCAAGACGATTTATAAATATGGCGTGGTTTTCAGCGGTAAAAAGGTCGAAGTGACAGTCGGATGAGAATTGATAATAAATTGGGACTGACAAGCTCCGCTGAGCAGGCGATGCACCAATATCTGTTTGAAGATATTTACGACTTTTGGGGGTACCGTTACGCGAAAGAGACTTATGGCGTATTTGGGGGTGACCGATGCAAATGCAAGAGTCACACAGATAATGATATAGTGGAGGGAAAATAATGGATTTCACTTTATTGATTGAGTGGTTGCATCAGAAAAAGAGCATTACCTCTTTGGAAAAGGATATTCTGGATACATGGAACGAACTTCAGAAATCCCCGTTTGACCGCAGTTCTGCGCAACGGCAAATTATGCAGAACAATGTAAAACACCCGGAGATTTTTTTCGCAATCCAGGCGCTGCCAACAACGGTTGTTCGTCCTTTTGATCAGGTAACAGAAAACGATATCCGATATAATTTAGGAAAACAACTTGAGGCGCTTGCCGCAAAAGCGGGGTGGCCGGCCAATAGCTAATAAGCTGGAACTGTGTGAACTTCCTAAAAAATCCCCTAAAGTATATCCAGAGAGTGAAGCCACACTCCGTCCTCACTCTCTGTGGCATCTTCAGCCGACGTATTGATGAAGGATAAAATTTCATCCCGCGAACATGAACTCATCTCCAGCGTCTGCACTGCTGTCCTGCGAATTCTTGCCATGTCACCGCTTCTTCGGATTATAAACACGCTTGTATTCAAGCTCAATAAATGTCTGACCTCCACGGTTTTTCGAACCAGTTTCCCAGGTGCTTCCGGAATCGTGACCTTGTATTTCAGGAACATAGGGCTGCCCCCCTCAAAAAGTGATTGTTAAGAACAGCTATAGGGTGTATGTACCCTATAGGCATGGTTTCAAAAATCCGGCAGGGGAAAAGCAAAATTGCCTGCAAATGCTGGATTTTCAACGTTTTCCTGATGTCAATATGTCTCTGAGGTGCTTCTCAAAGATAGCTCACGCAAAGAGCGAAACAGTACAATGCGTATAAAATGATAAAACTACGAAAAATAATATTATTATAGCAATATACGCAATATATGATTGCATATAAAGTAAAACGATGATAGCATATGATTACATAAATATTGAGATGATTATGATGGGTGAAAAAGATGAAAATATTAAGTACAAGAATAGAAGGCTTCCGAAATATTGATAATGATACTGTTGCATTTGGCGCGGGAATCACATCACTTGTATCGGTAAATAGCTACGGAAAGTCGAATCTGATGAATGCAATTTCGTTTGCAGCAGACTTTATCAAAGCGGATCCCGAAGTAAAAAGTCAGATGATGGCATCTGTATATGGTGTGCCACTTAATCGCAAACTGGATTCAAAGAACTTTGTTGCAGATATGTCCTTTTCCATGAGGATGAATGATAAGGAGTATATCGTTGCCTACGGTTTTTCATTTGAATGGATCCGAAATAATGAGAGACAAACTACTGGCTGCAAAATCGTTAAGGAGTGGCTGACTTCCAGAACGGATGAAAAACATCAGAAGCCAACGAAATTGATAGTTCGTGAGTCAGGTAAGTCTGTTTACAAATCTTCTGAAACCGGACGGTGCAGCTCCATGATCATGGTAGAAGATAATGAGCTGATTATTAATAAGCTGCTGGCCTTTCCTGACCTTTACTATAAATCTATTGTTGAGAATCTGAACAATATTAAGGTTTATGTAGAGCGCGACTTTGATGCGGCGCGTTTGTATCAGAAGACTCCACTGATTCCAAAGGATACCGGCGTTTTTGAATTCTCTAATATGATGGATGTACCCAGAATTGTATATAGTTTGAAGGAGGGACATTCTGATCAATATGAGATTCTGGTGAGTACCTTCATGCAGCTTTTTCCGAATATTTTTGATATTGATGTTAAGGAGGTTGACCTCGGTGAACTGCATGGCCTTAAGCTGCCGGTCAATGCTCCGTATATCATTACAAACAAAGTATATTCCATGTTCGTTCAGGACAAAAATCTGAACCAGCCACTGAATTTCGAAAGTCTGTCTGATGGAGCGAAAAGAGTCTTTTTAATGCTTACATATACAATTCTGGCCAACATCAACGGATATCATCTGATTGCATTCGAGGAACCGGAGAATTCTATTCATCCAAGCCTTCTACAGAGTTATCTTTCTGTAATCAGCCAGTTGGCTGGCAATTGCAGTATTATTATTGCCAGCCATTCTCCATATATCGTGCAGTACGTTAGCACGAAGGATATTTACATCGGAAAGCCAAATGATGATGGAATTGCAGATTTTGCCAAAATTGACGACAAGAGAGTGAAAGCACTTCTCAACGATGCATCTGTTAACAGCGGTTCTGTGGGTAACTATATTTTTGATCTTTTATCTGGTGGGGAAGATGATGCAGAAATCCTCCTGAGTTATCTGGAGAGCTAATATGGCAAAGAAAACGGATAAGAGAGATAAACAGAGAAAAACACTGGCTCTGATTTTTGTAGAAGGAGATACGGAAGTTGAGTTCTACAAAAAGATGAAGGAGCATCTTCGACAGAAAAACGGCGGTCGGTTAATTTGTCAGGTGGAGATCCATAATCTGAAGGGCGTTGGGCAGTATCAGAATACAGCACAGCGTATTTTTGAAAAGAAAATTAAAGTGACCTATCCAGAGGATGAATATCGGTACAAGATCTTTCTCTGCTATGACACAGATGTATTTGAATTTGCGAAGAAACCTCCGGTTGATTGGGGAAAGGTGGTCAATATGCTGAAGAAGCTGGGGGGCAGAAGAAGTTTTCAGAGTAGAAGCTAAATCATCCATTGAGGATTGGTTTCTTTTGGACATGGAAGGACTAAGAACATTCCTTAAATTACCAAAGAAACAAAAACTTACAGGCTATAGTGGTCAGAGTGGATTAAAGCAATTGTTCCTTAAAGCCCATAAGACATATATCAAGGGAATACAGTGTGCAGGACTAGTAGATGCGTTGGATATGAGTGTGATTTTTCCGAAGATCTGCGGACAGATTCATGTATTCTGTGAGACGGTTGGAATGGACTGCAGTGAAGAAAAAGCGTGTGATACAAACGGATGGCCTGTATAGGGGCTTGTTTGCAAAATTACTTATGATCAGGAGAAAATGCTTATGAAAACTAAAATGACAAATAATTTGTTTATTAAGCAGAAAAGAACGGGGTATCATATACAGATTTTTGCTAATAGGGCCTCCTGTGATGAAGTAAATTAGGGAAGATAAATATGACAGATTGGTTAATGGTCATTATAACGACAATATATGTAATTGCTACAATAATAATATGTATTTCCAATTATAAATCGGCAAACACATCAAATGCGTCTAATGAGATAAATTTAATTTGCAAGATTGTGGAAGTAGAACAATCGAGATTGCTTGAATATAAAAAGGCAGCGGATAGCTTTGTTAGAAATGCAGGTGTTAGTTACCAGCTTATTGATCATAAAGAATTATATGTTCGTATAAAAAAAATAGAAGATAGTTATCAGTTGTTTCAAAGATGTATTTCAATCGACCTAGATACCAATAAAGCAGAATATATAAAAGTCGTGCACTGTGCAGCTTGCTTTTATGAGAGTTCAATAGAAATATGTCAGTGGCTAAATGAAGAAAATGATGGTAGTGAGAATGATGCTGATGTGCAGAAAAGGATGCAAAAGGTTATGGATATTCAATCACATTTTATTGAAGCAAAGGAACAATATATATTACAACGTGAGGAAAAAATATCAAAAGCTTTGTTAGGAAATGTATCGTTAGATGAGGTGAAAAAAATGTATTGCAGTGGTTATTCAAAAAAGAGTAGTTAGATATTTGCGTTTATTGTAATACTTAATTGGAATGCTGGCACGATGTTATCACTTTTTACAGGAATGCTTTTATGTCAACTTCCAGTGACAAGTGCAATTAGTCATTGGGAATGAATCAGAAAGTCGTTGAAAGCTTTGAAAATACTGACCTCACCCGCATTTTCTACCTGTCCGGGAGCTGGAAGAAGAAATCAAGAATACAAAATAGTCTGCTTTTGTGAGCAGGCAGAATAAGGATGCTTACGAGAATGGGAATAATTGTCGAAATGCATGACATTAATTTTGAGCCGGAAATCAATAGAGAAATTCCAATCCTGTATTAGAGAGTGGTGATCCAGCAGTTAATTATGATAGAACTTTTTAAGAAAATGAAGTTATCTGATAAGGAAGCGTGCCCGTGCGGCAGCGGTTCCTTATATAAGGATTGTTGCAAAAACAAAATTAGAAAAACAACTGTGGATACAAAGAAACCTCTTGAAGTGCAAGTGATGGAACGTATGCGTAAATCAATGAAAAGATGCTGCCTTCATCCAGATCAAGCAACTTGTAAGAAAATGATTAAGAAAGCGCATGCCCTTCAGAATAATAAAATAATGTCGCTTCTAGCGGGAGAGAGTAGACACGTATATTTATTGGATGCAAAGAAAAAACCTATTTTTATCCCTATGGATAATGGAGAAGTGGTTCCCATAGTACCAATGAGTAGGGTTAGTGCCAATGAAGCAACCACAGAAACATGTTTTTGCGAATTGCATGATACAAAAGCCTTCGAAGTGATAGAGGCCGGGGCACCTGATTTTGATCCTTCTAATAAAGCAATGAAGTTTGTATATGCATACAAAGCTTTCATCTTTGAGTATTATAAGCAGAGCACTTCATGGGAGATATTTCAAAAGTGTTTCAGCGAGAATCCGCAGGCTTTTAGAGATCCTAAATCAGTTGCATTATATAGAATGCTCGCATTAAAAATGCAGGAATTCGAACCTGTCAAAGCTTTATTTGATAATGAAATTATGGCAGGGACGTATAAAGGTATTTATACGGTAGCTGTAAAATTGCCGCAAGTGATCAAATTTGCTGCCTATGCATATGTGGCACCCACTTATGATTTAGAAGGAAAGAAGATCAAACACACTCGAAAAGGGACTATGCACCGGATTGCGTTGACAATCTTTCCAGAGAAAACGTATTCGTGGATTTTAGTTAGCTGTTTGGATACGGAGTCAAATATTTATCAGAGTTTTTTTGAACAATTGGGCTCGGCTTCAGTGGATAAAATTAAATTCTATTTTAATATGATGCTCCCATTACTATCTGAAAATGTTGTATTGAGTCCAGATCTTTGGGAAAAATGGAGTGAAGATACTCAGATGGCATATACAGTATTGGCAAATTCTAATGGACCAGAAGCAGTAAGAATGGAAATGGCAATTGGTATGAGACTTCGTAATGCAGCTCGAAGCAAAAAAGAAAACATATATTCTGGTAACTCTAAAATAAATCTATTTCAATAAGAAGCAAAAAAACCAGCGGCCCTCGGCGATGAAAACTGACCCATGTTAGAGTCGGGTAATAAGAGCCACTCTCAGGTCGGAAAGAAAGGGCCATTTCCAGTCAACTTAAAAGGGCCAATCGGATATAAATGATAAGAGGTTATTGTTCCATTTGCTTCATACATTCCTATACTTGATGTTAACCACTACATCAATACCGGAAGGAGGATTATGAGTGCGAATGAAATCGATAACCTCAACGAAACTATAGCACAAGAGCTTCGGCAAATGAAGGCTGAACAGGGTGAGAAGGTTTCCTTGAAAAAAGTCAACCTCGCTGAGTTGTCCCGACGGACGGGTATAAGCCGCAAAAGGCTGCGCAATGCCAGGGAGTACGGGTTCAAGATCCCGGCTCATGGAAACACTGGCCGGAAGAAGGACAAGACAGTTCTCTCCAGCTATGCTGTGATCATTGACAACCTGCTACGGGATGGTGTGACTAATTCTAACATTATACTCGAACGTCTGCAGGAAAATGGCCACAAGGGTGGCCTTACCAGGGTCAAGAACTACATCAGTGACTACAGAAACCTTGTCTCGGCAAAACGTGAAGCAGTTGCCCCGCAAGGTAGCCGTGGGTAGCGTTATAAATCCGCTCCCGGTGAACAGTTCCAGATGGACTGGGGCTTTGTAAATGCCGAATGCGATGACGGAGAATCATATCGTGTAGCATGCTTCGCGATGATGTGCCATCATTGCGGATCTCGCTATGTTGAATCCTTTCCGAATGCAAAACAGGAGAACCTGTTTATTGGAATGATCCATGCGTTCCAAAGGCTCGGCGTTCCGAAGACCGTCCTAACTGATAACATGAAGAGCAGTGTTACCGGTCGTGATTCGGAAGGGCATGCCTTATGGAACAAGGATTACGAAGCTTTCATGAAACCGATCGGTATTACTACGAAGCGTTGCAAGCCCCGTCATCCGTTCACCAAGGGCGGAGTAGAACGGTTGGTGCGCTTCATAAAAGAAAACTTCATTGTCGGCAGGACATTCGGGAACATCACAGATCTTAACATTGAGGCCATCCGTTGGTGCGACAGGCAGGATGGTACATACCACCGCTGTGTGGACTACGTCCCGGCCAGCGAGCATACTATCTTTTGATGGCTTCGTCAACTTCGAAGGTCGTCGATTCGGAGTACCGTACAGCTATACTGCCAGTGTCTGCCGCGTGCAGCGCAGGGATTTCTTCCTGTATATCTATTCGGACGACTTGAGGCATCTGCTGGCAAAGCATGATGTTACCTGGAGCCGAAAGGACAGCTTCTGCAAGGATCAGTATGTTGACCAGCCAGAGGAGTTTCCGACGATGCCGGTACAGGTTACAATAAAACAGCAGACGCCGGCATACAACAGCGCCTTTGATCGCTTCAACTTCGACAAGGAGGTGAAGCGTCATGTCTGAGACAAACGTTTATGAGAAGATCGATGTCTGCGCCGGGACCCTTAAGTTGGATTTTTGCGGCAAGGAGCTGGCGACAATAGCGTCGAACCGTCACTACACAAAAGAACAACTTCAGGCGGTATCCGAGGTGTTTGATTACCTGAGCGTCAAGAAACATGAGTCCGTCATCAATACGCTGCTCAAGATGAGTCGCCTCCCCACAAAGGAGCCAAAGACATTCGATGGATATGACTTCAGTCGTCTTCGTGGTGATGATATCGGGGCGCTGAAAGGCCTTCCTTCGTTATCCGATGTTAATGCAGGCAGAAACATCGCCTTCGTTGGCCCTGCTGGTGTCGGCAAAACTCATCTGGCAGAAGTGTATGGGAGGGAATGCTGCAAACAGGGAATGAAGACATATTTCCTGAAGGCGTCAGAACTCAATGATAAGTTCACGATTGCCAGGAAATACGGTCGTGAGGCACATGCGGTACAGTCTCTGGTAAAGCCTACCTGCCTGATCATTGACGAAGTCGAGCGCTGTAGATTTAACCGGGACAACACGGCGATGTTCTTCGATCTTGTTGACCGGAGATACGAAAAGGAAGGCCTACATACAATCATCTTCACAAGTAATAAGCAGCCCAATGAGTGGGCGGAGTATTTTGATGGAAATGATGATCTGATGTGCTCTCTGGATCGTATCTTTGACAGAGCCTCGATCTTTGATATCAAGGGAGAAAGCTACCGCGGAAGAGTGTGTACTACTTACGCAGTAGAAGCCTCAGCACCAGTAACAGGAATAGTAAAGCAAGTAACAAAAGATAAGTCGGTGTTGATGTAGTGGTCCTTTTAACCTGACTTATTTTTGGCCCTTTTAACCCGACCACAAATGGCCAAAATCACCTGACGCTAACACGTCGCCATTCTGACGACATTCCTCGAGGTATTCCGTCCAGAGAAGCTTTCGGTTGACGCCATTCCGGAGCAATTCTTTCCGGATGTAATTATAATCAGGCATCCGTTTGGTTGATTTTGGCGATGTATCCTTTACGAACATCTGCCGTTCCAGCTCAGCATCAGTGAGAGATTCATCCAATGGCCAGGATAGAGATAGCTCTTGGGGCCCTGTGCTGAACCTTCATAATTATCCGTTGTGAAACATGAAAGCTTCTTTGGATGTTTCGTAGCGATAGTCCTAAGGCTGTTAGACTCAGGATCTCACGATATTTGGTCATATGTGACCTCCTTATAATGAATTTGCATCGGAATTGATGCTTAAATTCATTATAAGGAAAGAAAGATTAGTGTATTCCTGCTACCGGAATGCCGCATCCCTGACGTCCGGAACGGTGCTTCCCTGAGGCCAGACGAGTGCTGCAAAACAGCCCGTAATCTTCACTATAGCTGATGCATTGGTCGTACATCAGTTTAGATCAACGTCATAGGATCTCAATGGCTTTTTTAATTGACTGGCGATTTGTCGCCGCCTCTAACACCATTTGAGTAAGAATCACATTGATACAATAAAGTTGTTGACTGAACCAGATGATTATATGCACTGGTTAATGACTTATTTAACAAAAGACAGCTATTGCTTAATCAAAACATTTTATTGAAAGAAGCTCGTGGTCGCTTGTTGCCAAAACTGATGAATGGGGGATCTAAGGTCTAACTATGTCTACTAATAGTAAGAAGGAATTGATAGAATGGGAACGTTTGATTGGTATTCGCATTATGCAAGAAGATGCAGAATCAATATATTCTTTGCTGCAAACTGAAAGAAATCCTATTTTTACAATGGAAATAATTCCTTATTATGCATTGTTTGTCCAGTCATGCCAAGAGTATATGGGAGAAGATTTATTGCCTAAATCAATAGCGAAAGATTTAAAAGATATTCGCAACCACATAAAGGCGTATACGGATGGATTTGGTAAATCTCAAAGACGTGTAGCAGCTGTTGATGATGCGCAAGATAGAGATTTTAAAGAACAACTCAGATTTGAATTTCTAAAAAAAATAAATATTCATCTGAATTTAGGAACGTACTGGACTGAAGAAAAACAGATAATCGGTAATACTCAGCAGTTAGCAAATTTTTTGTTGGTGGAGAGTTTGTTTGACCCTAAAATAAAGGAGAAGAATTACCAAATGGGTTACTATATAGGCTCATTTGTTGCCTCGTTCAGAGATGGATTGGCGAATTTTTCAAGTTTCCCAGTTATCGAAAGAGAACGTAAATCAATTTCAATTAACTATTATTGTGATATAAACACAAATAAGAGAAATAGTTTGCTGTTAAAAGGTCAAAAGAAGGAAGTAAATTTATTCTATTTACATTTATTGTGCAATATGAATTTCGTTAAGTATATATTGAGACCACTGTTTCGAGATGGAAATATGTGGGTTTTCAGGGTGGAATATGTCGTTTCTTATTACACATTACGTGCGTTGGAACGTTTAATAAAATATACTGAAAACAACAAAGATATAACTGTTGAGAGCAAAGAAATCCACGATATTCTTAAGGCGGGTGAATTATTATTTAAGACAAAAGTACGTAATTGTATGATGCATTATAATCTTGAAAATGCAGGAGTTATATCATTCGAAAATATTGATAAACCATTTTATGGAATTATTGAAAACTGCTTTGAGGGAAAGAGTTATCAAGAATATTTAATAGAATTGCATGGGTTGTCTAATATGATAATCGATTTTTTGAATAACCAATTTGATTTTTCTGATGTGAAGTTAGAAAGCTTGTAGAGCAAAGGAGAGCAGCTTATTGCTGCAGCGTGTTTACATTTAATCCATTTTGATTTCTGGTGTTAGCCAAGAAGGAACAAGCGACTCTGTTGAGTGATGATTTGCCTTTTAGGATAGCTACGTATGGGGAAATCAGAAGTATTAACTTCGTTTCTTTGGCATTATGAGGATAATGATTTTGTGATTTCTATCATAATGAAACTGTCAAAAACTAACTATTTGTATATTCCGCTTATGGCAAGGGCGGACGAAGAAGCTATTTGGCTGAAAAAATGTAATGGATGGGAAACTAAAAAATTATTACAGTGATATGTTAATTTCATACAATGTTGCATGGAGAAATGTTATGCGAGAGATATTGGGTGAAGATGTAAATTTTTTAAATCAATAAATGGGAGTACAGACAATTTGGAAAGAAAAAACAAATACGATATTTTGAAACGTGAAACCGGCAATATGGCTGTTCTTTGGAAAAATTCACGAGGAATTGCATCGGATACTGTCGCTGACAAGTTGGATGATGCTATGTTGTCATGGATGGTTGAGCTTACAGATACGCTGAAAATCTGGATTGATAAAGGTATTTTCATGACAGATGGTGAGTTAATACTTGCTAGAACTAATATGGGAGCGTTGGTTGAATCTTGGTTGAAATTTTTCTATTGTGTCTATTGTGAGGATTACATTAATAATCCGCATATAGTAAAAGGAAAAACGATAGAGCCAAACAAGATGAAGTTTGACGATTTGAAGAATTTCAGCCAAGGGATATTATGGGAAAATAATCAGGCACCAATGTATTTATGGGTGGATAAAATTCAGCATTACAGAAATTCCGTGCATGCGTTTAATTATCGCGAAATAGGAACAGCAATAGAATTCGTTTCAGATATAGATGAATTTTATGAATTTGTAATGCTTATTTTGCGACATTTGCCGCCAATTGAAGATTATATGTCTTATTACCCCGATGGATATGAGCCAATCTCTCATTGGGATTAAATTGTATAAGCAGCTCTCCGGAATTTACCGGGCACCTGTATCGGGAAGAGATTTTTCGCAGAAAAGGCGAGACTATTGGAACCTATGAAAATGCCTCCGGCATCATCGGGATTCTGTACTTCCACTTTGCAAGCCGTGCGGAGGCAGAAACGTATCTGTACGACATATCAAGGTATCTTCAGGTTCGCGTGATGAATCTGAAGCCGGTAAGCTCAGGTACGGATATTCTGGCAGACATTGTACGTCTTGGTGAGTTCATGACACCACCGTTCTCTGCAAGAAATCGATGCGGACAGGAGTGTACCAAAACGGAGAAAAGAAATGGTGCGATGACCGGATGGAACACCAAGGTCTATGCAGAAAAGCTGATGCGCCTGGCCAACATAGTAACCGTCGAAAATGAAATAGGCGAGATCATCGGCCTCGTTGCTGCGTATCTCAATCGAAGCGATTTCGGATGTATTTCCTTGCTCATTGTCATGCCGGAGTACCGAAGGTGCAGAGCAGCAGAGGCGCTGTGTGAGAAAATTCACATGCTGGCAAGAGAAAAAACATTCCCAGCATCCGCGGAGAAATCCGGAAGGAAATTATGCCCTGCCGGAGACTGGCAGAAATGCTGGGATATGTGGAGTATAAGGATACCGAAGATGGATTTGTCGGGGTAAAGAAGAGTATTTGCTAGAATCAATTTCTTTTAGCTGGATGATTAATTGCGTAATTCTTAAAAGTGGAACAGATCATTGTATAATGAGACTGTGATAAGACAACAGAGGTACGTTATGCTAATACAGAGTACAAGTAATGAATCAGAGGTAGACGAAACGGTAAAAAAGTTGGACTTATCTCGTCAATTCAGTGAATCTATTACAAAGGAATGTGCCGATTTCTTTGAACCTATAGCCGAGGTTGTTTTTGATTCGTTGCTTGATGAGGAGACAGTACAGAAAATTCCGTTTGTATCAAGCGTAGTCTCTGCTTTCCATTTGGGGAAAATGGCACGTGAGAGGTATGCAACATTAAAACTTTACTCTTTCATAGGAAATTTCAATAAAGGGATATGTGATGAACGGCAACGGGATAAATATATTTCGATTTTTCAAAATGATACGACAAGGAGAAACAGAGAGTTAACCTATCTCCTTATTATATTGGACAGATATATTGATTGGAATAAACCACAGTTGTTGGCAAAAACATACCTTGCTTATTTGCATGAAACAATCACTTGGGTGGATTTTATGAAGTATGCTGAAATAATTGACCGCTTGCTCCCTGGTGATCTTGAGTTGTTAAAGGAAGGAATGAAGCAGAATGTGGATTATCAAGATGTGGGAGATGGAACTCTCCGTCTTGTTTCTCTCGGTTTGATGGTTCCCTTTCCGGACACATCGAGAGTGGAAGGAACAACGCTTGTACTTGCTAATGGAAATGTTCAGAGTTATATGTGGACAAAGTTTGGTGAAATCTTTGTGAAAATTAATTTCGATGCGGATTAAGAACTGCTAATCCGTAATGAGAGAAAGGCGGCTTCCTTAAAAGGAGGACGCCTTTTTCTCGTTTTGCAAGCTGTCAGGAACAAAAATGTAAAAAAAGATTTTACATTTTTGCTGATCTTTGGTCTTGTGTCAATAAATAGTACAAATAAAAATGAGAGGTCCCTCCAGTCTTAAGCGGCTGGCAGCTTAGTTACCTTCTCATAGAGCTTTTCAAATTCAGCTGGTGATATATAGTCGCAATGGCTATGAATTCGTACTGTGTTATAAAACGCCTCAATGTATTCGAATACGAGTCGATAAGCATGATGATAGTCGCGTATACTGAAGCGATTTAACCATTCCCGTTTAATCAGAGCGTGGAAAGACTCGATGCAGGCGTTGTCGTAAGGATAGCCGCTATGAGAATAGCTTCTCTGCATCTTCTAAGTAGCTTCTCGCCAAGCTTCTGAAACATACTGACTTCTTCTGTCGGTGTGAATAATCAAGGGCAGAGCTGTGCTGCGAGTAGTTTTAGCTTTATTAATCGTAGTAATGACAGTTGATACTTCCATGGTGTCCGCAAGTGTCCAGGCAATGATCTTTCTGGCATACAGATCCATAACGCAGTTGAGATATACAAAACCGTTCTGAGTCCAGATATATGTGATATCAGTGCACCAGACGGCATTAGGACGATCTGGATTGAACTGTTCATCAAGGACGTTGTGCAGTTCTTTGCTAAAGTCAGAATCTCTGGTGGTTGTAGTCCATGGCTTGATCCACTGAGCTTTTATTCCCATTTCTTTCATGTACTTACCAACCGTACGTTGAGCGATGACATGCCCAGTTTTTGTAATTCTTTTGTGATTTTAGGCGCTCCATAGTTCTGCCTGGAAGCATCGTAAATCTTTCTGATCCGCTTCTTGATTTCTTCCTTTCGTTGTCTGGAAGGAGAAGTTTTTCTTTTTAGAAACGCACGGTATCCGGTACGAGAGACGCCTAACTTTTTCAGCATTCCGGAAGTAGAGACACGGCGTTTGGTAACTTTAGATGCCTCTACCTTGGCAGAAACTTCGATATAAACAGCTTCCGTTAGTTTTTGCCAAGAATGTCGATGGCTTTTTTTAATACATCAAGAGCATCCTGTGTATCGCGTAACTCACGCTTAAGGCGATCGATTTCTCTTTCTTTAGCAGTAGCGTAGTTGCCAGAGCCGGAGCCAGGGATATCACCATCATTATCCCGGAACTGTTGCTCCCAACGGGAGAGAGTACTAAGACCTATACCAAGGTTCCTGGCACACTCGGCCTGTGTAAGATCGGGATGTTCTTTGCGGTAGTTGACAGCATCCAATTTAAACTGTTTGGAGTGGTGAGGTTGTTTACGTGGCATAATGAGTTCCTCCTAATGCTTATAATACAATGCTCAAAGGGGATATCTCATTTTGTTTTGTACTAATTAGATGCTAACATCACCAATGATAGAGATGCATAGAAAGGATTGGTGAACTTATAGATGATAGAGATATTGAAAAAATAGTAAAATCAATTGTGAAGAGGATCATTGATAGCAATAGCCAGATACCGGAAGATGCAAAACGTGATTTAAAAGTGATAGTTGATCTGGAATCCGATCCGCAAAGACTGGTAGAAGAATAATTCATTATAAGGAAAGAAAAATCAGTGCATCCATGTTACCGGAATGCTGCATCCCTGACTTCCGGAACGATGCTTCCCCGAGGCCGGACAAGTGCTGCAAAACAGCCCGTAATCTTCAGGCTGGGGCTTATTTACTACCGGTAGATCTGAAAATGGAGTGGATTTCTACCGACTACCATTGTAGGAACCGAAGGAGCAGAACGCCAGATACCAGATATTTAAACGCTTACGTTTTACAGATGCGTAGCCGGGAGCCGCAGGCCTCCGTTCTTTGGGGATTGGGGAAGCATTCCTCAGCAAGCAAGACAGCTTTGTAATACAAAGCTGTCTTGCTTGCTGATTTGTAAAATGAGTAGAATTTAGTTTTTCTTCCTTTTGAGATTAAAAGTTCCCATATTGCCACCTTTTGCGGATTTTCTGGGATTAGGGCGATTGTTGAAGTAACGTGCAGAAATAGTTTCGTTATCATCCAAGGTTAGAATGTTGTAGCCATCATAAGACTGCATTCCAGAGGCGATATCCGAACTGTCATTGTGAAAGCCAAAATAAATACTAATACCGCGGTTATCTTCTATATGTATAGCAGCTGTATTACTACTTGATGTGGATTTGGGAAACGTTGATCTGAATGAGATTTCCGACCAAGTCTGAACTATATCAAGGTCCATGTGAATAGCTTCATCAGAATATGAAGAAAGCAGTTCTCCTTCCCAGTGTCCATTCAAGTTAGGTATCTTATGAAAAAAACTGATAAACGGAAGTTTCCATACCCATTTTTCAAAGATGAATGATAGAAAAGAAAAGATTCCTGCAGCTTCTAAAAAGTTTGGAAAAATCCCGGAAGATGATATGAACTCTATGATTGGATTTATCATCGTGCTCGACAATTGTGCAGTTATTTTAACCAAGTACGGTGAGAGTATAGTTCGTAAAAGCATGGAGGCTGCAATGCTTGCAACGAACAATGCTATCGATATATGAGTTCTTATTTTTTTATCTATTGAATATGAGTGCATAGGCGTCTTCTCCAATATACTGGTATTCTATATTTTCTCCATTACTGGCAGCGAAAGCAATTCCGATGTAGCAAGATTTTCGGCCAAGAATTATCATTATGATTTCAGGCCAAACATTGCTCGCATCATTAAAAATTGTTCTTATCAAGGTCTTATCAGTTTCTGAAGGGATTGGAACATCGCATCCATGTGTGTGCCATTCCCCAAGATAATTTATCTGTCCGAGACTTTCTTTCCACCGTTTGTTAATTATCTTTTGCGCATTGCTTTTTCTTCGTATAAAAAACGTATATCCGAATTTATCCCAAAAGGAAGGTGTGGATGCTTCAGTTACAAAATACATACTTTCGTTGGGAAGATATTTACCAAGGAGAATCCCCCCAGACTCAGGAAGATTCCCATGTTGTACATATCTATAGATTGTTCGGCAAACCTGTGGAGAAAGGTCAACCGTTGTTTCTTTAAACTGAATTCTCATTTAATCGATCCGCCTTTCTATAAATGTAAAGTCGGATGCAGACATAGCTAACGAAGTTAACTGTACTCCATACTCCGCACATGCACTCAACTTGCCACACCAGGAAACCAGGTGGTTACCTTTCTTATGAAGCGTGTCTGTCATGATTTTTTCAATTATGCTTGAAATAAAGATCTGCAGATAGAAACCGGAATATGGCATATAAGTTGATTGACAACCGGCTTCGCGCTTTAGAAGTGTTGAAGCATCTGAAATAAGCGGATAGCAAAATTCAAATGTAGCTTTATCGAATAATTCCTCGAACAAGTCTTGATTCTTTTTGATGACAAGTGCGTGACCGCCAAGAGCGTACGGCTCTACCCAAAGGATAACAACGGGCTTAACAATGGACCCTTCATTGATTAGCCTGCAGATATGATGTTCTAACGGAAACGAAGCAACGGAAACAAATATTATGTCGCTGGAATTAAGGACATCTGCATTTTGTTCAAGGAAAATGTGTGCATCAGTTTTGAAACATTGGCATCTGACATTGGGATTATGTTTTTCCAATCCGAACTTTATCGCATCGACTTTGTATCGCCCTACGTACCAATAACCGCGAGTATGTCTGGCAATATTCTCGTATCGTAAAAGCTGGTTGTCATTCAGTATAAAATCAGTGGTGCCAGATAGAAGCAAGGTATCCGCAAGCATGCTGCCGATTGATCCACATCCAATAAGAGCGACACTATTCCATGAGGCTTTTTTGCCATCACTACCCCGATTAAATAGTCGAGATTGACTACAGTTTTCTATCGCAAGGGCGACTCCTTTCTTCTTGGAGAGTGAAAATGCAGCAACGAGATTTACATGCCCTTGACGAAAACCTTTTGGGACTCCTGGTCCAAAATGCATCCATCCGGATAGAATTGTTCCGCGGTGCGTAATCTGTGCAAACAGAAGGAGAACAGCCTCATTAATGTGAGATTGCATGAAACGGTTATATTCCCTTGCGAAGGAAGAGTGCTTTTGAATTAGCCGTACTATATCTTGATCTGTTTTAGGTATGGCGCTTTCGACTCCATCATCAATTGGAATTAATATCCCAGTTTTAATCTCGGATGAAGAGAGCTCTTTCAAATGGATTGCCTGGTAAATTTGTTTAA
>JABLTL010157862.1_pt1 | contig 16353 bp, 15 predicted proteins | sample 7160151 | NCBI WGS metagenome assembly JABLTL01 (sample SAMN14651223, study PRJNA627086) | human gut metagenome | isolation source: feces | host: Homo sapiens
CCGGCGCCGTCCGGCAGTGCGCCCATCCGCCCCGGCAGCGGCAATACCGGCCTGCGCGGGCTGAATATCCCCGGCGTGCAGAAGGGCTTCGTGCAGTCCCCGGCGCGCAATATGGCCACCAGCGCCATGCAGAACCTGTATCGCCCCGGCGATCGCGTCCGCCACCTGAAGTTTGGCGAGGGCACGGTGGTGGAGGTTACGGGTTCGGGCAGCATGAGCCGCATCAAGATTGAATTCACGGCATACGGCACCAAGGAATTTGCTTTGGCGACGGCGCCGATTGTCAAGCTGGAGGATTAAGCATGGCAGACCAGACGGCGCGGATGCGTCAGCTTGCGGACACGCTCAATCAGGCGTCGCAGGCGTACTATTTCGGCAGCGAGCCGATTATGTCCGACATGGATTGGGACAAGCTCTATGACGAACTGTCGGCGCTGGAAAAGGAGACGGGCATCGTCCTGCCGGATTCCCCGACGCACCGGGTCGGCGGCGAAGTGATGACGGCGTTTGCACCGCATACGCACATCCACCGACTGTGGAGCATGGATAAGGCACAGTCCATCGGCGCGGTGGAGGATTGGATTCGCCGCACCGAGAAGCTCAGCGGGCAGGACGACCTGCAATACTGCGTTGAGTACAAATTCGACGGCTTGACGCTGAACCTGACCTACAACGAGGGCAGGCTGATTCAGGCGGCGACGCGCGGCAACGGCATCACCGGCGAGGCGATTCTGCCGCAGGCAAAGACCATCCGCACCGTGCCGCTGACGATACCGTATCAGGGACTGCTGGAAGTGCAGGGCGAATGCATCATGCGCCTGTCCGCACTGGATACCTACAACAAGACGGCGAAAGAACCGCTGAAAAACGCCCGAAACGCCGCCGCCGGAGCGCTCCGCAACCTTGACCCCGCCGTGACCGCCTCCCGCCATCTCGATGCGTTCTTCTATCAGATTGGCACGATTGACAATCCACCGTACACCACGCAGCAGGGGATGCTTGATTTCCTGCGCGCAAACGGCTTTCAGGTCAGCCCGTATCTGGGGCAGTGCCGGAGCATCCGCGAAATTGAGGACTGCATCCACCACATCGAGGAGGAACGCAGCAGCCTCGACTTCCTGATTGACGGCGTGCTCATCAAGGTCAGCAATCTTTCCACCCGCGAGATGATGGGCTACACCGACCGTTTCCCGCGCTGGGCGATTGCGTTCAAGTTTGAGGCGGAGGAGACGACGACCGTCATCCGCGACGTGACGTGGGATGTGGGCCGCACGGGCAAGCTGACGCCCGTTGCGCATGTTGAACCTGTTGATTTTTACGGCGTGACCGTGCGCAAGGCGACGCTGAACAACTGGGGCGATATCCAGCGCAAGCGGGTTGCCATTGGCGCGCGCGTGTGGATTCGCCGCTCGAATGACGTGATTCCCGAAATCATGGGGCATGTGGGGGACAGCGAAGAGGGCGAAACACCGATTGTCCGCCCGGAGGTCTGCCCGGCTTGCGGTGAAAAGCTGATTGAACGCGGCGCACACATTTTCTGCATGAACCGCGTCTCCTGCCGCCCGCAGGCGGTTGCGCGCATCAGTCACTTCGCCAGCCGTGATGCCATGGATATTGAAGGCCTGTCAGAAAAGACGGCGGGGCAGCTCTACGACCAGATGAACGTCCGCGATCCGGCGGATTTATACACCCTCACGCGTGAGCAGGTGCTGTCGCTGGACGGCTTCAAGGACAAGAAGGCGGATAATCTGCTGTCCGCGCTGGAAAAGAGCAAGCACTGTGAGCTGGATGCGTTTCTCTTTGCGGTCGGCATCCCGAATATCGGACGCAAGACCGCGCGTGACTTGGCGAACGCCTTCGGGACGTTGGAGAAGGTGTCCAATGCGACACAGGCGGAGCTGGTCGCCCTCGATGATGTGGGGGATATTGTTGCCCAGAGCATCACGGAATTCTTCTCCTTCGACGAGAACCGCGAGATGATTCGCCGTCTGCTGGCGGCAGGTGTGACCCCGGCGGAAAAGCAGAAGGTGGAGGGCGGTGTGTTCGCCGGCATGAGCATCGTCGTCACGGGGACGCTGCCGACGCTCTCCCGGAAGGAAGCGGAAGACCTGATTGCCCGCAGCGGCGGCAAACCCGCGTCTTCGGTCAGCAAAAAAACCGCCTTCGTCGTTGCAGGCGAGGCGGCAGGAAGCAAACTGACCAAGGCACAGACGCTGGGTATCGAAGTGATTGACGAAGCGGAGCTGCTGCGCCGGGTTTCTTCATAATTAATTTTTTAGCAATTTGCTGAGAATTGTCACTTCCCACTCATGGGAAGTGTGGATTGAAATATGGCAGTGCGGTAGAATTGTTATCGCACGGTCGGATTCTTCCGGCGGATGGCATGGGCGAGGGCAGCCTGCGCGGGCGTCATGGCGGGGCGCGCGGCGAATGACTCGACTGCGTCGGCATCGCGTGCCGTGCTGTCGGAAGTGCCTTCGCTCGCCTGTGTCATTTCGGAAACGACCTGCGTGTTCGGCGTGCCGGGGTGCATCTCGAATTCCGCCGGCGTCTGAATCTGACCGGGCTGATAGCCGGGCAGCAGGAACGTGACGAACTTGATGGAGAAGATGTCACAGACGACATAACGCAGATTCAGGCTGTCATAGAGGACGATGAACTGCGTGCCGACGTAGTACAGGAAGCCTTGACGGGTGACGAGATTCGACGTACCAATGAGAAAATCCACCAGTACATACTTTCCGATGTTCTCATGCAAGACCTCCTGCATCGATCCCTGAAAGTTCGCTGTGTCGAAATTCTGTGCCGGCGGAACCTGCAGCTGCTGGATCTGATTCGTTCCCTGCTCGCTCATAGAACAAGCACCTCCTTGAAATTGCTGCTTCACTCTATGCGTCAGGGACGTACTTCATGATGAAAAGAGGGAAAAAATGCTTTCCAATTTGGACACTTATCTGGAAGCGCTCCGTACCAGCCCGCTGGAATTTCTGCTGACGCTGGTATACGCTGTCGCTGTCATTCTTATCAGCCTGATTCTGCACGAGTGCGCGCACGGTTATGTGGCATACCGCTGCGGCGACCCGACGGCGAAAATGATGGGGCGGCTCTCCCTGAACCCAAAGGCGCACCTTGACCTGATCGGTACGCTGAGCATGTTTCTGATTGGCGTTGGCTGGGCGAAACCTGTTCCGGTCAATCCGCGCAACTTCCGGCACGGGCGGCGCGACGACTTTCTTGTGTCGATTGCCGGCATTGCGACGAATCTCTGCCTGTGCCTGATTTGCATGTTCCTGAGCGTCGTCGTCGGCAAAATCATGTTCGGATCGGAAATGCTGGGGGAATTCTCGTCGAGCTCCCTCCCGCACCTGTTCAGCCCGTTCTACCAGTTCACAGATGGCAGGGACAATGTGATTCTGAGCATTACCAACGGCATATTCGCCGAAAGCGCGCTGGCGGATTTCGCTGTGCCGTGGCTGCGGTACGTCGAGCGCTTCCTGCTGATGATGGCGCAGACGAATCTGGGGCTTGCGCTGTTCAACATTCTGCCTATCCCGCCGCTGGATGGCTACCATCTCGTCAACGATTTGCTGTTCAAGGGCAAACTGCAGCTCAAGCGGCAGGCGTTCGTTATTGCGCAGATTGTGCTGATTGTCATCTTCATGTCTGGCGCGCTGGATCAGTTCTTGAGCAAAGCAATCTTCGCCGTCTATGAGTTCTTCCTCAAGGGATTCTTGGCGATTTTCGGCTTGTCGTGAGGGCATAAAACATGGCAATGACGTTTCAGCTCAAGGATTTTGACGGCCCGCTGGATTTGCTACTGTTCCTGATTAACAAGGAAAAAATCGACATCAAGGATATTTTCGTCAGCCAGATTACCGACCAGTATATTGATTCGGTACGCAATGCGCCTGACCTTGATATGGACGACGCGACGGATTTTCTGGTCATGGCGGCGACGCTACTGGAAATCAAATCGCGCGCGATGCTGCCGCGTCCGCCGCGCATCGAGGAGGGCGAGGAGGATCCGGAGGAAGCGCTGATCCGCCGTTTGGAGGAATACAAGCGCTTCCGCGAAACCGCATCCGCCATGAAGCAGTTCGAGCGGGCGGCGGCGAACCTGTTCACGAAGCTGCCGGAGGAATACCCGTTGCCGCCGCAGGAAACGGAGCTTGTCGGCTTGACGCTGCAAGGCTTGACGGAAGCGTTCCTGCGCATTTGGGCGCGTAAGCCCGCAAGCGACGAATCACCGGAGACGAACCACTACGCGCCGCGCGATATTCACCGCGACGAGCATAATGTGCAGGAGTGCATGTTGACGCTGCTTAAGGGCGTGTCCAGCCGCGGCTGCCTGCGCTTTGAGGAAACGTTCAGCGCTGTGCCGTCGAAGGAAGAGGTCGTGACGCTGTTTCTGGCGCTGCTGGAGCTGCTCAAGCTGGGCGAAATCCACGCCGAGCAGGAGGGGACTTGGGGCGAAATCGTCCTCTATCCAGGCCGCGGCAAGGATGTTGACGAATACGGCGAAAGCGCAACGGAGGAAACGGAATGAACGAGACACAGAACGAGGAGCAATTGCGCTTTCCCGACGATATCATGGAGGAGGGCGGCAATCTTGCCGGGCGCATCGAGGCGATTCTCTTCGTCGCGGGCGAGGCGGTGCGCGTAGAGGACTTGTCCAAGGCGCTGGATGTGCCGATTCGCGAGGTAGAGGATGCGCTGATTCACCTGCGCGACGAGTATGACTTCAATCAGCGCGGCTTTTCGCTCAAACGCTACGGGCATCAGGTGCAGCTGGCGACGCGCGCATTGTATTCGCAGGATGTGGTGCGGCTTCTCCAACCCGTGCAGAAGCAGTCGCTTTCGCAGGCGGCCATGGAGACGCTCGCGGTCGTTGCGTACCGTCAGCCGGTCACGCGCGCCGAGGTAGAACAGATTCGCGGCGTGAAGTGCGACTATTCGCTGCAATCGCTGATGAATAAGGAGCTGATTGCCGAGGTCGGGCGCAAGGAAGCGCTGGGTCGCCCGATTCTCTACGGCACGACGGACAATTTTCTGGCGCATTTCGGCATTTCGTCGCTCAAAGAGCTGCCGCCGATGCCGGAAAAGCCCAAGGACGATTCGGATGACGCGGAAATGACCGATGACGTGCCGGAATTGATTCCATAAGTAGGAGGAAATGATGATGGAAAAGACGATGCAGATTAACGGCATGATGTGCAATCATTGCAAGATGACGGTGGAGAAGGCGCTCAAGGCCGTGCCGGGCGTAGAAAACGCGGAGGTTGACCTCGCGGCGAAGTGTGCGAAAATCACGCTGAACGCGGATGTTGCGGACGATGTGCTGATGGATGCGGTTGCGAAGAAGGGTTTCACGCCGGTGAAAATGGGGTAAGTCAAGTGCCATCCGTGCTGGATGGCATTTTTCGTATCAAGATTTCTTTCGCGCCGCACACTTTCCCGCGCGCTTCATAGTCTGCTGGTGAAGGCTCCACCAAGGCGACCGGAGCCGGAAAAGACAAGGAGGCGCGATCCATGTCATTCTACTCGTATAAGAACGCGAACCCCAACTGCTGCCCCGGTACGATTTCCGGCAGTGCGCTGGACGGCTTGCAGGAGAAGGTCTGCGTGCAGGTCAAGCGCGTGTATGACAGCGCGATGACGCAGGAGCAGCTTACCAAGCAGACCGTCACCATCACCAGCTACGCGCAGGTCAACAACACCTGCACCTGCAACGCCTGCGGCTGCCAGGAGACGCAGGAGACCATCCCGCCGACGTCCGCACCCGTGCCGCCGATTACCTTCGAGAGCTGCCGCAGCACCACGACCGAGGGCAACATCCGCAACCTGACCGTTGATCGCCTGTGCGACCGCCCCTGCTTCGCCCGTGTGCGCGCAACGATCGACATCCCGATTGACATCCTGTTCGTGGATAGCCGCTGCGTGGAGTACATCGGCAAGGCGACCATCAGCGTCAACCGCGATGTGCTGCTGAGCATTCCTGACGAGTCCATTGTGCCGTACACGCTGGAAAGCATGGTCAGCGCGATTTGCGTCAGCGGGACGTATCTGGGCAACAACCAGTTCAAGATGACCATCTGCGTCACGACGATTTTGAAGGTACTCGCGGAAGCCGAAATCCTGATTCCCAGCTACGGCTACTGCCCGATTCCGCCTGCTGAGGAGTTCGCGGAAAGCGTCTGCGATGAGTTCTTCGCCCTGCCGCTCTTCCCGCCGCAGTCCGTCTGCAACAGCGGCACGGTCGCGACGGGCAACGTCAGCAGCACTGTGCGTTCCAACTGCAATTGCGGACGCGGATGCTCCGGCTCGTGCAGCGGCAGCTGCAACTGCGCCAACAGCAACAGCTAATACGATTTCCAGATTCAACTGCGCCATATGAAAATCGCCTGACGAAAAAGCCGCATCCGGGTCAAACCGGGTGCGGTCTTCATTATGATACTTTTGCTTCTGCGTAGCCGCTTTTATCCTTCTTCGAACGAAGCCGGTAGCGGTGCTTTTTCTCTGGCGGCAGATTGACTTCGCCGCCGTGTCGTACCTTGTCCTGCGTCAGCGGCAAATCAACATAGAATGTCGTGCCCGCGCCGACCTTGCTGCGAACGCGGAGCTGCCCGCTGTGCCCCATGACAATGATGCGCGCAATGGACAGCCCAAGCCCGTGACCGCTGCTTTCGGTTTTGCGGGCACTGTCACAGCGGTAGAAGCGTTCGAATATTCTCGAAAGCTCTTCCTTGGGGATGCCCGGCCCGTGGTCGCTCATGGACAGCGTGCAGCCGCTCTCGGTTTTCTGTACGCCGAGGGTAATGGTGCTGCCCTTGGGGGAGTACTTTACCGCGTTGTCGCACAGGATGCGCATGACCTGCTTCAGCATTCCGCGGTCGGCCTCAATCTGCACATGGTCAGCGGGGTCAAGCGCGAACGTGTCCTCTGGCGTGACCATTGCGGCTTCGCGCTGCACCTCCGCGGCAACGTCGTATGCGTCAAACCGCACCATCTCCATCATCAGCGTTTTCTTGTCGTGGCGCGCGAGGAACAGCAGGCTTTCGACAAGCTCCTTCATGCTTTCCGTCTCCTGCGCGATGGCGTTGATGCCCTCGTTCAGCACATCCGGGTCGCTCTTGCCCCAGCGGGACAACATGCTGGCATATCCCTGAATGACGGCAATCGGCGTCCGAAGCTCGTGCGAAGCGTCGGAAACGAACTGCTTCTGGCTGTTGTAGGATGTTTCGATGCGGTCGAGCATGGAGTTGATGACCGTCGCAAGGTCTTTCAGCTCATTTTTTGTCCCGGCGATGTTGATGCGGTTGGAGAGGTTGTTCGCGGAGAGCGTCGCTGCCATGTCGGTGATATCGCGAATCGGCGCGAGGACGCTCTTTTGCAGCCGCTTCCGATGCAAGACGAAGTAGAACATGCGGAACAGGTCAGTGATGACCAGCGCCGCGGCAGCTCCGCAGTACAGCGCGAGCGGGCGAGAGAGGCTGAGCGAAATCAGCAGCGACTGCCCCGAAATGTGCTGCGCCTGCACGATGTAGCACCCTTCGGTGAAAATCGCCTCCGGGTCAAGCAGGCGGTAGGCGCTTTGCCCCACAATGATGCCGTCCGTGCGCGCTTCGGGCAGCAGCGTCACTTCCGCGTCATCCAGCACGGAGAGGGCAATGGTGCCGTCGGCGGACAGCGGCGCGCATTGCAGCCGCGAAATGTCGCGTTCAGCGAGGTACAGCGTGCCGCCCGCGAACGCCAGCGTCAGGATGAGCAGCGCGGGGAGAAACGTCCGCACCAGCTGGAAGGAAAAGTGGGCGGCGATGCGGAAGGAGAGGGACAAACGAATGCGGGAAAGGGTGGAAGGCAGCCCGTGCGGCTTGGGCGCGGCAGGGGAAACATCCTTCTTGCGGCGGATGCGCCGTGCCTTCGGACGGTCAGTCATCGACGCGGAACATGTAGCCGACGGCACGGATGGTGTGCAGCGTCTTGATGCCGAACGGCTCATCAATTTTGTGGCGCAGATAGCGGATGTACACGTCCACCACGTTCGTGTCGCCCACGTAATCGTAGCCCCACACGTCGGTCAGCAGCGCGTCCCGCGTCACGGCTTCTCCCTTGTGGGACATGAGGTACTTCAGCAGATCAAATTCCTTTTTTGTCAAGTTAATGGGCTGATTGTTCATCGTCACTGTGTAACTGGAGGGCTCTAACACCAGACCGCCCGCCCGCAGCACGTTGGACGCGGGCGCAGGCGTTTCAGCGGCGGAACTCCGGCGCTTCTTCAGCCCGACGCGAATGCGCGCCAGCAGCTCCTCGATGGCGAACGGCTTCGTCATGTAGTCGTCCGCACCCATGTCCAGTCCCATTACCTTGTCGGATACGTCGTCTTTCGCGGTCAGCATAATAATCGGCACGTCGCTGTCGTGGCGTAGGCGGCGGCAGACCTCGATGCCGGACAATTCCGGCAGCATCAGGTCAAGAATCAGCAGATCCGGCTGCCAGCTTTGCGCCAGTTCCAGCCCGCTGCGCCCGTCGCCTGCCGTCTGCACTTCGTATCCCTCGTGCGTCAGTTCGAGTTCCAGAAAGCGAGCGATCTTCTTTTCATCCTCCACAATCAAAATGCGGCTCATGGTTATCCTCCATTCTCCATATACGGGCAAAAGCGGAACGCTTGAATGCGTCCCGCGAAGGGTAGTCAATGCTGCCTGCAGCCGCCGAACAGCCCGAAGAAGAGCATCAGCGAGGCAAAAACAAGAACATTGGCAAATAGCAGCAAGCTCAGCATCAGCGGCAGCATATGGATGCACCTTCCTTACTTAATCGTTGCGGAGTTGAAGCCGTCCGTGTCGTCCTCCACGGTCACATTGCCATCTTGGCTTGGCACTTGCACCGGCACGTTGATGGTAGGGCAGGAGTGGTATTCCGGCTTTGCCGCGCTTGCAGCGTAGTAACTGCGGTTGTCTGCAGAATCCACCTCCGCCTTCTTTTCGGCGGATTCGCTCTGACCGTTCATGCCCGCCTGAAAGCCGCGCGCGAACTCATCCACCGTGCTGCGGACGTTGCTCGCGGCGTTCTTGACCATGCGATCCATGTTTTCACCCGCGAAATCCGCGTCGTCCTTGTCAAACGATACACGATAGCCCAGCAGCAGAATCAGAATCGCGCTGAGAATCAGCAAATGCGGGCTGATGAGCGCCGCGACGAGGGTGAACAGCAGCGAAATGTTGAGAATCGGAATCGACTGCCGCGCAACCTTCACACGGGCGCGGTAAAGCTTGTTGATGAAGTGCATGAAGCCGCCCTTGCTCTTGCTGGCAGCAGCGGTGGACGCTTCCTTTTCGGCGGATTTCGGCGCATCCTGTGCGGATGCATCGGGCTTTAAGCGGCCGTTGCGCTCCAAATCGACCAGCGCGCGGGCAACATTGCCGTTGTGGTAATCCAGCAGCGAAACCGCCTCCTGATAGCTGATGCCGCTCTTGTGCCGAATCAGTTCAATATCTTCAATCGTGTAGCTTGCCATAAAATCAATCTCCTTTCCCGCTGAGCGGGCTTTTTTCCCTGACATCTATATGATAACACAGATTCCTCCGAAATGCTTGTGAAAGATGAGAGGAAATGATGAGAATTTCATGAGAAAACGTGGGGATTTGGGGGCAAATTCGATTGACAAACAGGACGAAAGTGCTACAATATAGGATGTTTCATGGCATTGGGTGCTGCAAAGAATGAGGGAGGGAAACCACAATGCAGATGTTTGTTCTCGTGCTGAATCGGGAAGAATTTCTGGAGCCGCTGCTGGAAGAAATGCTCAAGCAGAACATCGGCGGCGCGACCATTTTGGAATCGACGGGCATGATGCGCGTGCTGGATGGCGACCATAACATCGACGATCTGCCGGTGCTGGGGGTGCTGCGCCACCTGTGCAATCCGGAGCGGAAACGCTCCAAGACGATTTTCACGCTGCTGAAATCCGAACAGATTCCGCAGATGATTGAAATCATCAACAAAGTAACCGGTGGACTGGACAAGCCCGACACGGGCATTTGCTTCGCCCTGCCCACGACGTTTGTGGAAGGGGTCAACAAGAACAAATGAATATCCTGTTTGCGCTTGCCATTGCAATGGCGGTTGGCATGGCCATGACGCGCCTGATTAAGCTGATTCATCTGCCGAACGTGACGGCGTACCTGATTGCGGGTCTGCTGGTCGGGCCGTATGTGCTCAAGGTTCTGACGCCGGAAATGAACAGCGAGCTGTCGATTATCTCCGATGTCGCGCTGGGTTTCATTGCTTATTCCATCGGCAGTGAGTTCAAGTTCTCCTACATCAAGGAAATCGGCGCGAAGCCGATGGTCATCACGGCGTTTGAGGGCTGCGTGGCATCACTGCTGGTGTTCCTGACGCTGCTGGTGCTGGGTCAGCCGCTGCCGATGTGTCTGGCGCTGGGGGCGATTGCCGCGGCGACCGCTCCGGCGGCGACGCTGATGGTCGTCCGCCAGTACAAGGCGAACGGCCCGGTGACGCGGATGCTGCTGCCTGTTGTCGCCATGGACGATGCGCTGGGGCTGATGCTCTACGCCATCATGATGGCAATCGCCCGCACGCTTGACAGCGGCGCGGCATTAAGCGTGATGACGCTGCTGGTGAAGCCGCTGATTGAAATTGTCGGCTCGCTGGCGATGGGAGTTCTCATTGGCACGGTGATGGTTTTCTGCCTGCGCTTCTTCCATTCGCGCGGCAATAAGCTGACGATGACGATTCTCATCGTGTTCCTCGCCGTTGGCTTGAGTACCATGCTCGATTTGAGCAGCCTGCTGGTCTGCATGATGATTGGCGCGACGATGATTAACGTCAGTAACGATTCGCCCGCGCTCCTTGAGCAGTGCGACCGCTTCACGCCGCCGCTGTTCCTGCTCTTCTTCGTCTTGAGCGGCGCAAGCCTTGATTTGTCCGTGCTGCCGACGGTCGGCGTGGTGGGTATTGCGTATGTTTTGAGCCGCGCAATTGGCAAGTCGCTCGGCGCAACCATCGGCGCTGCCATCGAGAAGTGTGATAAGAACATCATCCGCTACCTTGGTATGACGCTGATTCCGCAGGCGGGTGTCGCCATCGGCATGGCGCGCATGTGCCTGACGGATTTGCCCGCCTATGGCCCGACGATTAACGCCGTCGTGCTGGCAGGTACGCTCATCTACGAACTGACTGGCCCGGTCATCACCAAGATTGCGCTGACGAAAGCCGGCGAAATCAAGGAAGGCGGCGCAAAGCCCGCTGCGGTGACGGCAGCCAAATAATATTGTTTCAAGATTCATCTGGAAACAGTATAAATCCACCAAACAGAACGCCCCTTTCCGGCAGAGATGCTTCGGAAAGGGGCGTTTTTGATGCGGTCAGCTGCGCGGAATCCCGTCAGAGAAGTCCTCACGGCGCTTCCTGCGGCGATGCACGCGGAAGATGATGAACAGCGCAATGGTTGGAATCAGAAGAATCACGACGACGGGAATCACCGTTTCCGGCACAATCGGAATGCCGGTTTGCCCCTGCGTCATCGCGACAATCTCCTCATATGTCAGCGGCATGTTCGAGCGGCGCGCGACGCTGCGGCTGGCGACAAGGTTGAATGTAATCGGCGTGCCATCGTCGCTGACGTAGGTCATTGTGCCCATAATTTCGCCCGCGCTGACGGGTGCGGCAAAATCGCGCGTGTAGGAGACAGTCACGAGGTCGCGCAGGTTTTCGGACAGGTAGTCGATGCGCTTCTTCGTCGTGCTGAGTTCCGCAAGGGCAGCCTGCGTGGCATCCTGCGGCTGGCACAGGAGCGTCAGCTGCCCCTGATTCGGGTCGTCAATCTCATACGCGCTGGTGTAAATGCTGATGGGGTTCAAGTTGTACAGCTCGGAAATCGTGACGTGCTGATACTGGCTGAAGCCGTACGCCATCAGCTTCTTCGTGTCTGTCCAGACACCGTACTGGCTGGAGTACATGACGACGGAAATCAGGTCAACGCCGTTCAGTGACGCCGAACCGACGTAGCAGTAGCCCGCCAGCGACGTCGAGCCGGACTTAATGCCCGTCATCGGCGCGTAATAGTAGCGGTTGTCCGTCTTGTTGTACTGCGGCAGCATGATGCGGTGGCGGGTCGTCAGCGTGCGCGAACGCTGCTTGTTCGTCGTCGCCATCTTGTACTCGGTCGTTTTCGCAATCGTGCGGAAGGTGTCGTTCTGCATGGCGTAGCGCGCCAGCGTTGCCAAGTCGCGCGCAGTTGTGTAATGGTTGTCGTCGTGCAGGCCATGCGGGTTCATGAAGTGCGTGCTGTTCATGCCGAGGTCGTGCGCGGTCTGGTTCATCAGCGCGACGAACGTGCTTTCATTCCCGGCGACGGCCTCCGCAATCGCCACTGCGCCGTCGTTGCCCGAACGAATCAGCGTACCGAAGAGCAAATCCTGCATCGTCAGCTCTTCGCCTTCCTGCAGGCTGATGACGGTCGCTTCCGAGTCAATGGCGCGCATGGCGGCGGCAGAACCGTTGTAGCTGACCGTTACCTTGTCGTCAGGGTTGCTGTTGAGGATGCCCAGCAGCACGGTCATAATCTTTGTCGTCGAAGCGGGGTACATGGTCAAATCGGCATTTTTCTCGAAGATGACTTCCCCCGTGCTCTGCTCGATGAGAATAGCGGATGTGCAGTACAGCTGGTCGGCTTCGAGCAGCTCCGGGTGCGTCTCATCATACGGGTTCGCGTTGGGGTCGAGGGTAGGGTTCGGCATTTCTGCCACGGCGCTGATGGTCAGCAGCCCAAGTGCGAGCAGGAGACAAATCAGCCGGCGAAACGTTAGCATCAGGCGCAATCGTCCTTTCTGCACAGCAAAGCCATGCGAGAGTACAAATATCTATTCTATTATAGCATTTTGCGCCCCGGATGGCAAGGGGCAAAAAAGGCTGCCCGCCCAAAGACGGACAGCCCATGTGATTGTTACACATTCCAGAACCGAAGCGTGCTCGTCACCGCACCCGACATGTCCGGAATGGCGAACGGCACCGTTCCCGGATAGCCAATCAGCTGAAGTACCAGAATCAGCACGCCCAGAATCGCCACATACAGCGCAAACCAGTTCAGGCTGACACGGCTGATGAGGCTGAGCATGAAGCGGATAGCGATATAGCCGCTGATTGCCGCCACGAGGATGCCCACCAGCGTCGGCACGAGCGCCAAATCCTGCACCCAGCCCTCTTCGATTGCGGTTTTGCCGTCGATGATGAGTGCGCCGACAATCGCGGGGGCGCTCATCATGAAGGAGAACTTCGCCGCGCTTTTGCGGTTCAGACCGGAGAGCAGACCGCCCGCCAGCGTCGAGCCGCTGCGGGAAACGCCCGGCAGCAGCGCCACACCCTGCATACAGCCCATGATGATGGCGTGCTTGAAGTTCGGCTGGTCGGCGTACTGCTTGCGGTGTGCGCTCAGCGTTTCCGCCAGCAGGAGGAAGAAACCCGTCAGCAGGAAGCTCGCACCGAGGAACCAGCCTGTCTCGCAGGAGGTGATGAAATCATCAAACACGACCTTGAACAGCAGCGTCGGCAGGGAAGCGATGAAGAGCAGCAGCAGTGTCTTGGACTTGAAGGGGTTCTTCAGAATCGCCCACCAGTCCTTCCAGAACACGATGAGAACCGGAATCAGCGTGCCAACATGCAGGAGGATGTCCAGCATATGGTAGGCGCCTGTTTCATCAATCGTGAAGCCCATCAGGATGCGGCTGAGCAGCAGATGCCCACTGGAGGAAATCGGAAGAAACTCGCCAAGCCCCTGCACAAGGCCGAGAATGGCGGCTTGCAGAATATTCATCGGGAAGCACTCCTTTCGGATGACCGAAATTATCGTCCACGAATCAGTATATCATACTTACCGCCATTTGTCAGCCTTTTGCAGGAAATTTTACAGGGGAGGCAGGCGAATTACCCCCGCATCCACTGCACGCCTTCTTTGTTGTCCTTGACGGCAATGCCCATATCCTTCAAAATGTCGCGGATGCGGTCGGATTCCGCCCAATTCTTGTCCTTCCGCGCCTGATAGCGGCTCAGCAGCAGTTCACGGACGGTGCTCTGCTCTTCATCGGTGGCGTCTGCCGGGGCAATGATGACGTATTCGCCGTCGCCGTGCACTTCGCTCGTCGCCTTCTGCGCGTCGCGGATGACCGCTGCCTTTTCCAGCAGGCTGAGTGACAGCACCGCGTCAAAGTCGCCCACCAGCGCCAGCTTCTCATCATCGGACAGGTCTTTTGCCTTCAGCACGTCGTACAGGCGCGTCACGGCCAGCGAGGTGTTCAGATCGGCGTCCAGCGCCTGACGGAACTTCTCCTGATATGGCTTGAGCTTCTCCATATCCACCGGCGTACCCGCGGGAATCAGCGACGCAATGCGTCCCAGCAGCTTCGTGTACGCAGCAGCAGCATTATCCATGTTCTCCCAAGTGAACATCTGGCTCTGCCGATAGTGGCTCTGCAGGCAGAACAGGCGGTACACCAGCGGGTCATAGCCCTTGTCCTGCAAAAGAGACACGGTCAGGAATTCGCCCTTCGATTTGCTCATCTTGCCGCCCGTGGTGTTCAGGTGATGCACATGGAACCACGTTTTGCACCACTCGTGACCGAGGTAGCTTTCGCTCTGGGCGATTTCGTTGGTGTGGTGGGGGAAGGCGTTGTCGATGCCGCCGCAGTGCAGGTCAAGGTATTCACCGAGGTGCTTTTTGCTGATGCACGAGCACTCGATGTGCCAGCCGGGATAGCCCACGCCCCACGGCGAATCCCACTTCAGCGCCTGATCCTCGAACTTCGACTTCGTGAACCACAGCACGAAGTCCGCCTTGTTGCGCTTGTTCGTGTCCTCATCCACGTCGTCGCGCACGCCGACTTCGAGGTCTTCCTCGTTGTGGTCGTTAAAGACGTAGTACTTTTCCAGCTTGCTGGTGTCAAAGTAGATGTTGCCGCCTGCGTGGTAGGCATAGCCTTTCTCCAGCAGCACGGTAATCATGTCGATGTAGTCGGGGATGCAGTTCGTTGCGGGCTCAACCACGTCGGGGCGCTTGATGTTGAGCTTCTGGCAGTCAGAGAAGAACGCATCGGTGTAGAACTTCGCGATTTCCATGACTGTTTTGTGCTCACGGCGCGCGCCCTTGAGCATCTTGTCCTCGCCCGTGTCGGCGTCGCTGGAAAGATGGCCGACGTCGGTGATGTTCATTACGCGCTTGACGTCGTAGCCCTCATAGCGCAGCGCCTTTTCGAGCATGTCCTCCATAATATAGGTGCGCAGGTTGCCGATATGCGCGAAATGATAGACCGTCGGGCCGCAGGTGTACATGGACACCTTGTTGCCGAAGCGCGGCACAAACGGCTCTTTGCGGTGGGTGAGCGAATTATACAGAATCATCAGATTCCACTCCTTTTACTGTGCAGCTTCTTCCTGCTTGACAAAGGTGAAGCCGTAGAAATCAAATTGACTGCCGGGGAGGAACACGAACGCGACGGAACACACGCCCGGCAGCACGTTCACGTCGAAGCACTGCACGCCGCGTTCCGTTCCGCTGAACTGCGCCAGCGAGGTCAGCTGTTCGCCCTCCTGATTGGTGAAGCGAATCGTGACGGGGTTCGTCGAAAGCGGCGTCTGTCCGTCCAAGCGGAGTTCCGCATGGGTGGATGCACCGAAATCCATGTTCTCCCAGACAAGCGACACGTTGTTGCCGATGTCCGTGACGGCGCTGCCGCTGCGGATGAAGCTGTCGCCGTAGACTGTGTCGGCGTCTTGCGCCGTCTGCGGCAGCCATGCGCGGCTCTGCTTCTCGAACGAGAAGCCTTTCAGGTGAATCTTGCTCGTCAGCGAGAAGCACAGCGTGTGCACGCCCGTCAGGCGCTCTGGCAGGTGGTATGTTTCGCTCTGGTAGACGTTCCAGATGCTCGGCTTCTGGTAGGGCAGAACGGCAATCAGCCGTCCGCCGTCCGCCGGGTCGCCGTCCCAGAGCTTAATTTCGTACAGGTTGCTGTCCAGCGCGAAAACAGGAAGCGTGATAACATCCGAACCAACGTCGCCGAAGTCGATTTTGGTGTAGCCCGCCATGCTTTCGCCGTCGCGCGCGAAGGATATGCCCTGTTCGTTGCCATTGCCGATTTCGCCGGAGGAAAGCGAGTACAGCCCGCCGGAGATAAAGCCGTAGGGATCAAGGAACGGCTGCCCCAGCCCGGTGATGACAATATCCTGCTGGCTGATAATGCGCGGATGGTCGTACCCGTTCGTGCAGGAGGCGCGCAGGTACACGGTGTCGTCGCCCAGCGCCGTCACCGTCACCACGTCGCCGTCCACCGAACACGACGCGCA
>JABLTL010094296.1_pt1 | contig 16344 bp, 16 predicted proteins | sample 7160151 | NCBI WGS metagenome assembly JABLTL01 (sample SAMN14651223, study PRJNA627086) | human gut metagenome | isolation source: feces | host: Homo sapiens
AATTTAAATGATTATGATTTTTAATAAAATTACAAAAGGTTTTTTTAGATTTTTTTCAAAAAAAATAAATGGAATAGAAAAATATCCATATATATCTCAAAATTGTTTCGTACTATTTATCTTGATCAATGGCTTGATGACTGCACAAAATTTGGTAAAAGAATGCAAATACGCCTTATTTTAAGGCATTGATTTTGTAACAGACACTCTGTACATGATCGAGCCCATACAGCATGGAACGAGAATCTATTCCCATCCAAGAGAATAAAGTCTGAATTTTCTGGTATTCATTGACGATATAGCTGGTGTCTATTTCCGATGCATGAAGTCTGAAACAGATTGGTTCATGGTGCGCTATTCTGTTTCTCAGACTATTAACCTTGTCAAGTTCATTGAATATGTAGGCATTGTTGTATTGAGCTGCTGACGAAGAACGAGGTTTGTTTGGGAATACCCTTAACAAACATTGCCCAGTCGCACGATATTGTAGAGATGAATACATATATTTCCATACTCCGAATTCCATTTCTGCAATCAGTTTGGAAGGTGAGTAAATGCCTTGCCTATCCAATCGATTGTATGCTTTTTCTATGATATTTCTTGTCTCGTTCATGCGACCGTTGGTGAATATTCCATTGACTTGAACAGAATCTTTCAGCCAATTTTCTCCTAATGTCGGCACCAAAAGTCTATCAATCGCATTACGCAAAGCCACTTCAAAGCAGCTAACTATTGTAAACATCTCCTGCGATAAACGTAAGTTGTAGCGATACAAAGCCATAGCTTTGCGAGTATCACCATTCGCTGCATCATTATATCTCTGCATTCGTTTGGCAGACAATATTCGTTCAATTACTTGGTTGTAACAAGAAAAAACGCTATTTTTGCAGTGTTGATTCCCGGTAGCCTCTGATTCGTCAAGCTATCGGGTCTTGTTTTTATATACGTTTTGCTTACAAAAATACATTATTTTTCAGCAAAAACGCTTGTACTATTAAAAAATCACAGATATTTAACCGTAAAAGTTGATAAAACCCCAACCACACGGGTAGGACGCTCACAAGCAACAACAGCGGCTATCAACTCTCTTCATGAGTGATAGCCGCTGTTGTTTCTTCCAAAACCTGTTGCTGATTTGTTGCTTACCCTCCTAACCTTGGATTGTAAACCGACGTGGCATGTGATTTTCTTGAAATGAGCGTAGCGGGTGTCGTCTATTTCGTAACAGTATTCGTTTCGTCAATAATACTAAGCAAGAACTCTTCTCCAGAATAGCCATCGATTTTTTGGACGATTACATTGTCAACAATGATAGATTCGAGTTCCAACTGAATTCTTCCTGGTGTGATAGGACGCTTGTCAGCATCAAATGTTGATACCGATTGACATTTGAAGTTGAAAAGCACAAGGTGCTGCTCTCCGCCATAGTTCAATGTCACTGGTAGGCTGCTATCGCCATATATGATTCTACCCATATTGCTCGCTCCTTCAGTTTTTTCGCCAGAACTTACAAAGGAATAAGGAATCGAAATGTCATAATCGGGCAATTGCTTGACCGCTTCAGCCAAATGAAGATCCTTGATGATAAAGCTTATCCAGCTGACGGGGACTTGCTGTAAGGTGACAGTCCGATTTTCGTACCCTCCAAAAGTGTAGTGGATGATAGGAAAACCATGTTCTGAGAATTCACCCTTCCATAAACTCTTATAATCCAACTGCTCATTCGATGCATTATAGATCACGGGAATGAACATATGGCTATATTGTCCTTCAAGGTCATTGCTCAACTCCTCAATCACGCTTTGACGTTGGAAGTAATTATTTACATAGTTAAGACGCTCATGGCATCCGCTAAACCCAAACAGGGCGATAATCGCCACAACAATCGTTATTATCTTTTTCATTGCTTCTGTTTTCTAATTAACGACCCTACTAACCTTATCAACCCCCACGGATAAGGTGCAACAAATACGGAGATTCCTATATTTGGAGAGCCTAACAAATAGGCTTACGCCCTCATTATTCTTCCCTTATTACAACGGTTACGCCGCGTGCTGCCTGCGCTCCCATTACCAGCGCCTGCTCGATGTCGGCCGTCTTTGAGGGTCCTGAGATGAATGTGCCGAGCCCGGTCTTGGGCATGCGGATGCGGTCGTATGCCTCGTGCATGTTGTTCACGATGCCGCTCTTCGGGAGAACGATGACCAGATATTCGCTAATGAAGCACACGGCTTTCTCCTTCATGTCCTGCGGAATCCATACGCAACCATTTTCCGCCACTCCAATCTGGCCGCACACCACTCCTACGTCGGTGCCGTTAAGGTCCTTGGCCTCGGCCACGGTGTCGGGATTGATGGTGGCGATGGTTAGTTCTGCGATGTTAGAGGCAATGGTCTTTGCTTCCGGATAGGCGTTTCTCACGATGTCGTTGAGGTTTTCGCCCGGCTTAGCCATCACCACGTTGCTGCCCACCGACTTGCTCATCTCCACAAACTGCCTTAGCGTGTCGTCGTATGATATGCCGTTTATGGGTGTGTCGGGCATCGGATATTGTTCGCGCGTGTTGCGTCTCAACTTCTCCAATAGTTCGTCTTTGTATGTCATTGCTTTTTCAGTTTTCCTTTCTTCCACATTGTCTGGAACGATTCCTTCGCAAAATTAGGCATTGCGTGCGCCACGCCCCACGGATTGAGGGTGCGGATGTGCGTAAGGCCTTCGGGTATGAGGTTGGCAAGAGGAGCCAAACGCAGGGCTGAAGAATAAAGCTGGGGATGATCGAAAAGCTCTTCCATTCCCTTCGACATGCACTTCTTCATTGTGTTGGCCTTATGCAGCGAGTCGAGTTTCTGTCTCCACATATAAACCTGCGAACCCGGATTGACCTTAGCCGGGCACACATTGTCGCACGAGAGGCAGAGCGTGCAAGCGCTTACGTTGTCGTTATAGCGCGACGCATCGTGGAGCATACCAAGGTTGATGCCGATAGGCCCGGGGATGAAGTAGGTGTAAGAGTAACCCCCTGATCGGCGATATACGGGGCACGTGTTCATGCAGGCTCCGCAGCGAATGCACTTCAGCGTTTCCCAATGCTCGTCGTTGGCGAGGATGTCGCTTCGCCCGTTGTCCACGAGGATGACGTGCATCTCCGCTCCCGGTCTTGCCTGGCGGAAGTGGGAGGTGTAAGCCGTGGTGGGCTGTCCTGTAGCGGACCGACAGAGCAGTCGTTGGAATACGGCGAGCGACTTATAGTCGGGCACAATCTTCTCTATTCCCATTGCCACGAGATGCAGCTTGGGCATTGAGGTCGTCATATCAGCGTTGCCCTCGTTGGTGCAAACCACGATGTCGCCAGTCTTGGCCACACCGAAATTGCATCCAGTCATTCCCGCTCCCGCTTCCATAAACTGGTTACGCAGATGCTTGCGCGCACATTGTGTAAGGTAGGTGGGGTCATCATTGCCTTTCTCCATACTGATGCCTTTCTCCTCAAACATCCGCCCCACCTCTTCCCTCTTGAGGTGTATGGCAGGCATAACGATGTGGCTCGGCTTCTGATGGAGCAGTTGCAGGATGCGTTCGCCAAGGTCGGTCTCCACGACGTCGATGCCGTGCCTCTCAAGAAACGGGTTCATGGCACATTCCTCAGTAAGCATCGACTTGCTCTTAACCATCTTCCTCACGCCATGACTCTGCAGAATGTCGAGCACGATGTTGTTAAAGTCATTGGCGTCCTTAGCCCAATGCACAATGACGCCACGGCTCTCCAGCTGCGCACTAAACTCCTCCAGATAGTCGGCCAAATGGGTAATGGTGTGCTGCTTTATCTGGCTGGCGTGTTCGCGCAGTTCCTCCCATTCGGGCAACCCCGACGCCATGTTGTCGCGCTTTTGCCTTAACGACCAGAAGGTGGCGTCGTGCCAAGTGGTCTTTTCCCTGTTATCGTTGAAGCGTCGCGCCGCTTCTGAATGTAGTGTGCTCATAGTCCTGCTGCCAATATCTCTACCACGTGTATGAATTTTATAGGTTTGTTCTCCTTCTTTGCAATGCCCTGCATGTGCATGAGGCACGACGAGTCGGGACCAGTGATGTATTCGGCTCCCGTAGCCATGTGACGTTCAATCTTGTCCTCTCCCATGCGTTTCGATACGTCGGGTTCTTCTATGGAGAACATTCCGCCGAATCCGCAACACTCGTCTTTTCTCTCCGGCTCCCGAATGGTGATGCCGTCCACGAGTTTGAGGAGGTCGATGATCTTGTTGAACTGAGGCTCCTGTCTTTCTGAAGGCGACGACAGATGCAGCTCGCGTACGCCGTGACACGAGTTATGCACGCTAACGATGTGGGGGAAGTGAGCCTTGAGGCTTGTTGGTTTCACTACGTCGTGCAGAAACTCCACCACGTCCATGATCTTCTTCGACGTGAGGCATTCGTGATTGCCCTTGGCAAGTCGCGGATGATATAGCTTCACAAAGGCCGCACACGATGCCGACGGCGCAACCACATAGTCGAACTCTCGGAAGAGGTCGTCGAAGTGGCGCACAATGTCGGTGGCCATCTTCTCAAAGCCGGCGTTCGCCATGGGCTGTCCGCAGCAAGTTTGCTTGAGAGGGTAGGTAACGTCGAGCCCGAGGCTTGTCAGGAGCTTGTAGGTGGACACTCCCACTTCAGGATACAATGCATCGACGTAACAAGGAATAAACAATCCGATCTTCATAATGTCGTTATAACTCTTGGCGTGTTAAACCTGTATTTCCTTAATAATTTTGTTTTATTGATATTTTGTATTCAAGGACAACGCTGCCGCCATGGCTCATGCGCAAGCTGACAGAAGGGTCCTCTTCATTTTCATGTTTGTTATTTGTTGGCAAAAGTAACAATAATATTTGAATCTCGCTTCAGCGTTGGAAGCATTTTTTTACATCATTGGAATTTTAAACGCCATGCGGGTGCTTTTACGAATAAATGATGTAAATTTGCACATGCTTGTTGAATTTCGCGTAAATCATATCATACACAACAATGAAAAAACAATTATTGGTTATAGCAGCCCTGCTTATGACCGCTTCAACCGCAAGCGCTCAGCAGAAGGCGGGAACCTTCTCTGTCACACCCAAGGTGGGTGTAACGGTAAGCAACATCACTGGCCAATTGCCTGTTTATGTTGCTTATGCCGTAAAGCCAGACGTTTCAGGAACCGAAGGCACTATATATGTTCCCGATTCTGATCCAGGAAAATGGGGACTGATTTTGTATGACAACCAAAAACGCAAGGCGGGGTTTACCGCAGGTGTCGAAGCGCAATACCAGTTTACCAGCTTGTTCGGACTTTCCGTAGGTGTTTTCTACACCCAGCAAGGAGCAAAGTATGGCACCAAGGGCAAGAGTGGAACGCCCAATGGCGAACAGTTTGATTTTAAAGACGATCTGAAGGTCAATCTCAACAGCATAGCCACCCCTGTCCTCGCCAATGTGTATGTATGGAAAGGGCTTGCCCTAAAGGCCGGTCTACAGCCAGAGTTTGCCGTAAGCAGGAGCACAAGTGGCGATTATGCAATCAGCTATAAGGGTAAGCCCGCCACAACCAGTAGCGGGGCCTTCATCAAAACGTTTGCCCTGTCGGTCCCTGTTGGCATAAGCTACGAATACAAGAACCTTGTGGCTGATCTGAGATACAATTTCGGAGTGACCAACTTGCGCCAGGATGGCGATAAGTGGAACAGGTCTTACGGCCCCGCCGCTCACAATCGCTCATTGACGTTTACCGTTGGCTATAAATGGGGACTCTAAAAAATATGGTTCTTCCGTTAAATGCGGATATGCGCCCCTAAGGGGAAAAAGGGGTTTACATGCGCCCCTAAGGGCAAAAGCATAGAATAGAAGGCTGTTGCCCTTCCAGAGCGCGGCTCTATCGCTACGATTCTTTCAGCCCTTTCAGCCATTCCATATCTCATCTATGCATTAAACGGAAGAACCTTAAAAATTGAGGGGGCGCAAATGTGCGTCCCCCCAATCATTATTTGTATAAGTCGACGTTGATGTCGAACGGACTGTCGAAGTCTTTTAGCAAGTCGTGCTTCGTGTCCTTCTCCGACAGGATGGCGTGATCGGTGGGAATGTGCCAGTCGATGCCCAGACTATCATCAAGGATGCTGATGCCGCCATCGGCCTCCGGGTGGTAGAAGTTGTCGCACTTATATTGGAACACAGCCGTCTCGCTCAGCACCGCGAAGCCATGGGCGAAGCCACGGGGCACAAAGAACTGGCGATGGTTGTCTTCAGTCAGTTCCACCGCCACATGCTTGCCGTAGGTGGGCGATCCCTTGCGGATATCCACCGCCACATCGAGCACGGCACCCTTCACACACCTCACCAGCTTGCTCTGGGTGAACGGTGGGCGCTGGAAATGCAAGCCACGCATCACGCCATAGCTGCTCATGCTCTCATTGTCCTGGCAGAAGTCGATGTGACGCACCTTCTCGTCAAACTCCCTCTGCGAAAAACTCTCGAAGAAATATCCACGAGCGTCCTTGAAGATACGCGGCTCAATGATCACCACGCCCTCAATCTCAGTCTTTATTACTTCCATAGTGTTTTTATTTGATTTTACTTATATCCATGTAGTTTCTTCCAAGCCCCATCATTACGCATGCCTCCGCCGCCAGACAAAATGCCATAGGCTGAAGAAGGGCTCAGCCAACGCCTCTTCGGGATAGTACCGAAGCAAGCGGAAGTCGCGCTGCAATCGCAAGATGTTATGACCTACGGCACCTTGTAAATGATGGTGGCTTTCGTCGTGCTGACCAAAGTTGCCACCTCTCAACACTTCTTCGAGCAACAATCGTCCACGTTGTTCATCCATCGGAGCTATCATCTTATCCTCGGGCAAGGCAAACACCTCATGCAGCACATACATCACCGCACCAGCAAACTTCCATAAGCCTAAGTGACGAAGAGTGAGCTGAATATTAAAGGTAGAAGGTTGAGTTGGTCCACACTCTACATTCAACATGATAAAATAGTAATCGAGCAATTGGCGCAGCCCAATGCCCTCCTGAAACAGGTGGTTATAGATATGCACCAACTGGTAGATGGCGTTGAACGACGCCGTTGGCGTGGCAAGCGCCCCCTGCTCCACTCTTACCTCATGGGCAAACTGCTCTTGGGCCATAGTGGCAAAGAACCCTTGCAAACGATAGTTATGCCATGGGGATTGAAGGTAGCATGGACGATAATGCACCTCCACTGGGATGTCATCGAGCTTCGGAAACTCAATGTGGTGATAGCTTGCCTTTTCCTTTGGCGCGATAGAGCGCACAAAAGCTATCACCTCTGACGGTCGTCCTTCCACCCACACATCTATGTCGCCCGACACGCGATGCATCGGGTTGGGGTACAACAAGGCGTTGCCCACTCCTTTCAAGATACACGATCGGAATCCCTTCTTACTAAACCATCCAACGGCTTTCACCACAGCAGCCAGATGCTTATAGTTGCGCCGTTCAATCAGCTTGCACTTTCCCATCCATGTCATTAGTAGGTCGGGATCCACCTCTGCCGAGGCTCCCATCTTCCGCATGCCGTCAAAGGCAATGCCCAATAGGGCCTGTTTCTGGGCAAGCGCATAGATGGCAGGCCATTCGTCCTTGGCTACCTGCGGCACCTCCGAGGAAGATCCTATGGCCAGACGCAACAGTTGGAAGAATTTGCGTTCCACGCGCATCTTATCGCTATGAGGAAAGTGGGACATCAGTTTACTTCTCGTATTTCTTGTAGATGTCGGTCACCTGTTGGGCAATCTTGCTCCAGTCGTACTTACTCATATCGTAGTCGATGTGCTGCAAGGGTTGTTCGATGATCTTTCCGAGCTTACGCGACAGTTCATCCACATCACCACAAGGGAAATAATCTTCCTTGGGCAATCCTACCTCAAGGTTGGCCGGTATGTCGCTCACCACCACCTTCACGCCATAGCTCATGGCCTCCAGTAGGGCGATGGGTAGCCCCTCGTGCGACGAAGGCAGACAATAACACTTGCAATGGGTCAACAACGAGTGGAGCTTCTTGTCCTTGATGAAACCCGTCAGCACCACACCATTCTTCCGAGCCATCTCCTTGAGCCCCAAGGAATAGCTATCCTCGAAGTCGGTGTCGCCAGCCAGCACAAGCTTGACGTCGGAATCCGCATGTGCCTTCTTCCATTTCACAAACGCCTTCACCAGATGGTGCAGGTTCTTCTCCGGTACGAATCGGCACATGCCCAACACATAGTTGCCTTTCTCTATACCCAGCTCTTTGAAATAGTCTGGGTAATCGCAAATCTCAGGCTCCGACACCCCATTATATATAAGGTGAACATTCTTCGTCCTACTATATTTCTTAGCGATGAGATCCTTAATGACGTTTGAGATCACAACTACATCATCGGCAAACATGCACCCCATGCGCTCGCCCATCTTCAGGGCAGTCTTGGCAACGAAGCCCCACTTGTCGCGATCGTAGTCGGGACCATGGTGGGTGAACACCACCTTCATGCCCAGCAACTTGGCGTATGGCACCAACAGGGCCGGTCCGATGGCATGCACATGCACCAAATCGGCGCCCAAGCGCTTCGCCGCATTGATGGCGCGGAACGTATGGATAATGGCCTCCAACGATTTCTTCTTGGGCGAAGCAATCGTCATGAGCTTCACGCCCTTCCATTCCGCCAACGCGTCCTTCACATAGTTCGAACGACGAATCACCGTCACGTCAAAACCATGTTGTGCCACCCGAGGAAACAGTTCCTCGCAATGCGTCTCCACTCCACCCATGATATTGGGAATACCACGAGTGCCTGTCACTACAATTTTCATAATCAAATAAGGATCATTAACGATGAACCGCCTGGCACAACCTCCCATACTGGAAGTCCCGCCAACCGTCATCTCTTATGTTAAAACGAAATAGCTCTCTTCAGTGCATCCAAGTGATCGCCGCTGACCGAGGGCCTTTCCTGTATCCGCACAATCTGCACGACAAAAAACAAATTTTGTGTTCATAATAAGCCTCAGCGTAAGCTGTTGGCCAACCTAAAATTGGCTCTATTGTCCCAAAAACGATTACGTTCGCCGAATGAGGATTCATCTCCTTCTTATCCCAAAGCGCTTTTTCTCTTTGGTTGTCAAAGTTTCAGTTGTCTCCAATATCCGAAATATGCCATTCAAATCATTCTCTGTCAATTTTCCAAAATACTCGCCACTTAACAATTTGGGCAGTGGAATGGCAAACAATTCTCCACAATCCACATAGCTGTCATATTTGAGGAATTCAGGATAATTTGCTTGTTCCAAAAGATATTGAGCCTTTAGATAATTATCGGTGTATTGAGCCTTAGGATTCATCTTCGTATTTACCAAGACAGAACCAAAACACGTCTTTGTATTCTTGTCCACACCAACGATAACAAGACGCTTCGGCTTTTCCCTTCTTCCTTTTAAGACCAGTCCTTCATCCACAGATATAATGGTACGAATCAGGCTGCCAATCTCTAATTTATCCTCAGTTACAGCACGGACTTCATTAAGATACGAATCCTGTAATTCCCTTAAATTCATGCCAATGCCTTGCGAATCATTTGACGTTCTCTTATAACGCCTAACATGCCGGTTGAAGCTCCCGCAGCTTTTGCCATATCGTACATGGTAATCTTCACGTCTTCACCGGTTTCATCCGCCTTTCTCTTTGCATTTTTCCACGCTTTGTCATGCGAAAGATCTGACAAGTCAAAAGCCCCCATGTCCTTGCATTTTTCAATCCACTTATTCAGGGTCTTCAAATCAGCAGCCGACAACTCATCCATGTCGCATTCTGCACCCTCCTTGAGGAAAACCACTTGATGGCCATCTGCTGAGCTAACCGAAACAGATTGTGCAAAATCCTTCAATTCTGGAGAAGTAAGGTCTATTTTCCCCTCAACGCCTTTCAGAACCTTGTAAGTAAGCGTAGGAACAGGGCCATGCTTACGAGCCACAAATGTATCATACATAACAGGCTTCCCATACATTGCCAATTGATCTTGTTGCGCAAAATACATCACCTTAAAAAGGTGGATATAGTCCACGCCTTTGGGCAACGACTTCAATATGTAAAGCACCGTTGCTTTTATTTTAAGTATCTGATCTGTCGTCTTCATATCTTGTAATAGCAATATGGCCGTAAGTTCTTACACAATGGTTTGCCATTTCAAATGCAAAATTGGCACTTTTAGCCGACATGAGCAAATAATTCAGGATAAAAACATAATAATACCATGTAATTATAATATAATTACGCTGTAATTAACCAATAAGGCATAGTTTTTTACCTAATCTTGTTTTGTGCGCTTCCAGAAAACTTCAGAAAGGCAAGTCCGTTGCCCCGGGCTTGCCTTTGTTTCTACTGATTAATTAATTTTTACTTCACGATCACTCTCCTTCACGGTCTTCTCATAGCCTTGGTTGGCTACGTCGGCATTCACGATATCTTCACCACGCTTACCCTTGAGTGCCTCCTTTGAGTCGTCCGAGAGTCCGTTGTTTACCACAGCGTTCAGGTCGCATGTCGAAAGTTTGTCGAGTTGTTCCTTGGTCACCTTGCCGTCGCGATAATCGCAACAGATGGGGTTCTCATACATAGAGTATTTCAGGCCCATCAAGCTCTTCAGCTTGTGCTTCACCACCCACATGGCCGGCACCTTGATATACTTGTGCATGGCCGGTGACACAGAGCCAATCATCCAACAGTTGCGGTCACAATGGCGCACCTTCTTGCGCACCTTCTCGGCCTCGGGTGAATTCCACAGCTCCTCCCAACTCTGACGGTTGAGGTTGCCCATCACTTCTTTGTCCTTCGTTCCATTACAGGGCATCACATCGCCGTAAGGATCGATGAAGAAGGTGTCGAAACTCATGTCGCAAGGCAACAAACGAGGCTGGCCATAGATATAATTGATGAGTCCATGGTTGAAATAAGCGCGGAACCACTTCTTGGGCGAGTTCGACTTCAACAGTTCGTTAATCAGGTTCTCGAAGTTTTGCGCTACCATCGGACGGTCATGGATAATGTTCTTAGCCTCCACGAAGTAGAATGAGTTGTGGAGCGAAGCCGTAGCAAACTCCATTCCCATCTTGTTCGACAACTCATATAGCGGCACCAGATCTGGAGCGTTCCTGTCTTGCACGGTCATGCCGAAGCCCACATCCCTCAGTCCCATCTCACGAAGTTTCTTCAAGGTGGTGTATCCACGGTTGAATCCGTTGTTCAGACCACGAATCTCATTGTTGGTCTGCTCCAATCCCTCAATAGAGATACGGATACCAATCTGTGGAAACTCCGTGGCCAGATCGATGATGCGGTCAGTGAAGAAACCATTGGTAGAGATAACGATACGGTCGCTCTTCTTGTAGAGCTCACGCACGATGTCCTTCAGGTCCGTGCGGATAAAGGGCTCACCACCCGTGATGTTGGTGAAATACATCCTTGGCAACTTCTTGATCGTCTCTATAGAGATTTCTTCCTCAGGCTTCGAAGGAGCCTTGTAACGATTACACATAGAGCAACGAGCGTTGCAGCGATAGGTCACAATGACCGTACCATTCAATTTCTTTTCTGACATAAAATAATTTGTTATAAGTCAAACGCTTAGAAGCGTTAACAAGAACTTCTATTTTAAGTTCTTGCCAACCCCTGTTGTTTCTTTGTATTCTTTAGTCCAATTAAAATTTCTGTTTTGCCTTTCGATGCACAAGAACATTAGTTCTCGTCAAACATATTCTTTGGTTTCGGCGGGATGAGATGCTCCAAAAACTCCACGATACGATAAGACTTATTTTCGTAAGCACCATATTCCTTATTGTATTTCTGTACCCTCCTAAGCTTTACTTTTATAGAATCTCCTTTTCCAAATCTCTCCCCTTCGTCAATTTTCTGCATTAAAGCGTCATCTTTGACAATCATTGAGATTTTGAATCCATTATATATAAATTGCCAACGTGAGCCACGTTCAAAATTTAAGCCAACTATAACAAGTGTTGTTATCTCTTCCTCTATTCTTTCTTCAGGCTGAGATTCTTCTGCGTCAAAGCCATCATAAATATATTCATCAAACTCCTTGCGATCAAATTCTGCACATTTCCCACCAGCCTCATCTTTGATGGTGAACCCCTCAACAGAAGGATCATTATTGGCAGTCTCCATCGACTTTGACACAGCCTGTCTCACAGGTTGTTCATTGTAGATATTTACTGTGACATTTACATTATCTCCCAATTTCAAAATAGTATCAGCAGCTTTCTTCTCCTCCTTTGTCTTAACAGGTTTACCTTTAAAATATTTGTAAAGTTGATAAACTCCACCAACCACAGAACATAATGCTGCGGCATATTCCATGGTATCCTTAGAAAATAATTGAGCTACAATATTCTGCGCAACCGAAACGTCAACCACAAAAGAGCCTTGCTTCAAGGCATTAACCTTAAGCGTAACCTCACGATCTCCACCACTAAGTTGTTTATTGGACTCTGTAACAACAGATTGATAATAAATCAAGATATTCACCAATGTATTGGCGTCAATACTATGAGTCTGCCCTTTAAATTCTAATTGCATAGTCTTATGCTTCATTTATAAGTTTATGCAAAGGTAGTGATATTTTGTATAACAAAGGTTTCTATCGGAACCTTTTAACACTTACCAATTCAAATTAACCATATATCTTCATCAACTTCTCATAATAAGTCTCCGATGAATATCTATCGATGGCATCCTTGGCGATGGCTTGATAATCAAAATCGTGTTCAAACATTCTTTGGATTTTATCCTTTAAGTCGTCAACATCGCCAGACGTGAAGGTCATACCAGTCTGGTCGCTGATCAACTCGGGTATGCCGCCAATATTTGCTCCCAACACAGGGGTTCCTAAACTCTGCGACTCGATTACTGTCAGAGGATTGTTCTCGCTCCATTGAGCAGGAAGCACCATAAAGCGAGCTTTCTGGAGGATGGGCATGAACTCTTCCCATTGCATCTGCCCCTTAAAATCAATATAAGGACAAGATTCATAAGTCTTCTTCAATTCGGGAAGCAACTCGCCGCCGCCAATCACGATAAGTTTCTTGTCGAGTTGGGTAGCCGCCTTACATAAGGTTCTTACACCCTTCACCTCGTTCACACGCCCTAAATAGACATAGTAATCCTCTTTTATCTGTGTCTGGGAAGATATCTCAGGGAGCTTAGTCTCATCAATGAAATTGCAGAGTACCCTGAACTTCTCTGGAGAATATCCACCCTTCACACAAGTATCCATCATAAACTTCGAAGGCGGTAGGAACAAGTCCACATTCTTTTGCAAAACATCCTTATTCCATTTTTTCGCCTCCAAATACCCCACCACTGCACCTGGAATGCTTCCCGGCATGCAACGATGCTTCACAACGGCAAACTTGTCTGTAAAACATTCCTCGCACCATTTTTCATCTCTCATGCAAGTATAACATGGACAAACCAACTTCGAGTCGTGCAAGGTCCACACCACGCGGCAACCTCTCTCATGCGCCAACTGAGCTATGACCGGCGACAACTGCGTGTGGATATTATTAAGATGTACTACGTCGGGCTTAAAGTCATTCAGCAGTTGCGAGAACTTACTCTTCACTTCCCCATCACCAAACGGACGGGTAAATGCCATCAATTTGCTCATATTCTTAGGAAAGTATTTCTTCCAAGGCGTATCCAGATTCTCTGGATAGTCCATGGCGAATACCGCCACCTCATGCCCATGCGCCTTCAGCAGCCTTTCCAGATTGAGCATATAAATACAATCACCGCCACGGCGGTAATAAAACTTATTTGCTAATAAAATCTTCATGTTTATAGTAACTTCTTATTCTGTTTGAGACATTTTTTACTAATCAGCCTAAAGTTATAAAAGAAATATTGGATAACGATGATGGAATTTTCGTATCCTTTGTCACTAATATAGGAACAATTCTTTTATTTTGCCTCTTCATTTCTTTAATCTCTTTTTTCTGAAAAGGAGATAATTCCTTATCTATAAGTACAATACAAAAACTACTTTCATGAATTTTAATCATCATACTATCCGTTAAACTATCTCCTGGTTCTACATCATCCAAAATAGTTACGAATATGCGCTTCCGATAAATCGCTTTTATTTTTTCAAAAGCACCTTGAGTTGTTTCTGTTTTTGAGTACGAAACATACACATAACGTTTTTTACGTAATCTCAACATGGTAGTCAAACAAACAATGATTGCTATAATTGTACTGATATATGTTACAAAGTCATTTATATCATTACCATTAGCTACTCTTTTGATAAGCGTCCAAAGACATAAGCCATAAATTATAGTTATAGCTACCAGCATATAAAAACGGGAATTTAGCTTTCTCATGACTTCATTATTAAAAGAACAGAATACAACAACATAATACCTATTGCGTCAGGAACAATTATTCCACCTAATAGCGTAGGTTTCGGCCTTCCGGCGACAGTAGACCACCCCCATTTCCGAATCACCCCAATTACTATAAACAATGTACAAAACCAAACAAAGAATGCAGTCATTACACCATCTACATACTCATCTATATTTGGTATCACAACTTGACGATGATTACAATAATCAAGAAAAATAACCAATAAAGCTGAGGTTAGCAAATTTGGAGCCCAATAAAAATATTCGCGATGAGAATATACAAACTTATCATTCTGGCATATAAGTCTTAAAACCAAACCAAGGATAATTGTAATCAAGGGCACAACTACATACTTCGACTCTGATTTCCCCAAATAGCTTATTATACTCAATACCATTTCTTTATAAAAATGTTCAAATTCACATTAAAGTTACATAATCACATGGCATTTATCTATCACACCCTCACCCACTCTTCCTTCTCAAAATCATACCTCTTTATTACTTTAGCTGGAATACCCGCAGCCACAGAGTAGTCGGGAATGTCTTTGGTTACAACCGAATTGGCACCAATCACACAATGTTTTCCTACATTCACATTACCAACCACCACCACATTAGTTCCCAACCAAGAGCCCTCACCTATAACAACTCTGCTATTTTTTTGAGCCTTTATCCCTTGTTTGCAAATAGGTAGTTTTACGTTTTGATATTCGTGATTATGATCAGATACAAAAACATGAGGGCCTGTAAGGACATTCTTTTCAAAGATAACTTCATTGATAGAAGATATTGTCGAATGATTGCCTATTTCAACTCCATCGTTTAAGTTCACAATACTTTTATTTTCATTAGCATATATGCAAGTTGATGGACGTACTATTACATTGCGTCCAATCTTAATATATCCACGATTGACAATTTTAACATCGAGTCCAACGTAATTGCCCCCCCCGTCACATCTCAAGTGATTACTTTTGATCTTAACCAAAGTAATCAGATATTTAATAAAATTGGTAATCATCTCAAACTTTTAACCATAGTTTCAATACCACTCACAAATTTCCTTTCCGAGCAGTCGTTTCGCAAAAAAGAAACAAACCTTTGAGGCCCTTCTTTTTGTGTCATAGCATCGCTCAAAACTCTTTGGATTTCTTTAACCCATACCTCAACTTTATCAGTCAACAAGCTACCTCTACCATCAGAAAGATACTCACGCGTTGTCATCGTATCTGTAGTAATGACATACTTCATATTCGCAGCTGCCTGAAACATCACTATTAAACCAGCAGGAGCATCTGTGTTTAAAGGCAAAGCTACAATCTCACAAGAACACATTTCTTTCATAAAATCTTCCATAGAAATATTATACCTAGCTACCACATTACTTGGTAATTCATGTTGATATTCATCATAAGTCACTTTTGGCATCACCAAATGAAACTGGACATGAGGCATTGCCTTCGCCACTTCGATCATAAATTTCCAATCACGACCATTACGACCACCACAGAAAACTGTATTAGGGCAAACATCCAAGGAGGCGTTGACCTTATAATCTTCATGAAAGACATCATGAAGTAAAAACAGTTCCTTATTAATTCCGAGTCGCTTCTTCAAGTGAATCCCATATTCCTCAGATGTTACACTTGCAACAAAATGTTTGCTCTTCAAGGCCTTCTTATAAAGCCAAGTCACTACCTTGTTTTTCATTGAAGCCTTATCTTTTAGAAGAAGATTGATGCAAACAAACTTTCTTTGATTAAAAGATATTTTAGCAAGCCAATAACATAACACAGCCTGGAAGTCATACCAACAAACTATAGTGTCATCTTTTTGGCTTAATTTAAGAACCTTCAAACAACCCAGTAACCATCCTATAATAAGCTTA
>JABLTL010104637.1_pt1 | contig 16329 bp, 9 predicted proteins | sample 7160151 | NCBI WGS metagenome assembly JABLTL01 (sample SAMN14651223, study PRJNA627086) | human gut metagenome | isolation source: feces | host: Homo sapiens
AGTTAACGAATTTCATCTGATAGGTTTGATGGTTCTATTCCAAACCGAATGGAAGCCCATCTGAACCTGCCGCGAACTTCATCTGATAGGTGTGTTTGTCCTATTCCAAGCTGAATGGGAAATCCAGAGGAGCCAGCCGAAAGCCCCGTCTGAGCAGTATGCAGAGCGAAGGTCAAAGCGGCTCAAGCCTGCGGCAGAGCCGTGAGAGGAGCAGGCAGCGGTCAAGAGCACCTTTTCCCCTACCCTTCATCATTCCTTCCTGCCGCTTGATAAAAGTCTTCACCATGCTTGGTAAAATCTCCGTTTGCAGCCTTTGGATGCACATACGCAGCCTTCTGATGGCCATCAGAAGGCTTTGTACGGCCATCAGAAGCCTGCAAACGGAGATTCCAGCACGCTGCGTGAGTGATTCCAGCACGCTGCGTGAGTGATTCCAGCACGCTGCAGAGGCCTTTCCAGCACGCTGCAGAGGCGTTTTCAGCACATGGCAAGCAGGCGGGGAAGCCAGTCTGTCATGGGTGAAGGGCAGCTGAGCAGGCCGCAGTTGTATTGCAGGTTGAGGAAGGAGAGGCGTATGCGATGCTTGGGAGCGAACTTGTCATTATAGACTGACAGGCTTCGGCCGCTGATGCATCCTTCTGCCTTCACCTCTACAGGGATGATTTCTTCGTTCCATTGAAGCAGGAACTCCACTTCTGCCCTACTCTCGGATGACCAGTAATAAGGGCTGTCGCGCTTGAGCATGGGCATTAGTGACTGCAGGACAGCATTCTCGGCCATTGCCCCTTTGAACTCTGTGTAGTTGGCTGTAGGGCTTACGATGATGCTGGCAGGCAGCTTGGCCAGACGGCGCAGCAATCCGCAGTCGGATGCGTAAAGCTTAAAGGCGCTCAGGTCTTCGTAGGCAGAAAGGGGAAGGAGAGGCTTTGTGATGTTGGAGATGCGATATATCATGCCCGCATCTTCCAGCCACATGAGGGCATCCTCATAGTCTTTGGAACGTGCTCCAGGCTTCACCACCTTGTAGAGGAACTTACGGTTTTCCTTGGCCAACTGTGATGGCAGGGAGTGCCAAACGGCATGGATGCGTGGTATCTCACGCGGTTCGGCATACTTGGAAAAGTCCAGCTCGTAGAGGTCCAGTATATCCTGCAGGATGTTGTCGATGGCTTCTGTACCCATGTTCTCCAGCATGGCATTGGCTGCATCGGGCATTCCGCCGCATACCATATACCTCCGGTACTCCAGGATGAGCTTGTTGAGGATGATTTCCGGCAGCTTCTCTATGGCCTCCAAGTGGTCAACGTACTCAAAGGTAGCCTTGTCCGACGCGCGAAGAAACTCCCGGAACGACAGAGGGAACATCCTTATGACCCTCACTTTGCCCACCGGCACGGTCATTCTGCGCCTTTTTACAGCCACTCCCAGCAGGGAGCCTGCTGCTATGATGTGGTATTGTGGGGCATCTTCACAGAAGTATTTCAGGCTGTTGAGCGCCTCTTCGCACTCCTGTATCTCATCGAAAATGATCAGGGTCTTGCCTTCGATGATGGGTACAGTGGAATAGAGTGACAGTTCCTTGATAATCCTATCGGGCGACTTGGAGTTCTGGAAGGCCGACCGCAGTTCGCTCTGTCTGTCAAAATCAAACCTTGCACAATACTCAAAGCATTCTTGACCGAAGGTTTCCATCACCCACGTCTTGCCTATCTGCCTTGCTCCTTGCAGCAACACAGGCTTCCTCTCGGGGCTATCCTTCCACTCTCTGAGTGTACTGATAATGTCTCTTTCTATCCTCATAACTACACTAACAAGTGCGGATTTGTGTATCAACACCACACTTTTCTGCACTTAATAGTGCAAATGTAGCGCTTTACCCCCAATTGGGAAAACAATTTCCCAAGAAAAATCACCTGCTTCTCTTGCATCTGCAAAAAGGCTTCCCTCCTTGGCCGAATTTGGTGGAAAGGATGCTTCAGTAGGGCTCTTTTTCCCTCTCATCCGCTCTTTTTGTGTTGTACAACATACCCAGTAGGTTCAAGATAGCTCTTGTTTACAAATATTTACGCTTTTGCTTGCCTTGTGGGAGCAAATTCGTTAACTTTGTGTAACACATTTAGAAGTTGTGCCCGACACGGATACAGGGCAGACGAATATGACTTTTTCACAATCTGTAGAGACCTGTTTCTCAAAGTATGCAACGTTCTCTGGTCGTGCAAGCCGCTCTGAGTATTGGTGGTTTAGCCTTGCTCTTTTCATCTTTTACTTTCTGGCAGGCTTGATAGATGGCGCTCTGGGAACAAATGTAGTCAGCATTATTGTATTGGTGGCGCTCTTCCTTCCTTCTTATGCTGTGGCTGTGAGACGGATGCATGACACCAACCATAGCGGATGGTGGGTATTGGTTCCTATTGTCAATCTCATCTTCGCGCTCATCAGCGGGGATGAGGGTTGGAATGATTATGGCAGCAAGCCCGAGTGAGAAGTTCTGCTCCTGTCGAGCAAACCCATTGAGGAATATATTTTATTCAACTAAAAACTCAGTCTTATGAAATACTGTAGTAAATGCGGAGCACCCAACGGAGATGATTCTCAGTTCTGCTGCAAGTGTGGTGCCTCACTGGCCTCTGGCTATGACAACGGTCAGCCCCAGTATCAGACACGTTATCAACATCAGTCCACCTCCTCTACTATGGGATTTGGCGATGCTGTGAGAGTGTGTATGCAGGAGAAGTATGCTTCATTCAGCGGCAGGGCAACAAGGGCGGAGTACTGGTACTTCTTTCTGTTTATGGTTCTTGTTCTCTTTTGCGGGGCATTGGCTGGCTTATTCTTGGGTTTTGCCTTGTCTGGAGGAGATGAGGATGTTGCTCTGGGGATTTTCCTTATTGTCTATGGGCTTCTGGCTTTGGGCTTTATCTGTCCGGGTATATCTGTGTTTGTAAGGAGACTGCATGACACAGGACGCAGCGGATGGTGGTACTGGTTAGCCATTATCCCTTATATCGGCAGTATAGTGCTGCTCATTTTTGCTCTCATGCCAAGTGAGGAGATTGACAATGAGTATGGTCCTTATGTGTGCTATTAGTGGCAGCTCACTGAGTACAGAGGAGATTTGAAACGGGGTGAAAGCCCTGGGACAATATAAGGCGTGGTACTTGGTGGTACCACGCCTTTTGTGTCTTATGCGGGTTGGTCGGGCATGGGAGGCGGCTGGGCAGGACAGCTTTCGGTGCTGCCCTTTGTGAGGCTGTGTTTTGGGCAAAATGAGGCAGTGCGGTGCATGGGCCATCGCAGCGCGCTGCATTACTCATCTCAATGCGTTGCAACTGCCCATGCAGCGCGCTGCGTTTGGCGTGCGTCCATTCTGTCGTCTTCTCTGTGCCTGCTTCCTTGGGGAATAGTAAGCGGTATCATCGGATGGCGAGTGCTCCTTCTTTGGCTGGAGGAAGCAGCTTCATCAGGTCGTGAAAGCTACTTGTTCGTCCAAAGAAATCTGTTCTGCTGAGAAGAGTACACTTCTTTCCTTGTCCCAAGAGAGTTCTTCTGCAGATAAGAGAAGGATTCTTTTGAGGGCAAGGAAATCGGTTCCAAAGCCTCTGGGATGCTGCTATGGCTTGCGGAACTTGATGGTACGGCGGGTGTGTTGCACTGTCCAGGAGAGGATGTAGATGCCCGAGGGATGGGCCGAGAGGCTGATGGGCGTGTGGGCATTGCCTGTTCCTATCAGTCGGCCATTGACATCATGCACGGTGAGAAGCGTGCCGGAAGGGTCGATGGAGGCTGGTGCACGCAGGTGGACAGACTGCGAGGAGCGGTCGTAGGTGACGCTGTAAGAGGGGTCGGAGTCTTCCCAGGTGGATGCGATATCGCTGGGCAGTTCGCCGCGCAGGATGTACCACTGGCGTGTGGGCTTGCTTGCGTTGCTCTCGTCACTGGTCCAACTGATGATGGGATTGCCGTTGTCGGGCTTCCCTCCAGAGTTGTTCCATCCCAGTCCTGTGGCTTTGTTCACAATGGCGAAATGCTCTGCGGCAGGCTGGAATTCCCATAGCTGGCGGTCGTCATCGGGAGTGGCTTCGGCCAGTTGCAGCCTTGCTCCGGTGCTATAAGATGTGCCGTTATGCATGGCTACATCGGTGATGGCGAGGTTGGACCCTTGCAGCGTGATGCGGTAATAGTTGCCCGTGACGGGTGTCAGTTGCCACAGTTGCGTGGTGATGCGCAGTCTGTCGGGTGCCCAGGTACACAGCGCGTTGCCGGTGGTGCTGCTGATGTCGGCCACATTGTCCGTTCCGGCATTATAGATAAAGTAGAGTGCATCGCTCTCCACGCCCATAGGGTTGTTGGGTGCAGGCAGTGGCGGAGTGAGTCCGTCGGGGTTGGGAAGGGTGCTGGAGAGGTATTCGGCATGCTCCTGAAGGAACTTCTTCAGATAATCCACTCCCTCCTGATAGGTGCTGAAGAGCACCAACTCGTCATACACACGGCTGTCGATGGGCCATTTCTCGAAGTTGCGCTCCTGGCTCTGCCCTATCACTTGCGCCATGCTATCCACGTAGGCCAGCGTCTTCTCCACTATTCCATCCTGGCAGACAGCCTTGTGCCAGACTCTGCCAGCCAGCTGTCGGAACCATTCATCGGCATACATCCGCTGCACGTACTCCTTCATCTTGCCCGACGAATATCCCTCGTGAAGCATCAGCTTGTCGGTCATATCCATGCGCAGGCGGTAACAGTTGTTGAAGGCAATGTCGTAGTCCCACATCGGTCCCCAGTAGAGATGATGGTCACCACGCTCCTTGTAGGCATAGGTGCTGTAGTAGCCGTCGGGGTTGGCCGTGTATTCATTGGCCACAAACCACGATGCCAGCGTGTTGCTATCCACCACCTGGCGGTAGCCCAGCACGGAATCCTGGTAGTCGCTGGAGTATAGGCGGTCCTCGAAATCGTTGATGAACGAGGCGAGATAGTCCTTTTGCTCGCTCGTGATGACGTCGTCATCGGGCGACTTGATGGCTACAGCCTGCCCGCGGCGGCTGTGGAAGTAGGACAACTCACCGTCCAGCGTGCCCGCGAACTCAAAGAAGTATCCGCCCGAGATGTCGGCTCCCTCCAGCGGCACATCCTTCTGCTCGGCTATCTCCACCCGCTTCCTGTGCACCTGCATCTGGTCACTTATCTGATAGTTGCCCAGGTACTCGCCGTTGAGCACCACGTCGGCAAACTCGGCCGACGGCACAAAGGGCTGCCCCATTTGCTTGCCTATGAAGGAAGCCACCGCATTTCGCAGCAGCGTCTTGTCGCTATGGTTGGCCAGCAGAGTCCAGCTCTTGGCATTGGCATGCTCCTTGCCCAGGAACCTCTCCTTGCGATTGAACTTCAGCCGATAGGGCTTCTTGGCCATCCCCCATGTGCTGTTGCCCCTGCCCCTTATCCTTAGCGAGTCGTAGGCAGCCACCGAGTCGCCGTCGAGACGCCACATGCGTGCCAGTTTGTACTCCCTCTTGCTGGTGACGGCAGTTCCGTCATAGGTGTTGATGAAGAGCGTGGGCAGGTCGGTAAGCTGCGTCATGTAGGAGGGCAGAAGCCCGTTGCTCACGCGCTCCATCTCTTTGGCAAGTGTCTCTTTGGCTTCAAGCAAAGCCTTCAGATGCTCCTCGCTGATGTCTTCATCGCTCAAAGCCTGGCCGTTGCGCAGTTGTGTGAGCAGTTCCGACATCTCCTTCCCCAGCATCCCCATCATGCTCTCCCCCAGCACTTCCACGCTCAGGAGCCTTATTTCAGCAAAGTGTGCAAAGGCTCCTCCCTCGCTGTTCTGCAGGAAGGTGAAGCGCAGATGGGTGCAGCTATCCGCCCCCAGCGATACTGGATCCGTGGTCACTTCGGCCCCTGAGTAGGCATTGGGCAGCGGGATATTGCCCAGCGAAGTCCATTCCTGGCCGTCGCGGCTGGCATAGCAGCCCATCAGCGTGATGTGGTTGGCAGGCGTATCGCGCCGTTTCACGTAGAGTGCGATGTGGCCCGAGAGCGTTTCGTCCAGGTCCATTTGCAGATAGTGCGTCTCCTGCACCTGGTTGTGCCAGTCGCTGTGCCAGAATGTGTTGGGGTCTCCATCCAGCAGGTATTCCAGGTGCTTGCCCTCCTGATAGTCGGAGGCATTGCTGCTCAGGTTGTCGGCCGACAGGCTCACCTCCCTGCTCCTGTACCCTACTGCCTGATCGTAAAGCTCCTGTGCTTCAGCCCACAGGCTACGGTATTGCTGTGCCAATGTCTGTCCCCAGGCATCCGCAAAGCAGAATGCCGAGCACATCAGCAGGGTTATCAGTCTCATGTATGCTGTATTAGTTTTCCTTTTCATCTTTAGGCGCAAATTAGTCAATGTGCTACAAATGTACGCAATAATGTCGAGATTTGGCCCTTGGAATGCATTTTTCTGTCTCTGGCGGCGGTTTTCGTTGCCTTTTGTGCTCTTCTGCCCCTTCGCGGGCCTGCTTCTCCACATTCTTGCCCACAACACTCCCCCACCTCACCGAAAAGCCTTACCTTTGCGAAAAATAACAAAAGAAACAGACTTAGAATATGAAAGCAGGTATAGTGGGACTGCCCAACGTGGGCAAATCTACCCTTTTCAACTGCCTGTCCAGTGCCAAGGCACAGGCGGCCAACTTCCCTTTTTGCACCATCGATGCCCAGTTGGGCCAGGTGTCGGTGCCCGACGAGCGACTCACCAAGCTGGCTGAGCTGGTTCATCCAGGCCGCATCGTGCCCGCCGTATGCGATATAGTGGATATTGCGGGACTCGTTAAGGGAGCCAGCAAAGGCGAAGGACTGGGCAATCAGTTCCTGGCAAACATACGCGAGTGTGACGCTATCATACATGTGCTGCGCTGCTTCGACAACGGCAACATCGTGCATGTGGATGGAAGTGTGAACCCTGTGCGCGACAAGGAAATCATTGACACCGAGCTTCAATTGAAGGATCTGGAGACGGTGGAGAGCCGTATGAAGCGCGTGGAAAAGGCTGCCCGTGTGGGTGGCGACAAGCTGGCACGCATCGAGCTCGACGTTCTGGAGGCTTATCACGAGGCTCTGCTCAAGGGCGAAAGCGCCCGCACCGTGTCGTTTGACACAGAGGATGAGAAAGCAGCCGCCAAGGGAATGTTCCTGCTTACGGCCAAGCCGGTGCTGTATGTGTGCAATGTGGATGATGCCAGCGCCTCTACAGGCAATGCCTACACCGAAGCTGTGGCCAAGGCAATAGAGGGCGAGGATGCCGAGATGCTGATCATCAGCGCCCAGACAGAGGCTGACATAGCCGAGCTGGAGAGTTACGAGGAGAAACAGATGTTCCTCGAGGACATGGGCTTGGCCGAGAGCGGCTGCAACAGGCTCATTAAGGCCATCTATCATCTGCTCACCCTGCAGACTTTCATCACGGCAGGTGAGATGGAGGTGAAGGCTTGGACGTTCCGCCGAGGCTGGAAGGCTCCCCAGTGTGCCGGCGTGATACACACCGACTTCGAGAAAGGATTCATCCGCGCAGAGGTTATCAAGTATGATGACTATATACATTATGGCTCCGAGGCAGCCGTTCGCGAGGCAGGCAAGATGGGCGTGGAAGGCAAGGACTATGTGGTTCAGGACGGCGACATAATGCACTTCAGATTCAACGTATGACCGAACTCTTCATCCATTGGGACCCCTCCACCACGGCCTTTGAGCTGGGTCCTTTGGCCGTGCGGTGGTATTCGCTCTGCTGGTGTGTGGGCTTGGTGAGCGTATATTTGCTCATGCACCGCCTGTTCCGCCAGCAGAAGTTGAGCGACGAACAGTTTGACCCCATGTTCATCTACTGCTTCCTGGGCATCCTGATAGGCGCTCGCTTGGGCCATTGCCTGTTCTACGAGCCCGAGTACTTCCTGCATCACATCACCGAGATGCTGCTTCCCATCCGCGAGACACCCAATCCCGAGTTGTGGAGCAGTGCCCTCCAGTGGCTTCCCACTGGCAATCCCAATACCCATTGGGCGTTTACCGGCTACGAGGGACTGGCCAGCCATGGCGGTACGCTTGGCCTTATGATAGCCCTGGTGCTGTATTCCAGGAGCCAGAAAATCAATATCATGCGGGTGCTGGACAATGTTGCCATCGTCACCCCGATATGTGCCTGTGCCATACGCATGGGCAATCTGATGAACTCCGAAATCATTGGCCGCGTGACCGATGTGCCTTGGGCGTTCATTTTCGAGCGGGTGGATATGCAGCCCCGTCATCCCGGTCAGCTCTACGAGGCGCTGTGCTACGCCTGCTTCTTCTTCGTCGGCTGGTGGTTCTATAAGCACAAGCCCGAGCGGGTAGGCACGGGATTCTTCTTCGGACTGTGCCTTGTGCTTATTTTCACAAGCCGCATACTCATCGAATACACCAAGGAGAATCAGGTGGGCTTCGAGGATGCCATGCTCTTCAATATGGGCCAGCTGCTCAGCGTTCCCTTCGTCCTGCTAGGACTTTACTGCATGATGGGAGGGAAGTTATGCCGAAAACTTGGAGAAAAATAACCGTTCTGGCAGTCCTCATGCTGCTTTGCTTCACCTCAGCGTGCCAGTCACACCGAGAGCTGAAGCAGGGCAGGGTGGTGGTGGCTATGACGATGCCCGGTCGCTGCGTGACAAGTGCCATTTCGCCCGCAAGCATCTTCTGCGCGGCGTGATGTACTGGGACTATCACGGCGATGATAGCCTCGGTACGTTGCAGAGAACCGTGTGGGAGGCCGTACATTGACCCTAAAACGCTACGGATTTGCCCTGTAAGCCCGCCAGGAGCGCTTTCCGATGACAGATACCTCTGCCCTGAAAACAAGCCGTCAGAACGCTTCTGTGAGTAATCTGGCGCAGATGCAGGCTTGACCAGGCGGGTATGGGTTCTTGTACCAGGCCTGTTCCTTCATCCCGTCTGCCACATTTCTGATAAGAATATGGCCGGCTCTGCGAGGGTGCGGAAAGGGTAGAGTGGAGCCCCGGAGCGCATGGCGGCGAATCATGAGCCAGATTAAGGCAAAAGACGTAGTGCGGTGCATTCCTCATTGCAGCGCGCTGCGATGGCCGATGCAGTGCATTGCATAAGCCGTCGCAGCGCGCTGCGTTTTTAGGAGGAAAAGTGTGGGGTGAATGGCTTGGGCTGCAGAGGGCTGCAGAACACCACGCATGGTCAAACAGAAGACCGTAGTGCTCTTACTAAACGCACTGCGGTCTTTTGTTCCACGGAGTCAGTCCCGCGCCTTGCGCCAGCCCGATTCCAGAACCCATAAAGTTCGTTCGCGGTTATTTCCCACCCACCAGCTTCTTGATGTCATTGAGCCTGTTGAGGGCTTCGATGGGCGTCAGGTTGTTGATGTCAGTGTTGAGAATCTCGTCACGTATCTGGCACAGTACGGGGTCGTCAAGCTGGAAGATGCTCATCTGCATGCCGCTGGCAGCCTCGGAATGGGCTGCTATGCCCTTGCCCAGACCCTCGTGGTCCATGGTCTGCTCCAGCTGGTGCAGCACCTCGTCGGCGCGTTCCACGATGCCCGCAGGCATTCCCGCCAGCCGTGCCACGTGTATGCCGAAGCTGTGGGCACTGCCTCCCGGCTCCAGGCGGCGCAGGAAGATGACCTTGCCATCCATCTCCCTCACGCTCACGTTGAAGTTCTTGATGCGTGCAAACTTGGCTTCCATCTCGTTCAGTTCGTGGTAGTGGGTGGCGAAGAGCGTGCGGGGGTGCCCCACGCGGTTCTCATGGATATACTCCACAATGGCCCACGCGATGCTTATGCCGTCGTAGGTACTGGTGCCGCGTCCCAGTTCGTCGAAGAGTACAAGCGAGCGTTGCGAGAGGTTGTTCATTATGTTGGCGGCCTCGCTCATCTCTACCATGAAGGTACTCTCGCCTATGGAGATGTTGTCGCTTGCCCCTACGCGGGTGAATATCTTATCTACATATCCTATGCGCGCGCTCTCGGCCGGCACGAAGCAGCCCATCTGTGCCATCAGCGTGATGAGTGCCGTCTGGCGGAGCAGTGCGCTCTTACCCGCCATATTGGGGCCTGTGATGATGATGATCTGCTGCTTGTCGGTGTCGAGATACACGTCGTTGGCCACGTAGCGCTCGCCCAGAGGCAGCTGTTTCTCGATGACCGGGTGTCGTCCCTGGCGTATGTCTATCACCTCCGACTCGTCCACCACGGGGCGCACATAGCGGTTCTCCTGGGCGCAGAGGGCGAAGGAGAGCAGGCAGTCGAGCTGTGCCACCAGCGAGGCATCGGTCTGTATGGCCCCCACGTATTGTGCCAGGTCGGCCACCAGAGCGGCAAAGAGTCGTGTCTCCAGTGCCAGGATGCGGTCCTGGGCACCCGTTATCTTCTCCTCGTATTCCTTGAGCTCCTGGGTGATGTAGCGCTCTGCCTGGGTGAGTGTCTGCTTCCTGATCCATTCCTGGGGCACCATGTCCTTGTAGGTGTTGCGCACCTCCAGATAATAGCCAAAGACGTTGTTGTAGCCTATCTTCAGGCTCTGTATGCCTGTGGCCTCCGCTTCGCGCTGCTGGATATGCAGCAGATACTCCTTGCCATTGAAGGCTATCTGGCGCAGGTCGTCCAGTTCCTGGTTCACTCCAGGCTTTATCACCCCTCCGCGGTTGACCATGAGTGGCGCGTCGGGGCTCACCTCGTTTTGTATCCTGTCGCGTATGGCGGCACACAGGTCCAGCTTGTCGCCTATCTGGTGAAGTGTCTCGTCGTCGGCTGCCATGCACTCCTGCTTGACGCACACCAAGGCTTGCAGGGCGGTGGACAGCTGTATGACGTCGCGCGGAGACACTCGTCCCGTGCTCACACGGCCTATGATGCGCTCCAGGTCGCCCATGCGCTGCAGCTGGCTCTCCACCTGTTCGCGTAGGGCAGGGTAGCGGAAGAAGCAATCCACCACATCGAGCCGGCGGTTGACTTGCTTCACGTCCTTGAGCGGGAATAGCATCCAGCGGCGCAGCATGCGTGCTCCCATGGGTGTCACGGTGCGGCCTATGATGTCGAGCAGCGAGATGCCGTCCTCGTTCATCGACCCTACCAGCTCCAGATTACGCACGGTGAACTTGTCGAGTCGCACGTAACGGTCTTCCTCGATGCGGCGTAGGGTGGTGATGTGACGCACCTGCGTGTGCTGTGTCTGCTCCAGATAGAGCATGATGACACCCGCTGCCACCACTCCGCTATGCAGGTGATCCACCCCGAATCCCTTGAGGTTTTTCACACCGAAGTGCTTATAGAGCCTCTCGCGGGCGGTGCTCTCGGTGAAGGCCCAGTCGTCCATCTCGAAGGTGGTGTGCCGTGTGCCGAACGAGCCATCGAACATCGGGCGCTTGCCACGCTCGTAGAGGACCTCCTTGGGAGCGAAGTTCTCCATCAGCTTATCGATGTGCTCGGGTGTTCCCTCTGCGGTGAGAAACTCTCCGGTGCTGATATCCAGGAGTGCCAGACCGCAGGTGGACTTGCCGAAGTGGACGGCTGCCAGGAAGTTGTTCTCGCGGCTGTTGAGTACGTTCTCCGTCATGGCCACACCAGGTGTGACGAGCTCCGTGATGCCGCGCTTCACTAAGGTCTTGGTGAGCTTGGGGTCTTCGAGCTGGTCGCAAATGGCTACGCGGCGCCCGGCACGCACGAGCTTGGGCAGATAGGTGTCCAGTGCGTGATGCGGAAAACCGGCCATCTCGGTCGATGGCATATTGTCCTTGCCGTTGTTGCGGCGCGTCAGGGTGATGCCCAGGATGGCGGAAGCCTCCACGGCGTCCTGCGCATACGTCTCGTAGAAATCGCCGCAGCGGAAGAGCAGAAGCGCGTCGGGATGCTTCGCCTTCAGGTCATAAAACTGCTTCATCATGGGTGTCAACCCGTCCTTTGCCATATTGTCTGTCTCCTATGTGTTCGTTGTCAATGCAGGCCCGGGCCTGTCCCGACAAAGTTACGACAAAATGCGCAAATATGCGTACCTGCCTGCGCATTTCGAGCAGAAAGGCAGGGAGCCGGACTCCATGGCGGAAGTCCGGCCCCCTGTGTATGCCTGCAGGCACTCCGGTTGGCACTCATCAGTGCGCCTCCAGCCAGTTGCTGCCCCATCCGCAGTCGGCTATGAGGGGCACGCTGAGCGTGAAGGCCCGCTCCATCTCGCCTATGACGAGTGTCTGCAGGCGCTCTTTCTCGTCGGCAGGAACGCTGAAATTGAGTTCGTCATGCACCTGCAGAATCATCTTGGAGCGCATGTTCTCCTGCTCCAGTCGCTGCTGGATGCGTATCATGGCCAGTTTGATGATGTCGGCGGCACTGCCCTGGATGGGGGCGTTGATGGCGTTTCGCTCGGCATATCCGCGCACTACGGCGTTGTGGCTATTGATGTCGGGCAGATAGCAACGGCGCTTGCAGAGGGTTTCGGTATAGCCCTTTTCGCGTGCCGTCTCTATGCTGTGTGTCATGTACTGCCGCACTCCGGGGTAGGTGGCAAAGTAGCCGTCGATGAGTTCCTTGGCCTCTGTGCGCGACACGCCCATACGCTCTGCCAGTCCGAAGGCGCTGATGCCATAGATGATGCCGAAGTTTGCGGTCTTGGCCTTGCGGCGCTCGTCGGCAGTCACGTCGGCGATGTCCTTGTGGAAGATCTTGGCTGCTGTGGCTGCATGAATGTCATCGCCGTGGCTGAACGCCTCGATGAGGTTGGCATCTCCGCTGAGGTGTGCCATGATGCGCAGCTCTATCTGACTGTAATCGGCACTGAAGAAGAGTTCGCCCTCATCGGGTATGAACGCCTTGCGCACCTCTTTGCCCAGAGCGTCACGCACCGGTATGTTCTGCAGGTTAGGGTTGCTGCTTGACAGTCGTCCCGTGGCTGTCACGGTCTGGTTAAACGATGTGTGTATGTGTCCCGTGCGGCTGTTGACCAGCAGGGGAAGGGAATCTATATAGGTGCTGAGCAGCTTCTTCAGACCTCTGTACTCCAGTATCTTGCCCACTATGGGGTGCTTGGGGCGCAGGCTCTCCAGCACCTCTTCGCTGGTGACATACTGTCCGGTCTTGGTCTTCTTGGCTTTGCTGGAGAGATGGAGCTGGTCAAAGAGCACCTCGCCCACCTGTCGGGGGCTGGAGACATTGAACTGCATGCCTGCCATCTCGTGTATCTCCTGCTCCATCTGCTGCATCTGGCGGGTGTAGAGAGCCGATGTCTCCTCCAGTCCCTGTGTGTCGATGCGCACGCCGTTGCGCTCCATCTGTGCCAGCACAGGCATGAGCGGCATCTCTATGTCGCGGAAGAGGGCGGTGCAGCCCTCCGCTTCGAGCTGTGGGGCAAAGACGTTGCGCAGGCGCAGAGTCACGTCGGCATCCTCGGCGGCATAGGGGCATACGTCCTGTGCAGGCACGTCGGCCATGCTGCGCTGCCGCTTGCCGGTGCCTATGAGCTCCTCTATGTGGATGGTCTGATAGTTGAGATAAGCCTCGGCCAGGTAGTCCATGCCGTGCCTCATTTCGGGGTGCAGCAGGTAGTGGGCTATCATGGTATCGAACATGGGGCCGGCCAGGCGGATGCCACAGGAGCGCAGCACCTGCAGGTCATACTTCATGTTCTGGCCTATCTTCAGCGTTGCGGGGTTCTCCAGGACGGCCTTGAACTCCCCTGCCACGCCGCATGGGTCATCGCCCACAGGCACATACCAGGCTTCTCCCTCACTGATGGCAAAGCTCATGCCCACCAGTGTGGCGCGCATGGGATCGGTGTCGGTGGTCTCGGTGTCGATGCAGAGTTCGGATGCCGAGGCCAGCGTCTGGATGAGAGCGGCACGCTTCTCGGGTGTATCCACCAGATGGTATTGTGCACCGGAGTCCTTCCAGCTGTGCATGCTGCTGCTCTGTCCGGCGGCTGCAAAGAGGTCGCCCTGAGGGTCTGACCCGCCTGTGTCCGGCTCCATGGCGGCAAACATGTCGCCCTGCACATAGCCTCCCTTGCTCTTGGGCTTGGATTCGGCGGTGGGTGCCGCGCTCTGCATCTTGCGTCGCATGAGCGTGCGGAACTCCAGCCGCTCGTATATCTCCTGCAGCTTGTCGGTATCGGGTTGGTTGAGAGTCAGGCTGTCGAGGTCGAGCAAGATGGGTGCGTCGGTGCAGATGGTGGCGAGCCAGTGGCTGGTGCGTATCTGTTCGGCGTTCTGCTCCACCTTCTGCTTCAGGGTTCCCTTGAGGCTGTCGGTGCTGGCGAGAAGCGCCTCCACACTGCCATACTGCTGTATGAGCCGGGCGGCGGTCTTCTCTCCTACGCCCGGACAACCGGGTATGTTGTCGGCTGCATCGCCCATGAGTGCCAGCATGTCAATGACCTGTGCGGGCCTCTCCAGCCCCCATTTGGCACACACCTCGGCGGGTCCCATGATCATCGCATCGGCCTTGCCCACGGCAGGCTTGTACATGCGTGTGTGTTCGCTCACCAGTTGGCCGTAGTCCTTGTCGGGCGTCATCATGTAGGTCTCTATGCCCTGCTGGTCGGCCTGGCGTGCCAGCGTGCCTATCACATCGTCGGCCTCGTAGTTCTCCACCTCGAGGCAAGGGATGCCGTAGGCCTCCAGTATCTGCTTGATATAGGGCACCGCCAGGCGGATGGCCTCGGGAGTCTCCTCGCGCTGCGCCTTATACTGCGGATAGGCTTTGTGTCGGAAGGTGCCTCCTGCGGGGTCGAAAGCCACGCCCAAGTGCGTAGGCTGCTCCTTCTGAATGACCTCCTCCAGGGTGTTCACAAAGCCCAGGATGGCCGATGTGTTCTCTCCGCGTGAGTTCATACGCGGGTTCTTTATAAAGGCATAATAGGCACGATATATCAGTGCATATGCGTCCAATAGGTAGAGCTTCTTCATGCGTGTTTATGATTATAAGTGTAAAAGTAAGCAAAAAAGGCGAAAGGGTGGCCGTTTTTACGTAATTTTGCAGGCGAAGAAACCATATAATGAATACACTGGAGTCAATACAAGCACCTGTGCAGGCGGATTTGCAAGAGTTCCGCAGGCAGTTTTCCGATACGTTGCAGTCTGATAACCCGCTGCTGCATGCGGCTTTGGACCATATCCTCAACCGCTGTGGCAAGATGGTGCGTCCCACCATGGTAATGCTGGCAGCCCGCTCTGTGGGCGAGATGAACCAGCGCGTGATGGATGTGGCACTGGCTCTCGAACTGCTTCATACGGCCAGCCTGGTGCACGATGATGTGGTGGATGAGAGCGATGAGAGGCGTGGGCAGAGTTCTGTCAATGCAATGATGACCAATCAGATAGCGGTGTTGGTGGGTGATTACATACTGAGCCGCTCGCTGCATCATGCCGCTCTCACGGGCTCGCCTGAGATAGTGTCGGCCGTGGCGATGCTGGGTCAGACGCTGGCCGATGGCGAGTTGCAGCAGCTGGCCAACCTGGACAACGAGGACATCGACGAGGTTTCGTACTACAGCGTAGTGCGCAAGAAGACCTCGAGCCTCTTTGCTGCCTGTGCCCAGCTGGGCGTGATGGCGGCCGGTGGAAGCACGGAGCAGTCCGAGCGCATGCGCCAGTTGGGCAGCCTGGTGGGCACATGCTTCCAGCTGCGCGATGACCTGCTGGACTTCTGCGGAAGCGAGCGCCTGGGCAAGCCGGCGGGCAACGACATGCGCGAGGGCAAGATAACCCTGCCCGTGATATCGGCTCTGAAGCATTCGCAAAACGAGGAGATAGGCCGTCTGGCGCTGCTGGTGCGCCGACAGGAGGCTACCGAGGAGGATATACAGATGCTCACCGACCTGGCCAAGAAGGAGGGTGGAGTAGATTATACACAATGGGCGATGAGGGAGTTCAGCATGATGGCCGATGGGCTGATAGACGAACAGTCCGACCCAGCAATAGTGAAGGCGCTGCACGAGTTCGTGCTCTTCATGTCGGACCGCGACTTTTAGCGTCCCAGGGCTTTCTGCCCTCAGCGTAGCTGCTCTATCCAGATATACTCATGCAGGTCGCCTGCGCGATGTGGGGAAGAGGGATTCCCATCCGCAGCAAGGTCATCGCGGTCTTCTCTGGGCTACCTTGATGCCTTCCTTTCGCCCCTCCTCGCGGCCCTCGGCACGCCCAGTGGGACTTCGCTGGCAAATTTACCTCAGTTCGGGATAACCGAGTGTCTTATCCAATATAAATGCAGCGTGCATACGCCTCCTTCCCATGCCATTAGAAGTGGGTAATAACAGAAGGTTGAAAGAAGTTGTTTTGCCCTTAGAATAGTGACAGCTGTTTGGTGTCTTC
>JABLTL010106294.1_pt1 | contig 16320 bp, 13 predicted proteins | sample 7160151 | NCBI WGS metagenome assembly JABLTL01 (sample SAMN14651223, study PRJNA627086) | human gut metagenome | isolation source: feces | host: Homo sapiens
GGCCGCAATCCTGCGGCCTGATAAAACGCTTTTAAGCGTTTTATTAAAAACTCGTATAAGGAGGATAATTATGGTAAAGCATATCGTACTGTACACCCTGAAAGAGGGCGTTGACAAGACCGAGGCCGTGAAGCTGATCGCGTCCGTTCTGGAGCCGCTGGTGGGAAAGATTCCGGGTCTGCTGCATCTGGAGATCCGTCAGGCGTTCAACGGCATGGATTACGCCCTGTATTCCGAGTTTGAAAGCCGGGAAGCGCTGGAAAATTATGCCGTGCATCCCCTGCATCAGGAGGCCAAGACCCATTTCTTCCACCTGCTGGACAGCCGGGTGGCAGCAGATTACGAGGTATAGTCCCCATATTTGACAGTCCGGTGGACGGGCGCAGGCCGCAGTCCCGGACGGAAGGAGAAAAAGATGAAAGCAATCGTAACCGTAGTTGGAAAAGACCGGGTGGGCATCATCGCGGGTGTCTGCACCGCTCTGGCGGATTTCAACGTCAACGTTCTGGACATCAGCCAGACCGTCATGCAGGGCTATTTCACCATGATGATGGCGACGGAGGTCTCCGAGTGCAATGTGCCGCTGGGAGAGCTTGTCACCCGCATGGACGAGATCGGCAAGGAAATGGGACTGTCCATCCGCGTGCAGCGTGAGGACATCTTTGAAGCCATGCACCGGATTTGAGGGACAGACCATGCTGAATCAGAAGGACATCCTGCAAACCCAGGATATGATCGACAAGCGGCATCTGGACATCCGAACCATCACCATGGGCATCAGTCTGTTGGACTGCTGCGACCCGGATTTGAAGACCTGCTGCGATAAGATTTATCGGAAGATCACCCGCTGCGCCAAGGACTTGGTGAAGGTCGGCGAGGACATCGAGAAGGAATTCGGCATTCCCATTGTCAACAAGCGGATTTCCGTTACGCCCATCTCCATCGTGGCCGGTTCCTGCGAGACAGATTCCTATGTGGAGATCGCGAAAACGCTGGACGCAGCGGCAATCACCTGCGGCGTCAACTTCATCGGCGGCTTTTCCGCTCTGGTGCAGAAGGGCTGCACCACGGGAGACTGGAAGCTGATCCGCTCCATCCCCGAGGCCATGGCTGCCACCGAGCGGGTGTGCGCCAGCGTGAATGTTGGTTCTACCAAAGCGGGCATCAACATGGATGCCGTTGCAGAAATGGGTCGAATCATCAAGAAAACCGCCGAGCTGACTGCGGATAACGACGGCCTGGGCTGCGCCAAGGTGGTGGTGTTCGCCAACGCCGTGGAGGATAACCCCTTCATGGCCGGTGCGTTCCACGGCGTGGGCGAGCCGGAGTGCGTGCTGAATGTGGGCGTTTCCGGCCCCGGCGTGGTGTACCACGCTTTGCAGAACGTGAAGGGTCAGCCCTTTGACGTGGTGGCCGAAACCATCAAAAAGACCGCTTTCCAGATCACCCGTATGGGTCAGCTGGTGGGCAAGGAAGCGTCCCGCCGTCTGGGCGTACCCTTCGGAATCGTGGATCTGAGCCTTGCGCCCACTCCCGCCGTGGGGGACAGCGTTGCCCGGATTCTGGAAGAAATGGGGCTGGAGGTCTGCGGCACCCACGGCACCACGGCTGCCCTTGCCATGCTGAACGATGCGGTGAAAAAGGGCGGCGTCATGGCGTCCAACCATGTGGGCGGCCTGTCCGGCGCGTTTATCCCCGTGTCCGAGGACGAGGGCATGATCGCCGCCGCCGAGGGCGGCACGCTGTGCCTTGACAAGCTGGAGGCGATGACCTGTGTCTGCTCCGTGGGACTGGACATGATCGCGGTCCCCGGCGATACCTCTGCGGCGACCATTTCTGCCATCATTGCGGACGAAGCGGCCATCGGCATGGTGAACACCAAGACCACCGCCGTGCGCATCATCCCCGCCCCCGGCAAGACCGTAGGCGACCGGGTGGAAATGGGCGGATTGCTGGGCAGCGCCCCGGTGATGCCGGTGCACGACAAGGCCAGCGAGGACTTCATAGCCCGCGGCGGCAGAATTCCCGCGCCGCTGCAAAGCCTGAAAAACTGACTTTTGGAGCAGCATAATAACCTGTTCGACCAAACGAACCGAAATCCTCTTTTTTTCCAGAACTATTTACCGTAAGGGATAAAGAATGCGCCTGCCATTTTGAAATGGCAGGCGCATAAATTTTTACTTTGCCGACAGATCAACGCTTCTTCTGAGCATACTCATGGGCGGGACGGCCTTTGGCAGCTGGATGGTGAATTTCATCTGGGGGGTTCGCGGTTCTTCTACCGGGTTGCCTTCCAGATCGGCCATGATCGGGGCGGTGATGGGGAAGGGGCGCACGTCGGGGCCGACAACTTCCAGCGCGTCTCCCGCGCGGAATTTGTTGTTCAGGCGGCACACCGCCAGCCCGTTTGCGTCGCAGGATTCCACCTTTACCACAATCTGCCACTCCCGGATGTACCGGGAGGAGGCTACGTACTGCCCCGGTTCGCCGTAATAGAAGCCGGTGGAGTAGATGCGGTGGGAGATGTGATCCACCTCGTCCCGCCAGATGGGGTCCAGATCTTTACCAGCGGCAACATCGTCGATGCAGTGGCGATAGGCTCCCGTGACGATGGCGGCATAGTAGGCGGATTTTGCCCGGCCCTCAATTTTGATGCAATCCACGCCTGCGTCCATCAGGTCATTCAGGTGGTCGATCATGCACATATCCCGGGAATTTAAGATGTAAGTACCCTTTTCGTCTTCGAAAACCGGGAAATACTCCCCGGGGCGCTTTTCCTCCATCAGAGCGTACTGATACCGGCAGGGCTGGGCGCAGGCGCCGCGGTTGCTGTCGCGTCCCGTCATGTAGTTGCTCAGCAGGCACCGGCCGGAGTAGCTGACGCACATGGCACCATGGCCAAAGGTCTCGATTTCCAGCGCGGGGTCTACCTTCTGACGGATGGCGCGGATTTCTTCCAGACTGCATTCCCGTGCCAGCACCACCCGCTTCGCGCCCAGATCAAACCACGCCTGGGCGCAGACGTAATTGGCGATGGATTGCTGGGTGGAAATATGCCGCTCGCAGTGCGGGGCATATTTTCCGGCGAGGGTGAACGCGCCCAGGTCGGCTACGATCAGGGCGTCCACCCCGGCGTCGTCCAGCTGTTCCAGATATTCCGGCAGCCGGACGATTTCATCGTTTCTCGGCATGGTGTTCACGGTGACGTGACACCTGACGCCGCGGTCATGGGCGTACCGCACCGCCTTGGGCAGCTCCTCGGGGGAGAAATTCCCCGCGAAGGAGCGCATTCCAAAGCTTGTTCCGGCGAAATATACCGCGTCTGCGCCGTAGGCTACGGCCATTTCCAGCCGCTCCATGTCCCCGGCGGGGCTGAGCAATTCCAGCTTTCTCATTCGCCCTCCGACTGTGTGGAAGCGGCAGCGGCGGCAGCAGCAAACTGCGCGCGATACTGCTCATGCTCCTCCTGTGTGGTGGAGAACTGATGGGCGCCGGTGGCGGGATTCAGCACGTAGTAATAGTAGTTGTGGGACTCGGGATTCAGCGCGGCCTGCAGGCTGGCAAGACCCGGGTTCGCAATGGGCGTGGGTGTCAGACCCACGTGAAGGTAGGTGTTGTAAGGGCTGTCCAGACTGGTGTCGATGTGGTCGGACACGCCGTCCTGCGCGTAGATGATGGCGGCGTCGATGTTCAGCAGGGCGGGGTAGTCCCAGTGGAACAGACGGTTATAAATAACACCGGCGATCCGGGGGCTTTCCGACGCGGAGGCGGTTTCCTTCTCAATGAGGGACGCGACAATGGTCACTTCCCGGACGGTGAAGCTGCCGTCGGTGACGGTGGCGTTCAGGGTGTCGATCTGGGCACGCATTTCCTCGCTGAACCGGTAGTCGAAGTTGTCCAGCATCTTTTCCAGAACCTCACGGGGAGAGGAATTCTTATAGAAGTCGTAGGTATCCGGGAAAAGGAAGCCCTCAAGGCAGTATTTGTCGCCCCGGGTCACGTTTTCAAGGAACCAGTAGTCCTTCAGCGCGCCGTTGGCGGCGTAGGCGCTGAGATCCTGCGCGGTGCAGATGCGGTTTTCCTCCAGCAGAGCGAAAATCTGGCGGCAGGTGTAGCCCTCGGGGATCAGCAGGTCTTCCACGACCTCACGGGTGGAGCTGGCGGACATCATGTTGACCAGCGCGTGATAGTCGTACCGGGTGTTCAGGTCGTAAATGCCGGGGTCGATCTTCTTCTCGGCGTGGGAGATGTCGGCATAGAAGTTGAACAGGCTCTTGTAGCGGATCAGACCGGCGTTGTAGAGCTTGTCGGTGATGCTGTCCATGGTGTCGGACTCGTAAACGGTGATGGTGACGGGCTTGTTTTCCCGCCCGAAAGCCAGCACATCGGCGGCGCAGACCCAGATCATCCGTCCCAGCGTGACGCCGATGACCACGATCAGTGCCAGCCACACGATGGTGACCAGAATGTGGGGGATGCCCAGCAGACCCTCTCCACGGGTTTTCTTAGGACGTCCCTTTTTGACGGGGCGCTGACGACCGGACGCTTTTCTTTCCGGGGCGGGGGCATCCTCTGCGGCGTCAAAATCACCGTCGCTGTCCCGGTATTCCTGTTCCGCGATCTCGTCCTTTGACGGCTCCGGTTCTGCCGGTTCCTCCGGCAGCTCCTGCAAATCCGGGTCGTCCAGAATGCTGGGGTCGAAGGGCGGCTCTTCCTCGCCGTGTTCCAGCATACCGTGGGAATCCATGGCACTCTCGTCGGGGGTGATCTCGCTGCCGATCTCCGGCTCGGTGAGCCGGTCGTCGTAGGACTCCTCCATGCCGTCATCCACGTCCGGGATACGATCCATGAAGGAGCGGCCTTTTTCGGAGGTGTCATCGGGCGCGGGAATTTCCTCCGGGGCGGGGGCGTCCGAAATGGGGGGGATGTCCTCAAAAATGGGAATGTCATCTTGGGCGGAATCATCCTCAAATGCGGGAACGTCTTCTGCCACGGGAGTTTCCTCCGCAACGGGTTCTTCCACCTCTGCGGGGATTTCCTCTGGCTGGGAAGCGGTTCCTTCCCCAATTACGTCTTCGGAGGCGGGGACATCCCCGGCGTCCTCCGATTCCTCGTCTGCGGGAAAGAAGGTCAGCTCTTCGGGAATGATTTCCTCCTCGTCCCGTTCGGGAAACTGTTTGTTGTCCATATTGTGTTCCTCCAAGGTCAGCGAATGACGATCTGTTCTGCGACGGCCTGCGCGGCGGCCTGACCCTTCAGGGCGGCGATCAGCGCCAGACCAAAGGGAACGGCGCAGCCCGCGGACGTGCCGGTGATGAGCTTTCCGTCGGTGACGGCGGGGGCGCAGACCATGTCAGCGCTTCCCATCTGGCCTTCACAGCCGGGGTAGCAGGTGGCGCGTCTGCCATCGGTGATGCCAAGCATGGCAAGAATGGTGGGTGCGGCGCAGATGGCGGCGACGAACCGGCCATTTTCCCAGGCGAACCGCACGGCTTCCAGCGCCTCCGGGCAGCCCTTGATGGACGCGACGCCCTTCATTCCGCCGGGGAGAACGATCATATCCAGCTGGGTCAAGTCCATTTGGCCAAGTTCCATATCGGCGGTCACGGGGATGCCGTGGCTTCCGACGATGACCTTTCCGCCAATGCCCACGGTGGCGACGGACACGCCCGCGCGGCGCAGCAGATCAATAGGGGCGACGGCTTCCGTTTCCTCGAAGCCGGTTCCAAGCAACATGTAAACCATATTCAGTCCTCCAGACATGCCGCCACATGGCGGTAGATTTCTTCGTGAATGTCCTCAATACTCCGCATTTTCCCATTTTCCGTGCAGGAAATGATTGTCCAGCCGTAGTATTCAGCGGCGGCGCGTCCGGCACGGCGGCAGGAGGCGAGGTAGGCGCTGTTCCGCTCGTGGATGTCCGCGGTGGTGTGGGTGTCCTGCTCCCGGTGGCGAAGCAGCTGCTCCGTAAAGTCCGTGGGGACGTCCAGATACACCGTCAGGTCGGGGCGGGGAAGCCCCAGCCGGTCGTATTCAAAGTCATACAGCCACTTGAGAAACTCCTGCCGCCTGTCCTCCGGCTCCTTGGAAGCCTGATGGACGGCGTTGGAGGTGGTATAGCGGTCGCAGATTACCAGACCGCCCTGTTCGTACCACTGCCCCCAGATCTTTTTGTAGGAGGCGTAGCGGTCGATGGCGTAAAAGGAGGAAGCGGCGTAGGCGTTGACGTCCGACGGATTCGTGCCGAACTCGCCCCCGAGATACATCCGGATCAGCGCGGAGCTGGGTTCGGAGTACTGGGGAAAGACAATTTTCTGAAAGGCAATGTTTTCGTTTTCCAGACGCTGGGTCAGCAGACGAAACTGGGTGGACTTGCCGGAGCCATCCGTGCCTTCAATGACGATTAGTTTGCCCATTTGTATTCTCCTTACATCAAGGACATATTATCATAACCTACAATATACCATATTTATCCCCGTTTGTCCACCTTTGCGTGAGATTGAAACCGAGTTTTCTCGAATCGACTATCGGAAAACAAAAAAAGTTGCAAACACCTGGGAAAAGTGATACAATAAAGAAAATTTCGATGGAAAAGGGAAAGAGAAACATGGAAGTCACATTTGAAAGTCTCGGCCTCAGCGAGGCCATGCTGAAAGCGCTTGAAGAGAAGGGCTACGGCTATCCCACCACCATTCAGGCGGAGGCCATCCCATATTTTCTGCAATGGCGGGACGTCATTGCCAAGGCGCCCACCGGCACCGGAAAGACCTTTGCCTTCGGCATCCCCATGATCGAGCATATCGACCCGGCCAACGAGGGCGTTCAGGGGCTGATCCTTGCCCCCACCCGGGAGCTTGCCATCCAGATCGGCGACGAGCTGCGGGGGCTGCTGACCTATTTTCAGGGCATTCGGGTAGCGGTGCTGTACGGCGGCGCGGGCATCGGCGGCCAGATCAAGCAGCTGGAGCGCAAGCCCCAGATCGTGGTGGCGACGCCGGGACGGCTGATGGATCACTACAACCGCAAGACCATCCGTTTGGACAAAATTCAGACCGTAGTGCTGGACGAGGCCGACCGGATGCTGGACATGGGCTTTTTCAAGGATGTGACCCGGATCATCGATAAGGTGAAGAACCGGAAAAATCTGGGACTGTTTTCCGCCACCATTTCTCAGGAGGTCATGACGGTGTCCTGGATGTACCAGCGGGATGAGGTGGAGATCACCGTGGAACCCAAGCAGGAAGACCGCCCGGATATCGACCAGTTCAGCATTACCTGCACGCCGCTGGAAAAGGCGGAGACGTCCCTGCGCCTGATCCGCAGTCAGGGCTATGAGCGGGTGATGATCTTCTGCAACACCAAGCACATGTGCCAGCGTCTCTGCGACGAATTCCAGCGGGCGGGCTTGGACTGCGACTGCATCCACGGCGATATCCGCCAGAGCCAGCGGGAAAAGACTATGCAGCGCTATCGGGACGGCAAGCTGGCCGTGCTGATCGCGACGGACGTGGCCTCCCGGGGTATCGACGTGGACGATGTGGACTGCGTTATCAACTATGACGTGCCGGAGGAGAACGAATACTACGTCCACCGCATTGGCCGCACCGGCCGGGCGAAGAAAAAGGGCGTGGCATGGAGCATCGTCAGCAATTTCCCGGAGAAGGCCAGACTGGATGACATCTGCAAATACTGCAATTTTACCATTCAGCCCATGGTGATGGACAAGGACGGAAATCTGTCGCCCGAGGAAGTCAAAGCCCCTGTGACGCCTAAAAGGAGATTCCGTTGAATCCCCGGGAGAAGGGTTTTCTGCTGCTGACGAGCCGCCTTGGAAACCCTGACCGTCAGGTTCTTTCTACCGCTCAGCTGCGCATGTTGGCGCTGCGGATGCGGGGCAGGGAATGCGCCCAGCCGGGGCGGGAAATGACGCGGCAGGATTTTATCGAGCTTGGCTACGACCGGGAGACGGCGGAACGGTATTGCGCCCTGCTTTCGGATACGGAGCAGCTGGACTATTACCTGAGCCGGGGGAGAAAAATGGACTGCAACCCCGTCACAAGGGTCAGCGAAGAATATCCCGGAATTCTGCGGCAGCGCCTTGTGATGGACGCACCCGGGTGCCTGTGGGCGAAGGGCGATTTGTCCATTCTGAGCACCCCGGCAGTAGCGCTGGTGGGAAGCCGGGAGCTGCGGGCGGAGAACCGGGAATTTGCCGCGGCGGTGGGATACCGGGCGGCGGAGGAAGGCTTGACGCTGGTTTCCGGCAACGCCCGGGGCGCTGACCGCACGGCACAGGAAGCGTGCCTTGCCGCCGGTGGACGGGTCATCAGCATCGTCGCCGACGAGCTGAGCAAACAGGCCAGACGGCGGAATCTGCTGTACTTAAGCGAGGACGATTTTGACGGCGCGTTTTCCACCCAGCGGGCGCTGAGCCGCAACCGCTGCATCCACGCGCTGGGGCGCATGGTGTTTGTCGCCCAGTCCGACTTTGGACACGGCGGTACGTGGGATGGTACGGTGAAAAATCTGCGCTTCGGGTGGAGTCCTGTAGCCTGTTTTCGCGACGGCAGTCAGGCTGCCCGTCAGCTGGAACAGATGGGGGCATACCTGATCGGCACGGATGATTTGCAGGATTTCGGCGGCCTGATGGAGGAAGAAAAAACACTTTTTTAGCCCATGGCGGTTCGCCATGGGCTTTCTCATCGGCAAAAGTAACTGCAGGGGACGATAATTTTATCGTCCCCTGCGGTTTTGTAATATCGATTGGTCATTTTGACGCCGTTTGGAATGCCTTTTCGGGGCTGTTTATTTGCCGTTCTCCAGATCGGCGGCAATGATCCGCTTCATGGCTTCGATGCCCACTTTGACGGCACCGGTGGTGTCCTCGGTCATGGGCATGGCGAGACCCGCTTTTTCCCGCTCCTGATTCCACACGGCGTGGAAGCAGCTGCCGCAGCGCACGCCCAGTGCGGCTGCGACCACAAACAGGGCAGCGGACTCCATTTCGCTGGCCTTCACGCCCAAACGCTTCCAGCTTTCCCACTTTTGCAGCAGGTCGTAATATACAGGAGATTTTTCCGGGCTGTGCTGACCATAAAAAGAATCCTTGCATTGGACGACGCCGGTGTGGGTGCGGTAGCCCAGACTCTCACTGGCAGCTTTCAGCGCGGCCGTGACGTCAAAGTCAGGCACGGCGGGGAACTCAATGGGGGCGTATTCCAGAGAGGTATGCTCATAACGGATAGCGCCCGTGGCGACCACCACGTCCCCGGGCAGAACATCCATGGCGATGCCGCCGCAGGTGCCGACCCGAATGAAGGTATCCGCGCCGATGGCCGCCAGCTCCTCCATGGCGATGGAGGCCGACGGGCCGCCGATGCCGGTGGAGCAGACGGACACCTTCTGCCCCAGCATGGTGCCTGTGTAAATATTGTACTCCCGGTTCATGCCGATATGGACGGGGTTGTCAAAGTAGCTGGCAATGGACTGGCAGCGTCCCGGGTCGCCGGGGAGAAAGACATAACGTCCCACATCGCCCTTGTTGCAGTGAATGTGATACTGCATTCCGACATCCTGCATATAAAACACCTCTTAATTGGGGGTGTATCTGAAAACTGTCAAAACGCCCGATCAGCGGTTCTTTTTGCCCTGTGCCGCGCCATTTTCCCTTGAAATACAGCAAGTATTCCTGCGGAAAAATGGCTTGCCCAGGACAAAAATTCCTCGCTGCTGGGCATTTCGCCAGTTTTCAGATACACCCTGATTTTGTTTTTATATTATATTACAAAATTCTGAAATTTGCAAGCAGTAATCGGAGTACATGAGCACTCCGATTATCTGTCAGAAGAAGCTGACCTGACTGGTATCGGGCAGGTCGCCGAAAGCACCGGCCTCTCTGAGCATCTGAATGTGGGTCTTGGACACCTTGGGGCAGGCGGCGGCGACTTCCTCCACGGACAGGAAGGTTTTGCCCTCACGCCCCCGCATCAAGTCCCATGCCGCGTTTTCACCGAGGCCGGAGATCGCAACGAAGGGGGGCAGCAGCTTGCCGTCCTTGATGATGAATTTCGTGGCGTGGCTGTCGTAAATGCTGATGGGCAGGAATTCAAAGCCCCGGATGTAATACTCGTAGGCCACTTCCAGCGTGGTCAGCAGGTCTTCGTCTTTGTCCGTGGCGTTTTCGTTGTTCTCAATGGCGTCGATGTTGGCGACCACTGCATCCTTGCCGTGGGTCATCAGCACCGCGTCGAAGCCGCCCTTCTGACTGCGGCGGTAGAAATAGGCGGAGTAGAAGGCCAGCGGATGATGTACCTTGAACCATGCGATACGGAAAGCCATCATAACATAGGCCACGGCGTGGGCTTTGGGGAACAGATACTTGATCTTTTTGCAGGAACCGATGTACCATTCCGGCACGCCTGCGGCCTTCATTTCCTCCTCCGCGCCTTCGGGCAGACCTCTGCCTTTTCGCACGGCCTCCATGATCTTGAAGGAGCGCTTTTCCGGCATTCCACAGGAGATCAGATAAAGCATGATGTCGTCACGGCAGCCGATGGCCTGATCAACGGTGGCGGTTTTGGAGGTAATCAGGTCTTTGGCGTTGCCCAGCCACACGTCGGTGCCGTGGGAGAAGCCGGACAGACGCAGAAGCGTATCAAACCGGGTGGGCATGGTATCCATCAGCATCCCGCGGGTAAAGCGGGTGTTGAACTCCGGGATGGCGACGGCGCCGGTGGGGCCGAGAATCTTGTCATCCTCGTATCCCAGCACCTTGGAGGAGATGAAAATGGACATGGTGTCCTTGTCGTCCAGCGGGATGGTCTTGGCGTCGATACCGGTCATGTCCTCCATCATGCGGATCATGGTGGGGTCATCGTGGCCCAGCATGTCCAGCTTCAGAAGGTTTTCCTCCATGGAGTGGTATTCAAAATGGGTGGTGATCTGGTCGGCCTGAGGGTCGTCCGCCGGGTGCTGCACCGGGCAGAAGTCCCAGATTTCGTTTTCCTGTGGGATGCCAACCAGACCGCCGGGGTGCTGGCCGGTGGTGCGCCGTACGCCTACGCATCCCGCCGCGAGGCGGGCTTCCTCTGCCCGGGAGGCAGTCTTGCCACGTTCGGACAGGTATTTCTTTACGTAGCCGAAGGCAGTTTTTTCCGCCACGGTGCCGATGGTTCCCGCCCGGAAAACGTGAGATTTTCCGAACATTTCGATACAGTAAGCGTGGGCTTTTGACTGGTATTCGCCGGAAAAGTTCAGGTCGATATCGGGAACCTTGTCGCCGCCGAAGCCAAGGAAGGTTTCAAAAGGAATATTGAAGCCGTCTTTCTCGAATTTCGTGCCGCACTTGGGGCAGACAGCGTCCGGCAGGTCGGCGCCGCAGCCGTAGCCCTTGGGAACGTCGAAGGTGGTGTACTTGCACTCCGGGTTGGGGCAGCGGTAGTGGGGCGGGAAGGAGTTGACCTCGGTGATGCCGGACATGTAGGCCACGATGGACGAGCCGACGGAGCCACGGGAGCCGACCAGATAGCCATGTTCCAGCGAATTCTGCACCAGCTTCTGGGCGGACATGTAGATCACGTCGTAGTGGCAGTTGATGATGTCGTGCAGCTCCGTCTCCACGCGCTTTACCATCAGCTCCGGGGGATTGTCCCCGTAAAGACGGTGGAATTTGGTGTAGACAAGATTTTTCAGGTCTTCCACGGAGTTTTCGATTTTGGGCGCGAACAGATTGTGGGGGACGGGACGCAGAGATTCGCACATGTCGGCGATGCGGTTGGGGTTGGTGATGACCACCTCGTAGGCTTTTTCCTCGCCGAGATAGGAGAATTCCCGCAGCATATCGTCCGTTGTCCGGAAGTACAGGGGCATGTCCTTGTCCGCGTCGTCGAAGCCCTTGGTCGCCAGCAGAATGTGACGGAAAATCTCGTCCTCGGGGTTCAGGAAGTGAACGTCTCCGGTGGCGACCACCGGCTTGCCCAGTTCCTCGCCCAGCCGGACGATCTTCCGGTTGTACTCCCGGAGGTCTTCGTCGGTTTTGGCCTCGTATTTTTCGTTTGCCAGCATGAAGCGGTTGTTCGCCAGAGGCTGGATTTCCAGAAAGTCGTAAAAGGACGCAATGCGCTTCAGCTCGTCGTCGCTTTTCCGGTCAAGAATGGCCTGAAACAGCTCGCCCGCTTCGCAGGCAGAACCGATGATCAGCCCCTCCCGCAGCTTAAGAATGTCGGACTTGGGCATCCGGGGCACCCGGCGGAAGTATTGCAGATTGGAATCGGAAATCAGGTGGTACAGGTTGCGCAGACCGATCTGGTTCTTGGCAAAAATAATGATGTGCCTTGCCTGCCGATCAGTGATGCGTCCGCCGGAACGCAGATGGGTCATGGCAGGGTTGATGGCCTGCAAGTTGTGGATGTCATGCTCCTCTTCCAGCTTGACCATGAGCTTCGCCATGATGAGGCCGCAGGTCATGGCGTCGTCCGCCGCCCGGTGATGGTTGAAGTCGGGCAGGCTCAGGGCATTGGAGACGATGTTCAGCTTGAATTTGTTCAGCTGGGGCAGCAGATTCTGAGACAGAATCAGGGTATCCGCCGCGGTGTAATGATAATCGTAGCCGAGGCGCTGACATTCGGCGCGGATGAAGCCGGTGTCGAAGTCGGAATTGTGAGCGACCAGAACCCGGTCGCCGATGAAGTCCAGAAATTTGGGCAGCACCTCTTCGATTTTCGGTGCGCCGACAAGCATTTCGTCGGTGATGCCGGTCAGCTCCACGATTTTCCGTTCCAGCGGACGCTCCGGGTCAACGAAGGTCTGGAAACGGTCCACTTCCTCACCGTTTTTCAGCACAACAGCGCCGATCTCGATGATGCGGTCGCTGCGGGAGGACAGGCCGGTAGTTTCCAGATCGAAGGCGACGAATTCCTGATCGAAGGTGATATCCTGCTCTCCGTGGACTACAATGCGGTCGTCTACGTCGTTTACATAATACCCCTCACAGCCGTAGAGAATCTTGATATTCTGGTCGGTTCCGGCCACCTTGGCCTTGGAGGCGGCCTTCATGGCGTCGGGGAAGGACTGGGCGACGCCGTGGTCGGTGATGGCGATGGCCTTGTGACCCCATGCGGCCGCCTGCTTCACGGCGGCGGCGGTATCCGTCAGAGCATCCATGTTGGACATGGTGGTGTGCAGATGCAGCTCCACCCGCTTTTCCCCCGGGGCAGTGTCCTGCCGCTTGGGCATGGAGCCGGGCTGCATGGCGTAGGGCTTGAGAACCATTTCGCCCTCGTATCGATCTTCACCCAGCTTGCCCTGCACCCGCAGGACGGAGCCGACCTGAACGTTTTCCAGAATGGGTTTGGCCTCTCCGGCCTCCATAAAGCGGCTGACGCGGACGGAGTTTGTGTTGTCCGTCATGTCGAATTTCACAACATAGGCGTTGCGCTTTTTCAGCTCCTTGTGGTCCACGGCGAAGACTTTGCCCTCCACGATGACGGTTCCCATGTCCAGACTCAGCTCCTTCATGGGAACGGGCGTGCCCTTGAAGGGCTTGCCGTAGAAGGTTTCGCTGGGGGCGGCGGACTTGTCCTCCTTCTTCGGCTGAGCGGCGGAGACGGCGGGAAGCTTTTGAATCTCCGATTCCCGCATGGACTCTGTGGCGGCAAACAGCGCTTTTCCCTCCAGCGCATTGCCAGCCTCCACGGTGATATGCACCGGGGCGGCGAACCGCTCCCGCAGTACCTTTTCCACAGACGGGATGTGCTCCAGAAGGGTTTCTTTTCCGTTGGCGGCGAGCTTTACCGTGAGATTCTGTTCGTTCCATTCCCACTTTGCCCCGGCGAGGGAACCCCGCGCCATGGAGTTGCGGCTGACAAACAGCCACATCAGCTCGTCAGGCTCGATTTTTTGCAGCTCCGATTCCGGGTGGGTCGCGGTCAGTTCCAGCTTTTGCAGGCCGTACAGGCCACAAATGTCCTTGCGAACCTGTTCCAGCAGCCGTTGGGGGATGTAGCGCTCGGAATGCAGCGCCACGTGGACGCTTCGGGTCTCAGGGTCAATATCCGCAGCGGCGATAGCCGCCTGAGAAAGGGCTGCATACAGCTCCTCAGGCGGCTCATAGTCCGGAAACATATTCAGAAAGAAAATTTGTTCTTCCATATCGTGTCTCTACAGTGCTTCAATTCGTTTCAGCAGGGCGGGGAGCAGCTCGTCATAGGGGAGCTTTTCCACCTGCACGCCCTTTTCAAAAATCATGCCCCAGCCGTCGCCGCCGGCAATGCCGATGTCCGCTTCGCGGGCTTCGCCGGGGCCGTTGACCACGCAGCCCATGACCGCCACGGTGATGGGCTTTTCACAGTTTTTCAGTGCTTCGTCCACCCGGTTCACCAGACCGATCAGGTCGATGCGGGTCCGTCCGCAGGTGGGGCAGGAGACGATGTTCACGCCGTCCTTCCGAAGCCCCGCGGCCTTGAGAATGTCCCGGGCGGCGTAAACCTCCTGCACCGGGTCGTCGGTCAGGCTGACCCGGATGGTATCGCCGATGCCGTCCAGAAGCAGCGCGCCGATGCCCATGGCGGACTTGATCAGACCCTGCCGGACGGGGCCGGTCTCGGTCACGCCGATGTGGAGGGGATAGTCACATTTTGTGCGGAACAGCCGCGCGGCGGCTACCATGGTGGGGACGGTGGAGGACTTCATGGAGACGCAGGTGTCGTAAAAGCCCTGCTTTTCCAGCAGCTCCAGATGCTCAAAGGCGCTTTCCACCAGCGCTTCGGCGGTGGGGTGACCGTATTTTTCCAGAAGACGCTTGTCAAGACTGCCGCCGTTGACGCCGATGCGGATGGGGATGTGCTTGTCCTTGCACACCTCCACCACGGCCTTGACTCGGTCTTCGCCGCCGATGTTGCCGGGGTTGATGCGGATTTTGGACGCGCCGCCCTCTGCGGCGGCAATGGCAAGCTTATAATCAAAATGAATGTCTGCCACCAGGGGCAGGGGAGAGTCCTTGCAGATGTCCGCAAAGCTCCGGGCGGCTTCCATGTTGGGAACCGCCAGTCGGGCGATTTGGCACCCGGCGGAGGCAAGCTGCCGGATCTGCTTCAGGCTGCCCTCCACATCCGTGGTTTTGGTATTGAGCATGGACTGGATGACCACCGGGGCGCCGCCGCCGATGGGAACGCCGCCCACCAGAATCTGTTTTGTCATCGTCTTCACCTCTTGAACAGGAAAATGACGTCCTTGAACATAATAATCGCCATCAGGGCAAGCAGCAGGATCATGCCCGCGCCGTGGAGATAGCCTTCATATTTGGGGTTGATCTTCTTTTTCGTGATGGCTTCCACCACAACGGTAATCAGCAGACACACAATACGCCCGCCGTCCAGAGCGGGGATGGGCAGCAGGTTCATCACCGCAAGGTTAATGGCGATGAAGCCGCCGAAATACAGCATATTCAGCAGCGCGGTGACCTTGCTGTCGGAGGCTGCCGCCACTTTGGACATTTCACTGACAATGCCCACGGGGCCGGACATATCCTTAATGCCCACCTTGCCGCCAAGCAGCATTTGCAGGCTCAGGCGAACCATGCGCACCGTATCCAGCGACTGGTTCCACGCCATTCCCAGCTTCTCCCAGAAGTTCGGGGTGCTGAGGGTGAAATTCATGCCGTAGCGCAGGCCGGTCGAGCCGTTTTCCAGAGTCACTTCGTGCTTTTCCAGCAGGAAATCCTTCAGAACGACCTTTTCGCCGTTCCGGCGCACCGTGATGTCGTGAACGTCGCCGGGGTTCAGTGACAGAATCATGGAGAAATCGGAATAGGAGTAGAGCTTTTCACCGTCCACCTCCACAATGCGGTCACCGGCTTGCAGGCCGTTTTCGCCGTTCACCGTGGCGTAGTCTTCAAAGCTGGCGATCACGGGAACGACGGTCTGCTTTACGGGGAGGCAGACAATGACCATCAGTACCACGCCGATGAGAAAGTTCATCGCCGCACCGGCGGCCAGAATAATCAGCCGCTTCCACCATGCCGCCTTGTCGAAGGAACGGGGATTGTCGCTTCCGCCGTCCTCGCCCTCCATGGCGCAGTAGCCGCCGATGGGGATGCAGCGGATGGCGTACAGAGTCTCGCCCACCTGTTTTTTCCAGATGGCGGGCCCCATAAACATGGAAAATTCGTTGACCTGAACGCCGGAGAGCTTGGCGGCGGTAAAATGCCCCAGCTCATGGACGAAAATCAGAACGCTGAACAGTAAAATCGCAAAAATAACGCTCATAGAAAAAATGCCTCGCAATTGCCGCAGAAAACCTGAATGTTTTCACCGTAAGCAATCA
>JABLTL010141856.1_pt1 | contig 16282 bp, 11 predicted proteins | sample 7160151 | NCBI WGS metagenome assembly JABLTL01 (sample SAMN14651223, study PRJNA627086) | human gut metagenome | isolation source: feces | host: Homo sapiens
CCCTGATCGAAATCGGGGGCTTTCGCTTTGAAAAAAGTGAGGAAAAATATGAAAAATATGAAAAAGTAAGTTGTCAATGAATCATTTAACTTATGGTTATATGATATCGGCATCCGGTGAAAATTCTGTGATGACGATATGAACGTTCTGTAAATTCATCGCAAACAATTTTGTTCATATTTGCGCCGACCTTATTGCCGCGCTTATTTTTAATTTTATTCCTCTTCCTGATCAGTATCCTTCATCTCTAGGTACATTTCCTGAATTCTGTCCTGTATGGTGACACCGAGAACCTTCTTCTGCTCACGGTCGAGTCCGGCCACAGGAATAGAACAGCCGATCTTGACCGTCACATGCGTCATGCGAATCGCGGGACGGTGATTCTCATAGATATCATCTGTGCGGTAGAAAGCAATGGGAACGATCGGGCATCCGGCCTTCTCTGCGATCTTGAAGCTCCCTTCTTTGAAGGGAATCATCTCCTCCGCCTGATTGCGGGTGCCTTCAGGACAAATCCACATGGATTTGCCGTGCTTGATCTGGTCGATGCACAGGAGGATCGTCTTCAGTCCTTCTCTGGCATTGTCACGGTCGAGGAATACGCAGTAGAGGCGCTTCATCCAGGCGGAAAGCAACGGGATCTTCTTCATTTCTTTCTTGGCGACGAAGCCAGTCAGGCCATGCACCAGAGTATAGCCGATGATGACATCATAGTAGCTGCGATGGTTGCTGACATAGAGCACCGGCTGATCCTTTGCCGGAAGATTCTCCTGTCCCAGCACTGTAAGCCGCACGCCGGAGAGAAGCATAATCACCCGTAAGACCCACTGGATCACAGAGAGTGATGCTCGATCCATGGCATCCGGAAAGGCCTTCCCCAGCAGCCAGAAAATGAAAAGCAGTGGAATCCCGACAGGAACAAGGAAAATCACAACAAACAGCAGTACAAAGATGGTACGAATCATAAATGCAAAAAACCTCCGTGTACTTAAATGCTGCCGAGCAGCTCATTCTTAATCGTGTGAAGCTTGGCGGAAAGATCGACATATACCTTATGCGGGTTGATGAAACGGCGGGTCTCATCCCAGAGCGTATTCAGCTCCTTCCGGCAGTATTCCTGAATCTCGGTTACGGACGGTGACTGATATACGCAGATGCCGTCCTGGAAGACAGGAACGAGAATCTCGCGCAGTGTGTAGGTATCTGCCGCCAGCAGCGTCTTCTTCCAGGTGTAGGTCGGGTCGAAGATCATCAAATCCTCGGATTCGGAGAAGGTCTCATCCTCCAGAGCGATCAGGTCGCCGACGATCTTTCCTGTCTCTTTCAGATAGATCCGGTGGATGACCTTATTGCCGGGGTTCGTGATCTTCTCGGAGTTCTCGGACTTCTTGATCTTCGGGATAAATTCCTTCTTCTCGTCATCCCAGATCGCGGCCAGCTTGTATACGCCGCCGAAGGACGGGCAGTCTTTGGAAGTGATCATGTTGGTGCCTACTCCCCAGGAGGTGATGGTGGCGCCCTGATCCTTCAGGCTGGCGATCAGGTACTCGTCCAGGTCGCAGGAAGCAGAGATCACTGCATCTGAGAAGCCGGCCTCGTCCAGCATGCGGCGGGCCTGCTTGGACAGATAAGCCAGATCGCCGGAGTCCAGGCGGATTCCGTAGAAGGTCAGCGGGATACCGGCGTCGCGCATCTCCTGGAATACCTGGATCGCGTGCGGAACACCGGTGCGCAGAGTATCGTATGTATCAACCAGAAGAATGCAGGCGGTCGGATACAGCTTCGCATAGGCTCGGAAAGCCGTCAGCTCGTCCGGAAAGCTCATGATCCAGCTGTGTGCGTGCGTACCCTTCACCGGTACGTCAAACATCTGTCCAGCCAGAACATTGCTGGTGCCGATGCAACCGCCGATCATGGCAGCGCGCGCTCCGTAGATGCCGGCGTCCGGTCCCTGGGCGCGGCGCAGACCGAATTCCATGATGCCATCACCTTCCGCTGCCCATACGACGCGGGAAGCCTTTGTCGCGATCAGGCTCTGATGATTGATGATATTCAGCATCGCTGTCTCGATCAGCTGCGCTTCCATAATCGGAGCCACGATCTTAATCAGAGGCTCGTTCGGGAATACGACGGTGCCTTCCGGAATCGCGTACAGGTTCCCGGAAAAATGGAAGCCGCGCAGATATTCCAGAAAGTCGGTGTCGAAGATACCGAGACTGCGCAGATAGGAGATATCGTGATAGGTGAACTGCAGGTTCTGGATATAATCGATGATCTGTTCCAGACCGGCTGCGATGGCGTAGCCGCTTCCGCAAGGGTTGTTTCGATAAAAGATATCGAAGACAACGGTTTCGTTGTTGTTCTCTTTAAAATAGCCCTGCATCATGGTCAGTTCGTAAAGATCTGTCATCAGGGTTAGGTTTCTGGTTTTCATGAAAGTTCCTCCAATATTCGTTTCAGGGACGAGCCCTTTCGGTCATTCTAACACCAAAAGTAAAAATAAACAAGTATTCTCGAAAAAGAAGACAAAATATGTCAAATCATGTGTCAAGACAATGTAGATCTTTGCGGTGGAAAGGATTGCTTCGAAGTCTTACATATAAAATATATATTGGTATTTACAAAAAATATCTGTTACCATAGAACTATTCAGGTCTGTGCAGCGGAAGCGAGCTGGGCTCTGAATTGTTATCAATCGAGCGAAAGTTCCGAGTAAGGATCGTTCGAATGAGTGGCCGAAGCAGTTACGAAAAGAAAAGGAAGAGGAAAAAATGTGGGAGAAAGTGAAGAAGTTATTTGCACCGTCGGATATGACGGTGGGGACGCCGTGGAAGAAGATCGTGGCGTTCATGATTCCGATGCTGATCGGCAATATTGCGCAGCAGATGTACAATACGGTGGATTCCATCGTCGTCGGCCGGTATGTCGGGGATAATGCCTTGGCGGCGGTCGGGAGCGCTGGTCCGATCTTCCAGCTGTTGCTTGTATTGTTCGCCGGAATTGCGGTAGGAGCCGGAATTATGGTGTCTCAGTATTTTGGTGCAAAAGCGAGAGATGAACTGTCGGAGACGATTGGCTGCTGTATTACGCTTACGATTCTGGCATCACTGGCGCTGATGATTCTGTCGCCGTTTATTGTGCGGCCTCTGCTGGAGCTTCTGGATACACCGGCGAGCATTATCGACTGGTGCGACTCGTATCTTATGATTCTGATGATCGGAATCGGAGGGCTTGCCTTCTATAATATATTAAGCGGTATCTTAAGAGGTATGGGAGACTCTGTATCGGCGCTCCTGTATCTTCTGATTGCTACGGTCATGAACATTGTGCTGGACATCTTCTTCGTGAAAGATCTGCAGATGGGTGTCAGCGGCGTTGCGCTGGCCACCGTAATCGCGCAGACCTTTTCGGGGATTCTCTGTCTGATCCGTCTGATGAAGATGCGAGATATCTTTGATCTGAAGCTTCGCTATCTGCGTCCGAAGAAGAAATACTGCTTCAGCCTGATTCGTCTCGGTATTCCGTCCGGACTGACGCAGATGATCCTGTCGATGGCGATGATCGTGGTGCAGTCGCTGACGAACTCCTTCGGGGAGCAGTTTATCGCCGCGAACGTGATCGTTATGCGTGTGGACGGCTTCGCTATGATGCCGAATTTCTCTTTCGGAACGACCATGACGACGTATGCCGGGCAGAATGTCGGTGCGAGAAAGTACGACCGTGTCTATCAGGGCGCGCGCCAGGGCACGCTGATTGCCATGGCAACTTCCGCAACGATCACCGGACTGATCCTGATTTTCGGCCGTCAGCTGATGGGCATTTTCACGGACACAGTTTCACTGGTAGATTTGAGCCGCCGGATGATGGGCATTCTGGCTGTCGGCTATATCGCCATGGCGGTGACGCAGTGCCTGCAGGGAACCATGCGCGGCGCCGGTGACTCCATGACGCCGATGTGGATTTCTATTATCACGACCATCGTGATCCGTATTCCGGTTGCTTACGGAATCGCATTCCTGACCCGCACGCCGGAACTTCCGAACGGCCGTCAGGAGTGCGTGTTCATCTCTCTGCTGGTATCCTGGGTCATGGGCGCAGTCATCAGTACCATTTTCTATAGGCTTGGAGGATGGAAGAAGAAAGCACTGGAGATGTGATACAAATAGTCCGGCCAGCGGCTGTGCAGAAGGACAGGCTTGCTTGTACAGCTGCACAGACATTGGCCGGACAAAACCATATGAACAAGAAGGCGGATACGCCGAATTGCGAATGGGGGGGAGGATTGCGGGAGTGCATTTGCACGGAGCAATCCGTTGGTATAAGATAGAGAAAAACACTTTACAGATCGGCAAAAAATGGATACAATATAAAGTATAACAGAAAGGAAGAAAGATGAGAGCAATATCGAATAAGCAGAACAGCGTCGTGGAGGTTCTGCAGGACGCTATTCTTTCTGGCACACTGACCGCTAAAATGGAGCTGAAGCAGAATGAACTGGCCGAGTCGCTGGAAGTATCCCGCATGCCGATCCGTGAGGCGCTGTTCATCCTGGAGTATCAGGGGCTGGTAGAACGCCTGCCGAACAATCACGTCCGGGTTGCAGAGCTGTCAGAAGGTTTTTATGAGGATGTTTTCCGGATGGGCGAGCAAGAAGAGAAGCAGATTCTTCTTTTCGCGGAGCTGAAGTCTCTGCCGGAAGAGGAGATGGATTTTCACCGGGCGCTTTACCGACATGCCGGAAGCGCGCTAGCGGAGCGAACCTTGGAGACTATTACAGAGATTTATATCCGCTATGCTGTCAGTGAAGCAGGAGATCAGGGAAAGAACGAGCGGCAGGAGCTTCTTGCTGAAGTTCGACGAAATACGGAAGAGAAGAACGAAGAAGTGCTTGCTGAAACTCTGCATCAGTATTACCGCAGTCTTGAGGCGGCGTTTTTCAGTCAGAAAGAGAGTAAATAGATATGGGAGTACTTGGATTAAAACCGATCAAGCTTCTTCCGGCCAGAGAGCGTGTCGCGAGTGCGCTGCGCAAGGCGATCATTGGCCGGCAGATTCAGGAAGGAGAGACGCTGACGCTGGAATCCACTGCGCAGGAGCTTGGTGTATCGATTACGCCGGTGCGGGAGGCTTTCCGTATCCTGGAACGGGACGGACTGATTTCGCTGGAGCAGAACAAAGCAGCCGTGGTTCTCGGTGTGAACGAGAAGACGATCCGCGAACATTATCAGATCCGGGCGACGTTGGAGAGCGAGGCCTGCCGTCTGTGCTGTGAGAACGGAGGTGATCTGACGCCGGTGCGCGAGTGCCTGGAAGCTTCCATCGATGCGCTGGAAGCGAAGGACTCCGGCAATTATGCGAATTTTAACCAGTCGTTTCATTATGAAATCTGGAGCGCTGCCGGCAATGAGAAGATGGAGAAGATGCTGATGGAGCTCTGGAACGGTCTGTCCATGGGTGTGAAGACGACAGAGAGCGAATACGCGGTAAAATCAACGGAAGAACATAAACGCATTCTGGCCGCAATGGAAAAAAGAGATGGGAAGCTGGCCGCGGAAGAGATGCGCAGTCACATCTACCGTAGTATGCAGGATGTGCTGACGAGATATGTCTAAGGCAATGCAAAAAAATAAATAAAAAAGATTAAAAAAGTGATTGACAAACCGGAAAGCAGGAGGTATTCTTGAACCATGAAATGGATACATTATCATTAACATAATACAAAATATAAGATATGATAATTCATCCATGAAAAACATGAGAGGAGAACTCTAAAATGAGTCCATCAACCATTACCCTTTTGTTTCTCCTGTTTGCGGTAATCATGTTCGTTCTTGAGAAGATTCCGCTGGGAGTGACATCCATGATCGTCTGTATCGGCCTGGTCGTTACCGGTGTTCTGGATATCAAGACGGCATTTGCCGGATTCATTGACAGCAACGTCATTCTCTTCGTTGCCATGTTCATTGTCGGCGGCGCGCTCTTCGAGACCGGTATGGCGAATAAGATCGGCAGTCTGGTTACGAAGTTTGCGAAGACCGAACGTATGCTGATCATCGCGATCATGGTGATCGTCGGTGTTATGAGCGGCGTTCTTTCCAACACCGGTACGGCGGCAGTTCTGATTCCGGTTGTAATCGGTATCGCAGCCAAGTCCGGATATTCCCGATCCCGTCTGCTGATGCCACTGGTATTTGCGGCGGCTATGGGCGGCAACCTTTCTCTGATCGGCGCTCCCGGCAACCTGATTGCACAGAGCGCACTGCAGGAGATCGGACTTTCCTTCGGGTTCTTCGAATACGCGATCGTAGGTGCTCCGATCCTGATCGCAGGTATTCTCTTCTACGCGACCATCGGATACAAGCTTCTTCCGAATAAGAAGTCTTCCGACGGTGACAGCATCTTCGATGAAGTGAGAGATTTCAACGATGTTCCCAAGTGGAAGCAGGTACTTTCCCTGCTTATCCTGATTCTGACGCTGATCGGCATGATCTTCGAGGAAGAGATCGGCATCAAGCTGTGCGTGACGGGCGGTATCGGCGCACTGGCACTGATCCTGACCGGAGTTATCTCCGAGAAGGAAGCGTTAAAATCCATCGATCTAAAGACAATTTTCCTGTTTGGTGGTACACTGTCTTTGGCATCCGCGCTTTCCAGCACCGGAGCCGGTGAGCTGATCGCCAACAAGGTAATCAGCATGCTGGGCGAGAATCCTTCGCCGTATCTGCTGACTCTGATCGTATTCCTGCTGTGCTGTACTCTGACGAACTTCATGTCGAATACGGCGACGACCGCGCTGATGGTTCCCATCTGCCTCTCGATTGCGCAGGGCATGGGAGCGGACCCCAGAGCAGTATTGATGGCATGCGTCATCGGCGGTTCCTGCGCCTATGCGACACCGATCGGTATGCCTGCCAACACGATGGTAGTCGGCGCCGGCGGATACACTTTTATGGATTACGTGAAATCGGGACTTCCGCTGATTGTGATCGCAACGGTTGTAAGTATGATCATCCTTCCGATCGCGTTCCCGTTCTTCCCGGCATAAGGGGAGCGGGGCACGCATCGATAACATGAAAACTGCCGGGAAATCGGTACAGCAAGATAGAGTATACAAGGTTAAATAAACCAAGGAGGTTATAGAATGAGCAAGGAAAAACAGATAGAGCAGCTTACCACGTATATGGCGAATTTCGTGGACTATATCGGCAAAGTGCTGCCGGACGATGTTATCGCCAAGCTGGATGAGCTGGCAGAGAAGGAAGACAGCCCGCTGTCCAAGACGATTTATCAGACCATGAAGCGTAATCAGAAGCTGGCGAAGGAACTGAATCGCCCCAGCTGCCAGGATACCGGCGTGCTTCAGTTCTGGGTAAAATGCGGAACGAACTTTCCGCTGATCGGCGAGCTGGAAGCTCTGCTGAAGGAAGCTGTTGTGAAGGCAACCTTCCAGGCGCCTCTTCGTCACAACAGTGTAGAGACCTTTGACGAATACAATACCGGCAAGAATGTCGGCAAGGGAACGCCTACTGTATTCTGGGATATTGTTCCGGACAGCGACAAGTGTGAGATTTATACCTACATGGCAGGCGGCGGATGTACGCTTCCCGGCAAGGCGATGGTACTGATGCCCGGCGCAGGCTACGAAGGCGTAACCCGTTTCGTTCTGGATGTTATGACCTCCTACGGTTTGAACGCATGTCCGCCTCTGTTGGTAGGTGTGGGCGTGGCAACTTCTGTTGAGACGGCAGCACTGCTTTCCAAGAAGGCTCTGATGCGTCCGCTGGGAAGCCACAACGACAACGAGCGCGCAGCGTCCATGGAGAAGTTGCTGGAGGACGGTATCAACGAGATCGGCCTTGGCCCGCAGGGTATGGGCGGCAAGTATTCCGTTATGGGCGTTCATATTGAGAATACCGCAAGACATCCTTCGGCGATCGGCGTAGCCGTAAACGTAGGCTGCTGGTCCCACAGAAGAGGCCATATTATTTTCGATAAGGATCTGAACTATACAATTACTACGCATTCGGGGGTAACTTTATAATGGTAGAGATGAAAGACGGAAAGAAGATTTTAACGACACCGATCAGTGACGAGGATCTGGCAGATATTCATGTTGGCGATATTATTTATCTGAACGGAAGCTTAACGACATGCCGCGACGTTGCACACAGACGTCTGGTAGAGGAAGGACGTGAGCTGCCGGTAGACGTAAGAAACGCAGCAATCTTCCACGCAGGTCCCATCATCCGCCCGCTGGAGAACGACAAGTTCGAGATGGTATCCGTAGGACCGACCACCAGTATGCGTATGGAGAAGTTTGAGAAGGAATTCGTAGAGAAGACCGGCGTTAAGGTGATCGTAGGAAAGGGCGGCATGGGCCCTAACACCGAGTATGCCTGCAAAAATTACAAGGCGATCCACTGCGTATTCCCGGCTGGCAACGCGGTTGTAGCAGCTACCGAAGTGGAGGAGATCGTGGAAGCTCAGTGGCGTGATCTGGGCATGCCCGAGACTTTGTGGCACTGCAACGTGAAGGAGTTCGGCCCTCTGATTGTATCGATTGACACCGAAGGACGTAACCTGTTCGAGGAGAACAAGGTGGTCTTCAACGAGAGAAAAGAGAAGGTCTACGAGGAGATCTGCAAGCACGTAAGCTTCATTAAATAATGGATATGCGCCGTATGGCATATCACATAAAGCAACTGTAAACATAAGCACTTGAACTATCCTGTTCTACTAACTACCTTACCAGGAGGTCTCTCTCTTCAGCACATCGCATTCTCAGGCTGGAAAGGGAGATTTTTCCTGTTTTCCGGGGGCTTCGCACGGGGCGCGGACAGGAAAAATCTGTGGGGAATGCCTTGACTTTTCAATTGGGCAACGGTATAATATTGCCGTATACAGAGTGAATTGCACAGATGGAGAGAGTACACGATTGCGGAAACTTCAGCGAGCCGGAGCATGGTGCGAGTCCGGCAGGAGTACGGGTCGATGGAAGATCACTCCGGAGCATCTGACCGAAGGATTGTCCGGTAGGCTCAGACGGTATCTCCCGTTATCGAGAGCACATATCCCCATGTCGGGCGTATGACGCAAATAGGTGGTAAAAGCGAAGACCCTTCGTCCTGTTTGGACGCAGGGTCTCTTTGATTATATTGAAAGAAAATCATGCAGGAGGAATATACCATGTACAAGAAAGTGGCGACGGATATGAATTTCGTCGATCGCGAAAAATCGGTAGAAACATTCTGGGAAGAGAATGATATCTTCCAGAAGAGTATGGACAAGCGCGAAGGCTGCCCGGAATATATGTTCTATGACGGTCCGCCCACTGCGAACGGCAAGCCCCATATCGGTCACGTACTGACCCGTGTTATCAAGGACATGATCCCCCGTTACCGTACCATGAAGGGCTACTATGTACCCCGTAAGGCCGGATGGGATACCCACGGACTTCCCGTTGAGCTGGAAGTAGAGAAGATGCTGGGTCTGGACGGCAAGGAGCAGATCGAGGAATACGGCGTAGAGCCTTTCATTCAGAAGTGTAAAGAGAGTGTATGGAAATACAAGGGCATGTGGGAAGAGTTCTCCGGCAAGGTCGGCTTCTGGGCGGATATGGAGAACCCTTATGTAACCTATCACAATGACTTCATCGAGTCCGAGTGGTGGGCGCTGAAGCAGATCTGGGACAAGAAGCTTCTGTATAAGGGCTTCAAGATCGTTCCCTACTGCCCCCGCTGCGGTACTCCGCTTTCCAGCCACGAGGTTGCTCAGGGTTACAAGGATGTAAAGGAACGCTCCGCCATCGTTCGCTTCAAGGTGAAGGATGAGGATGCCTACATTCTGGCATGGACGACCACTCCCTGGACCCTGCCCTCCAACGTAGCGCTCTGCGTAAATCCGGATGAAACCTATGTAAAGGTGAAGGCAGCGGACGGCTACACCTACTACATGGCGGAAGCTCTGCTGGATACGATTCTGGGCGGCCTGGCGAAGGACGGACAGCCCGCTTACGAGATCCTGGAGTCCTACAAGGGTACGGATCTGGAGAATAAGGAATATGAGCCGCTGTATGACTGTGCGGCAAAGGTAGCGGCGAAGCAGCACAAGAAAGGCTTCTTCGTAACCTGCGATACCTACGTAACTTTGACCGATGGTACCGGCGTGGTACACATCGCTCCCGCATTCGGTGAAGATGATGCCAAGGTTGGCCGCAACTACGATCTGCCGTTTGTACAGCTGGTAGACAGCAAGGGCGACATGACCGAGGATACTCCTTTCGCTGGCCTGTTTGTAAAGAAGGCAGATCCGGAAGTTCTGAAGGATCTGGACAAGAGAGGTTTGCTGTTCGACGCTCCGAAGTTCGAGCACAGCTACCCTCACTGCTGGCGCTGCGACACGCCTCTGATCTACTATGCGCGTGAGTCCTGGTTCATCAAGATGACTGCTGTGAAGGACGACCTGATCCGCAACAACAACACAATCAACTGGATTCCGGAGAGCATCGGCAAGGGCCGTTTCGGCGACTGGCTGGAGAACGTACAGGACTGGGGTATCAGCCGTAACCGTTACTGGGGTACTCCTCTGAATATCTGGGAGTGCGAGTGCGGCCATCAGCATTCGATCGGAAGCATTGAAGAGCTGAAGAGCATGTCGAAGAACTGCCCGGACGATATCGAGCTGCATCGCCCCTACATCGATGCCGTTACCATCACCTGCCCTTGCTGCGGCAAGGAGATGCACCGTGTACCGGAAGTTATCGACTGCTGGTTCGATTCCGGTTCCATGCCGTTCGCACAGTACCATTATCCTTTTGAGAATCAGGAGACCTTCAAAAAGAACTTCCCTGCTGCATTCATCAGCGAGGCGGTTGACCAGACCAGAGGCTGGTTCTACTCTCTGCTGGCGATCTCGACCCTGGTATTCAATCAGGCTCCTTACAAGAACGTAATCGTTCTGGGCCATGTACAGGATGAGAACGGCCAGAAGATGAGTAAGTCCAAGGGCAATGCCGTTGACCCGATGGAGGCTCTGCAGGAGTACGGCGCGGATGCCATCCGCTGGTACTTCTACATCAACAGCGCTCCCTGGCTGCCGAACCGCTTCCATGGCCGTGCCGTTATGGAAGGTCAGAGAAAGTTCCTGGGAACTCTGTGGAATACCTACGCATTCTACGTGCTGTACGCAGAGATCGACAAGTTCGATCCCACGAAGCACGAGCTGGAATATGAGAAGTTGTCCGTGATGGATAAGTGGCTGCTGTCCAAGCTGAACACGCTGATCGGAACCGTGGACCATCTGCTGGATACCTACCAGATTCCGGAGACGGCGCGCGCACTGGCAGACTTTGTCGATGACATGAGCAACTGGTATGTACGCCGCAGTCGTGAGCGTTTCTGGGCAAAGGGCATGGAGCAGGATAAGGTCAATGCTTACATGACGCTGTACACCGCTCTGGTAACGGTGTGCAAGCTGGCGGCTCCGATGGTTCCGTTCATCACCGAGGATATCTACCAGAACCTGGTACGCGGTCTGGACGCAAGCGCTCCGGAATCCATTCATCTGTGCGACTACCCGGTTGCAAAGGAAGAGTGGATCGACAAGGATCTGGAGAAGAACATGGACGAGCTTCTGAAGATTGTTGTTATGGGCCGCGCCTGCAGAAATGCCTCCAATATCAAGAACCGTCAGCCGATGGGTCAGATGTTCATCAAGGCTCCGTTCGAACTGGATGAGTACTTCACCGCGATCATCCGCGATGAGCTGAATGTGAAGAACGTAAAGTACACACAGGATGTGCGTGACTTCACTTCCTACAGCTTCAAGCCGCAGATGCGCACGCTGGGACCGAAGTACGGCAAGCAACTGGGTGAGATCCGCACGGCTCTGGCAGAGCTGGATGGTAATGCGGCGATGGATGAGCTGAACGAGACCGGCGAGCTGAAGCTTACGATCTCCACCGGTCAGGCTGTTCTGACGAAGGACGATCTGCTGATTGAGTCCGCACAGATGGAAGGCTATGTATCTGAGCAGGGCGGTGAGATCACCGTTGTTATGGATACTCGTCTGACGGATGAGCTGCTGAAGGAAGGCATGCTGCGTGAGATCATCAGTAAGATTCAGACCATGCGTAAGGAAGCCGGTTTCGAGGTTATGGACAACATCCGCATCTCAGTAGCTGACAACGCGGAGATCGAGAAACTCTTCAAGGCGCACAGCGAGGAACTGCTTCCGGATGTACTGGCGAAAGAAGTTGTTTTCGATGAGAAAATCGGATATAATAAGGAGTGGAATATCAACGGTGAGAAGGTAACGCTCGGCGTTGAGAAACTGGCATAAGGCCAGCAGGATTTCACCCTGCGAAATGACTCGCATCAACTGGATGTAATATACAGCAGAAGGGCTGTCTTCGAGGGATATCGAAGGCAGCCTTTGGTATTATATTTCTCTTGTTGCGATTTGACAGGGGAAGAAGAGAAGGAAAACAAGAGGAGGAACGGAATGGGCGGTTATAACTTTGATAAAGATCTTTTCAGAAAGCGTGTCCGCGAACTGGTGAAGCTGGACTCCAAGGTAAGCATCGAGGATGCGAACCCGGTTCAGATCTATAAAGCGGTAGGCTTTGCGATTAAGGAGCAGATTATCGATCCCTGGATCGATACCAGAAAGAAGGCGAAGGAGCAGGATGTGAAGATGGTGTATTACCTCTCCATGGAATTCCTGATGGGCCGCGCGCTGGGCAACAATATCCTGAATATCCAGGCGCAGAACGATATTCGTGAAGTTCTGGAGGAATTCGGCGTGGATCTGAACCTGATCGAGGATCAGGAACGCGACTGGGCGCTGGGAAACGGCGGTCTGGGACGGCTGGCAGCCTGTTTCCTGGATTCCCTGGCAACGTTGGGTTATCATGCCTATGGCTGCGGCATCCGCTACAAGTATGGCATGTTCAAGCAGAAGATCGAGGATGGTTATCAGAAGGAAGTGCCGGATAACTGGCTGAAGATCGCCAATCCTTTCGAGATTCGCCGTGACAGTCAGCGCCAGGAAGTAAGGTTCGGCGGCTACACCCGCTGCGAGACGGATGAGCATGGCAATCCCCGCTATATTCAGGAAGGATATCAGGCTGTTGTGGCGGTTCCGTATGACCTCCCTGTCATCGGTTACGGTAACGGCGTTGTGAATACGCTGCGTATCTGGAGCGCGGAGCCGGTCGAGGAGCTGGATCTGGAATCCTTCGATCAGGGCGAATACGAGAAGGCAAATGAACAGAACAATCTGGCGGAGACGATCTGCAAGGTTCTGTATCCGAACGATAATAAGTATTCTGGCAAGGAGCTTCGCTTAAAGCAGCAGTATTTCTTCGTATCTGCGACGATTCAGCGCGCAGTGGAGCGCTATATGGAGGAGCATGACGATATCCATGGCCTGCATGAGAAGGTCTGCTTCCAGATGAATGATACGCATCCGACCGTTGCCGTCGCAGAACTGATGCGCATCCTGCTGGATGAGTACGGGCTCGGCTGGGATGAAGCGTGGGCGATCACGACGAAGACCTGTGCGTATACGAACCACACCATTATGGCGGAAGCTCTGGAAAAGTGGCCGATTGACCTGTTCCAGCGTCTGTTGCCTCGCGTTTATCAGATTGTGGACGAAATCAACCGCCGCTTCGTGAATGAAATCCGTTCCCGCTATCCGGGACAGCCGGAGAAGGTACAGAAGATGGCCGTTCTCTACGAAGGGCAGGTGCGTATGGCAAATATGGCGATCGTGGGCGGCTTCTCCGTCAACGGCGTAGCGAAGCTGCATACGGAGATCCTGGAGAAGCAGGAGCTGCGTGATTTCTATGAGATGATGCCGGAGAAATTCAATAACAAGACGAACGGCATTACCCAGCGCCGCTTCCTGCTGCACGGCAATCCCCTGCTGGCGCAGTGGGTGACAGATCACATCGGTGATGGCTGGATCACAAATCTGCCGGAGATCAAGAAAATCGAGCCGCTGGCGGACGATCCGGAGTGCCGCCGTCAGTTCCGTGAGATCAAGTACCAGAACAAACTTCGTCTGGCGGAGTACATCCGCGAATACAATCACATCGAGGTCAACCCGGAGTCGATCTTCGATGTACAGGTCAAACGCCTGCATGAGTATAAGCGCCAGCTACTGAATATCCTGCATGTAATGTATCTGTATAACCAGCTGAAGGATCATCCGGAGTGGGATATGGTACCCCGTACCTTTATCTTTGGCGCGAAAGCGGCGGCCGGTTACCGGATCGCGAAGCTTACCATCAAGCTGATCAATTCCGTAGCGGAAGTGATTAACCATGATCCGTCCATCAACGGAAAGATCAAGGTGGTATTTATCGAAGATTATCGCGTATCCAATGCAGAGCTGATCTTCTCCGCCAGCGATGTCAGCGAGCAGATTTCCACAGCCAGCAAGGAAGCCAGCGGAACCGGCAATATGAAATTCATGTTGAACGGCGCGCTTACCCTGGGTACTATGGACGGCGCAAATGTGGAGATCGTGGAGGAGGCCGGAGCCGAGAACGCCTTTATCTTCGGTATGTCGGCAGAGGAGGTGATCCGCTACGAACACGACGGAACCTACGATCCTATGACGATCTTCAACAGCGATGAGGGCATCCGCCGCGTGCTGATGCAGCTGATCAACGGCTTCTACAGTCCGGAAGATCCAGAGCTGTTCCGCCCGCTGTACAACTCGCTGCTGAACACGAAGGACACTTCCCGCGCGGATACCTACTTCATTCTGAAGGATTTCCGCTCCTACGCGGAAGCGCAGCAGCGCGTGGAGGCCGCTTACCGAGATCAGGAGTGGTGGAGCCGCGCAGCTATGATCAACGTAGCAAATGCCGGAAAGTTCTCCTCCGATCGCACGATCCAGGAGTATGTGGACGATATCTGGCATCTGGACAAATTGAAGTAAGATTAGATATTAAAGGATTCTGTACATGAAAAAGCACGGCTTTAAGCCATTTTTTCATGTACAGACTACCATAAAAACGTGTTACTAAGTGACACATTAGTGACAAATTTTTTCAAGCTCTGTTCTGAGCTCTTCCAGGTTCCTGTGGCCGTATGTATTCTCTGTTATGCTGGTTCCGAGCGAGTGGTCCATTAGCATTTTCTTTGTGAACATATCCACGCCGTACTTATCACACAGCCATGAGAATGTGTGCCTGCAGTCGTGCGGCGTGTGTGTATTCGGGATGTTCAGACGTTCCCGGAGCTTCACCAGTTCCTTGCGGAACTCAATCTCATTCCGGTACAGCCTCCCAGAATAAGTGTTCATCAGCCGGATCACAGCGGGACGGATCAGGGGATGAATCGGGACAATACGATTCTTCGAAGCCCTGGTCTTTACACCGCCCTGGAAATATCCTTCTTCCAGATCAATCTTCAGCGTCTTGATCGCGCTGATCCGGAAGCCGGAATAGATAAGAATCAGAAGAAGACAGCAACCTCGTACCGGTTCCGATCTCCGGCAAGGAAGCATTGGATCAATCCCTGGAGCCCGATCAGGCGATCGAAAGCGAGGAGACGGGTCCGGCGTTCCTGCTTGCGGTTGGCAACGTTCGTCTGATCGAGGATATTAGCAACGTTGCAGCGAAAGAAGAGAAAAAGAGCGAGACAGTCGCGGCAGATGTCAGGCAGGTGATGGAGAACACGGAGCTGACAGAGAAGCAGCGGCTTTTCTGTCTGTACTACATTCGTTGCTTTAATGCGACAAGAGCCTATCAGAAAGCATATGGCTGCAGCTATGAAGCAGCAGGGACAGCAGGACAGCGACTATTGCAAAAAGTTGCAATAAGAGACGAGATCCAGCGCTTGAAGCAGGGGCGTCTGAACCGTGAGCTGATAAACGAAGAGGACATTGTGCAGAAGTACATAGATATCGCCTTCGCAGACATTACCGACTATGTGGAATTTGGGCAGGAAGAAGTTCCGATCATCTGTGACGGCAGCGTAGCCATGCAGAAAGACCCGGAAACCGGTGAAGAAATTCCGGCTACGCAGAAGATTAATACAATACGTCTCCGGGATGCTGCGGACGTGGATGGTTCCATGATTTCTGAAGTTCGGATTGGCCAGAGTGGTACATCAGTAAAACTGAAGGATAGCATGAAGGCGCTGCAGTGGCTGGCGGATCATATGGATCTGGCCACGGAAGAGCAGCGGGCGCGCATCGATCAGCTGAGAGCGCAGACGGATCACCTGACCGGCGATGATATGGAGTTGGAGGATACATCCGGGAC
>JABLTL010084836.1_pt1 | contig 16269 bp, 17 predicted proteins | sample 7160151 | NCBI WGS metagenome assembly JABLTL01 (sample SAMN14651223, study PRJNA627086) | human gut metagenome | isolation source: feces | host: Homo sapiens
CAGCTGCTCTGCCAATTGAGCCACATCGGCACGAATAATTCTGACTAAATGACCTCGACGGGATTCGAACCCGTGTTACCGCCGTGAAAGGGCGGTGTCTTAACCGCTTGACCACCGGGCCACAAATGAGAAAGACGGCAATGTTTCGCCGCCCTTCAAAAATGGTAGCGGCAGTCGGATTTGAACCAACGACACTTCGGGTATGAACCGAATGCTCTAGCCAACTGAGCTATGCCGCCATTTCTGCGCGGGACCTATATATTATAGCGTGAACCGGGCGGCTTGTCAAGCATTATTTTTTGCAAATTTTAAAAAAGTTTAAGTTTTTAAAAAAGAACCGCCCAGCGCAGCTTTTCATCCTCGTACGCTTTTTGCACGGTGTATTCAATTTCCCGCGCGGCGGCGCTAACCTCAAAAAACTCGCCGTTATTGGCCGCCGTTTGCATTTTAACGGTTGCTAAGCCAATTTCCTGCAATGTGGTGTGGTTCATAAACAGGCTAAGAACCGGCTCCTGCTGTGCCCAATAGCGGCAAAATTCCTGCTCCTGGCCGGTGGTTTTTTGGGCTGCGGCGCTTGCAAGAATAGCGCCTGTTTTTTGGGCTACGGCCTTGGCCGTGCTTGTGGTTTGAAGGTTGCAAAAAATGGCCAGCCCTAAAACCAGGGCGGCGGCCGCAGCAGCGGCAATTAAGCGTTTCATAAGTCTTGCTCCTTTAAAACAATGGTTGCGGTGCGTGCAAAATCCAGCGTCATTAAATAAATGTTTTGGGCTTTTAGGCTGCGTTTTTGCAAAAATTGATTTAGCTCCTGCCGGCTTAACCCTAAAAATTGCAAAGAGGAATCCATAATAATGCCGTCGGTAATAACCGGCATGGGCAGGCCACCGTCCTGCGGGTTTTTGGTAACCTCCCGGCTAACGGCCGGGGCAAATGCCGCCTTAGGCCGAACACTAAGGTTTCCGTTAATTTCTAAAATGGCGCTGTCTACCTCGTCAATATTAAAAACCCCCTGCATCCGCAGCATTTCTACCAGGTCAAAAACCGTCATGCGAACGCTTTTCATGGCCTTTTGATCAATTTTTCCGTTTTTAATAATAACAATAGATTTTCCGCCAAAAATTCGGCGCAGGTGGGTGTTTTTTAAAATTAAAACCGAAGCAAGAATTTCTAAAACCACCAACACTAACATGGAGGCCAGCCCTATCAGCACCGGCTGCGAGGTATCCTGCAGGGCAATGGCCGCAATTTCAGAGATTAGCAGCGTTACCACCAGCTCGGTGGGCTGCATATCGCCAATTTGGCGTTTACCCATTAGCCGCACGGCTACGCAAACCGCCAAATACATGAAAACGGTTCTAAAAATAATTCTAAGCATACAATTACCGCCTAATTTATGGTTAGTTTTTGCAAAAGGGTATTGAACTTTTTGCCGGCCGGCTTTATACTGGTAACAGAACCTTTTGCGGAGGACAAAAATGTTAACTGATACTGTTTTAAAAATATTAACCGAAAACCGCGGCCAATTTGTTTCGGGCCAGGCTCTGGCCCGGCAGGCCGGGGTAACGCGCGCCGCGGTTTGGAAAAGTATACAAGCCCTGCAAAGCCGTGGCTTTGCCGTTACGGCGGCGCCCCGGTGCGGCTACCGGCTGGAGCCGGAGGACGACACCCTAAGCGCGTTAGGAATACAACAGTATTTGCGGGGCGAAGCGCTATGCTTGAATCTGCAAACGGTTGATTGCACCGTCTCTACCAACAGTGACCTTAAACTTTTGGCGCAGCAGGGGGCGTCGGCGGGCACCGTGTTGGTAGCCGGGCAGCAAACGGGCGGGCGCGGGCGGCGCGGCCGCAGCTTTTTTTCGCCCCCCGGTACCGGGGTTTACATTAGTCTGCTGCTGCGACCGCAGCTGCAAATGCAGCAGGCAGTTTTGTTTACAACGGCGGCGTCGGTTGCCGTTTGTCGCGCGGTAGAAAAGCTTACCGGGCAAACCCCGCAAATTAAGTGGGTAAACGATGTTTTTATAAACGGCAAAAAGGTGTGCGGGATTTTAACCGAGGCCGCCGCCGATTTAGAAACCGGCATGGTTGAATACGCGGTGCTGGGATTGGGGCTGAATGTTACCGAGCCGGTCGGCGGTTTTCCGCCCGAGGTTGCCAGGGTTGCCGGCAGCATTTTTAAAGAGCCACAGGGCAACGCTAAAAACCGCTTAACGGCCGAGGTTTTAAATCAGCTTGCAAACCTGCTGCAAAACCCGGACGGTCCGGATATTTACAGTGACTACAAAAGCCGTCAGCTTTTGCTGGGCCACAAGGTTACCTTTGAACAAAACGGGGTGCAGCAAACTGCAACGGCGGTAGATGTTGCCCGCGATTACGGCTTGGTGGTGCAGCTGCCAAACGGGCAGCAAAGGGTGCTTTCCTCGGGCGAGGTTTCCTGCAGATTGGCGTAAGCCCGCAAGGCAGCAGCACCCAGCTGTAAGCCCACTAAAAAGGTACACTAACAGCGCCGTATGCTGGCAATTTTTAAAATCTATTTGCAAAACCGGTGCTTGCCAATAACGGTAATTAACGGGCGGGACCAGATCCACTTGCTGGTGGCGGTGGCGGGATTAAAGTAGTAAATGGCGCCGCCGCTGGGGTCCATGCCGTTTAGGGCGTCGCGTGCGGCGCGGTAGGCGCTGTCGGCAACCGGTTTTTCAAACTGCCCGTCGTAAAGGCAGGAAAAAGCGCCCGATTGGTAAATAACCCCCGAAACGCTGTTGGGAAAAGAGGGGTGCTCTACCCGGTTTAGCACTACCGCCCCTACGGCAACCTGCCCGCTGTACGGCTCGCCGCGAGCCTCGGCCGAAATAATGCGCGCCAGCAGGTTGTAATCGGCGTTAGAAGCGCCTGTAACTGAGCTGGCCGAGCCGGAGGAAATGCCGATTTTTTTCAGCGTTTTGGGGCCGGCAATGCCGTCGGCCGTTAGGCCATTTTTTTGTTGAAAACTTTGAACCGCTTTTTTGGTGGCGGTGCCGTAAATGCCGTCTACGCTGCCGCTGTAATAGCCCCATTTTTTTAAACGGGTTTGAATTTGCCGAACCTCGTCCCCGCGGGAGCCGATTTTAGAAAGCGCCGCCGGCGAAAGGCAAATGGCGCCCCCAAACAGGCACGTTGCGGTTAGCACGGCAACCAGTAATTTCAGCCTTTTTTTCATACCTACACATCCTGTTTTTTGAATTTGTTTTACATTATTATTTGCAAAATCAGCCAAATTATTAAAAGGGGAAAACCGCTTGCAAAACAAGAACCAAAATAGCCAAAGCGGGCGTTTTAACGCCTACCAAAATTGCCGGCTGTGCCCGCGGGCCTGCGGGGTAAACCGGTACGAAAAAACCGGCTTTTGCGGGGCCGGTACCCAAATGCAAATTAGCCGTATTGCGCCCCACTTTGGGGAGGAACCGGTTATTTCGGGCGTAGCAGGCTCCGGTACGGTGTTTTTTTGCCACTGTAGTTTAGGCTGCGTCTACTGCCAAAATTTTAAAATTAGCGGCAGGGCGGCTCAAGGGCTGGAATTTACCCCGCAGCAGCTTTGCCAAAGCCTACTGCGGCTGCAGCAGGCAGGGGTACATAATATTAATTTAGTAACCGCTACGCACTACGCTCCCGGGGTTGCAAAGGCCCTTGAATTGGCAAAAGCAAACGGCCTGCATTTGCCGATTATTTACAATTGCGGCGGGTTTGAAAGCCTTGAAAGCCTGCAGCCTTTAAACGGGCTGGTAGATGTGTACTTGCCGGACCTTAAATATTTTAGCCCGTCCCTTTCCAAGACCCTTTCGGCCACCGAGGATTATTTTGACGCCGCAACCGAAGCCATTAACGAAATGGTGCGCCGGCAGCCAAACCCGGAATTTAATAACGAAGGCTTGCTTTGCAAGGGCGTGTTAATTCGCCATTTGGTTCTGCCAGGGCAGGTGCAAAACGCCAAGCAGGTGTTGCGGGCCATTTACAAGCGTTGGGGCAATAGCGTGCCGGTTAGCTTAATGCGGCAGTACACCCCGGCTGTGCCAAACCTGCCGCAGCCGCTGGACCGCACCGTAACACAAGCGGAATATGAGGAGGCTTTGGCCGAATTTAACGCACTGGGCCTTTGGGGCTTTGCCCAGCAGGAGCAAAGCGCCGGGGAGGGCGAAATTCCGGTTTGGAACCGTTACCTTTAGGCGCCGGGGTGGAGCTGTTTTTGGCACTAAAAGGGGTAAAATCCCAAAACGGTTAACCCTTTGGCGCTTAAAAGGCTACTAAATATTGGGGCCGGCTAAAACCTTTGGCGCTTAAAAAATGGCCAAACACCGGTGCCGGTTAAGGCCTTGGAATTTAAAGTGCCGCCAAACGCCGTGCCGCTTTGCGGCACTTTTTATTTGGGCGCTTACGGCTTTTAAAGCGCTGCCGTAGGCGGGAACGGGAAACCGAAATGAAAAAATGCGGGAAAAGCGGCCCTAAAACAGCTGTTATTGCAAATAATAGCTGTTGCCCATAAAAACGCCGTTTAAAACCCCAAAGCCGCCGCTTTGCAGCGGGCTTTTAAATTGCTGTTTAAATTTTAAAAGGTCGGCCTTGCTAAGGCTGCTGTTGGCTTTTAGCAGCAGCTGCAGCGGCACCTGTTCGGGCGCGTTGCAGCATTGCAGCAGTAAATTGCCAAGCAGTAAGGCCCGGGCGCTTAGCCCCTCTACGGTAGCTTCGCTGTTTTGCAAAAGCAGCTTTAACCACTGTGCGCCGTATAAATTAACCGTTCCGCCGGGCAGCCTGCCGGCCCCGGTAACAGCCGGCAGGCTTTGTGCGCTTGCCGCAACGCCGCCGCAGGCGTTTACCAAAGCGGTTAGTTCCCCGTTGTTAAGCGGCACAAAATAACTGGCGGTGCAGCCAAAAAACAGTTTTGCACTTTGCAGCGGCCTTTCGGCGCTAAAAACCGTTTTGCTTTTTAAAACGGCCGTTTGCGGCAAAAGCTGCAAGGCTAAAGTACGGCTGCCGCTGTTTAGGGTGCAAAGGGCGTAGCAGCTAAGCTCATTAAAATAAAACAGCAAATGCACCTGAACAAAATTTGGCGCCGTGTAGGGCTGCTCTTTGTTTTCGGCCGCGGCGGGTGCGGCTAAGGTTTTTGTTTTAAAAACAGGCGTTAGCAGCGGGGTAGAAAGCAGTAAAAATCCAGCTAATGCCGCGCTAAGCGTTTTAAAAAAAATTGCAGCGGGCTTTGGGCTTGGGCGGCGCGCCGTCATTGGTTTTGTATGGTATCCTCAATGGCTAACAGGCGGTTGTACTTTGCTACCCTTTCGGTTCGGCAAGGGGCGCCGCTTTTTAACATTCCGGCGCCGGTTGCAACGGCAAGGTCGGCAATAAAGGTGTCTTCGGTTTCGCCGGAGCGGTGCGAAACAACGGTGTTGTAGCCGTTTTTACGCGCCAGGCTCATAACGGCCAGCGTTTCGGTTACGGTGCCAATTTGGTTGGGTTTAATTAAAATAGCGTTGCCCGCGCCGTTTTTAATGCCGTATTGCAGCCGCTCGGTGTTGGTTACAAACAGGTCGTCCCCAACCAGCTGAACCGCGTCGCCCAATTCGGCGGTCAAAGCGGCCCAGTTTTCCCAGTCGTCCTCGGCCAGCGGGTCCTCTACCGAAAGAATGGGAAAATCGTTGCACAATTCTTTTATATGCAAAATCAGCTGCTCGGCGCTTAAAAAGCTTTGGCGTTTGGGCAAATAATACTTTCCGTCCTGGTACCATTCGCTTGCGGCAACATCCAGCGCCAGCCCAACCTCCCCAAAGCTGTAGCCGGCACGGGTAATGGCCTCGCAAATCAGTTCCAGCGCGGCGCGGTCCGAGTCTACATCCGGGGCAAAGCCGCCCTCGTCCCCCACGCCGGTAGAAAGCCCTTTTTGTTTTAACAAATCGCCTAAGGCGTGGTAAATTTCGCTTCCGGCCTGCAGGGCTTTGGCAAAGGTGTTAAACCGTGGCACGATCATAAATTCCTGAACATCTACATTGTTGGCTGCGTGGGCGCCGCCGTTTAGAATGTTCATCATAGGGGTGGGCATGCTGTGCTCGGTAATGCCGCCCAGGTAGCGGTAAAGCGGCAGCCCGTAGGCCCCGGCCGCCGCCCGCGCCGTTGCCATAGAAACGGCTAAAATGGCGTTGGCACCTAAATTTTCTTTATTTTTTGTGCCGTCTAACTCCAGCAGCAGGCGGTCTACCGCCTTTTGCTCGCAGCTGTTTAGCTCGCAAAGGCTTTGGGCAATTAGGCCGTTAATGTTTTTAACGGCTTTTTGGGTACCCTTGCCGCGGTAGCGTTCGTTGTTGCCGTCACGCAGCTCGTAGGCCTCGTATGCGCCGGTAGAGGCGCCCGAGGGCGCAATGGCAAACCCGGCGCTGCCGTTTGAGAGCAGCACCTGTGCGCCAACCGTTGGGTTCCCGCGGGAGTCTAACAATTCTATTCCTTTAACTGCAATAATTTTTTCCATTTTTATCACTCCAAATGTTTTTGGTAGTTTGTGCAGTAAAAGAAAAAATATAACAATCCCTTGCTTTTTTTAAAAAAATCAGTTACAATATGACCAAAGAAACTACAGTTTTTTGGGGGCAAAAATGAACAGATATTTAATTGGCGGCCTGCTTACCGAGGTTGACGCCGAGTGCGCCCGGTTAGAGCGGCTGGGGCAGCTTTACGCAACCGATAAACCCGGCCAGCCGGATATTGAAATTAAAATTTCGGCCGAGGCCATGCGCCGTGCGCAGGAAAAGTACAGCTACCTGCCGCCCGACGAAGTGGCTTACATGGTAACCGGCTCGGTTTTTTACCACCGTGCGGTGCAGTTTAACGCGTTGCTGCTGCACTCCTCGGCTATTGAGGTAGACGGCCGGGCTTACTGCTTTTCGGCCAACAGCGGCACCGGTAAATCTACCCACACCGGGCTGTGGCAAAAGTATTTAGGGGAGCAGCGGGTGCGCCTGATTAACGACGATAAACCCCTGCTGCGCCGCAACGGAGAGCAGTTTTTTGCCTGCGGTACGCCCTGGAGCGGCAAAACCGATTTAAATCGCAATGTAACCGTGCCGTTAAAGGCCATTGTTTTTATGAAACGAGGGCTGAATAACACCGTTCGGCCGCTTACCGGGGCCCAGGCGGTTCCGCTGCTTTACGAGCAAACAGTAAAGCCCAAAAGCCCCGAACTAATGTCGGCTATGCTGCAAACGGCCGACGAGCTGCTGCGCGCGGTTCCGGTGCTGGAGCTTAGCTGCGATATGAGCGAGGAGGCCGTTCGGGTAAGCTACGAGGCGCTTTCGAAGCTTTAAAAAACGGTTGCTTTGCCGGGTACGCCGCCTTAGGCCTGCCGTTTTAACGGGAATTTTGGCGTAAAAGGGTAAAAATAAGGTAAAGCTATTGCAAAATGCGCTAAAATCTATTATAATAAATTGTCTAAGCATAATTTTTTAAAAATACGGAGTTAATTTTTATGGCTAATCAGCAAAAAATGGTAAAAAATATTACCGCTATGGACGAAGATTTTGCCAAATGGTACACCGATGTTGTTATTAAAGCCGAGCTGGTAGATTATTCCGGCGTGCGGGGCTGCACGGTGTTTCGCCCTTACGGTTACGCAATATGGGAGAATATTCGCAACATTATGGACGGCATGTTTAAAGAAACCGGCCATGAAAATGTTTACATGCCAATGTTTATTCCCGAAAGCCTGCTGGAAAAGGAAAAAGACCATGTAGAGGGCTTTGCCCCCGAGGTTGCCTGGGTAACCCACGGCGGCAACGAAAAGTTAGAGGAGCGACTTTGTGTACGTCCCACCTCTGAAACCTTATTTTGTGAGCATTACAAAAATATTATTCACTCTTACCGCGACCTGCCAAAGCTTTACAACCAGTGGTGCTCGGTAGTACGGTGGGAGAAAACTACCCGCCCGTTTTTGCGTACGCGCGAATTTTTGTGGCAGGAGGGGCACACCATTCACGAGACGGCCGAGGAGGCCCAGCAGGAAACCATTCGCATGCTGAATGTGTACGCCGAGTTTTGCGAAAAGTATTTGGCTATGCCGGTTGTAAAGGGCGTTAAAACCGAAAAAGAGCGGTTTGCCGGCGCGCAGGACACTTACACCATTGAGGCCTTAATGCACGACGGTAAGGCTCTGCAAAGCGGCACCTCGCACTATTTTGGCAACGGCTTTGCCAAAGCCTTTGGTATTGAGTTTACCAACCGCGAAAACAAACCTGCCACCCCTTACCAAACCTCTTGGGGCACTACCACCCGGTTAATTGGCGCAATTATTATGACGCACGGTGACGATAACGGTTTAGTGCTGCCGCCGGCGGTTGCCCCGGTTCAGGTAGTGATTGTTCCTATTGCCTCGCACAAGGCGGGCGTTTTGCAAAAAGCGCAGGAGCTGAAAGAGCAGTTAAAATCGGTTTGCCGCGTGAATTTAGACGACCGAGATCAATCCCCCGGTTGGAAATTTGCCGAGCATGAAATGAAGGGCGTTCCGCTCCGGCTGGAAATTGGCCCGAAGGATTTGGAAAATAACCGCTGCGTTGTTGTTCGGCGGGATAACCGCGAAAAATGCGAGGTTGCGTTAAGCGAGGTAACCGAAAAAATTCCGCAGCTGCTGCAGGCCGTGCGGGACGGTATGTTTGAAAAAGCCTTAGCCCGCCGCGAGCAAATGACCTTTGACGCGCACAATATGGACGAAATGCAGGATATTGCCGAGCATAAGCCCGGGTTTATTCGCGCCATGTGGTGCGGCAGCCGCGCGTGCGAGGATGAATTAAAAGAAAAAGCCGGCGTAACCTCCCGTTGTATTCCGTTTGAGCAGCACCAAATTTCCGACCGCTGCGTTTGCTGCGGTAAACCGGCCGTTAAAATGCTTTATTGGGGCAAGGCGTACTAATTTTAGTGCGTTACAGGAGTGTTAAAATGAAAAGACTACACAAAACATTTGCGTTTTTGGGGCCGGTGCTTTGCGCGGTATTGTTGGCCTTTACCGTAACGGTTGGCGCGGTAGAGGGGGATGTTAGCCACGGCGGCTCGTCCTCCGGCTCCGGTAATCCGTCCGAAGTTGGCTCCTCTTCCTCGTCTGCCGATACCCCGAACGAGTCGGAAACCGGCAGTAACCTTAGCAGCACCGAGGGGGAAAGCTCCTCTAAAACCTCCAGCCAATCGGTTAGCAGCATTAACGGGCAAACCACCGTTTTGCAGGCTTCCTCCTCTAAAAGTAGCAGTACCGGCACTGTAACCTCGCAGTCGGCCGCCAGCCAAAAAAACAATACGGGCGGCACCATTAGCGATTCGGTAAACAACGCCGGTTGGGGCTCTAACGCGGCCGAAACTTCGTCGGCAACGCAGTCGGTTGGTATGGCGGGCGATACCGCCACCGGCAAAAAAATGTTTAACTTAGCTAAGCTGATCTGGATTATTATTTGGATCCCGATTGCATTAATGATTGCCTCGGTTGCGGCGCTGATTCATGTAAACAAAAAGTCCTTTTTAAACGAGCCGGAAAGTGCAGCGGCTAAAAAGAGCCGCTCCGGCGGGAGTAATCTCGACAATGGCAGCCACACCTACAAAGCAAGCGGCCGCAAACCGGCCCCGCGCAAAAAGCCGGCTAAAAAGAACATTTACCGCCCGCACGATTAATTTTTTACTTTAAAGGAGAATGCTATGCGCGTTATTACCGGCTTAGCCAAGGGTAAGCGGTTAAAAACTTTGGAGGGCAACGATGTTCGCCCAACGCCCGAACGGGTAAAAGAGGCCGTTTTCAGCGCCATTCAATTTGAGCTGGAGGGCCGCAGCTTTTTAGATTTATTTGCCGGCTCCGGCCAAATGGGTATAGAGGCGCTTAGCCGCGGCGCGGCGTTTTGCCTGTTTGCCGACGCCAACCCCGAGGCCGCCGAAATGGTGCGCGCCAATTTGGCACACACCGGTTTTACCGAGCAGGCCAAGGTAATACGGGGCGATTACGCTGCCGTGCTGGCCGGGCTGGACCGCACCTTTGATTTTATTTTTTTAGACCCGCCGTACGCCGCCGGGTTGCTGCCAAAGGCAGCTGAGCTTTGCGAGCGGGTGCTATCCCCGGTTGGGGTGTTGATTTGCGAGCACCCAAAAGAGCAGCAGCTGCCAAACGCTATTGGCGGCCTGCAGCGGGTAAAGCTTTACAAGCACGGCAGGGTGCATTTTTCACTTTACAAAAGGGAAGGGAACGAGCTTGAATAACATTATTGCCGTTTGCCCCGGCAGCTTTGACCCTGTTACCGTAGGGCATATTGATATTATTCACCGCGCGGCCTCTATGTTTTCTAAGGTGGTTGTAGTGGTTATGAAAAATACAGCTAAATCCCCGCTGTTTACGGCCGAGGAACGCGCGCAAATGATACGGGAATCCACTACCGACCTGCCGAATGTAACGGTAGATGTGTTTGACGGGCTGTTGGCCGACTACACCAAGGCCATTGGCGCCGGTGCCATTGTTAAGGGGCTGCGCGCCATGTCGGATTTTGAATACGAATTCCAAATGGCACTTACCAACAAAAAGCTAAACCCCAACACCGAAACCGTATTTTTTACCACCAAGGCAGAATATATGTACTTAAGCTCCAGCATGGTAAAACAGGTTGGCAGCTTTGGCGGAGATATATCGGATTTTGTTCCGGAAAGTATTCACCAAAAAGTAATTGAACGCTTAGAAAGGAAGTTGTAAAAATGAGTATTGAAGAAATGTTAGAGCAAATTGACGAGGTGCTGGACGGCGGCATGAAGCTGCCTGGCAGACGCACCATGATCGACGCCGAAAAGGTGCGCGCGCTGGTAGACGAGCTGCGCCTGAATATGCCGAGCGAGATTAAGCAGGCGCGCGGCATTGTTGCCGACCGGGCCGATATTATTACCAAAGCCAAGGTAGAGGCCGACGGCATTGTTCGCACCGCCGAGGAAAAGGCCAACGCCTTAGTAGCCCAGCAGGAAATTACCAAATTAGCGCAGGAAAAAGCTGCCGAGATTATTTCGGCCGCCCAAACCAAAAGCCGCGAAATGCGCAAAGCCGCGCAGGATTTTGTAGATGAAATTATGCGCCGTGCCGATGATGGCTTAACCGCCAATTTAGCCGAGGTTCGTAAAACCCGCGCCGCCTTAAAGCAGCAATCCCCGCAGGTTAGCAAATAAGGCAAAGTTTACTTAAAAAGGTGCAAAGGCCCCGCAGCATTTTGCTGCGGGGCCTTGCGCTTAAAAAACAAACCGTTATCTTTATGTTAGATTATTATTTATTCCTGCTTTTTTAAAAGGGCGGTAACAATTTCGCCGTAGTACATTTCGTGGTAGTCGTTTTGCGGGTAAACCGTGGCCGGAATTTCTTTGCCGGCGGGGGTAAAGCTGCTTGGCTTTAACGGCTGCGTGTAAAGCTTTTTGCAAATTAAAACCAACCGCGCCTCGGCAAAATACGGGGCGCCGGTTTCGGCGTCAAACACCGGGGTTAGCCCGGCAGCCTGCGGTTTGTTTAACTGCCGGCCGGATTGCTTTCCGCAAACGGCGTGGATTTTTTTGTTTTCCCCGTAAAAGGAAAGGGTAAAGTATTCGTTTTGGTCTACAAATTGCTTGGTGTAGCGCTGGGGGCGAATGGCGGCAATGGCACAGTGCTTGCCCCACATTTCCCCTACAAAGCCCCAGCTGGCCGTCATGGTGTTAAAGCCGTCGGCGGTCCCCGCGGTAATCAACATCCACTCGTTGCCAATGGCGTTAATAAAATTTTCCTGCAATTCGGTAACATTCTTTTTGGTAAATTTCATGCAAAAAACCTCCTGCGTTTCTCATATTATTCTATGCAAAAACAGGCTCACTTAAAACCGCGCGGGCGGTATAGCCTAAAAATAGGGTACCACAGCGGCAAAAGGGTTTCAAGTAAATTTTGTAAACAATTTGGCGCGTTATTGGGCGCACCGCCCTTTTACGGATTGCCGCGCTAAAAGGATTTTTACTGCCTGCCTGCAAAGCCAAAATGGCCTTTGCCCGCGCTAAGCCTTAAATGGTTGGCTGCCGCCTGTGCTAAGCCCAAGTAGTTTGTTGCCGAAAATTTAAAAGCACAGCTAAAAATTTAAAAGGACCGCTGCTCTTACAGCCCAAAAGCTTTTGCCGCTGCCTAACTCTGCAAAAAGCTTTGCTGCCAGCCGTGAAAGTAAATTTTGCTGCCGGCTGCACCAAGAAATTTTTCCGGCCCGCCGCACTAAGTAATTTATTCGGCAGCTGTGCTAAGTAAATTTTGGTGTCTGCCATACTAAAAGGGCTTTACCGCCGAAAGCAAGCCTTCACCCCATTAACCAACTGCCCTTACCGCAGAAAAACAAAGCCAAACACGCCGCATTCCATCTATTTGTTAATTATTTAACAATATTAAAACGATTTTTGCAGGTAAAACACAATTTTCTACAAAAAGATTGTTATTATTTTAACAAACCTATTGACAAACGGCCCGAATGCGAATATAATAGAACAGTACTGCGACCAAAGGTTGCGCCGCAGCGCTTTGGCCACACTTTACTATATTTTTTGGAGGAATTACGAATGTCCAGAGTTTATAACTTTAGCGCAGGCCCCTCTATGTTACCGTTAGAGGTTTTGCAGGAGGCCGAAAATGAAATGTGCGAATACGGCCAAACCGGCCAATCGGTTATGGAAATGTCGCACCGCTCAAAAGAGTACCAGGCCATTATTGATGAGGCCGAGGCCGATCTGCGCGATTTAATGCAGATTCCAGACAATTACAAGGTGCTGTTTTTACAGGGCGGCGCTTCTTCGCAGTTCTGCATGGTTCCAATGAACCTTATGACCAAAAACGGCAAGGCCGATTATATTATTACCGGCCAATGGGCTAAAAAGGCGTTTAAAGAGGCCTCCCGCTACGGTGATTGCAAAGCCATTGCCTCCAGCGAGGATAAAACCTTTACCTACATTCCTAAGGTTACGGCGGCCGATGTTCGACCGGACGCCGACTATGTGCATATTTGCATGAACAATACCATTTACGGCACCAAATATCATCAGCTGCCCGAAACTGGCAAGGTTCCGCTGGTGGCCGATATTTCCAGCTGCATTATGTCGGAACCGATTGATGTGAACAAATTTGCGCTGCTTTACGCCGGTGCGCAAAAAAACCTGGCCCCGGCAGGTTTAACGGTTGTTATTGTGCGGGAGGATCTCATTGGCCACGCCATGGATATTACCCCCACCATGTTTAACTACCAAATTCATGCCGACAACGGCTCCATGTTTAACACGCCGCCCTGCTACACCATTTACATTGCCGGCAAGGTAATGAAATGGGTGAAAAAAACCTTTGGTAATTTAGAAGCCTTAAAAGCGCATAACGAGAAAAAAGCCGCTATTCTTTACAATTTCTTAGATCAAAGCAAGCTGTTTAAGGGCACCGTAGTGCCCGAGGACCGCTCTTTAATGAATGTGCCGTTTGTTACCGGCAACACCGATTTAGACGCCGAATTTGTTGCCGCAGCCAAAAAGGCCGGCTTTGTAAACCTTAAAGGCCACCGCACGGTTGGCGGTATGCGTGCCTCCATTTACAACGCCATGCCAATGGAGGGCGTTGAAAAGCTGGTTGCCTTTATGGCCGAGTTTGAAAAAGAGCATCAATAAGCTTTATTGGGGGTACTTGGAATGAATATTAAAACCTATAATAAAATTAGCGCCGCCGGGCTAAACCGCCTGGCGGCTAAGGGCTACGCCTACGGCGACGAGGTAGAAGATCCGGTTGGGGCCATTGTTCGTTCGGCCTCGCTGCACGAAACCGAATTCCCAAAATCGCTGCTTGCCATTGCGCGCGCCGGTGCCGGCACCAACAATATTCCAATTGACCGCTGCAGCGAGCAGGGCATTGTTGTTTTTAACACGCCGGGCGCCAACGCCAACGCGGTTAAAGAGTTGGTAATTGCCGGGCTGCTAATTGCCTCCCGCCGTATTGTACCCGCTATTGAGTGGGCCAAGGGGCTAAAAGGCAACGGGGAAGCCGTTGGCAAAATGGTTGAAAAGGGTAAAAGCGCCTTTGCCGGGCCGGAAATTAGCGGTAAAAGCATTGGTGTTATTGGCCTGGGCGCCATTGGCGTTCGGGTGGCCAACGCCGCCAACCACCTTGGCATGAAGGTTTACGGCTACGACCCGTACCTTTCGGTAAACGCGGCCTGGAACCTTACCCACAACGCCATTCACGCCATAGACATTAAAGAAATTTTTGAGAACTGTGACTATATTACCATTCATGTTCCGCTAACACCCGAAACCAAGGGCTTTATTAACGCCGAGACCATTGCCACCATGCGTGACGGTGTGCGCATTTTAAACTTTGCCCGCGGCGATTTGGTTCATTCTACCGACATTTTAGCTGCTTTGGAAAACGGCAAGGTAGCCGCCTATGTAACCGACTTCCCGAACGATGAAATTTTAGGGCACGACGGCGTTATTGCCATTCCGCACTTAGGGGCTTCTACGCCGGAGTCGGAGGATAACTGCGCCGGCATGGCCGCCGATGAGCTGACCGATTATATTGAAAACGGCAACATTACTAATTCGGTAAACCTGCCGAATACCGCCATGGCGCGCAGCAGCGAAAAGCGCATTTGCATTATTCACAAAAATGTGCCCACCATGATTACCAAAATTACACAGGTGCTGGCCGCCAAGGGTGTGAACATTGAAAATATGTTAAACACATCTAAAAAGCAGTACGCTTACACCTTGTTAGATGTTACCGGAGATATTACCGACGATATTGCAAATGAAATTGCCGCGTTGGATGATATTATTCGCGTGCGGGTTATTTAAGCATGGCAAGGTATCGTTCTGCGGCTGTCATTTCACGCTACGAAAAGCTCATTCGCGTGTTAAGCGTTGCGGTAATTTTGCTGCTTGTTGCCTGCATTACCTTAACGGTTTTGTGGCGCAGCGCTGTAAAAAAAGCCAGGGGCACTGCCTCGGTGGGGGAGGCCTCCTCCCTTAGCGTTGTTTTGATTGATTCTTCGCAGGAAAACCTTGCTGCCGAGGTGGCTTTTTCCTCCAAGGCGGGGTCGGCTGCGGCAAGCTCCACCCCCAAAAGCTCTGCCGCTGCGGCCTCCTCTAAGGTGGGTAGCAGCAGCAAAACCGTACAGGCTTCCGGCCAGCTGGGGCAGTGGAATTTAAAATTGGTGAACCGGCAGAATTTGCTGGAAAACAATACCAACATTCAAACCGCTAAAATTGAGGCACGGTTTGCCCGTGATGTTGGTATGAAGTACGACGCCCGCGCCGTGAGCTATTTAAATGCCATGTGCGCCGCGGCGGAAAAGGACGGTGTTTCCCTGCTGGTGATTTCCAGTTTTCGGTTACACTCCCGGCAGGTTACCCTGTTCCAAAACCAGTTAAAAAAGGTTCAGGCCAATAATCCGCAGCTTTCCGAGCAGGCGGCTATTGATAAAGCCGCAACCGTTGTGGCTTATCCCGGCAGCAGCGAGCACGAGTTGGGGCTGGCGGTAGATTTTAACTCGGTGGAGGAAACCTTTGAAAACACCAAGCAGTTTGCTTGGCTGCAGGCCCACGCGGCCGAATATGGCTTTGTAATGCGTTACCCAAAATCTAAACAAAGCTTAACCGGCGTTATTTACGAGCCGTGGCATTACCGCTATGTAGGTAAGGATCACGCCGCTAAAATGAACCAGCTTGGCTATTGTTTAGAGGAATATGTAACCTACTTAAAACAGCAAACAAAATAAATAAACAACCCCGAAGTTACCGTAATAGGGCAACCTCGGGGTTGTTTTTTTGCTTTCATAGGGGTCTTATTTTAATAAACAGGGCAGGGGTCCTACTTTTGGTTAAAGGGTTAGGATCTTACTTTTTGGTTAAAAAGTCTAACGCAACCCAACCGGCGCCCGATTTTAACCGACCCCAGCCTTTGGCCGAGCCCGGCCCTGCTTTTACCTCCATAATGGTGTAAACCTCATTACGCTGCACTTTGCCGTTTTTGGCGTAGTTGGTGCCCGGGCCTTTGCGCACCCAGCACCACTGGCCGGTTACCTTGTAAAGGGTTCCGGCCGGGGCGGTAGGCTGCGGTTTAGCGGGGGCAGAGGGCTGCGGCTTTGCGGGCTGCTGCTGCGCTTTAACGGCAACGCCTAAGGTTTTTAACACCCCTTGCGCCACGGCCACGCCCATTTTGCGTTGTTTTTCGGCCGTGTTAATGATTTGAATATCGGTGGCGTTATCTACAAACGCACACTCTAC
>JABLTL010147228.1_pt1 | contig 16266 bp, 24 predicted proteins | sample 7160151 | NCBI WGS metagenome assembly JABLTL01 (sample SAMN14651223, study PRJNA627086) | human gut metagenome | isolation source: feces | host: Homo sapiens
ATAAGTGATCATGGATAAGGTAAAATATTTCATTTTATTTTTTAACACCTAAATTATAACGATTTCGGGCATAACCAGAACACAAAGAGGTTCTTTGAACAGATGGATTATCTGACACCGGAACTGTTGAGAGTGTTGGAGCCGGGAAGAGTGGCAGCAATTCACGTGAAAGACAGAGTGTTATTTGGTAATACAACCGGCAAAGGAATGTCAACGATCGAACCGTTTCATGCAGATTGTATTGAACACTACATGAAGCATGGATTTCAGTATTTTGGAATGATCACAGTTGTTACGGATGTGGTAAGAGAGAACAATCAGACCTACCGGTTAGGATGGACGGAACAGTGTAAAGATGGTTCTAAGATGGGAGTAGGTTGTCCAGAGTACATTTTGTTATTCCGCAAGCTGCCAACTGATCGGAGTACCGCATATGCGGATGAGCCGGTATCGAAGTCTAAGGAAGAATATAGCAGAGGTCAGTGGCAGTTAGATGCACATGGTTATTGGAGATCATCTGGTGATCGGTTGATCGGAAAGGAAGAATTGCAGCACTGTGATACAAGCAATTTGCAGAAGGTGTACCGGGAATATTCCAGAACGCATACATATGACTACGAGGAGCATGTCCGGCTTGCGAATGAGTTAGATAAAGATGGCAGACTGCCGGCTACATTTATGGTGATTGCCCCTGGTTCATGGAATGACTTGGAGGTGTGGGATGATATTAACCGTATGAAGACATTGAACACAGAGCAGAGCAAGAGAAGAAAGCAGATGCACGTTTGCCCGTTGCAGATTGATATTGTGGAGCGTATTATCAACCGATATTCCAACGCAGGAGATCTTGTATATGATCCGTTTGGTGGGCTGATGACAGTACCAAGACAGGCGGTATTGATGCATAGAAAGGGTATGGGATGTGAGTTGAATCCGGATTACTTCCGTGATGGTGTGGGATATCTGCAAGCGGCAGAGCGAGAAATCTCTACACCGACTTTATTTGATTTCTTTGGAGGTAGAGTGAATTGACACAAAATGAGTTGGAATTTGAACAGTATAGGGAGAAGTTATTGATTTATTAAATGTTCACAAAGCAATAGCATAAGTGATAATAGAGGTTTTGGAGACCTTTGGTAGACCATAGGACTAAGAGTAATTTAAGAAAAAAGGAGAGATAATTGCATGAATGAATTACAGATTTTTGAGAATAGCGAGTTTGGAACAGTGCGGACTGTAGAAATCGATGGCAAGACATATTTTGTGGCAAACGATGTGGCAAGAGCACTTGGTTATAAAAGACCGAATGATGCAATTACGGCACATTGCAGGGGTACGCTAAAACACCGTATAGGGGTGCAGACTGGTGTTAGAGGAGATGGAATGCCAGCGTTACAGGAAATTGATATGCTTATTATCCCAGAAGGTGATATTTATCGTTTGGTTATTAAATCGCAGTTACCTTCGGCAGAAAAATTTGAAAGCTGGGTATTCGATGAAGTCCTTCCGTCTATCCACAAACATGGAGTATATGCAGTGGATGAACTACTGAATGATCCAGATCTTGCAATTAAGGCATTTACAGCACTCAAAGAGGAGCGTGCGAAGACAAAAGCATTGCAGGAAACTGTTGCAGAGAATAATCAGAAGATTAATGAGCTGGAAGATACTGTGCAGGAACTTGATCATACAATTGGCGAATTAACACCAAAGGCAAATTATGTGGATATTATTCTACAGAGTAAAGCCACTGTATGTACTACACAAATCGCACAGGATTATGGGAAATCTGCTACATCATTTAATAAAACATTGAGTAAAATGGGAATTCAGCGAAAAGTTGGAGGTCAATGGATATTGTATGGAAAGTATCAGGGACAGGGATATGTGCATAGTGAAACCATTAACATAACAAGGAGCGATGGAAGTCCTGATGTGGTCATGAATACGAAATGGACACAAAAAGGTCGACTATTCTTATATGAAGAACTTAAGAAGAATGGAATTCATCCGATGATTGAGCAATGTAAGTGATGATAGCACTGGGTCAGAGAGGAATGGACAATTGAAATTTGCATAATGTCGAATTGTGTCGAATTATGTTGAATAATGCGAACTTTGATAATTGAATATAGACGGTTGGTGTGCTATAATTCCACTACTACAAAAGATTGGAGAAATAAAAATGGGAACATCTGATATTATAGCACTTGGAGAACTGATAGTTGCAATTATTGGAATTATAGTTGGGCTTATTGGTGGAAAAGAAATAAAAGAAGCAAATGAGCTTAAAATTCAGTTTAGAGATTTAAAAGTAAAAGTTGAAAAGATTGAATTAAACAATTCACAAATTGCACAAACGATAAATAATAATGGAATGGGATATAAAGATACAAAAGACTTAGCAGAGGATGTTGTGAAAGAAAAAACAAAGAATAAGCCAGATGTTATTTATTCGAAAGATGAACCTGAAAACCCCAAAAATGGAGATATATGGATTAAACCATATTGATAGTATAAGATGACACCAACCGTCAATATTCGATGGTTGGTATTTTTTTATGTAAAAATAGGAAAGAGAGGTAAATCATGAATATAAAACCAATATTATTCAATACTGAAATGGTACGGGCGATTCTTGACGGGAGAAAGAGTTGTACAAGACGAATCAATAAAGATGCCAATGATTATGTTGTGCCGGATATGGATTTTTATGATTCTGATAAACGTACTTACGCAGTGCATAATTATTCAGACAAAGAACACAAAGATAAGTTAAGCATAGCAGAACGTACCTGTCCGATATGCCCGGGCGATATCCTGTATGTCAGGGAAACGTTTGCATGGTGTCCTTGTTGGGATTGTGGAATGGATACTGAACCGGGAGCATGCACCGACCATATATATCATAGGGAGAAAAAAGAATATGGATGTTATATGTACCGTGCTTCATGTGAGGACAATGAGTATCCATCAGCAGATACATGGCATCCGTCAATCCACATGCCGAAAGAAGCGGCACGTATTTGGTTGAAGATTACGGACGTAAGGGTGGAGCGGCTACAGGATATTACAGAGGAGCAAGCATGCATGGAGGGCACAGACCCATGGGATGAAGCATGCTACGAAAACAATGGATGGCATCCAACGTTTTCGGATCCAGATAGTGGTGGAGACCCTAATATGATCGATGGATTTCATAAACTTTGGAACTCCACCATCAAGAAAACAGACCTTGACCGCAATGGTTGGAATGCAAATCCGTGGGTGTGGGTTATCGAATTTGAACGATGTGAAGAACCGGAAGGAGAGGAGTAAGCATGGAAGAAAGATATTTGTTTAAGGCAAAGAGAGTTGACAATGGAGAGTGGGTAACAGGTAATCTTGTATGGTCAAATGATAGCGAAGATGATTATAAGGCAATTATCATTCCAACAAATAAAAGCAATATGTTTACAAAAGACGATGCTAATGGAGATTTAGGATTTGAAAATTGGCATAAGGTAAATGAAAATACTCTCTGCCAATGCACCGGCTTGAAAGATAAAAATGGCAAGCTGATTTGGGAGAATGACATTATGGTTGCACACCTAGACGATGATTACCCGGAAGATGAGACTTATATAAGAATTTTGTGGCGCGGAAGCGGATTTTGTTCAAGAGAAAATGGAAGCAAATATATAACACCAGTTGATAAATTTGACCAAGAACATTTTGAAGTTATCGGCAACATATTTGATAATCCAGAGTTTATTAGAAAGTGAGGAATAATATGAAGAAATCAACAGCAGAAACAATAGCATATGCAATCAAGAAAGAGTGTCAGAGAATGTCCTTATATGATTGGTGTGATAGTTGGGATATTACAATAGATGAATTTGAGGAATTTTTAGAACTTGCGGTAAATAATGCAGAAACACAGGAAAGCGAGAGATAATATGGCTTACATTGTAGATAGAGAATTACCTAAGTATTGTAATAAGTGTCCTTTTGGAGTTGTGAAATCATCTTTGCCATTATCAGAGGGCACACATAGTTATCAATGCAATCTTAAATTGGAAAAGGGAGATCGGTTAGAGGTGGTGACGGACTACGAGTTAGATGTTCCGAAACCAGAGGATTGTCCATTGATGGAAGTGTAGTATGGGTTAGTAAGAATACTGTCCGAATTGCGGACAGAGGACTGATTGGAACAGGAGGGCGAATGATGATATGGTATCAGAAAATTAAACCATTCATTCCCAAATACGCAAACTACGATTATGCAAGAGTTTACGATGGGAATGACCAATTCATTGGGTGGATAAGGATTTATTATGAGTATAGGAGCATGAATAATGGGAAGATTGATTGATGCGGATGATCTAAAAGAATACTGCAAACGTGCGAGTAAATTTGATGATGATTTTAGGAGTGTAAGTTTGGCAACATTGGCGAGCGTCATTGATGCACAACCGACTGCCTATGATGTAGATAAGGTTGTGGAACAGTTCAAATGCGATGATTGTGATAAGTGTTCTTTCTGTGAAGCATGCGCAGGTAGCATATGTTGTGGAATGTGCTACGAAAAAGCAATTGAGATTGTAAAGGCAGGTGGAGTAGATGCGAAAACCAATTCCTAAAAAGGTAAGAAAAATAGTGTATGAAAAATACAACGGACATTGTGCTTATTGTGGGTGTGGGATACCAGAGAAAGGTTTTAATGTAGATCATCTGTATTGCTTAAGAAACTATGATTATACTAAAGAATTTACAGGTATAGACGTACACGACATAAGTAATCTGATGCCGTCCTGTGGATCCTGCAATCGCTATAAGGCAACTATGGATCTTGAAACATTCCGCAAGCAGTTGCAGAAGATACCTGATAGACTTAAAAGAGATGTGAGTACATACAATATAGCAGTTAGATATGGCATGGTACAGGAACACAATGAGCCTATTACATTTTATTTTGAAAGGACGAACAGATGAAAGTAGATAAGAAGTTACATGATGCAAGAATAAGCGGCGCAGCATGGATTCTGGATGTAGTGAAGAATCAGGGAATGGATGCGGCAGAACAGGAGATCAAGCGTAGAGGTGGTGCATTTGTACCAATGGAGATTAACACAGACGCGCTGAACGATTTTGAAAACAGAGTCAAGGCACAGACGATTGACACTATATGCTTGTTATCAGCGGTAACGCTCCGGGATGAATTCGGATTCGGTAAAGAACGATTGAAGAGGTTCGTGGAGCGGTTCAATGAGAAAGCTGATTGCATTGGTTCTGATTATGTGAACTGGTCAGATATGATCGAGCAGATGAAAGAAGAATGCGGGATTGACTTCACCATACGTACAAACGAGTAATAGACAGAACTGTCGTAAAATGCTATAATACAAACAAGAGAGCCTAGAGCCATATAGTGAATTAGAACATCGAGAGATGTCTGGTTTGCTATGTGGCTCTTTTTGCATTTTGGAGAAAGTTGGTGATTATTTGGCGGCTAAGAGAAATCCGAAAGCGGATGAAGCATACAAACTGTATAAAGATGGTATGAAGTTAGTGGATATAGCCGCTAAGCTTGGAGTACCGGATGGTACAGTGAGAAGATGGAAAAGTACACATGGATGGGATGGCGAACGTTCGGGAAAGAAAGATAAGAAAAAAGCGAACGTTCGGAAAGAACGTGAACGAAAACAGAATGTAATAGATGATGGTATCAAAGAAACATTACAGAACGAAGAATTATCATCGGAACAACAGATGTTCTGTATATACTATATTCGCACATTCAATGCTACACAGAGTTACCAGAAAGCATATGGATGCAGTTATGAGACGGCATTGCGAGCGGGATCTAGGCTGATGGGTAAAGATGGAGTGCGAAAAGAGATTGCCAGATTAAAGGAAATTAAGCTGAGAAATATGGATGTAAGTGATGATGATATCGTGGAGCTGCAGATGCGTATTGCATTTGCAGATATCGGTGATTATGTGACATTTGGCAATAATGGAACGAACTGGGTGAATATTGCTAGTTCAAAGAATGTGGATACGCAGATCATACAAGAGGTTAAAGAGGGACAATCTGGAGTGTCAATCAAGCTGGCTGACCGTCAGAAAGCTATTGATTGGCTTACAACCCATTTCATGATGAATCCTATGGATGAGCATAGAACAGAGTTTGATAAGAAGAGATTAGAGCTAGAGTATTTGAAGTTGGATGCACAGATCAAGGCAGATGAGGTGGCAGATGAAGATCCAGAGGACAACTTCCTTGAAGCGCTGAATGCTGCAGCTACAGAGGTGTGGGGTGACGAAGATGGACTGGAATAGTATCGACTCCATACATAAGCGAATAGTCGAACGTGTGAAGAAATCCGCACAGATGAGACGTGCGAGATTGAAACAGAATGCATTTGAATTCAAGCCGTTTAGCGTCAAGCAGAAAAAGGTGCTGACATGGTGGTGCAAGGATAGTTCAGTTAAGGATAAGGATGGAATAGTGGCAGATGGTGCGATTCGGTCGGGAAAGACGCTGTGCATGTCATTGTCATTTGTACTGTGGGCGATGTCAACATTCAATCAACAGAATCTTGGAATGGCAGGCAAGACAATCGGCTCATTCCGGCGAAATGTATTGTTCTGGTTAAAACTGATGTTGAAATCACGGAAGTATCACGTTATTGACCATAGAACAGATAATATGTTAGAGGTGTCAAAGAATGGTGTCATTAACTATTTCTACATATTTGGCGGCAAGGATGAGCGGTCACAGGATCTTATCCAAGGTATCACGCTTGCGGGCATGTTCTTTGATGAAGTGGCTCTTATGCCGGAATCCTTTGTAAACCAGGCAACAGGTCGATGCTCTGTGGATGGATCTAAGTATTGGTTCAATTGCAACCCGGATAATCCGCGGCATTGGTTCAAACTGAATTGGATAGATAAGGCAAAGGAAAAGAATCTGGTTTATCTGCATTTCACAATGGATGATAACCTTTCGCTTAGTCTTAAGATTAAGCAGAGGTACCGGAGCATGTACGTTGGGGTGTTCTTCAAGCGTTTCATCGAGGGTATCTGGTGTGTGGCTGATGGATTGGTGTATTCCATGTTTGACGAGGACAAGCATGTGATTCACGGAGAATGCCCGTATTCGCCTATGCACCACGTTAGTATCGATTATGGTACAGTCAATCCATTCTCTGCCGGTATATGGGGATTTGACGGCAAGAGAGCCATAAGAGAGAGGGAACTTTATTACAACGGACGAGAGAAAGGTGTCCGGCTAGATGATGAAACATATTACCAGAAGTTGAAAGAGTTGATAGGAGAGACACCGATAGAGTATATCATCATAGATCCATCGGCTGCATCATTTATTGAGGTAATCAAGAAGCATGGTGAATATATGGTGAAAGGTGCCAAGAATGATGTGTTGGACGGCATTCGAGTGACTACAACGTTTCTGAACACAGGGCGGCTATTCGTGCATGAATCATGCGCCAACACCATTGAAGAGTTCGGATTGTATTCATGGGATGAAGAAAGCGGAGATGATAAGGTTATTAAGGAAAACGATCATGCAATGGATGATACAAGATATTACTGCAATACGTTCATGCGTAAGTGGTTGAGATGGGAGTGCTGATATGGGATTGATTAGATTAATTAAAGGAGTGATCGGGAAAATGTTCAAAAAAGAAGCTGAAAAGATATTTGATTGCAATATTGTGACATCTGCGTGGATGGATGCGGAGATACGGAGATGGTACCGTGTGGTAGGCGGCAGTCCGGAGTGGAAGTCAAAGGATGATGATGTGAAGTCTATCAACTTCGCTAAGTTCCTCTGCTCGGACACGGCCAAGAAGATATGCCTTGACATTGATATCAATGTGACAGGATCTGCAAGAGCGGATTATCTGCAGGATGTTATGGAAGAGTTGAAGAAGGTACTTCGGGATAAGGTTGAGGATGCCTGTGGTGTCGGTGGAATCATGTTTAAACCAAACGGTTCGAATAATGTGAAGAATTGTATTGATTATGTACAGGCAGATGACTTTATGGTTACGGAGAAGACCACAAACGGAGATATCAGAGGGTGCATTTTCATTGATTATGTGCAGATGGGTGATGATCATTACAAGCGTTTGGAATATCACAGATTCGAGGGCGAACATTATCTGATTACGAACAAGGCTTTCAAGTCAAAGTCACATAATGCATTAGGCCATCCGGTATCACTTGATAAGGTACCGGCATGGGAGAACATGGAAGAGGAGGTATCTATTGACGGCTTAGAGCATCCACTATTTGCCTACTTCAAGATGCCGATGAATAACACCATAGACTATGATAGTCCACTCGGTGTTTCTATCTTCTCCAATGCCATTGAGGAATTGAGAGATCTTGATATTGCGTGGAGCCGCAAGGGTGGAGAGGTTGAGGACAGCAAGCATATGACCTTTGTAGGACCTACGGCGGTGATGTATGCAAATAATAATGATATTAAGTTGCCGCGTTTTCTTAAGCCTGTTGATCTTGGAGATGATGTAACCAAGGATCCTGTGCATGAACATGTGGCTACCTTGCTTACAGATCAGCGTATAGCGGATATCAACAGTGTGCTGTCCATGATTTCAACCAAATGCGGATTCTCACAAGGTCAATTTGTTCTGTATCGAAAGACAGGACAGATCACAGCCACACAGGTAGAGTCCGATGATCATGAGACGATTGAGACTATCAAGGAAATGCGAGATGCACTTCGGGATACTATCGAGCAGTTGATCTATGCACTTGATGCGTATGCAAGTCTGTATGATCTGGCGCCGCTTGGAGTATATGAGACATCATACTCATTCGGAGACCTAACATATTCATTTGATCAAGACAGAGATAGATGGTATCAGTATGCTATCCAAGGGCGAGTGCCGTTTTGGTTATATTTAATGAAATTTGAGGGCATGAGTGAAGAAGAAGCTAAAGAGACATGTCGACTTGCGGATGAAGAGAACAAGGATGAGTCATTATTTGAAGAGGAATAAGGAGAAAGTGAATGGCAGTGATTATTGATTTGACCGGACAACAGTATGGCAAGTTGAAGGTACTAGAATTAGCGGTTGATATTCCGGGAAAAAAGAAAAAATGGTTATGTCGTTGTGAGTGCGGCAATGAAATAATAGTTGCAGGTAGTAATTTGAGGAATGGACATACTACCGGATGTAAAAAATGTGCAATGAAAGATTTGAAAAAAGGTAATATAAAACATGGCATGTCAGATTCAAAATTATACAGTGTTTGGAGAGGTATATTGAATCGCTGTGAAAATCCAAAGAGCAGATCCTATAGTGACTATGGAGCGAAAGGGATTTCGGTGTGTGATGAGTGGCATGATTCCGTAAACTTTATTAAATGGTCATGTGATAATGGATATAAAGAAGGAATGGAAATAGATCGAAAGGATAATACGGCTGGATATTCTCCTAGTAATTGTAGGTGGGTGACAAGGATAGAAAATGCAAATAATAAATCTAACAATAGACGCTTTGTATATAATGGCAGGGTGATGACAATGGCAGAAATTGCGAGGGAAAACAATATCAACTATAAACTGTTTCATAAGCATATATCGCAAGGTATGTCTGTTGAAGATGCAATTAGGAGGCAAAGATAAAGTATATGCTAACACCGGAATACCTATGGTCTGCGGCAGATGTCGTAGTCAATACATATGATGAAATGAATAACTGGGCAATTCGTGATATGGCAGAGCGAATTATGGCAGCAGAGTTGTATGGTGACAAGTTACCTGGCACTGCCAGATACAGAGCATGGATGTTGAACCAATCCGGTATGCACTATGAGGAGATGGCTAAGAAGCTTGCAGAGATCACAAAGAAAGCAGAGCCGGACATCATGAAATTATTTATCGAAGCCGGACTTACGTCAGTAGCCAACGACTATGCACCGTTTGGCATGGAGCCGTATGATATCACTAAGGATAAGGTTGCCACTCAGATATTAGAATCTGTTTACAAAAAGACAAAGGGAGAGTTGCACAACTATACCAGAACCACATTAGATCAGAGCAACAAACTCTTTATTAATGTGCTTGATAAGGCATTTTATGAGATATCTACCGGTATGCGATCATACAATGAGGTTATTCAGGAAGCTATTGAGATAGTATCAAAGGAAGGCTGCACGGTGAAATATCCAAGCGGTCATGTGGATAAGCAAGAGGTGGCTGTTCGAAGAGGATTGACGACAGGTGTTAGTCGCGCCGCTGCTGAATTAACCTTACATACTTGCGAGAAAAATGGTTGGGAATATGTTATTGTAGATGCACATGTGGGGGCAAGATATTCGGAACCGGATAAGATAGCAAATCATATGGGATGGCAAGGTGGTGTATATAAAATACATGGTACGGGTGATACAAGCAATGAGAAGCCGGAGATTGTGAATAAAATAGTACGATATCACCGTAAGAGGGGAATTCAATTCCAAGGGAATATTATTCCTAATTTAGAAGAAGAGACAGGATTTCCGTCTAATCCGTTGGGATTGTGTGGATATAATTGCCGGCATAATATTTTTGCTTTCTTACCGGAATATGAAAATCCAGAAAGCAAAAATCCAGAGATAGACGAAGAGAAAAGCAAGCAGAAATATGATCTTATGCAAAAGCAGAGAGCAAGGGAGCGTTCTATTCGTGACACTAGGAGAGAACTAATAGGATTGGATGCAGCCATTGAGAACTGCAAGGATGAAGAGACAAAGTTCAACCTTCAGATGAACTATGACAAGACCGCTAAGAAGTTGGAACGTCAGACAGATGCATATAATCAGTTCTGTGATGAGAATAACTTGACCAGAGATTATAACCGTATGCAGACGGCAAGGTTTGACAGAAATCAGGCATACAAGGCTACCAGAGGGGCGAAGAGGTATTCAAATAGTATTGAAAAAAGCACTAATAATGATATAATGAAAAGAAAGAAAAAAGCTGAAAATGCGATTGAACCTATGCCTAAAAAGCAACTTAGAAAAATAGTGAAAGGATTTGCAAAGCAGGGCGGAAAGATTCAAATGGATGCATATACAGATGAATATTTGAAGTCTAAGAAAGCTGAAGCGATTACATACAATATGAATACAATTTTGTTGCATACTAATTCTGGAAGAGCGGCAGTTTTCGAAGAACTTATACATGCAACGCAATACCGGCAAGGCAAGAATGATGGGTCGTACGTCAGCAGGGTGCTTTGTGAGATAGAAGCGCAGAAGAAATTATTGAAGTATCAAAATGAGTATAAATTAACCAAGCAAGAGGTAAAACAAACGAAATTAGCATTAGATTCATATGAAAAAGAATTGAGATTATATCGAGAGGCAGGTGGTCAACATGATCAAAATAGAGAAGAATAATACAGTTAGAGGATTAGATACATTCTCTATACATGGTGACGTTAAGGATATATCTTGTGGATATAGTTTTGAATATGAAGGATCAAAATATATCGTTGAGTCGGTCGCTATGGTTAAGAATGGTAATAACCGAGTAGGAATTAATGATATAGAGGTTGTTGCTAATAAGATTGATGGTTGACAAAGAAGGTGATTTGTATGGGATTTGGATCATCAACAATATTCAAAAACATGGTTGCAATATTGTGATAGAAATGATAATATAGAGGTGTTAGATGGACATTTGGAAGAAAGATGACGAGGCGAAGTGGTTGCCATGTCCGGTATGCCATCAGCCGAAGATGCTAAAATATAATAGTGAAACCGTATTGAAATCATTTCCGGCATATTGTAAGTGGTGTCGGAAGGAAAGAATAATCAATTTCGATGCGAGAAGAATTAAGTAGAGCCTAAGAGCCGAGTATTAACAAGAATACTGGGTTCTTTTTTATTTGAAAACGTGAGCCGACTGTAGTACCGCTTATAGCGATTGCAGCCGGCTCTTTTTTTCTTCTTACCTCCTTTCAATATGAAAGGCCCGCTGTAAGATTGCTGACTTAGGAGCAACATCTAATATCCTCCAGGATGTTGTAGCAAGGTTCGAATCCTTGCCAGCGGATTACCGTGCACGGGTTTATAGTGCAATTTTCCACCACTGCTGACGGAGCAGTTAAATAAAACGATGAAGGAGAATAGAACATGCAGAACATTTTAGAGATTTTGAAAGGTATCGGCATTGAGGTACCAAAGGACAAGGCAGACACGCTCAATGAGGAAGTGGCTAAGAACTACAAGACCATTGGCGAACATGACAAGAAGGTCAAGAAGTTAGAGACGGAGCGTGATGGCTACAAGGAACAGCTTGACACCGCAAACGAAACACTCAAAGGTTTTGAGGGAGTAGATGTGGAGGAGATGAACAAGAAGCTGGAGCAGTATAAGACCGAGAAGAAAGAGATGGAAGAGAAGCATAAGCAGGAGATCTACAAGAGAGATTTTGCGGATGCGCTTTCTAAGGCAATGGAAGAGGTTAAATTTACTTCTGAATCTGCCAAGGATTCAGTCATGCGGAAGATTACAGATGCGGATCTGAAGCTGATTGACGGTAAGATTATCGGTCTGAATGATATGATCGCTACGATCAAGGAGAAAGATGCTTCTGCATTTGTAGATGAAGAACAGCAGAATCTGGAGAATAATAAGCCACAGTTCACCAGAGGAACACAGGGTAACAAGGAAAAGAAAGGTCATATGACTATGACCGAGTTGTTTAAGATGAAGAATGAGAATCCGGATCTGGATATCTCACAGTACATCAGTAAAGGAAAGGATGAATAATTATGTCATTATTTGATGCTAAGAATTTCAATGGTGAAGTATTTGATGCGTACGTTAACCAGATTGACAACCTCAATCGAAACGAATTGTTGAAGTCAAGAGCGCTGGTTGAACGAAGCGAATATGCTTCTATGTTGCCGGATGCGGCAGGTGGTAACTATATTGTGACTCCAATCAAGGCTCGTATTGGTGGTACACCATCTAATTATGATGGAAAGACCGATATCGGAGTAGAGAGCCGTAAGACATATACACAGGGACGTGTGGTAGTCGGACGTTCACAGGGTTGGACAGAGAAGGACTTCTCTACCGACATCACAGGCGAGGACTTCTTGCCGGCAGTACAGGAGATTGCAGAGTTCTGGGATGATGTAGATCAGAACACAATTCTTGCTTCCTTAAAGGGTGTATTTGCCATGACCGGTGCAAAGAACCTTGAATTTGTTAACGGTCATACTTATGACATCTCAGAGAACGCGACGGATAATAAGTTCAGCGAGACAACGCTTAACACAGCTATCCAGAAAGCACTAGGAGATAATAAGTCTAAGTTCAGCCTTGCTATTATGCATTCACAGGTTGCTACGAACTTAGAGAATCTTAAGATTCTTGCGTATGCAAAGTACACGGATTCAGAGGGTATGCAGAGAGATGTAACCCTTGGTACTGTGAATGGCCGTGTCGTATTGATTGACGACAATATGCCTACAGAGGTAGTAGAAGCGGTAGAAGCAAGCGGAACACCGGGTACAGATGGTTACGTTGCAGCACAGGATGCGTATGTGAAGTACACCACATATGTATTCGGTGAGGGTGCTATCGAATACACCAACTGTGGTGCTAAGAAACCTTACTCCATGAGCGAGGATGATAAGACCAACGGTGGCGAGACTACATTGTGGAGCCGTCAGCGTAAGATCTTCGCACCATACGGTATCTCATTTAAGAAGCCTAACTTTATCTCTCCGACAGATGCACAGCTTTCTACCGGTTCTAACTGGGAGTTGGCAAACTCTAATGAGAGCGGTACTGCGGAATACTTCCCACACAAAGCGATTCCGATTGCACGTATCATTACGAGAGGGTAAGGTGAACGGCTATGGCATATGCAGACTATGAATTTTACACAGATGTATATTCCGGGAGCGCCATAGCCGAGCCGGACTTTGAAAGAATGGCTAACAGAGCGAGCAGATTGGTTGATGTGGTAACACATCGCCGTCTGTTTAATGCTTACCCGGAAGATGAATACACAGATCTGCAGATCAAGATGTGCGTTTGTGATATTGCCGATAAGATGATGGAGATTGACAAGTATAACAAGGCTGCAGCATTGGATGAATCCGGTAATGCAAGCCTTGTGAAGTCTGTATCTGCAGGATCTGAAAGCATTACATATTCAACAACAGATACGAAGTATGCGGAGCTGTCTAAGGATGATAGCAAGGCAAGAGCGTATTATCGTTCCATCGTAACAGATTATCTGCAGGGGTTGCCGGATGCAAACGGGATTCATTTGCTATATGCGGGGGTGTGAGAATGTATAACGATACAGTAACGGTATTCAATTATTATGAGGATAAGAAAAAGAATATTTGTCGGTGGTATCCTACCGTGTTACATGATGTAGAGTTACAGATCAATCATGGTATAACCGTCACAACAGATGGAAATGCCAATGATAACACGGCAAGCCTGCATATTCGGAATGATCTGGATAAGTACCTCAATCCGGTTGCTTTCAAGAAAGCAGAGGACAGGGAGAATCATTTCACATTAGGTCAGAAAGACTTCTTTGTAGAGGGAGAATTGGACTTGATCGTGATAGATGATTATGATTACCCGGACGGATTCCGTGAGTATATTAAGTCAGAGTATGACAATGTATTCAAGATCACTACAGTGGAACGCTACAAGGTGATTCCACATTTTGAGGTAGGTGGTAAGTAATGCCTGATATTCATGTGAAGTCGGCAGATGGACGTATTGATATTCATATCAGTAGTGATCGTATCATGGATAATGTCAAGGCGGCTCAGAATTATCTGGATAATGCGGTGCTGACGGATTGTAACCAATATATTCCTTTCGATAATGGAAAACTAAGGGAAAGTGGTATTCTCAACACCGTTCTGGGTAGTGGTGTAGTGCAGTGGAAAGCACCGTATGCACACTACCAATATGAGGGTGAGAAGTACATAGATCCTAAATATCATTGTGGAGCATTCTATGTACAGAATGTCGGATATCGCAGCCGAAAGGGTGTGCCGAAAGTGCCAAGCGGAAAACCACTACAATATCACACCGAGGGAACCGGTGATCATTGGTTTGAGACTGCAAAGGCAGCGAATGGAAAAGAATGGATTCAGAATGTTAAGAAGATAGCAGGAGGTAAGTAATGGAAGATGTCGAGAAACTATCACAGATTGAAGTCAATAAGATGCTTCGGACTGTATATGAATATGTGAATCAATATGAAGAGTTGAAAGGATTGGAAGTATGCTTTGAGACCTTTGCAGAAGGTACAAGCCTTGCTTTATTCTCTCAACCGGGAGCGCATGTTGTGAAGCGGTTTGTTACAGGTGGTTTTCGGGGATTTCTTCCGTTCTGCCTGGTATATCGTTCGAATCCTACCAATGATAATCAGCGGTTGAAGAAACCGGAGTATTTGAGTGCATTATCCGGATGGATGGCAGACAGTACCAATTATCCGGATTTAGAGAACATAGAGATTGAAGAGATCGAGCAGACATCGGTTCCGTATCAGAGTAATACGGATGAATCGGGAGTCTCTGATTATATGGTAACTTTTAATTTATATTACAGAAAGGAAGATTGACATGGCAAAGTTAAAGAGAGAGGCATTGTTACATTACATTGATGCTTCGTTTGGCGGTACTGGTTCGCCACAGTGGTTTCTGATCGGCAAGGATATTGATGATATGTCAGTAGATCTTGGAGTGGATGTAGAGACCAAGAAGAACATTCTCGGTGAGACATCGGTAGATGATAAGGGTTATGAGCCTAAGTTGTCAGCAGATCCATACTATGCGAATCCGACAGATTCCATCTATGCAAAGCTTAAGGATATTGCAATGAACCGAAAGACCGGTTCTGATTGTGAGACCAAGATCCTTGAGGTGCTTGTAGACAAGGATACAGGACCGTATGATGCATGGACAGAAGATGTTGTAGTGAAGCCACAGTCTTACGGTGGTGGAACAGAAGGTGTTGCGATTCCGTTTGACGTAAGTTTCAACGGCAACCGTAAACAGGGAACTGTAACAATTGCAGCTAAGGTTCCAACCTTTACAGAAGGAGAGTAGTAGTATTCGGACGTGGTGAGAGCCATGTCCGATTTTTAAACGGAGGTATATCATGGAAAAGATTGTTATTCAGAGTGGCAAGAAGGTTTATCAGATCGTTGATGAACGTGACAGAGAGTTAGGTGTTATTGAAATTGATCCG
>JABLTL010026148.1_pt1 | contig 16256 bp, 13 predicted proteins | sample 7160151 | NCBI WGS metagenome assembly JABLTL01 (sample SAMN14651223, study PRJNA627086) | human gut metagenome | isolation source: feces | host: Homo sapiens
AAACCTTCGAGGTTGGCAATATTCTCGGCCACGACTGGGGTGAATGGCAGTCCAACGGAAACGATACCCATAGCCGCATCTGCACCAGAAACAGCGGCCATAAGGAGACCGTCAACTGTTCCGGTGGTACGGCGACCTGTCAGGCAAAGGCAGTCTGCGCTGTGTGCAGGCACGAATACGGCCAGCTTGGCACACACAGCTTCACGGCGGAAACCGTGGAGGAACAGTACCTGAAATCCGCCGCGACCTGCACAGAAAAGGCAGTCTATTACAGGTCCTGCGCCACCTGCGGCCTGAGCGCCAAGGACACCGCCGAGGAAGCGGTCTTTGAAACCAGGGCGCTCGGCCATGACTGGGGCAAGTGGCAGTCCAATGGCGACGGCACCCACACCCATGTCTGCACCAGAGACGATACCCACAAGGAGACGGTCAGCTGCTCCGGCGGCACCGCGACCTGCGTGGAGCAGGCGACCTGTAAGGACTGCGGCGGGAAGTACGGCGAAAAGGATGCCGCGAACCACACCGGTGCGAAGAAATGGACGACCACAAAGACCACCCACGAACAGAAATGGTCCTGCTGCGGCGGTATCGCCGTCGCCAAAGAAGCCCATACCTTCGGCAAATGGGTCGTCACCGAAAAGGCAACATCCAGAAAAGACGGGGAAAAGACCCGCACCTGTGAAGTCTGCGATTACGTCGAGACTGCGAAGATCCTTGCCACCGGCACTTCGCCGAAGACCGGCGACGACAGCCACATCGGCATGTGGGCCGGCATCCTCTGCGTATCCCTCGCCGGTATCGTGGCGCTGGTGGTATGGTATAAACGGAAGAACAGGAAGTAAACCAAGCCATATTGCAGTCATAACCACCGGCCAGCGGTTATGACTGGGTATTGGAATCTTCGCCCACTGCTCAGTTTCCCGAACGCTGTCCTCAAAATCGGCTGGTTGTTCCAGGCAGAAAAATCCGGACTTATTCCCGAGTGGGGAGTAAGTTCGGGTTTTTCGCTTTATCCAGGAAGTGCCGCACAGAAAAGATTGCCATGTGCAGCCGGATGTAGTATGCTGTCAGAAAGAAAAATCTTCCATTCCGCGTTTTTCTGCGTGTATAAGGGTGAAGCTACTAAAAAAGGAGGCGGCGACATGGATGACAATGAAATTCTCGATTTGTATTTCGCCCGGTCGGAACAGGCCATTGTTCAGACTGACCAGAAATACGGATTTTATTGTTACAGTATTGCCAAACGTATTTTATCCGACCCCCTGGACGCTGAGGAAAGCGTCAACGATACCTATTACTCCGCCTGGAAGCTGATCCCGCCCCGCAGACCCCAGCGGTTTTCCACCTTCCTGGGAAAGATCACCCGGAATCTTGCCATCGACCGCTGGCGGAAGAATACCGCCGAAAAGCGGGGGAAGGGGGAGACGCAGGTGCTGCTGGACGAGCTGGCGGAGTGCGTCGCCGGAAGCGAAAGCCCGGAGACGGAGCTGCTTCGCAAGGAGCTGACCGCCTCGCTGAACCGCTTTCTGCGGAAGCTCCCGGAAAAAGACCGCACCGTCTTTCTGCTCCGGTACTACTATGCCGGCACGAAGGAAGACATTGCCCGGAAGACGGGGCTGTCCTCCAATCAGGTGAAGTACATCCTGCAAAAAGTAAGAAAACAGTTGGCCGACACTCTTAAAAAGGAGGGTTTACAATGACGGCTTATCAGCTTTTCAGAGGACTGACCGGCGTGGACGGGGAACTGCTGGCGGCGGTGGAGCCGGTGGATTCCCGGAAGGAGCCCGCCACAAAGAAGCTGCCCGCAAGAAAAATCTGGCTTGTTGCAGCGGTCGTTGCGCTGGCGCTGCTGCTGGCGGGCTGCGGAATCGCCTATGTGCTCAGTCTGAGACAGCTTGAGCTGGGAACCCAGACGATACCCCTGCCCACTGATGCGTCGCAGGACGGCACGGCTCCCACCGAAACCGAAATGCAGCTGACGGTATTCTCTCTTCAGGGAATTGAGGGGACGCCCAACTATCAGGCAAATCAGGAGTGGCTGGCGTTCACCCAGAGCTATACCCCCTCCGGCGGCGAATATTGGGACAGCGACCCGGCTTACTGGGCGTACAGTGTTCAGGATCAGACAATGGTGGACAAGCTGGACGAGATCTGCGCTAAATACGGGCTGAAGGTGATCGGAAAGGCGTGGCACGAGCAGGTTGACTGCAATAAATTTCTCCCCTTGCTCGGCATTGACAGCCTGCTGAAAGCCGGTACCGACGCAACGCTTTCCATTCCGGCGGGACGCTATTTCCCGGGCGGCTCCTTTACCATTTACGGTACTCTGAACCTGGGAGACGCGGCGGAGATGTTTACCTACCAATGCGTCAAAAAGGATGTTTTCTACGACGTATTTGGCTACACGAATCCGGATACCGTCACCGAGAGAAACTATACCACATCGGACGGCGTACCCCTCTTGTTTCTGGAATCGGAGCAGAGCGGCATGATTCTGGCAGACCGGGAGGACTGCTTCCTGAGCCTGAGCATCATGCTGGACGGGAACGTCAGTCTCGAGGAAATCGCCGAATGCTTCGACTTTACGATTCAGCCACAGGCGCCCGACGCCACCGCGGCGGACGCACGGGAGCAGGCTTCCAATGCGGAAATCATCAGCGCACAGGACGACCCGAATATTGGCAGGCGTGCCACGTATGCCGAGTATGTAGAAGACTTAATCCGGGGTGACGAGTTCCATACCTCTACCGATCCGGGGTATACGCCCCCTGTCAAAACCTATGCGTTTTATGACGCGGATGGTAACGGGACAGACGAGCTGCTCATTTTCTATGGTGACCGCATTGGCAGCATTGTCGGCATGAAGGACGGTGTCACGGATGAAGGAAAGAGCTACACTCTGATACCGTGCGAAGATCATGTTTTCATTGACTGGCCGAGAGACTCGTATGTCCATGGGGAATACTGGTATCACATCTTCCGTTTCGCCAACAATGACGACCCGGTCTTCTCCAACCCGAAGGAACGAAGCATCGTCCGGCTGAAAAAGGACGCGGAGGGGAACTGGTGGCGGACATCCTCCACAGACCATTACGCGGATTTTGACACCAGAATCACAGAGGAAGAAGCGAAAGCCATCTTAGATTCCTATACTCCCATTCAGCTGGAAACCCATCCCCTTTCCGAATTCAAAGAGCCATAACAAGCGAAACAGCGCCCCGTTTTCCCACCAAACGGGAAACGGGGCGCATTTTGCTGTTGACGTCCGGGAATGCGCGTGACATAATAGTTGTACATACAACGATGTATCTACAACGAGTCGGGAGGCTGCCATGGACATTACGGAGCGGAAAATCACCAAAATCGCCCGGGAGGCGGAAAAGCTGGTTCTGCGCACCATGCGGGAAACCGGCGTCGGCACGGCGGAGATCGACCTGATCCACGCCCTGCGCCACAATCCCGGCTGTACACAGGCGGCGCTGGCGGAGCTGCTGCACGCGGACAAAGCCGCCATCGCCCGCAGAACAAAAAATCTGGAAGCGAAGGGCTACCTCGTCCGCCGGGACGCCCCCAACGACCGGCGCAGTCAGCTGCTGTACCCCACGGAAAAGGCGGAGAGCCTGAAATCCTCCAAAGCGGAGATCGAAGCGGCCTTTTACGAATACCTGACGGATACGCTGACAAAAGAGGAAGCCGCCGCCTTTGCCGCCGCGCTGAACAAGCTCTACGCGGCATCCAAGGCGGAAAGCCGGGCGGGCTTCCCGCACTTTATTCAGGCGGCAAAGGGGGAAAAACGGGGATGAAACGTGAAAAAGCCTTCCGCCCGGACAGGATCGGCGCGTATTTCCGCGTCGAATGGCTGCCGTTGGCACTTGTGACCCTTTCCGGCCTGATCTACAACATCGGTCTTCTTGCCACGCCATGGTTTGAAGGGCGGCTGGCGCAGTGCCTTGCGGACATTCTGGGCGGGAATGCCACCGCCGGGAAAATGGCGGTTCTGGTGCTTGCCTATATTCTCGTCACGCTGGGGGTGCAGGCCGCGCGGTTTATCAAGCGGTTCTATGTCCGCCGCTTCGCCAACAACATCAACCGCCGGATGAAGGGCATCCTGTACGCCAATCTGGTGCGCAGAAGCCGGGCGTCGCTGGAGCAGGAGGGCGCGGGCGAGCTGATGACCAAGGCCATCTCCGATGTAGACGACTGCGTGGAGGGAATGCGGAAATTCGCCACCGAGGTTTTCGACACCGGCGTGGCGCTGGTGGGCTACGCCGTCATGCTTCTGGTATACGACTGGCGTCTGGCGATCCTGAGTTTGCTGTTTACGCCGGTGTCCTACGTCTGCGCGGCGTGGATGAAGCGGAACGTCCAGCGTGCGGGCGCCGCCTACAAAAAAGCGGCAGGCGCGCTCAGCACGGCCACGCTGGATCGGGCGCAGAACGCCGTGGCCTACCGCATTTACGGTTGTGAAAGCACCCGGGAGGGGCAGTACGAGCATACGCTGGACACCTACGAGAAGACCGCCGTCCGCAGCAACGTGTGGCAGTCGGCCCTGCCGCCGCTGTATCTGGCCGTGTCGGAGGCGGGGGTGCTGTTCATTCTGTGGTTCGGGGCGAAAAACGTCCTCGGTTCCGGGTGGCGCGCATGGGATATTGCGGCGTTCACTACGTTTCTTTCCTGCTTTACCAAGCTGACGGTGAAATCCTCCAAGGTGGCGAAGCTGTTCAACTCGGTGCAGAAGGCGGAGGTCTCATGGAAGCGCATTCAGCCGCTGATGAAGTCCCCGGAGACGCTGGAGCCTCTCGCCGTTCCGTCAGCGGTGGACGTGACCCTTGAGAATCTTTCCTTTGCCTACGGCGACCAGCCGGTTTTCTCCGGGCTGAGCCTGACGGCCCATCCGGGGGATATCATCGGCGTTACCGGGCCGGTGGCCTGCGGCAAGTCCACCTTCGGGCGGGTGTTCCTCTGCGAAGCGCCCTACGGCGGCTCGGCGAAATTCGGGAAGACCGAGTTTTCCGCCCTCACCCCCCGCCAGATCGCGGCGACCGTAGGATACTTAGGACACGACCCGGAGCTGAGCGCCGACACGATTCAAAATAACGTTCTCTGCGGAAGCAATCAGGACGCGAAGCCGCATCTTGCCGCAGTGGCGCTGGATAACGAAGTGCTTGCCATGGAAGCGGGGCTGGACACCGTCATCGGCAGCGGCGGCACGCGGCTTTCCGGCGGTCAGGCGCAGCGGCTGGCGCTGGCAAGAACCCTTGCCCACCCAAGACCCGTTCTGGTTCTGGACGACCCCTTCTCCGCGCTGGACAGAAATACCGAGGACACCGTGTTTGCAAATTTGCAGGAATACGCAAAGGATAAGGTCGTGTTCCTGATCTCTCACCGCCTGTATCACTTCCCGCAGATGCGCAGCGTAATCTTTATGGAGGACGGCAAGGCCACCGTCGGCACCCACGGGGAACTGATGGCATCCGTTCCGGTGTACCGGCAGCTTTATGAAAGCCAGACAGGAGGGCAGACTCATGAATAAAAGCGGTGTGTTTGCCGCCATACGGACGGCGGCAGCGATCCACCAGCTTCTCACGGTGGGGACGGTTCTCTGCGTGGCGGTGTCGGTGGGTGCGTCCCTGCTCCCGCCGCTGCTGCTGGCACGGGTGGTCGATCGCCTGACCGTGGGCAGCGGACTGACGTTTCTCGCGGTACAGGGCTACTTTTGCAGTCTTGCGCTGGAGGGACTGCTTTCTTCCGCGCAGGAAAGCCTGCTCGTGCTGTTCGGCCAGAAAATGACCCACGCCCTGCGTTCGGAAATGTCCCGGAAGCTGACCCGGCTGCCCGCAAGCACCCTTGTTGACCAGAATCCCGGCGAGGTCGCCGCCCGGTTTTCCGGGGATGTGGACACGGTTGAGGCGCTGTTTACCTCCGGCATCATCAGCATGGTGGCGGATGCGTGCCGCATTCTGTCCATCATGGCGGTCATCGCGGTGAAAAATACCGGCCTCGCCCTGATCTTGCTACTGGTTCTGCCCCTGTTTGCCCTGTTCACCCGCCACGTGCAGAAGCGGATGCTGGCCGCCCAGCTGAACAACCGCCGCGCCGTCGCCGCCGTGTCCGGTCAGGTGCCGGAGACGTTACACAACATCCGCACCATCCGGGCGCTGGGACTGGAAGATTACATGGAGCGCCGGTACGATAAGCGCATCGGGGACAGCTACGCCGCCATGGAGCGCACCAATTTTTACGACGCCATCTATTCCCCGGTGGTTCTGCTGCTGAACGCCGTGGTGGTGGGCATCGTCATGCTGCTGTCTGCCTCCGGAAATGCGGAAATCCTGCGCCTTTTCGGCATGTCGGTGGGCACGTCGGTGGCCGTTATCAGCTACATATCCCGCATTTTCGCGCCCATTGAGAGCCTTGGCATGGAGATTCAGACCATTCAGTCGGCCATGGCCGGGGTCAAGCGTATCGACGCGTTTTTAAGCCAGCCGGAGCGCGTCATCCCGGAGCGGCGGGAAGCCGCCGCCCGGGGGGACGTGGTACTGTCCCATGTGACCTTCGGCTACGGGGAAAAGCCTGTTTTGCAGGACTTTTCCATGACCGTAAGGCAGGGCGAGCAGGTCACGCTGGTAGGCCGGACGGGCGCAGGAAAAAGCACTGTGTTCAAGCTTCTGCTGGGGCTTTATCGTCCGGAAGCCGGTACGATCACCATTGGCGGCGTGGACGTTTCGGCCATTTCGGATCAGGAGCGCCGAACCTGCATCAGCTGTGTGGAGCAGCACTTTTCCCGCGTGCCGGGGACGGTGCTGGATCAGATCACCCTTGGTGACCCGCAGATAACGGAAGATATGGCGAAGAACGCGGCGCACCTTGCCGGGATCGACGCGGCTATTCAGGCATTGCCGGAGGGCTATAACACGGTATGCACCGAGGGCATGTTCTCACAGGGCGAATGGCAGCTTCTGTCCATCGCCCGCGCCGCGGCGGCGGACCCGGCGGTGCTTCTGCTGGACGAGATCACGGCAAATCTGGACGCCGAGACGGAGGAGCGCGTTCTGGAAGCTCTGCGCCGCGCCTCTGAGGGGCGGACAGTTTTGTCCGTTTCCCACCGCGTCTATGAAAATCTGGGTGGGAGGACGGTCGAGATCAAGCCGCAGGGGCAATGAAATGGAATTTCAGGGAGAAACGGCGCAGGCAATGACCGGCGGGAGCCGCCGATCTATCCCCATCACAGAGAAAAACCGCCCTCCTGACAGTTACTGATGGCAAATGCGAAAAATGTCTCCTTCGCGATAGCCGCAAAATAGCCGGTCTGCTCGTACTCATGCGCATAATGCTTGGCAATGTGTCCCAGCGTCTCCTTAAGCTGAAGCATCACGGCAAATTCATGCTTGCAGGGATAGCTGCAAAAGCAGTCGCACAGTAAATTCCGGATTTCCCCGTCGTGATAGCGGAATTCAACGGCGTATGCTTTTGTCCCTTCCACGACTGCATACCCCTTTGTCCCATCCAGACAGAGATAACGGACGCGGTTCTCCATGAAGTAATCGTGTCCCCGCTCCGCAATGGCATTGGTGATCTTCATTTCCTCCAAATGCTCCAGAGAGAAGGAGAAATCGTCGTTTCCGCTGGCAAATTCCTCGCCTTCCCCGACGGGCGCACGGAACCAGCTCGTTACCTGAGCGGCGGGGAGAGCAGTGGAGTCGAAGGTGATAAAATGGGAAGCGGACATGTAAAAACTGCCGTGCACCCGGGTATTTACCTGGAAAATGACCTTCTGATATTCGGACAGCCGAATCCTGAAATTGTAATTCACGCTGGTCACGATGCCGAGAACCCCTTCCAGCTTGCCGCTCACATAGACCCGGTCGCCGGCCTTCAGGTTGAACCGGTCGTTGTAATAGGCGAGCGACCTTCCAGTCTCCGGAAAACAAACCTGCACCACAGACTTCCGGGGCGCGGCGCTGACCGGTTCTGCCTCCCGCGCTGCCGGAGTTTCCGGTCCCTCTTTGGACGCTCCACCAAAACCGCTGATCGTAAAACGCATAGTTTTTCCTCCATCCATAATCTTTTTTGGGTTTCTGAGAGGATTATACAATGCGATGTGTCCAATAAACCGGACTAATTCAAGTAAAATACACGATAATGCAAAAAAATTCAAAAAACAGCGGGAGGCCGACCGGCTTCCCGCTGTTTCCATAGTTACGTATCCAGACTTCTCAGCCGCTCGACGATGCTCTGCTTCACCGCCTGACGGTACATGACCGCCGGGATGGCACATCCGAGCAGGATAAATGCGGGCAGCATGGCCAGTACCGGGGTGATGGTGTAGTGATAGCTGTAGAACCAGTAGGCGCTTTCCAGAAGCCGCCCCGCCAGGGGGTTTATTGCGGCGGAAAGAAGTCCCGCAATCAGGCCGGAACCAAGGGTGTACAGCAGCCCCTCCCAGAGAAGCATTTCTTCCAGCTGACGGCCGGTCATGCCCACCGACTGCAAAACCGCGAATTCCCGGCTCCGCGCCAGAATGGCGGTCATCATGGCGTTGAAGAAATTCAGAATACCCACAATGCCGATGATGGCGCACAGCAGCCCGCCCAGAATCACAAAGGTCATCCGGGACTCCTGAAAATATGCCCGGTGGGTCGCCTTGCTTTCGTACATCAGGGGACTGTCGGGGTCGGAAGTGAGCTGGGCAAGGTAGCTTTCCGCGGTGGCCTCCGCCTCGGGACTGGGGGTGTCGAAGAGGTAGAGCATGGGAAACACGTTGTCCTCCCCGGCGTCCCGGTACAGGGCGTCCGCGCTGAGGATTGCCTCATAGCCCATGGTATAGAACCGGCTGCTCATGTTGTGGGGAACGTCCACCAGTGCGCAGACGGTGTAGGTTACGTCGTACGCAGTATCGCCGTTTCCATAGGTGACTTTGATTTTCTCGCCCACGTCGGGATAAATCCCGGGGTCAGGCAGCTTCCCGGAATCATCCAGATTCACGGCAATGGCGATGGCATGGCTGTCCGGTTCCCAGAGGGAATCCAAGCTGCCGTCGATCACCGTGAGCTTTTCTCCAAGCGTCGGGTCAAGCCCCTCTATCTGGGACGCCGCCTGCACCTTGTCGCCGTCTCTTGGCGTCTGGGCGAGAAGCGCGTCGATGTCCATATCCGTATCCCGGCTGTAGAAGGCGGCTTCATCCCGCCAGACGCTTTCCGGCAGATACATACCCACCCCGCCGGTCTGATAGGCAAAGCCCTCCAGAGAGTGCGCTGTGTTTGCCCGCACCGGTTCCACAGCCTCTTTGGTCAGGGAAAAACCCCGATAGTTAAAGTAGTCCGGTGTGCTGATGAGGAAGTCCGCGCAGCTTCGCCGGCTCAGATATTTGTCCATGTCAAAGCCGCCGATAAACGTGACCAGCAGATTCAGCAGAACGACGGTCAGGGACAGCGACACCATCACGAGCGCCGTCTTCTTTTTATCTCTGCCTAAGTTGGCGGCGGCCATCTGAACAGGCGTGACCTTGCCGCCCTTCCGGTGCGTTTTCCCCGCCGACTGACGCTCGGTGTAGCGCACCGCCTCCACAGGGGAGACCCTCCCGGCAATTCGCCCCGGCCGGGCGCAGGAAAGCAGCACCGTCAGCAGGGCGAACACTGAGGAAAACAGGAATATCCATGGGGAAACGCTGACCGTGGTGTACCGGCCTCCCATCGTGGAGGTGGACATGGTGATGGGAACCGCCGCGGCACCAACGCCGTAGCCCAGCAGCAGACCCACCGGAATGCCCAGCGCGCTCAGCAGCAGCGCCTGCTGGCGGATCAGCCGCCGCAGCTGCTTCGGCGTGACGCCGATGGTTTTGAGCAGTCCGTAGTAGCGGATGTCCCCCGCCACGGAGATCTGGAAAATGTTGTAGATCACCAGATATCCCGTAAACGCCACCAGAATCAGCACGGCGAGCATGGCGAGGATTCCCCCAACGCCCAGCGTGTCCCAGATCTGGGTAGCGGTATAGCCCCAGTTGACGCCGATGCGAAGCTGCCCCGCCTCCTCGCCGATGCTGTAGCCGCAGTCCTCGCCGATTCTGGTCAGGTCGTTTTCAATGTTCAGGGAGCTTCTCAGCATGACGCTCAAATCCGTGCGGAAGGGCTTTAAGCCTCCTGCCACAGCCAGCTTGTCGATCTTCTGGGCATACTCTTTGGAAACATTGAGGAAGTGGACACTCAGCAGCTCGTCGTAGTCCCACCAGCCTACCAGCGTAAAGGTGTCGGTGATGTCCCAGCCCATCTGTTCTTTGTCCGCCAGCGTGTAAGTGACCTTCACCTGTGCCCCCAGCTCCGGCTTTACGCCGAGAAGCTCCAGAGCTTTGGTGTCCATGGTAATTTCGTTCCCGCTTTTCGGGGTGCGTCCCACCGTGGGCTGGGAAAAGCTCCACTTGGCGTTGTTGTCGTCCATGTAGCTGACTTCAGCGTAGTCCTTTTCAAACGCGCCCTGGGTGGCAAGACCCAACGCCGTCCGCACGCCCACGGCTTTGACGTCGGGATGTGCCGAAAGCACCGCGATCTGGTCTTCGTCCACGTCCTTGAACGCACCGTGGGCATACCCGCCGACAGAGCGGAACTGGTAGTTTTGGTTCGTCTCGTTGATGGACATTACGATGGTAAAGAGGGACGTGAACAGCAGGGCGGTCAGGGCGATCGCCAGCACCGCGATGATGTTCCGCTTTTTCGCGGCCATCAGGGTCTTGAAGCTTAAATGGCGAATGCAGCTTCCGTTTTTCACCTTCATGCCGCTCACCTCACGATCCGTCCGTCCTCAATGCGGATGATCCGATCCGCCGCCTGAGCGATCTCCTCGTTGTGGGTGATCATGACGATGGTCTGGGCAAATTTCTGGCTGGTGACTTTCAGCAGGCTCAGCACGTCCTGACTGGTTCTGGAATCCAGATTGCCCGTAGGCTCATCCGCCAGAATGATGGCGGGGGCGGCGGCAAGGGCGCGGGCGATGGCCACCCGCTGCTGCTGACCGCCGGACAGTTGACTGGGAAGGCTCCCCAGCTTCTTTTCAAGGCCCAGGGTGTTCACGATTTTGTCGAGGAAATCCTCGTCCACCTGCCGCCCGTCCAGCTGGATGGGCAGGATGATGTTTTCCCTCGCGTTCAGCACCGGCACCAGATTGTAGCTCTGGAAGACAAAGCCAATCTTCCGCCTGCGGAAAATGGTCAGCGCCTCATCTTTCAGGGAAAAGATGTCCTTCCCGTCCACGATCACGCTGCCGGAGGTGGGCCGGTCAAGGCCGCCCAGCATGTGCAGAAGGGTGGATTTCCCGGAGCCGGAGGTGCCCACAATGGCGACAAATTCGCCGCTGTTCACACTCAGGTTCACGCCGTCCAGCGCCCGAACCTCCGTGTCCCCGGAGCCGTAGATTTTGCGCAGGTTTCTGGTTTCCAAAATACTCATAATAACCTCCAAAATAGAAAAGTCTGTATTGTTTTCACACTACAGACTTTACTACAGGATTCTTTCTACATTCTTTCCGGAATCTAACAGTGTTGACAGATTTCACGGGGGAGGTACAGGGAAAACGTGCTGCCCTCGCCCGGTTTGGAGCTGACCTTCACATAGCCGCCCTGCTCCTCCGCGATCTGACGCACCAGATACAGCCCGATGCCCACGCCTTCCTCCGTGGGATTGCTTAAGCCCCGATAGAAGCGCTGAAATACCTTCGGCTGCTCGTCCTCCGGTATCCCCGGCCCATTGTCCGCTACGTGAATGGCCGAAAACATCTGGTAGGCGGACGCGGACACACGAACCGCCCCACCGGCGGGGGTGTACTTGACGGCGTTGTCCAGCAGGTTAAATACGGCTTCCTCCGTCCATTTTGCGTCGAAAACCGCTTCGGCATCCGTGGGAAGAAAAGTGATGGAAATGCCCTTTTCCCCGGCCTTCGGCTCCAGCTGGGATACCGCCGAGGATAGAACGTCCTGAAGCGCCCCCGGCTCCGGGCGCAGAGCAATCACCCCGGATTCCAGCCGGGAGGTCTTCACCAGCGCTTCAATGAGACTTTGCAGCTTCTTCGTCTGGGCGTCCAGCGCGTCCAGACACACCACGTTCCCCGGCTGCTCCCGCAGGAGCTGGGCGTAGAGCAGAATGTTGGCAATGGGTGTTTTCGTCTGGTGGGAAATGTCCCCGATCAGGGTTTTCAGCTTTTCCTTTTCGGTGCTCACGCTCCGGGCGGATACCGTGGACGCCGCGAGGTAGTGCGCCAGCTTGCTTTCCAGCGCGGAAAGCAGCGTCTCGTCGAAGCTGTCCTCCGTAAAGTCCCCCCGCATGGCATCGGTAAGCATCTCATTCAGCTTTTCCAGTGTCCGGCGGGTCTTCCGGCGCTCACACCAGACCGCGGCGGCGCAGAGGACGATTGCCGCCGCGAGAATTCCGTATCCCAAGGCCGTCATATCACTTCACCGCCCATGTGTAGCCGAGGCCGTACACCGTTTTCAGGTATTGGGGGCTGGACGGGTCGTCCTCCAGCTTGACCCGCAGACGCTTCACCGTGACGGACAGGGCGTTCTCGTCCACAAAATCCGCCCCGTCCGTCCAGATGCGGTCAACAAGGACGCCCCGGGACACGGTCTGCCCACGGTTCTCCACCAGCAGCCGCAGGAGCTTCTGCTCCGTCTTGCTCAGCTCAATGGGTTCACCGTTCTTCCAGAACGCCATCCGCTCAAAATCGAACCGGAAGCCGTCCAGTTCCACGCAGGAGAATTTCACTCTCCGGCGAAGCTGGGCGTTCACCCGCGCCCGGAGAATTGCCAGGGAAAAGGGCTTCGTGATGTAGTCGTCCGCCCCGGATTCCAGCCCGGTGACCACGTCCATCTCCAAATCATTCGCCGTCAGGAGGATCACGGGAACGGCTCCCCCCTGCCGCACCTCCCGCAGCAAATCCAGAGCGCTGCCGTCCGGGAGATTCACGTCCAGAATCAGCAGGTCAAATTTCTTCTGCGCCAGCATTTCCCGCGCCTGAGAAAGCGTCCCGGTCAGGGCGATCGTCACATCCGGGTCTTGCAGCGCCAGCTGAATGCCCCTGCCCAGCGTCGTGTCGTCTTCCAGCAATAAGATCTCCCGCATATCACGCACCTGCCTTTTTTGTCCCATCATAGCACATGCGCCAAAGAAAGTCGATGCCGACGTTTCTTAAGATTCCATTTCGGGAAAAGTTTCCCCGATTTGCGCCAAAAAGGGATTGCGATTCTTAAGGAAGCGTGATATACTGATGGTATATATACCATCCAATAAGAGGAGTGACCCCTATGGCCATTACAAGCGCAAGTCTGCCCGCGAAAAAACGGATTCTCACCGTCTGTGTTCGGCTCTTTCTGGAAAAGGGCTACAAACGTTCGACGCTGGCGGAGATTATTGAAAAAGCCGACGTTTCCTACAGTACCTTCCAGAATATTTTCCGTGCCAAGGACGGCGTCCTGACGGAGCTGGTGGAATTCATGTTCTCCAACCAGTTCGCCATGGCGCGGGGGGAGGCGGGGGCAAAGCTGCCGCCGGTGTACGTCTACGCGGTGGAGACGGCCATCCAGATGACCCTGACGGAGCTGAACGAAAATCTCCGGGAAATCTACATCGAAGCCTACACCGAGAAGGAGGCCTCCGAATATATTCTCCGGGAGACGGCGAAGGAGCTGCACGGCATCTTTGGCAGCTACCTGCCGGACGCCACAGAGCGGGACTTTTACGATATGGAGATCGGCTCGGCCAGCATCATGCGCGGCTATATGGCACACCCCTGCGACGGGGAGCTGACGCTGGAAAAGAAGCTAAGGCTGTTTCTCACCATGAGCCTGCGGGCGTACAACGTCCCCAAGGAGGAAGTGGAGCAGGTCATCCGCTTCGTCGAGGGGCTGGACATCCGGGGAATTGCCGAACAGGTGATGCAGAAGCTGTTCAAGGCGCTGGCCATGCGCTACGAATTTTCCCTCACCGGGCTGACAGAGCCTGTGAAGAAATAAGCCGATACGTATTGCAAGGGAGTACTCTCTTGCATCGTGATATATTCCGATGCAATGCCTTTCTGTCAACGCGCCTCCCATGGGGGACGGGAGACGCCGGAAGAAAGCGAGGAATCACCAGACTGCTCAGTATTCTGCTTGTGCTCGTCATGGCGCTGACGCTGCTGCCGGTGACGGCGCCGGAGGCGGCGGCGGACGATGGACAATCGTCGAAAACGTTATGGCACGAATGCCCTGAATGCAAGACCGTGCAAACTCTCGAGATTATTGGGTATACTTGGAAAAAAGATGGCTATCAAGTGAACGACCAACAACATTGGCTGCATGTTCTATGCCCAAGCTGCCAAAAAGATGGCTACCTCGGGGGTGATGATCACACTGGCGGCACCGAAATACCCACCTGCACCACGGGCAAAACCTGTGAGAAATGCGGCGGTGAATACGGCATTCTGGGTCACGACTGGGGCGAGTGGAAGCCCAGCGGCGACGGCAAGACCCACACCCGCCACTGCCAGCGCGAGGGCTGCGATGCGTTTGAGACGGAGAACTGCGGCGGTGACGGCACCGCGACCTGCGTCACACAGGGCACATGCACCGTCTGCGGCCAGCCGTACTACGGCGGACACTATTTTGCCAAACCCTATACGTATGGGTACGACGAGAATACTCACTGGTACGCCTGTAGCTATTGCGAAAAAGGACGAAAAGCCGAGACTGCGCATTTTTTCGTTCAGGGCAATATGCACCTGAAGTCCGAGGCCACCTGTATTTCCCCGCCTGAGTACTACACAAACTGCGGTACCTGCTACTAAAAGGGAACGGATACTTATGTCTACGAGTGGGGTAACACAAATCCGAACAACCACGATGGCGGCACCGAGGTAAAGAACACCAAGGCTGCCACCTGCACCGAGAAGGGCTACACCGGCGACACCTACTGCAAGGGCTGCGGCGTCAAGCTGACTGACGGAACGGAAATCCCCGCCCTCAACCACGACTGGGATACGACATATATATGGACACAGACCGGGACCGGCTATACCTGTACCGCGAAGCGCGTCTGCAAGAATGACGCTGCCCACGTGGAATCCGAAACCGTCACGGGAGACTATTCCGTCATCACCGAGCCGACCTGCCTTGCGGCTGGCCTGGGGAGATATCAGGTTTCCTTTAAAGCCGACTGGGCAAAGGACGCATCCAAAGACGTGTCCATCCCCGCCCTCGGCCACGACTGGGGCAAGTGGACGTCCAACGGCGACGGTACGCACACCCACGTCTGCAAACGTGACAAGACTCACACGGAGACGGTCAGCTGCTCCGGCGGCACCGCCACCTGCACGGAGAAAGCAACCTGCGCCGGCTGCGGCGGCAAATACGGCGAAAAGGATTCCGACAACCACACCGGCAAGAAGGAATGGACGACCACCAAGACCACCCACGAGCAGAAATGGTCGTGCTGCGGCGAAGTGGTCGTAGCCAAGGAGTCCCACACCTTCGGCAAATGGGTCATCACCAAAAAGGCGACGTCCAGAAAGGACGGAGAAAAGACCCGCACCTGTGAGGTCTGCGAATACGTGGAGAAGGCGACAATCCAAGCCACCGGCTCCCCGGCGAAGACCGGCGACGACAGCCACATCGGCATGTGGGCAGGCATCCTCTGCGTGTCCCTGGCCGGTATCATAGCGCTGGTCGTTCTGTACAGGAAAAAGCACAAGAAGTAACTCTATAAGGCAGTGAAGCGCAAGCCCCATCGGGCTTGCGCTTCCTTACTGTCAAAATCCTTATTTGAGTTTGGCGTATTCCTCGTCGGTAACCGGCTTGCACCATTCGTTGCGGGTATTCTCGCCGGGAACCTCCACGGCAATGTGGCTGAACCACGAATCGGCCTTCGCCCCATGCCAGTGCTTGACCTCTGCCGGAATGGTGATGACCGTACCCGTCGTCAGGGAGACGGCCTCTTTGCCCTCCTCCTGATACCAGCCCTCGCCCGCGGTGCAGATCAGCAGCTGCCCGCCGCCTTTGGTGGCATGGTGGATGTGCCAGTTGTTCCGGCATCCCGGCTCGAAGGTCACATTGGCAAGAAACACGGGGCATTGGCCGGGAATGGTCAGGGGCTTGAGGTAGGACTGGCCGGTAAAGTACCGGGCATAGGCGTCATTGGGCGCGCCGACGCCGAAGGCGTCCTGCTGTTCATACTGAACTCCAATTGACGAGTCCGGTTTTCCCGCACAGTCCTATGCCACAGCAGCCCCGCTTCCAC
>JABLTL010035496.1_pt1 | contig 16239 bp, 17 predicted proteins | sample 7160151 | NCBI WGS metagenome assembly JABLTL01 (sample SAMN14651223, study PRJNA627086) | human gut metagenome | isolation source: feces | host: Homo sapiens
TAACATGTGCCAGATTGGTTATTCCAGTATAGAGAACCACCTACTGTCTCACTTTCATAGCCTGGATTTAATAATTTCATTAAGTCAGCTTGGCTCCATTCATTTACACCGTATCCATCATTTACAGAACTTTCACTTGTGTCCCATGAATAATTGCCTATTGATTCTGAGCGAATCAATTTTACTCTGTCACTCTTATTTCCTGTACCATCATCAATATTTTTCATTAAACCTATAATTCGCCATAACTCTCCATCTATACTTACATAGTTATTTGGATTCTTTCCAATATATCTTATATTACTATAATCATCTGTGGCTAAGTTTGTTGTATCTGTTGTTGATAATTGAGTTATTTTAGTATTAATATTAATAGGTGTAAATATCACTACACTATCATTAATAATATTACTAATATTGCCAGCTTTATCTGTAACTTTTAAATATATTGTATAAGTGCCCTCACTTAAACCAGTAAAAGTATATGTAGAATTTGTTGATGAATAATATGTTGTGCCATCAATACTATATTCATATTTTGCAATACCACTTTCTAAATCTTTTGAAGCACTAGCATCAACCGTTATTGAATCACTTGTTTTTGTTAATGTCATACTTGCCGTTGGTGCTATTGAATCAGCATATGAAACAATCTGTGAAACATGACTTACAAAACCAGCCTTATCTTTTACCCATACATAATATGTACCATTGGTTCTTATGTATTTAATTCTACTTATACTTGTCCCACTTATACTTGTCCATGTCGTTGGCGTTGTTTCAGTTGTTGTAACTGCATAACCTGCAAGACCTGATTCATTATCGCTAAAATTCATTGTTAATGTCTTTGATTTAGTCCAAGTTGTTTCATCACTTAAACTTAATGTTACAGTTGGAGCTGTTGCATCTACTTTGCTAACAGTTATTGTTTTATTTACTATATGTCCTGCCCCATCTTTTACCCAGAAATATATGTTTCCATTTTTACTAGCTTTATAAGTATAAGTACTTTCGGTTATAACATTGTCTACACTTGTCCAATTAGTAGGTTCACTGCTAGATTCAGTAAATGCATAGCCTGTTATACCAGACTCTGTGTCCTTTGCTACGGCTGTTATAGTGCTTGTTGCCCCATAACTACTTTGTTCTGTTAAACTAACAATGGTTGGTGCAGTAGTATCAACATGACTTACTACTACTTCTTTATGACTAATATTACCTAAAGCGTCTTTTGCATATACATAATATGTTTTATTGTTAGTAACATCTTTAGTTATAGTTGCTGTTTTACCAGTAACACTTGTCCAATTAGTAGGCTCTGTTTCAGTTTCTGTTAAAGCGTAACCATTAAGCCCAGATTTATTATCTTCTAAAGTGATATTAACGGTATTACTAGCATTCCAATCACTTGAAGCTGAAACTGTTATAACTGGTCCTGTTTTATCCAACTTAGATAAAACAACTTTCTCACTCTTTAAATTACCCATTTCATCACGAAAATAAATAGTTTCATCTTTATCTTCTGTATATGTCTTAGTTATTGTAACATTCTTACTAGGTGTATCAATACTTGTATAAGTCATATTATCAGTACTATATTCTATTAAATTATAATTAGTACTTGTGGCATTTATATCTATTGTTTCACTATCTTTTGTATAATCAGTTGTCTTAGTATTGTAAGTAATAGTTATATCATTTGTTAATTTATCTCCTTCAATATAACTTGCAATAACACTTATTTTACTTTTAAATGATGCACTCATGGTTTCGTCTATCGCTGGTGTATCATAATCCATCCATAATTTCAAATTATAATCTACCGAGTCACCTGCTTCACCATTAGGTGCTAAAGAGCCACTAGTAAGTTTAAAAGATGTATCAGCCCCAGTAATTGTCGGACTAACTTTATTATAATTACTTAATAAACGTGGTGTACTACCATTTAAAGATACTTTGATATAAGCATTATCTAGTCTTTTTGTTATATCTGCATCTAATATATCTTCTAAGTTTACTTGATAAGCAGCATATGTTGTACATGTATTTTTAATTGTAAAAGAATACCCATTTTCTTTTAATCCTTCATCATCTGTTATAGGATAAGCCTTTTGTATATTAATAGAATCACCCTCATTAGTTAATATTACTTTAAAGCACTCACTACTAGCAATATTAAAATCTGTCTGCGTTGTTACCATCATCCAATAAGCAAAAGAACCCCCTATAAGCAAACATAATAAAGATACAAATATTAATAACATCTTTTTCTTATTTTTTTTCATACAATACCTACCTTTACTCTAATTAAAATTTTACTATAAATTAATTATAAATTCAATAAAATAATGTTATATTTTGCATATACTATAATAAGTAGGTGTTAATATGTATCCAGGTATACTTAAAACAAGTCTTAATTTACCAAAGGTTATTAATGGTGTTTCAAAAACACTATCTGTTGCTAATCAACTAATACCTTTATATGTAAAAGCAAAACCCTTAATTAACAATGCTAAAAGCACTTTTAATGTAGCTAAAGAAATACTTAGTACTACAAATACTAATAATCATGGGTTACCTAGTAAAGTAAATCAAACCAAAGAAAAAAGAAGTGTTAATACCGTAACACCTCCCACTAAGAACACTAATAATCCCGTTTTCTTTTTATAAGTAATAACTTAAGTATTCTTTTTTTTCTTTTAATTCTTTATTTTTATCCTTTGGTACTTTATCTAATAAATAATCTAATTTTTTATTTATATATTCATAATATTCTTTATTATCTTTATTGTATTTACCATATAAATATTCATATGGCTTTAAAGTATCTTTACCACATATATACTCTATAATAGAGTAGTAATGTCCTTTTTCATAAACAACTATTTCTTTATTTATTTTATAATTAATAGATTCCATATACTTTCTTAATACATCTAAATCATTATTAGATTGAATAATTATTTTTTTAATAGACTTTAATTTTTCTTTTAAAGATAAAATGCTTATTATAGTAGTAGTCCCCATACCAGCAATAACAAGGGTATTATAGTCTTTTGTATCAATACCAACTAAACCATCAGTAAGTTTAGTTTGAATAATATTTTCTAACCCTTCTTTTTTTATATTATCTTTAGCTATTTCTAGGGCCCCTTTATGAATATCAGTAGCAAGTATTTTTTTAGAACCATGATAAGCCATTAAAATAGCAACATACGCGTGATCACACCCGATATCGATAATGTTATCACAAGCGTCTAATAAAGATAAAATAGCCTTAATTCTTTTACTTTGCATATTAATCATTTAAGAAGTCTTTTAATTTTTTAGCCCTTGATGGATGACGTAGTTTTCTTAATGCTTTAGCCTCAATTTGTCTAATACGTTCCCTTGTAACATTAAATCTTTTACCTACTTCTTCAAGTGTATGACTAGTTCCATCAATAAGACCAAATCTAAGTTCTAAAACTTCTTGTTCTCTTTCTTGTAATGTTTCTAATACTGCTTTTATTTCTTCTTTTAATATTTCATTAGTCGCATATTCTTCTGGTGTCATAGCGTTAATGTCTTTTACAAAATCACCTAAGTGTGAATCATCTTCTTCACCAATTGGTGTTTCAAGTGATACAGGGTCTTGACTAATTTTAATAACTTCCCGAACTTTTTCAACAGTAATACCCATTTTTTCAGCTAGCTCTTCTTCACTTGGCTCACGGTTTAACTCAAGTGTTAATTGTCTTTGAATACGGGCCATCTTATTAATTGTTTCAACCATATGTACAGGAACTCTTATTGTTCTTGCTTGATCAGCTAAGGCTCTAGTAATTGCTTGTCTAATCCACCATGTAGCATATGTTGAAAATTTATAACCTTTGTCATAGTCAAATTTATCAACTGCTTTCATAAGACCAATATTACCTTCTTGAATTAGATCTAGGAATAATAGGCCTCTGCCAACATAACGTTTAGCAATAGACACTACTAATCTAAGATTTGATTCAGCAAGTTTATTTTTAGCTTCTTCATCACCCTCGGCAACACGTACTGATAAATCCATTTCTTCTTCTGGTGTTAATAAAGAAATACGTCCAATTTCTTTTAAATACATTCTTACAGGATCATTTATATTTACATCCTTAGTAATTTCATTATCATCTAAAATAATTGGTTCTTCAGTATCACCCTTAGCTCCATTAGAACTTACATCATCATCTTCCCCAACTATTTCAATATCATTATCAACTAAAGCCGTATACAACTCATCTAACGAATCATTATCAACATCTAACCCTTTTAGGGCCCCCGCTAATTCTTCAAAAGTAATTTTACCCTTTTCTTTACCAAGTTTAATTAATTCTTCTTTACGTTCTTCAAAAGGCTTTATTTCACTTACTTTAACAACACTCTCTTGCTTTTTCTTAACAGGTGCTTTATCAAGTATTTCAATATTATGAAGACTTAATTCTCTTTGAAACTCTAAAACCTCACTCTCAGAGATCTTACATTCTTTTGAAATCTCAACAATCTCCCCTATTAAGACATATCCATCTTTTTTGCCTTTTTCAATTAACTCATTCTTTTTCATTTCAAACTTTGTCATTTTTTCACACTTCTTTCTTCTATAATCTTTTCTAATTCACTTTTTAAAGTAATAATTTTTTGCATTTCTTTTTCTTGCTCTAAAATATCACTAGAATCTTTTATAATCTTCTTACATTCTTTTATACTACCCTTAATACGACTTTCTTTTATATTTAATATATAATCTAAGAAAGTACTATCACTAAAGTCTTCTATTTTAGTATCCCGAATAACTGTTTCAAATTCTTCTTTTAATGGACTTACCGCAACATATGACATAAAATCAGCAAAATTCATAGTCTTATTTTTAGTCATATAATAAAGTATTTCATTAGCCATACCTCGGTAATTTGCACTTTTAAAGTACCCTAAATTAGTTTGGTACATTTTTATATATTTATAATCATTCATCATATAATAAATAATAGATCTAGCACTAATCTCTTCTTTATTAATTTTTTTCTTTAAAGACCCTCTTGCAACCACTTTAACATTCACATTATTATTAGTTGCCAATTTTTTAAGTTCATTATTAAGTAAGTCTTTATCTAATTTGTAATCTTCTACTAATTTATTTATCGTAACTTCTTTAGTTATGGCATCCTCATCGCTTATACTTTTTAAAACACTTTTAATATAACTAGAAAGAACAGTTGCATCTGTTAAATCTTTGTTATCTTTTAAAGCTTTTATTTTAAATTCTAAGTAAGACTTAGCATGGGCAATATTAGTTATCATTTGTTGAACCCCATTTTTTAATATGTATTCATCTGGATCCTTCTCACCACTTAATCTCACAACTTTACAATTAATTCCCGCACTTTCTAAAGCCTCTCCATTTGTAAGCGTAGCCGTCCTACCTGCTTCATCATTATCAAGCATTAAAATAACTGTTGCATGTAAATTTCTTATTAAATCAATTTGTTCTTTAGTTAAACTTACACCCATTAAAGCAATAGTATTTTTAATACCACTAACATACATTCTAATGGCATCCATGTTGCCTTCTACAATAACAACTTCTTTTTTTGTTCGTATCGCATCTCTTGCTCGGTGATAATTAAACAAAATATTACCCTTTTTAAAAATATAATTTTCTTTACTATTTAAGTATTTAGGTTTATAGTCTCCCTTATAAACTCGTCCCGTAAAACCAACCGCATGTCCTTTCGCATCATGTATTGGAAATAAAATGCGATCTTTAAAAGTATCTTTTATACTTCCTTCTTCTTGTGTTATAAGACCTAAATCAAGGATAAACTTCTCATCCATGCCTTTTTGCTTAAGAAAAGGATATAATTTATCACTAGTTGTACTAAGACCTATATCAAATACTTTTTGCATTTCTTCGTTAAGTCCTCTTTTTAAAAGATATTCTCTTGCCGCCCCGCCATCTTTTGTACTAAGTGTATTCTGATAAAATTTTAAAGCTAAGTCCATCGCGTTATATTCCCGCTCATACTTTTCTTTTGGTTTAGTAGTAGTATAATCGCCAACCGAAATACCTAGTATTCCAGCAACTTTAACAACCGCCTCTATAAATGTTATATTTTCATAATTACTAACAAATGTAAAAACATTACCAGCTGCTCCACATGAAAAGCATTTATACATTTGTTTTTCTTTTGAAACACTCATACTTGGTGAATGATCTTGATGAAAAGGACATACGCCAAAATAATTTTTACCTTTAAGTTCTAGTGGAATGTAATTTTTAATAATATCCACTATATCAGCTGATTCTCTAATTTCATTAATTTTACTCTCGCTAATCATCGGCATAATTACACTCCCCCATATATATAAATATTCAAGATACCCCCTTGATTTTCTTTTTTTTAAACAAAAAAAATTGCCAAAATCGACAATTTTCTTCAAACTTTACGTAAATTTTACACTTTTCTATAAAATTTATATCTTAAACCTAATAATCCACCTAACATAACTAATAATGGTAAAAAACTATAGTCTTTATTAATATCTCCCGTTTTTGGCACATCATCTAATGTATTATCTTTAGTTTTTAAAGTAGTATTAGTTAGTTCGTCTTTAGCATTTTTTTCTTCTTGTTCTTCATCCATTTTTATATACATAGCCGTTATATAAATATCACTACTAGGCATTATAAAAGTATTATCTTTAACTTCAATAATATTACCAAGTTCATCATAAACATTCATATTAAATGTATCAGTATTAGGTATTAGCAAAACTTTGTCACCCATTTTATAACTTGACGCTAAGTCTTTAAATGTAACTTCTGCACTACTTAAATTATAGACATTAAATATGTTCTTTTGTTTACTTTTTAAAACAAAATGTATAGTCACATCACTACTAGGCATTATAAATTCATTCTTATCTAAACGTTTGCTTTTATTATCATAAATAAGTTCAATATAATCTATTACATAATCATTTACTATATTATATGTAAATGTTACTTTTTCTTTTTCCCTACCAGTACTATTTATATTTAAAACTACGTTTTTACTAGGAACTACATTTATATTATAAGTAGTCTTATGATACTTAGTTATAAAGTGAATTGTCCCACTACCTAGAAACGTAAAATGATCCCTTTCAATTTCATAAGTACCATTATCTGTTATATATAATACTTTTTCTAATGTATAACCATCTTTTAAAGTATAAGATAGTCTCACATCTTCTCCTTGATAAAATGTTTCTTTTATTAATTTAGACTCAATACCTTCATCATCTATAACATTAATTTTCCCTTCTTTTTTAGGTTCTTCTAAAACAGAAATATTAATAATTGGCTTTGGTTGTACATGTTTTTTTAATTCAATTAAAAAACTGTATTCGCCTTTATAATAAGAAACATCTTCATGAAAATATTTAGAATCTACTTCATATGTATAATCACCTACTTCTTTAGAAACAAACGTAAGACTATTATTATCTTTAGTTAAAGTAGTATCCTTATAATTATTAGTTATATTATAAGCACTTTTAAAAAATGGCAAAAAATCAATTTTTAAAGGTCTATTTACAACTGCTTCATAATTATAAACTTGAGGTGTTTCATATTCTCTTTTCTTGTCAGCCATTTTAGGTAAATAATCAACTAAGAAACCCGTATCGCAAGTCCACTCTAAAACTTTATCAGTATGTGTACTATAAACATCCCAAATAAGAGCTTGAATACCTATTAACTCAGTCATAGAAAGTTCACTAAACTTTCGGCCATCTGTAATATAAAAAATATCATCTTTTATCTTATTTAATTCAGTAGTACTTAGTATTTGTTCATTAGTTTCCCTAAAAAAGAAACCTTCTTCATATTCAGTACCATAATCAAGTCTAAATAAGGGATATCCTGTATCTTCATCATAATATAAGTTATATGAATAATGTTTTCCATCAACTGTATACCCATATCCCGTTCTATCAATCATTCTTATTTCCGAAGCGTATACATTTACTAAAGAACAAAGTACAACTGTTACTACTATAAAATATATTTTTTTCATAAACTCTCCTTTATTAGGAGTTCATGTCTTTTAAGCACTTATACTATATAAAAAAAGATCCTACTTTGCAATAGGAACTTTTGTCGAATAAAGTCACTTCATATATTTAATAGCATAATTATTTAAACATTTTCTTCTTAAAGTAATCGAACTAACAATATATATTAAAGAAAAAATAGTTAAAATAACCGCTAAAAGGATAGTTGCCCAAGATAACTCATGAGATAAATATCCACTTATCAAGAGAAATATGGAAAACAATAAACCAACCACACCAATAATAACTAAACGGTTAAGTCTAGAATGCATAGCTTGTCCTTTTTCTGTATTATAATAAAATTTTTGACATTGTTTTTTTTCTTCTTTTGTCATTCTTTGATATTTATTTTTTTCCCTCATAAAAACACCTCTCTTACATAATACACTATTTTTTGAAATATAAGCAACTTTTTTCATAGAATTTAGTATGGATAAAGTTACAAAGACATTACATGAACTAGATATTGAAGATCTTATATGGGTAATATATTTATTTATTTCGGCCCTAGCCATATATTCTAATCATTTAGAACGCATTTATGTTACAAAACATGATGTTTTAGCCAAAAAGAAATATAAAACTATAAATATAAGTATTTTAAGTATTGGCTTTTTTATCTATCTTTATTTTCTTATTTTAGCCTATCAAAAGCGCAAAGAAAAAAACGATAGAACCACTTTAAAAGACATTTTCATTAAAGATGCCAATTTAATAGCCAGTATTTTATTAATAATCAGCGCTATTATAACATTATTAAGTGAAATATTAAGTAATGATGATACCGATATTGACCTACTCGTTTAAAAGAAAAAACTTATTAAATTGCAAGCCAACTTAATAAGTCTTCTTTAGATAAATAACCAACTTGTTTTTTTATCTCTTCACCCTTAGAAAACAAAATAACCGTTGGAATAGACATAACACCGTATTTTTGAGCAAGATCATGGTGTTCATCTACATTTACTTTTAAAATATCTAAATCACTAATATTTTCTAAAACTTCTCCCATTGCTCTACATGGTCCACACCAATCAGCATAAAAATCAACTAATACTTTTTCTTTATTAATTTCTTCATTAAAATTTTCATTTTTTAAATACTTAATCATCTAAATCCTCTTTTCTAATATTTTTTGAGTATTTCACTAGCCCCAGGAACAACAAGTTTACCACTATCAAGTAAGCCTATAACAGACTCTTTATCAACAATATTATAACGAAGCAAAATATCTAAACATTCTAAGTTATAACGGTTTTTATCTCCTTTAATATCAGTACTAACATTTATTATATCTTTAAAAGCCGTAAAATATTCATTACTAATATTAGATAATACAGGACTTGATGTAGTTATTTTGCTAGTAATAGGCCCATCCATTATAACGCCTGCTGTACTTGGTAAACTAGAAAGTAAAAATAAGGCTACAAATAAAAATAAGTATGCTTCTAAAAATCCAAATATAGCCCCAAGTATTTTTGATGGAATACCTAAAATAATAGTAAAATCAAGTATTTTCTCAAAAATACCAGTAATTTTAATTAGTACTTGTAAAACACTCATTAAAACAATATAAACTAAGACAAAAGCAAGAGCCTCATAAATAATAATATTTAAAACACTAAGGCCTTCAAAGCTCCCAGCAAAATTAAAAAATGGTAAGTAAGTATACATTAATTTAGCAACTGGATTTTTTAAAGAAAAAGCAAGAAAGATAACAATAATCGCGCCAATAAACATAGTTGCGCTTTTAATGACACCTCTTTTTAAGCCAACAACTGCCCCCATTAATAAAAACAAAATACAAATCACATCAATAGTTAAAGCCATTTTTCATTCCTCCTACTTAATTATATTGAATTTTTCTTTAAAAGTAAAGAAATTTATGGTATTCTATTTATGGTGATGTATATGACTATTGTATTTAAAGCAAGTAAAAAGTTAATGGAAAAAATGACTGAATATTATATGGATACTAAAAGAGATAAAACGCCCCCATATGCTGTTTTTCAAGCTGAGGAAGCAGACACTATCATAACACTTTATGAATCTGGCAAAGTTATGTTTCAAGGTGTAAGTGCCGATGTTGATGCTAATATGTGGGCTGATATTGAATATAAATTAACTGGTAATAAAATTGATATTAATGAACCACAAAAAAAGAAAGAAAAAGAGAAAAAGGAAAAAAATATGCTTTATCAAAAAGCAACGATTGGTTCTGATGAAGTTGGTACTGGTGATTATTTTGGCCCAATCGTAGTAACAGCCTCATATGTAGCAAAAGATAAGATTAGTTTTATAGAAAACTTAGGTGTACGTGATTCCAAGGTTTTAACTGATGAAAAAATCAAAAAAATTGCCCCTACTCTAATAAAAGAAATACCCCATTGTACTTTTATATTAACTAACAAAGATTACAATAAATATCAAAGTATGGGTTATAATATGAATAAGATTAAAGCCATTTTACATAATAAAGTTTTAGTAGAAATGAAAAAAAGAGAAAGTAATTATGATAGTATCGTAGTTGATGAGTTTGTTTATCCAGCTAAGTACTTTGAACATATTAAAGACGCTAAAGAAATAGTAAGAGATATAGATTTTACAACTAAAGCCGAAAGTAAATGTGCATCCGTTGCTGTTTCAAGTTGCATTAGTCGTTATATCTTTCTTATGAAAATGGATGAACTTAGTGATACATTGCATATTCCTTTATTAAAAGGCGCCAACACTCTTGTCGATAAACAAGCTGCTGAAATAGTTAATAAATATGGCAAAGATATGCTTAATGATGTAGCCAAATTAAACTTTAAAAACACTTTAAAATTAGAAGAATATTTATAATTAAAAACTAGGAAAAATTAAATCCTAGTTTTAATATTCTAAATTTTGAAGTAAAAACGCATACATGGCGGATGTTTTATCAAGTTTACCAGACTTTATTTTATAGTCTAGTTTTGATAAGTTAATCAAGTAGTCTTTCAAATCATCAGTATGATAAGCGCTTGCTTCTTTCATTAATTTTTGAACTTGCCAATCAGCCAAACGTAAATTACTCATAATATCACTCATACTATATCTTTTTCTTTCATATAACTTATAATAATATAATAAACGATACTCTCTTACTAACATATTAATTAATTGTAAGGGATCTAATTTCAAACTCAAAAACTCTTCATATAAAGTCATACTAACTCGTAAATCCCGAGCTATAACAGCATCAACAAATTTAAAAACATTATCACTTGCATTACTAGCAACAATATTTTTTATATCTTCATATTTTATAGTGTCATCTTTTTTATACATTAACGCAAGCTTATCTAGTTCTTCTAATACTAAGTCATAATTAGATAAACAAGCATCAACAATATATTTAATCGATTTATCACTTATATTATATTTACTTGTTCTTGACTTAGTTTCTCTAATCAAATCATAATTTTTAGGACTTTTTAATTCAATTAGTTTATAATTATCAATAATTTTTTTAGTAATACTCTTACGTTTATCAATAGTATCATAAGTTGTAAAAATAATAGTTGTACAAGGATAAGGATTATCTAAGTAAGAAAGAAAACTTTTTTCTTCTTTTTCTGTTAATTTTGCCTTACCAAAAAAATCACTATTTTTAACAACTAAATATTTCATATCATCAAAAAGGGATACATATGAAGCCTCTTCTAAAACATCATTCAGACTCGTTTCTTTCATATTATAACGAACTACCACTGAATATGCAGGAATTAAATCATTTAACTTTTCTTCAAGTAAATGTACTGAATCAGTACTTATTAATATAACTTTCACTATAACCACCATAGGTATTGTACCATGATTATTCATAAAAGTCTTATAATTTTCTAAAACATATTATTTCCTAATATTTTCATTAGCCTCATTAATAGTATAAAACTTTTTAAAGTCTTTAAATTTAATCTTTATAATATCAATTGGTGGCATTTCTTTATGAGCTTTATATTGAATCATGCCTTTTCTTTGTTTATAATTATCATCCCAATCAAAAACATAAATATAGCCTTCTAATTCATCATCAACAATAACATTATCCATTATAACATATATTTCTTTGGCGTCTTCTGTTACTCCTATTGTAATGTTATAACGAACGTTTTCACTTAGTTTTATTATAGAATCTCTAAAAGCATAGGCACTAGCCAAAACAAATAAAGGAGTCATATATACAGCCTCACCCCTATTATTTATTAAATAATTTAAACTGGTTGACTCTCTAGGCTCAATAATTTTTAATTTTTTTGGACTGCCATGAAATAAATACTTAGGATTATTAACAGAATTCATTAAATATTTGTCTGGTAAATTAATAGTGTTTTCTTTGAACTTGTTTTTTGATTTTCCATAAATATGTCTTTTTTCTTCCATTACAATCACTCCCTTAACAATATCATATCACACTAATTCATATTCTCTTGCAATAATTCTATCATCAGAACAATAATCTATTACATACTGATTATTTTGTTTACAAATGATAATGCCAACAGTTTTATTATCATCAATGCCTTTTACATTTTTATCAATATAATTCATATAATTTTGAATTTGACCAGTATGATTTGAATTCAACTTAATCACTTTCAGCTCTATAACAACATAGCATTTAAACTTAATATTATACAAAAGTAAATCGATATAATTATAACTATCTCCTACTTTAATTTTAAATTCGTTATCTATAAAACTAAATCCAGTTCCTAACTCTTTCATAAAAGCTACAATATCTTCAAGTATTAATTTCTGCAAGAATTTTTCTGATATGTTTTCATAATTATAACTATTTTTAATTAATATTGGATTTTTAACAAGATCTGTTACATTATTTTTTTCTTTGTTTCTTAACTTATTTTTAGCTGCTTCATCAAGCCTTTCGTATTCATTTGATTTTATTCTGTCCCTCAATTGTCTAACAGATAGATTATAATCAACAGATAAGTCTATATAATAGTTTATTTTATTAAAATCTTCCATCCATATTAATTCGCAATAATGGGAATAAGATAATTTGTCCGACATTGTCGGACATTTTGAAAAAACATTATAAAATCTTCTAAAATACCTTAATCTTGATTGAGTATACCCCTTTCCTAATTCATTGGTTAATTTAACAGAGTATTCTTTAATAATACCATCTCCATAATGCTTACCGGCTTCACTTAATATTTTTCCAACATTATAGTATGTATTTAAATCACTTCTATTAATTGAATGTTTTTTTACTTTTCTATTTATTTCATTATCTATTAATTTATTTTTTATTTCATTATAATAATTCATATTTACTCCTTCCTTTGGACTACAAGTCTCTATTTTTAATTTATTATTTTTTAATGTGTCTAAAACACTTGCCTTATGGTGCCTGTAACGATTATTTTCACAAAGAAAAAACAGTAATTAAATTAATAATTACAGTTATCATTTTGATATGTTTCTAAGTCATCAATTATATTTTCAATTTCATGATATATTTTAAAAATATTTTTTCTTCTTTTTATTATATTTTTAAGTCTATGGATTCTTCCTAATATTTTGCCATGCTTTTCAATTTCTTGATTTAAGAAATATTTAATTGGGTAATCTCTCTTTACTGCTCGTATAAAGCTTTTTATTATTCCAGTTCTTTTAACTATTATAGTACCTTTTAATAATGTTATTGGTTTAATATCATAGATAACATTACCTTCAATTAAAGCTTTTTTATTTTTGCTTTTGATAAAATCTAATATGTCATTATAGCAATTTATAAATTCCTCACCTTCACATATTTTTCCATATTTATTTTTTAATAAATCTTTTATTTCAGTTAAATATTTATCATAAAGAACTTTATCAGCTGGCATTTCATATAATCTATCACAATTAATTACTATATAATCTTCTTTATCAATATATTTTAGTGTACTTGTTGTTTTACCAGAACCTTTTGTTCCAATAACATTTATTACATCATCATCAGTCAATTTCTTTATATAGTCTCTTCTATCTATAAATAAATATAATTTTGATTCCTTTGACATATAACCACAACCTGTAATTATTATATCACATTCATAATACCTTTTAATCTTGAAGTAACTTATTTGAATCTTTTTTCTCTTTCTCTAACTCTTTTAAACTTTTCTTTGGTGTTGGTAGAACTTCTGGCATAGTACCACCTGCTTCTTTAATTGCTTTTCTTACTATTTTACCAATTTCGTAGTGAACTGAATTCGCAGTATATTCATTATCAACTTTATCTCTTTTTAATTTAGCATCGGTTTGAGCAATTCTAAATATATTATCTGCTAATTCTTCGCTACCCATGTTATCTAATATATCTTCTCTATATCTTAGCTTCTTCCTTTTAAAAATATCATCTGCTGTTTCACCATTATAAAGCCCCTTATATCCTGCATTATGAAATCTAGCTAAATCTTTTACTCCACTATTAACTGCTGTTTTATTTAAATTATAATTTCCTTTTCTTGCTTGATTTCTTCGATATAATCTTTTCCCATCTTCAGTAAGATTATTATACTCTTTTTCAGATAGTTCTTGTTTTCTTGTTTGGATAGCAAAATAAGTTTGACCTAAAGCAACCATCCTCTTTTTAGAATTTGCATTTTGAACAATTAAATAACATATATATCTAGATAATTTATAATCCTTAACAAACTCTTCTTTGCCTTTACCGGTTTTTATTGGCTTCCTGAATTCGGGAAGCCAATATAAATCATCATTATTACTATTTTTATATGCGATAACTGCTTTTTGAATTACATTATCAAAGTTTTCCCATTTGCTATATTCAAGTAATGGCATTAATTCTCTGGCAAACCAATATTCATTACCATTCTCATCAATATGTTTAATATCCTCAAATACTTTTTCAGTATAATCTTTTATTTCATTCATTTTATTATCTTCCTTCCTATAGACTACAAGTCTCAATTTTTTATTTGTTATTTTTAATTGGTGTTAGTATAGATATATAGACGCAAAAGTGTGGACAGTGTTAAAATAACAAGAAAAGAAAAGATTGCCCACAATGACCTCATGTCAATTGTGTCGCAGCTTGCGACACTTTTTCATCACTAAACATACTATAGAATTGTTTCATCCTAAACTATGTTCTTCTGTTATATTTTTTACCAACTTCAACAACTAATTTTTTAGAACATTCATCTATAATATTATCTCCATACTTACTGCCTGCCTCATCCAGCAATTTACCAACTTCAAAGTATGTAATAACTTTATGCCTTTCTTTTGAATAATCTTTTACTTTTGAATATATTTCATTATCTACTAATTTATTTTTTATTTCATTATAGTAATTCATATTTACTCCTTCCTATAGACTACAGGTTTCAATCTTTAATTTGTTATTTTTAATCTTAAACATAATACTTCCATCTTGATCTGTTCTATATATTTTTGAATCACTCAAATTATTTAATACTTCTTTATTTGGATGACCATAACGATTATTTTTTCCAACACTAATAATGGAATACTTTGGTTTGATTTCATCTATAAACTCTTTACTACTACTTGTCTTACTCCCATGATGTCCTACTTTTAATACATCAATATTTGTTAAGTTATACTTATCTAAAATATCTTTTTCTTGTTCAATTCCCACATATTCCATAAATATAAACTTATATCCATTAAAATCTGTATAAATAACATTACTATTATTATTTTCATCACCAAATACTTTTGTATTTAAAAAGTTTAATTGGTAGTTATCAATACCAAGTTTATTAATACATGACTGGTATGGAATATCTTTTGCTTCTAAAACTTTTATTAAACTAGATTCTAAATCATTAAACACCCCACAGTTAAAGATTACTTTTTTAACTTTCAAAATATTGACAAGATTTACAGCTTCTCCCATATGATCATAATCACCATGTGCTGATTGTCAATTAGTAAGTCGAATGCAATGATTTTATTTATAAAGAAAAAAACACATTTTTTGATAATGCTGTTTTAATTTTATTTTATTCTTTTGTTACATTCAAATTTCAAATCATAATAATCAAACATTCTATATATTAAATTGTTTCCATACTCTTTTATAGTTGAAAA
>JABLTL010045572.1_pt1 | contig 16235 bp, 22 predicted proteins | sample 7160151 | NCBI WGS metagenome assembly JABLTL01 (sample SAMN14651223, study PRJNA627086) | human gut metagenome | isolation source: feces | host: Homo sapiens
TCATCCACAGTATTTCATAGTAACTGACAGTATTTCACGCACAGTAATTCACAGCAGCTCACAGTAATTCATTGTGATGAACCGAATACGGGATTTGAGCCGAGGTTGATTTCGGCTCATTTTTTTGCCCGCTGGTCTGGTTGGCGGTTACGTTCGAGACCTGCGTAATGGTGGGTCTCTTTTTTTATCTTTTTGTATTATAAGCACTTTGATTTTTTTTATCCTATCCATTATAATGGAACCATGGAACACCAATAAGCTGACAAGCTTCTGATATGGAGGGATACTTATGAAAGCTAAAAAGCATAAGAAACCGAGATTCCGCAACTCTGTCCTGTTCTTCTGCTATCTGGCAGGGGTGTTTGACCGTTGGTTCAAGCGCAACAAGGGCGAGGTTGAAGATGCAGCCTTCATCGCAAGGCGCATCGCAGCATTTACCGACTATGCGGCACTGATGATGAAGGCGCTCGAAGAAAGTACTGAACAGTACCGGAGCGAGGCACAGATCATTATGAGCAATCTTGATGATGCTGAATCGCCAAACGGGAAAAGCATGGGGCAGAAAAGAGCGAGAAAGCTCTTGGAGGAGCGCAGAGCAAAGCTGATCACACTTGACGGCTCGATTCGCAAGGAAGCGGTTAAGGCGAGAGAATCATTACTGCCCTATGTGGATAAGCTGAAAGCGCAAACAATTGCATATGCCCACGGTTTTTCCAAGAAACCGATAGCCGAGGCGATTTTGACGGCACTGTATTCTGTAGAGCAGAACAGCGCTTACGCTGCATACCAATCCACGAACGCTGTTATCGATGATGCAATCCATGCAAAGGCGAAGGAATTTGCAGGAATCACAGATAAGGAGGGTAAATAAGATGCGTAGCAAGAAAAGAGAGAAGATCGATGATCAGCGCCACGACTTCGATGCTAGATCGCATAAGAGATATGCATATATTGACTGGCTTGATAACAATAGCTCGTGGTCGCAGTCTGCATACCACATACCAGACGAATATGCTGACTTCTTTGCTAGCTTCCAGACAACTATTCAGGAAGCGATCAACAGCATTGACATCGATGGTAAGCAGAACGGCGATGTTCTTGACTCGATTATTGATGCAGAGGCACACATTGCTCTGCGTAAAATTAGGCTTATGCGTGTAAGACACCAGCATTCTCTTATGGAAATCGCCACTACCAAAGAGGCCCATCTGTATCAGCTCCGAGAGGTCATTGCGCTTCTTGAGCGCGAGACTGAAGAGCTTAACAACGATCTGAAGGAGGACTAACTATGAAAAACGCAAGAGTACAAGCTAATAACCGCGTGATCAAAATCCATAAGTATCTGCCTGCTACACCCTTTTACTGCAGAACGTTCTTCTACTGGCTATTTGTTATAGCTGGTATTGTGATTGATACTGTCACATTGCGTGCTCTGTATGATGCCGTGCTCAACGGTGATCAGAGAGTTGCATGGATTACGACCATCGGCGTCTTAATTGTTTTGGACCTATATTCCCAATGGTTCCCTACAACGCTAGATTATATGCCGAGGAAGAAGAGAATGCTTACTCTGGGCATCTCGCTTGCTGGGATCATATCAATCGTAGCGGTGTTGTCCGTCATCTTCAGAATCAGCACCGGCAATGTCAGCACAAGCAATACGATTGTACAGCTTTCTTCGTCCTCTACAGTTATGTTCAATATGATTCTCGGCGGCATTCCTATCGCTTCTACATTGGCAATGCTGTTCCTGTCTATTCAGAAGTCGCACTGGGACAAGCGTAATGCTGCATATGTCAACGAGCAGATCCTTATTCCTCTTCGGGCGCGGGAGAAGGAACTGGAACTCAGTCAGGGAGAGTCTATCGATCTTGAAAAGCTTGACCATGATGAGTATTTGGCTACTATTGAGCTGATCAAAGCTTATGCGGTTCGTGCTAAAGGAGAGGCAAGAAACAAGTTTGCATCAGCACTCGGCGATAGTGAGTCGGCAAAGGAACTTTCCAAGGCTGTACTTCCGAGCCATGTCATTGATAGCCTGCAGCCTTCACCCATTGTGGATGATGAGGACAACAAAGATGCTTGCGAAGAGGAGGAATGATAATGAGCGGCAGTTATAGAACGGCTATGGCTGCCGCAATAATATCTTTTTGTATGACATAGAAGTATCTAATTTCGGAATTATCTGCTATGATAATAGTGTAAGGTAAAACCAATACAACCTAAAGGAGAGGAACCTACCATGAAAAATATCAATACTATCAAAGCAACGCTGTGTATTGCAGGTACAACACTGTTGGGACTGTCGCTTTATGGGTGTGGAGACACAACAAGAACGTATGAAGAGTATCCTGTCAATGTTGCTGTCGTGAATGCATCCAATTCCAACTCCGTATGCCTTGATATGGCAGAGATTCAGCCTGCTATCGCAGATGCCTGCAAGTCAAATGGATACTTCAGCTATATCATCGCAGACGGCGATCCGTTCATCGGGTATCATGATTCCATCTTCATTGATGGGAAGAACCTCTCGCCAGGTAACTATAATCGCCGAGTCAACAGCAAGGCGGTCGAAGTATCTGAGAGTATTACTACTTGGACACCTAAGACAGATGAGGTTGATCTGTTGAAAGCGCTGAATCTTGCCGCAAAGGATATGGCCGGAAAAGACTCTCCTACCATCATCGTATACACCAATGGTCTTTCGACCGTGGGCAAGCTTGATATGACCGAGTTGTCTTCGCTCGACCAGCTGGACGTTGCTGCAACTGTGGAAGACCTGAAGACCTCATATGCGATCCCAGATTTTCTGGGTGTTCAGTTCAGTTCTACATAGCGAAGACGGTAGGAAATCAGGAAACACTTACAGACAAGGAAGAGCGACTTCTTACCGAGCTCTGGCAAAGTATTGTCGAGACAGGCGGTGGCAGTTTTAGCATGAATTACTATCTTCCTGACTCGGTATCAGTCCTTGAATCAGCGCCGAATGTCACTCCTGTTGCTATTGGCGATGACGGAAGCAGTATCAGAGAACTCACCCTCGAAAATGTCCCTGATACTCTTCCTGCTGACTTTGAGGTTACAATCGGTGAAGAGGACATCACCTTCAAAGCTGGGACTGCGGAAATCAAGGATGGGTCTGCAGCAAGAGAGAAAATAGCTTCCTTCGCAGATACTGTAGAAACCAACCACATTGATCTTCTGCTCGTTTGCTCTACAGCATCATACGGTGAGGCAGAATCATCGGTTACTCTCTCTGAGGAAAGAGGACGAGCGATTGAGCGACTGTTAAGAGATGTGGGAGTGACTACAGACATTAGGATCAAAGGATTCGGTTATGACCCTGCAAACCCGTTCTTTACGAATGACATCGAGAACGGACAGCTTGTTGAGCCTATCGCAGCTACTAATAGGAAGGTGGTGATTATTGCTCTGAATTCAGAGCAGGCTACTAACATTTGAACTAACAGCCAATTATAAGGGAGGCGCTTCAGCGTCTCCCGGAAAGGAGCACACATGATGAGAAGAAGAATTGTTCCTTATAATGCAGCCAATGAGAAGCTCACGCAGCTTGCAAATGCATCTTGCCTGATCAGTGGTAATTGCAGCGCGATAAGTAATCAGGTTGTAACAAGATTCATTGCTAGCTCATACGGAGCTAGAAACACATCTGTGATCGTTATGGATTTCACGGATCATGATATGGATGCAGTCTTTCACGGCTCGAATTATGAAGTGGTATCATTCGATATCGACACAGATGTCTGCGGATATGATTCATTCTATGGAAGAGATGTGGGACAGGCTGTACGCTACATAAAGCAAAAGGCTACTACTCTTGGATATCCTCATGATCAGACCGTTCAGATCATCAAGTACATCTCTCTCCTCCAAACCATCAACGAGCAGCTCGGACTTCGGTATGAGAGCCTTCGGGAGATGAACCATTACTATGATTCGGTCGAACGGATCGGAGAAGCTCTTGAAGAATTGGTGAGAAAGCAGAAGATCAGGCCATCAGATATGAAGTCGTATCTCTTGATGCTGCAACGTTCAGCCAAAGGAAATCTACTGATTGATAACATTTTGTCGGAATGCGATTTCACCTTGGGAACAGCACCTGAAAGTGGTTTTTCCATCAAACAGCTTCCGTCACACACACTGTGTCACCTCTATGTAAATTCGGTATATGCAGATAAAACGGCGGTAATGCTGGAGACTCTCAGAAAGGACATCGCTGATATTCATTACCCCGTGAATGTGATTATCTATACTGGCAAGGTACCTTGTGCAGATAATCTCTTTGATCTGGCATCATGTGTCACAACGCACACCAGATACAACCTGCTCTACATCACAGATGACATTTTCAGTGACACCAAGCAGTACGAGCAGTTTCGGAAACTCTACGAGATCAATGTGTTTGGCGCACATAATGGCGAATCTTCAGCAGCAATCAGTGGACTTTTCGGCACCAGACGTGTGCTCGAAGAGCATTATGGCAAAACTATTGACCGCCGTCTGACAGCAAACACCGTATTCGATACGCTTACCGGTCGAAATTATACGGAAGGAACGCAGTATGTTCCAGCAGAGATTCCGTATTTTCGCCCTGAATATGTTGCTTCCATGCCTGATAACAAGGCAATCGTTGTGAATACGAAGGGAAATGCATACTCGACGATAACCCTATACTGAAAGGAGTAATCTTATGCTTTCAAGGATTTCTTTTGCGGGGCTGTATCTGATCGATGTTCTCCTCGCTTATATGTTCACTGAGGACTATATTGTGACAGCCGTTACTGCCGCAGTTATTCCTGTGATTCTCTTTATCTGGCAGAAGGTCACGCTCTTTAAATCTGGAGCCACCCATATCAGTAAATGTAGAAGGGGGGATGCGGAACTACTGTATGCAGCTTATCACGAAGTCGAGGAGAGGGCAAAAACATGTGGTTATAAAATAAAAAGGAGTGCCAAGCTTTACATATCAGACGAGGATACGCACAATGCATATAACTGTGGTAATGCTATCGTTGTAAATCGACCAGTTCTTTATGAACCAGAACTACGTGCCGTCCTGGCGCACGAGTTAAACCATTATAGATGCGGACATTCCTACTTTAGTATGCTTTTAGGAGCCAACTTCTTTATAACTGGTATTTCCCTTTCCCTCTTTACCGGGCTTTACCTTCTGTTTATTATCATATTCTTCGTTGCGATACTAGGTATTTTTACGAAGGACAGCGGATGGTTTGGGCTGATTCTTGCCAAGTTACTCATCCCGCTAAAGAGAGGGGTATGTAACTTGATCGTGACTCTGCTTTTGGCTGTTGAAATGGCTATCAGCAGAAGCGAGGAGTATGCCAGTGACGCCTTTGCTGTAGATGCCGGTTATGGAGAGGACCTTATCAGTTTTCTTTCGATGGACACCTCATTACGTAAGCCCCTGACCTTCACTGAGCGCCTTTTGAGCAGTCATCCAAGTGACCAGAGAAGGTGCGCCAGGATAGAGCAGCGCCTTAAAAAAATCTATACCGAAAGCAACCATTCATATGAATTTCCGATTCCTATTGAGTAAAGGAGAAGTTACTATGCCCACTGTTATCAAGAGAATCGAACCCCCGTAGAGAATATGACGAATGATGCTCTGTAAAACAAAATGGAGGTGTGAAGTATGAGTGATATAATTCGTAGTGAAGAGCATAACGGCTATACTTACGATGTATATGACAGCGGCACGACAATTGCTCGTGCTAATATTCAGGATGATAAGGCATCTAGGTATGCATCCATTCAACGTAATGCTGGTGGTGACAGCAGACAGCCAGACGATCATGGTGGACATCTTGTCCCTGCCTCTCAGAACGGAACATCCAATGAGGTAAATATCTCTGCTCAAAACGGTAAGATCAACACACGAGATGTCCGTGCTGTAGAACGCGGAGAAACTCAGGATGTCCGCAATGGTGCAGAGATTCAAACGGAGAGAATTGCGTTTTGCTCTCACGATCCTAACAGACCAGACGCCTATATGATTAACGACCACGAGACTATGCCTGATGGCACAACCACCGATATCCATAGCTCCTTTACAAATACAGATATGAGTCAGTATCAGGATGACACAGGGCTTGAACATGCAGCCGATTCATATGATGCGGCAAAAGGGAGTGGGTATAGTCGGGGTGAATACTATGGAATACTTGAGGAGGCTGAAAGTGTGAATATATCTGATTACGGTCCTGGGTGGACAAGTACATCCAACGCTCAGATGAACGAAGACAATCAAGCAGCGGCATCATTGCCTGGTAACGGAGATGTTGACGGTGTTGATCTGAGCAGCGGTAATACCTTGGATGATGCATATACTGTCGATGACGATATGTCCGACGGTGATGCAGATGTGATGAGTGATACCGATGATGCAACGGACTCGCTGTAAGGAGGCAAGCTATGATTATTAGAAGCAAAAATATCTATGAGGTACCTGAAACGATACCGGAAACAGTTGCTGTACGGCTTAAGGGTGAGGATCACTACGGTATTGATAAGGATCTGCTTTTATCTGATCTTTCAACACTTTTTATTGGTAGCCCAGGTACGGGTAAATCGACAGCTATCAAAAAATGCATTACGGAACTTGCGAAGAACAAGCGAGGTGCTACTATCATCTTTGATCTCAAAGGTGAGTATCTTGGGTCGTGTTTTGATCCGTCAACAGACGTTGTTCTTAGTATGTATGACCTTCCAAATATCCCGAAGGCGAATCAGGTGCGTTGGTCGCTGCTCAAGGAAGCCGTTCTGGACTCACACCCAGACCAAGCCTTGAAAGAACTCGCACAGATGGTTTTTGTGGACGCAATTGACCATAGCGATAACAAAGCATTTTCGACTGCTGCTATGCTTGTGTTTTATTCTCAGATGCTGCACATATTCCGAACCTCTAAAGGCAAGATACCCTTTACAAATCAGCTAATTGAGAAAATACTGTCTGTATCCGATATTGAAATTGAGTAGAGTGTAAAGAAGCACACCGATCTTTTTGGCGTACAGGATCTGATCAGCCGAAATACAAATATTACGTCGTTTGGTATCAAGATGGAGATGCGAACAGTACTGATGGAAATATTTGTTAAGGAGTCGAATTTCTGTACATCTGACAGCCGTTTCTCAATTCGAGACTTTGTATGTAATGGGCACGGACACAAGCTATTCATCGAATACTCTTTCAATGAACGAGAGTCTTCTGCCTCTATAATTCGCCTCCTGTTGGATCTCGCTATGAAGGAAGCTCTTTCCAGACCATGTGTAAAGAAGGGCGATATGACACGAACCAACTTCATTTTCGACGAATATGCATTTCTCTCATCAGGTCTCCAGTATCTCGATGCTCTAAAAGAAATCGGACGCTCAAAAGGATGCAGACTTTATGGTGGCTTCCAAAACTACAATCAACTCATGAAGATGCATGATGGTAGAGCAGATCTGGCAGCAGAGGAACTCGCAGGCTTCTCAAACGTGGTGGCCTTCAATCTTCACGACAAAGAAACCATTGAGAATCTTGTGGGCAGAGCTGGCTCTGAGGACTGCGAGATTACTCACATTGATGCATTATGTAATGTGCTAACAGAAATTCAGCGCGTACCAATCGTAAGTGAAGATGCTCTGACATCTCTCGCTCGTGGCGAAGTAATAGTGTTCCCTAATACAGGTCGACCTTTCTTCTTCAAGTTAGCAAAGTAATCGATAACTAATCCTATTTCTCATAAAGCACAGACAGAGGGCAGTAATAACCCATGTCTGTGCTTTTCATCTTTTTATACTATATAGGAATTGAGAACGAAGCTAAAAAGTGGTTTAATATATATAGAGGGTAATCAACAATCAATAGAACCTATATAGGAGGGGCAAACATGAAAAAGATTAACGCTATAGTGTTCTGCCAGAACAATGAACACGGGAAAATGGAGTTCTACCTTCGCATAAACAATGAGTACAATCTGTACCTGTTTACAACGAACTACTACTCAAAAAAAATCTATGCTCTTTACCATACTGGCAGAAGAGTGGAAGATGCATACAGCAAGACCGCTGTTTTTCGTCAGCAGAAACTCAACGAGAGAATTCTCCGCATGGTAAAGTATATGTCGGAGGAAAGCGGAATCCTCCTCACAACTTCAAGGAAAAGACAGAGAAATACGCACAAGATCAAAATAGTTGAGGAGTATGATTACGAAGTGGCATAACCTCAAGCGGTCGTAAGTCGGCATAGAATTAAGGAGGATTGCTTTATGAAGTATACAGAAATGCTTAATGTCTGCAAGAACATCAGTTCATCAAACGCAAGCAAGAAGGTCGTTGTCGTTGGCGACTACTTCCTGGACAAGTATGTATATATGAAGGATTCTGAAACCGGTGCCTCCCTGTACACAGGCAAACCCGCATATGTAATCCGGACTACAAGAACGAGTCCTGGTGCTGCTGGTACTGTGGCAAAGAATCTTGCCAATCTGGAAATTGGTACTGTCTATGCTGTGGGGTATCGTGGGTATGATGGTGATGGTTTCACTTTGGAACATGATCTCCAAAAGCTTGGAATCGACACGGATAAACTGTTTGTTCTGGAACATTTCAGTACTCCCAGTTACACCATGATTATGAGAGACAGCGGAAATGGATATGTTGAGGATGGCGAAGCTTCCGTACAGAATTATCAGTGTACAGGCATTGCTGAAGAAGATAGACTCATCTCAGCTATAGATGATCTTGTTGAATCAGAAAAGCCTGATGCAATTATCTTCCTTGACCAGCTTGATTCTGTGGACTGTGGCGTAATTACACATCGTATGCGGCAGCATATAGCCGTTCTTGCAAACAAACATCCTGAGCTGCTTATCTACATCGACTCTCGCAAGCATATTGCTGATGTTGATAATAGAGCTATCCGGAAATGCAATGAAAATGAGTTTACGAGAGCATTCTCGCTCCGTAAGAGACTTCTCCCAGGCGTTTGTGCGGAGTTGTCAAGGGATTCGTCTGCTCCTGTAATCGTTACGCTTGGTGAAGTTGGAACAGTAGCAGGAATTGAAGGAGAACTCTTGAGTGCGCCAGCTATACGCCATCATAGCGAAACCGACTCGCGCGGTGCAGGAGATGCGTTTACTTCCGGGTATATATCAGCGAAACTGGCGGGAATAACTGAAGAGAGTTCGCTTATCTTCGGAAACATTATCGCATCGTGCTGTGTAAGTCAGATTGCAACTACGGGACACATCACTGTAGAAGAGATACGTTTTTTGCTTGAAAAAATAAGCATGTCTAAAGAAAGGTAGAGGAATCATGAAAAATGCTAACATGAATAATATGTTCGGACGCGCTCTTAAGGTTGGTGATGTTCTGAGTACGAATAGCGGTTCTTCATACCAGATCATTGGTTTTATCAATACCGGCAAGAATGGTGCAGTGTTTAAGGTTAATCGTGATGATTTTCAGTATAACAATTCGTATTTCGCTCTCAAAATTCAGTATAACCTCTTGGAAAAGAGACTGCGGAGATTCGAGAGAGAACAGGATTTTCTAAAGCACCAAACTTCTCCTTATCTGCTTTCCTATATTGATTCAGGTGAAGTGCGTATTGCTAACAGAAGCTACTCTTTTGTTGTGACTCCGTATTATCCGCATACACTTGACAGCTTTATGTCTGCTCGTGCCGTTTCGTATGAGCAGAAGGTTCGGTTTACACATATGCTGTTGATGGCATTATCGCAGCTAAAGGAACAGAGTGTTGTTCATAGAGATATCAAACCACAGAACATTTTCACTGACGGAACAAGAATCGTTCTTGGTGATTTTGGTCTCATCAAGAGCCTTTGTGGTTCTGATACAGAACGAAGTGAAGATATACTTCATGCCAGTGCATCAATGCCAAGACATTATCGAACTCCTGAACTGGTTGCCTATGCAAAAAAGGAAACGAACCGCTTCTACATGGAGTCAGATGCTTTTCAGATGGGATTAGTTATCTGCTGGCTTTTTACTGGAGTCAACCCTCTCTTAGCTTCTGAAGACAAGCTCTCCAGCATAGAGCTCTGCGACATCAATAAATTGACAGGTTGTCTTGACTACAGGATAGCAAATATGATTCAGAAAATGACTGCAATAGACCGTACAGAAAGGATGTCTCCTGAAACTGCTTTGAGTTGTATTCTTGAGATATCTCGTGAGATTGAAACAGCCGAAAGGCTTGTTTCCTGATGAAATGTATAAGGAGGATTAGATTATGAATGTTCCTATGAAAAGCGCAACAGGTTACAGTACTATGCCTATCGAATGCAATCTGCTGACGAAGCGAATCATCTTTATCGAAGGTGAGATTACGCAGGATACAGCAGTTGAGACTTGCAAGTCGCTTTTGTTCCTCGCTGCGGAAAACCACAATTTTCCTGTTGATATCATAATAAACAGTAACGGTGGAGCAGTCGATGCCGGATTACTGATTCTCGATGCGATGGAAGGTTCGGGACTTGAAATTCATACGTGGTGTTTGTCAAGAGCATTCAGCATGGCAGCTCTCATATTCTCTGCTGGCTCAAAACGTTATATACTTAAGCACGCAGAGCTAATGCTTCACCAGCCTCTTGTTTCTGCGACAAGAATTGAAGGTAATGTTTCAATAATTAAAGCGGTTTCCGACTCGCTTATATCGACATCAAAAATCATTAATACTATTCTCTCGAGGTATACTGGCAAGAGCCTTGAGGAGATCGAGTCTGTCACACGAACGGACACATACTTCAACGCAGTAGAAGCCATTAGTTTTGGTTTGGCAGATGAAATTGCTGACTTGAGCGGACTTATCAGAAAGGATGAGAGATAATGAGTGAGAAGATGATAGCAGATAAAAACGCAATCTTCAGCCGGGATTCGGATGAGACTGGTTTGAATAACAACTCCCTTGTGATTGGATCATCCGGGGCTGGCAAAAGTGTTAGCATAATTGTTCCCTTTTTGCTCCATACACATGAGAGTTCTGTAATCTGTTCCCTTAGCAAGCGGCGTGTTGCAGACCAGTTCATTCCTTATTATAAGAAAATGGGATATAAAGTTATCGACATGAATTTTGAGCAGCCTGAAAAAAGCGAGATGTGTTACGATCCAATTGCTTATCTCTGTTCGACAGAAGACATCACACATCTTTCTTCAGCGCTTGTAATGAGTGACAACCGTAAAGCAACATCAAAAGCAGACCCCTATTGGGACTCAACCAGCGTTAATTTGTTAAATGCTTTAATCAGTATGACGTTGATCTTTGAAGAAGATGCAACAATGGAGGATGTGCTCAGGAACGCTGACATTCTCCGTATAAAACCGGGGTGTAGTCATATTGAAACAACTCTTGATGATAAATTCGATCTTATTGTTGAAAGAGATCCCCACGGCTTTTGTGCAAATAATTGGCTTGTATTCAGCACCTTAGACTCTACAAAAACAGCTTCATGTATAATATCCAGTCTTCAGACAATGCTTTCTACAATCTTTACATCTGGACTTAGAAGTCAAATCCGTAAGAAGAAGTGCATAGATATTGAGAAGATCGGTGAAGAAAGAACTGCCTTGTTTATTACTACATCTGCGATGAATAGTGCTTTATATACTTTCGGGGCTTTGTTTTTTGGTCAAATTTTTCGTTCTCTATTTATCAAGGCACAGCGTAGCCCTGGATATAGGCTTCCGGTTCGAGTAAGCATGTGTTATGATGACTTTGCTGTCGGAGGTGTCGCTGTAAAGAATTTTGCTGAATACACGAGCATAGTAAGAGAGGCAAACATGGATTTCTTACTTTTGCTGCAAAGCGAATCGCAGTTAGTTGAGGCATATGGTGAATTCGGAAGTAAGACAATAATGAATAATATTGACACTACAGTTTTCTTAGGTTGCAATGAGTATGAAACCGCCAAACTTGTATCGCTGAAAGCAAATATTCCTGTTGACGAGGTGTTGTGGCAACCAGTCGGCTCTCTTATTTGCTTTAGGCGAGGATCGCGTCCTATATTTACCGAACGGTATGATACATTCCGTGATAGAAAATATATGGAATTGATGATGCTGCAGGGTGATAAAAAGAAAGAGATGAGATGACAATGAGCATGAATTTCAAGAAACGTCATCGGAGGTTTGTGGACGAACTTCGCCTGACAGTAATAAGGGACGATAAGAGTAAAAAAAGTAAGTTCAAAGTCGTTCCTTGTGAAACAACGCGAGAATCCAATGAAGCAAGAATACAGGCTGAGCTTGAAGCGAAATTTGATGAATTATTTGGATCCTCTGATGAAGAATGAACTTTTTTTACGACATGGATAATGCGTCCAATTTGATATTGTGGTATGATATATACATAAGATACGGAATGGCAACATCCGTACAACCAGAGGACTGCTCTCGAAAGGGTGATGGTAGATATAATTGTATAGAAACACATGGTTCATAATTCGTAAAGGAGAAGTTAATCATGAGACAGTTCACCGAAACCAACTACAAGCTCCTCTTAGGAATGGTCCGAATGGCTCTTACATCGACAAAGTTCGATTATAGTGTAAGCCGCACGGATGGAGAGTCAATCGAATTCAGCGATCCCTGCACTGGGATTCGTGGCATTTTCGAAGTGGATGCTGACAAATCATTTTACAGTATTTCGATTACTGAAAAAGTAATTGATGGTGTGGATGAAATGACCATTACTAACTTTGAGAAGATTTATTTTCCCGAGGAAAAGCACGATTTTATGTGGTATGATTCTGAAAGTGAGACAGTAGAGTTTGGCTTTTATTTGGAGCCCGACGACACTACTACAAGCATCAATTCTATCATGTGCTTTATCCTGAATGCAGTGCAAATTGTTGAACGCTTTCGTTGGCTCTTGCTCACTCATTCTATGCTGAACAAAATACAGAAGGCATAGTAGTTGGCGGCATGTACACAAAGGCAGGAGAATCAGATTCTATCAGTATAATAGAATTTGAATGCTGCCTGTGTGTAGGTGCGCTGATTATGAAGCCCTGACCACTATTGCAGGGATGCATGAATAATGAAAGGGTGATGGTAGATATGATTGTGTGATAGATACATTCAATCAAGCAGGCAATAATCCAAGGCTAAATAATGAAAGGATTGATATTATGAAAAGAATTACAAAGATTGTTATGGGCGTTATGATGGCGCTTACTCTGACGGTGGGAACCGCAACACAGGCTTTCCCATTTATCAGCGACAACAGCACAGCTATCGTTGCTGAGGCAGCGAACGGTGTGATTACTGGACGTTTTAACGGTTATAGCTGGACAGGAACTACTACTGTACACTCTAACAACACCAGAAAAGCATGTAAGATTAAAATCTGTTCATCACAAGTGTTATACATATCTACAAGGCAATGCTGATATGCATGATATGCTTCATGACAAATGGTATCAACCAATTCATATGGATTATCATACATTAGACTTTTCACACTGACTGAGATCGTGTGTGTTCTGTCTGAATAGCTACCAAGAATTGTGCCTTGCTCCATATCTTTAGCTACAACATTCAGTTCATGGGAAATCCCTAGATATCTGCATTCAATATTGGCTACGGCTTGCAGCACATCGAGTTTTTCCTCGAATGATAGACTGAACCAGTCGCTATCATTCAACCTCGATAGGCAATCTATGTTATTGGCTATAGTTGCTTCTTGGCTGACACTCGGTAATGTAGACTTTGCTTGTGAAACACCTGAAGTGCCTGTTATTCTAACACATGGAACAAGCATTATTATCACCATGCCGAGTGCAAGAAAGGCTTGGCTACCCCTAACGAATGCTGAGGCTCTTTTAGAAATCACTTTGCAAAGCGATCCCCCTTTTCGCCTATAAGTGATCAAATAGATGGCGTATAGTCCAACAGAAACGCTCAGAAGCGCAATGATAGTGAGAATCAATTATTTCAATATTGGGAAATATGAAACTAAAGTGTATAGGCCATAGCCTGTTACAATATTCATAGCAATACTGATAGTATTCATTCTTGACTTTCTTTGGGTAGAATAGCCAACTGCCAAACTTACAATGAGTGATAATAACAGTAACAACCCAGATTTTGCGAACGAAAGCCCTTCGATACTTCTGAACAGCAAAGCCTTGTACCAAAACCAAGCGATGAAGTATCCATAGCTATTGGCAAAGATAAATCCAGAAGCACTATATGTGTTTTTCATAGAAAGCCACTCCTCTTCACACATAGAGTCGTAATCAAACTAGCAAGTCATCAGAGATCATCAAACACGCCATATTTCGGATGGCGTTTATAAGCTTTCTTGCTTGTATCAGCGATATGAGTAACAGGATTGATCGCATGCCAAGTAGTACGCTTCTTCCTGTCCAGCTCACGCTTCGCTTTTTTACTCATCTTTTCATATGGTACAAATTTATTCATACTTGTCGCTCCTTTGTTTTTGATAGTTTGATTATACCATACAAAATCAGAATTCTCATCTTCTATGTCATAAACTAAGTTATAAATATGGGCGGCCAGATCTTGACCGCCCTAACCATATCACCCCCAATTACACCCAGCAATTCGAGCCGCCATCGATGGACCAGTAAACGCACTTCCCGAAGTTTGTGAAGTTCCATGCCGAATTCCACGACTTATGGATTCTCAGCTTGACCTTATATGTGCTATAGCCCTTCGGAAGAGTGAAAGTTCCTCTGGACTTGTCATTGTATGTACCAATGTATCTGCCATCGCCGTAAACCTCGTAGTCGAACTTACCATAATTCCACCATCCAGCAAGGTCGAATGAACAGTACAGGGATCTTAAACTATACCGTAGAGTAAAGAAATATGAAGTCGAATTTGCAGATTACATAACTGGTACGGAGAATTTTTGCGGTTATTATGAGCAGGCATGTGAAGAAGATGCGCGTGAATATGCTGCATCAGCAGTTGAAGACTACTACAATAAGATTGACAAATACATAAACGAGAGTAATTGAGGAGGAGTTACCATGTTTGAAAATAAGACGTATTCAAAGCCCACAGCCATCAATGCGGAGATGCTTATGGGGCTCATCAGAAGTAATGTCATTAACTTAACGGTTTTACCCCTAGAAATAGTCAAAAAGTTGATTTGCCATAATTGACGATTTATATTTCTCAACTTAATTTTTCCCTATTTTATGATTATGACAATCACTAAAATTCAGAAATTCTATTGGTAAACAAAACTGTAAAATTGCATTTCTATTATTAAAATAACCGCTATTATTAGCCATTTTATTTTGCAAAAGTTAATGACATTGCATCAGAAGTCAGGTTGTAAGACTGAGTGATCTACCTGATATTACAAGGAATCATGCTCGCAATGTGGCAGTAATGTCATTAAGCTGCACCGATTTCATCAGCTTCATGCTTGCAGCAGAGAGAAGTAACGAAAAGAACTTATGCTATCGTATTCGTACTTCATATACTTCCGATGCTGATAAAGTATCGATGCTCGGACAGTTGCTTGCAGAATGTGAAGTAATTGAGGATATTTTTTATAGTACAGTATCGCACTCATTCATTATCGAGATGTCAGAGTCTCCTAAATATACTTTATCTCGTATTCTGTCGATAGGGATAGCAGATAAAATACAATCTAAGTATGGCACGATGACGTTTTACAATGACAAGAATGAAATATATTACTGGGACAGTAACAAAGGGCTTTTAAGAGTGAAGCTAAAGATCAACCGAATTTTGGCGTTTGATATTGCGGGCCATGAGAAGGCACTGCTTGCCTTGTATAAAGCCGCAATGAAAGCCACGGAAGAAAAAGATATTGGAACGATATACTTAGTAGCACCTGAAGTCAAGCGTTTATTGCCTGTACTTCCGACTATTATGACAATTGACGAGATTTGAGAAAGTGCAAGAGAGTCCCATTTGGAGTTTCGTAACATCCCCAAAAACGGAAGTCCCGCAACCATCAAATAGCTCACACTTTCAAACGAAAGCCTACCTTTCATTTGAGCCTCTGAAAAAAAGTCTGTAAAAAGACAGCAAACTGTGATAAAATAGAAATAATAACACAGGAGGCTGATTTTTTATGGCAAGAAGGAAAAGAGAACCGATGAGTGAGGGAAAGAAAAATATCATAGGAATGCTGCTTGAGGAATACGACATCAAGTCTGCAAAGGATATTGAGGATGCCCTCA
>JABLTL010099654.1_pt1 | contig 16230 bp, 10 predicted proteins | sample 7160151 | NCBI WGS metagenome assembly JABLTL01 (sample SAMN14651223, study PRJNA627086) | human gut metagenome | isolation source: feces | host: Homo sapiens
AATTATTTTAATAAAAAAGAAATGGCTAAAGAAGTTGCTGGATTAATCAAATTACAGATTAAGGGTGGCGCTGCAAATCCTTCACCTCCCGTAGGTCCTGCTCTTGGTTCCAAGGGCATTAACATTATGGGTTTCTGCAAGGAGTTCAATGCTCGTACCCAGGATAAGGCCGGCAAGGTATTGCCTGTCGTTATCACATACTACACGGACAAGTCTTTCAGCTTTGTGATCAAGACTCCTCCCGCAGCTGTACAGTTGCTCGAGGCTTCTAAGAGCAAGAAGGGATCAGGCCAGCCCAATCGTAACAAGGTGGGTAGCGTCACTTGGGATCAGGTGAAGGCTATTGCTGAGGATAAGATGGCTGATTTGAACTGCTTCACAGTTGAGAGTGCTATGCGTCTCGTTGCTGGCACAGCTCGTAGCATGGGTATTACAGTCAAGGGTGACTTCCCCGGTGAATAATTAACTCTTCAATTTAAATTAGTAAAATGAGTAAACTGACAAAGAATCAGAAATCAGTAGCTGAGAAGGTTGAAGCAGGGAAAGTCTATGCATTGAACGAGGCTGCTCAGTTGGTGAAGGATATCACCACTACTAAGTTCGACGCTTCGATTGATATCGACGTTCGTCTTGGTGTTGACCCTCGTAAGGCTAACCAGATGGTTCGTGGCGTTGTGTCACTGCCTAACGGTACTGGTAAGTCTGTTCGCGTGCTCGCACTGTGCACACCCGATCAGGAAGAGGCTGCTAAGGCAGCTGGAGCTGATTATGCTGGTCTCGATGAGTATATCGAAAAAATTAAGACTGGTTGGACTGACATCGACGTGATCATTACTATGCCTTCTTGCATGGGTAAGGTTGGTCCGTTGGGTCGTGTTCTCGGTCCCCGCGGTTTGATGCCTAACCCCAAGAGTGGCACTGTCACTATGGATGTTGCTAAGGCCGTGAAGGAAGTGAAGCAAGGTAAGATCGATTTCAAGGTTGATAAGACTGGTATTATCCATACCTCTATTGGTAAGGTTTCTATGACCGCCGAGCAGATCTATGGTAACGCTAAGGAGTTCATCAACACTGTGATTCGTTTGAAGCCTGCTGCTGCCAAGGGAACTTATATTAAGAGTATCTTCCTTTCCTCTACAATGAGTAAGGGTATCAAGATTGATCAGAAATCTGTCGAATAACTCTAAAAGTTTGGTAAAATGAAGAAAGAAGCTAAAGATACTATCATTGTTGAACTTGGTCAGAAGCTGAAGGAATATCCTCATTTCTACTTGGTCGATGTGACCGGTATGAACGCAGAGGATACAAGTAATCTTCGTCGCAAGTGTTTCAAGCAGCAGATCAAGATGGTCGTTGTGAAGAATACTCTTCTCCACAAGGCTCTTGAGGCAACTGAGACCGACTTCTCTGAACTTTATGGCGCTTTGAAAGGTAACACTGCAGTGTTGTTCTGCGAGACTGCCAATGTACCTGCAAAGTTGCTGAAAGATAAGGAAATTGCTAAGGCTGGCGTGCCCTCTTTTAAGGCAGCTTATGCTGAGGAAGGTATTTTCGTTGGTGCCGACAAGCTCGACGAGTTGTCTTCTATCAAGAGCAAGAACGAGGTTATTGCAGATGTTGTCGCTCTCTTGCAGTCTCCTGCAAAGAACGTTATCTCTGCTCTGCAGTCAGGCGCTGGCACCATCCACGGTGTGCTTAAGACTTTAGGCGAGCGCCCTGAGTAAACAAGGTTTTGATGGCTCCTATATCATGGAGCGTCGAACTATAAAGTCTATTCATTATTAACAAGAAAAATTAAAATTAGAATAAAATGGCAGACGTAAAAGCTATTGCAGAAGAGTTAGTAAATCTTACTGTTAAGGAAGTTAATGAGTTGGCAACTGTCCTGAAGGACGAGTATGGTATCGAGCCCGCCGCTGCAGCTGTTGCTGTGGCTGCCGGTCCTGCTGCAGCTGGTGCTGCTGAGGCTGCTGAGGAGAAGACATCTTTCGATGTTGTCCTCACTGACATCGGCGCTACTAAGCTCCAGGTTGTGAAGGCTGTTAAGGAGGCCTGTGGTCTCGGTCTGAAGGAGGCTAAGGCTCTCGTTGAGGGTGCTCCCGCTACAATCAAGGAGGGTCTCTCAAAGGACGAGGCTGAGAACCTGAAGAAGGCCATCGAAGAGGCTGGTGCTAAGGTTGAGCTGAAGTAAGCAGTCAGAGGTTAGACCTCTTAACTTATTATAACATAAATGGTTAGGATTTGCCCAGTCGGTGAGTCCTAACCTTTTTGTGTCTTTCAAGTTTTTTTTGTTTCTTTTCAAAGAAAACTTCACAGGTAACAGATTCACAAATCATTTTTATGACCAAAGTTGTAAATAACAGAGTAAATTTCGCAAGCGTCCATAATCCGTACCCATTCCCGGATTTCCTCGACGTTCAGCTGAAGTCATTCCGCGACTTCTTGCAGTTGGACACTCCGCCTGAGGAACGCAAGAACGACCGTTTCTATAAGGTGTTCGCAGAGAACTTCCCAATCACAGACACGCGTAATAACTTCGTTCTTGAGTTCTTGGATTACTATATTGACCCGCCCCGCTATTCTATTGATGAGTGCTTGGAGCGTGGCCTGACATATAGCGTACCCTTGAAGGCTAAGATGAAGCTTTACTGCACTGATCCTGACCATGAGGACTTTGGAACGTTTATCCAGGATGTTTTCTTGGGTACCATTCCTTATATGACAGATAATGGTACGTTCGTCATCAATGGTGCTGAGCGTGTTGTCGTTGCTCAGTTGCACCGTTCTCCTGGTGTTTTCTTTGGTCAGGGCGTTCATGCCAATGGTACCGTTCTGTACAGTGCTCGTATTATCCCGTTTAAGGGTTCTTGGATCGAGTTCGCTACAGACATCAATAATGTCATGTACGCTTACATTGATCGTAAGAAGAAGTTGCCCGTAACAACTATGTTGCGTGCTATCGGTTACGAGTCCGATAAGGACATCTTGAAGATCTTCGATCTCGCTGAAGAGGTGAAGGTTAACAAGAAGAACTTGAAGGCTTGCCTGGGTCGCAAGCTCGCTGGTAACGTTATGAAGACCTCTTACGAGGAATTCACTGATGAGGATACCGGTGAGGTAACGCTCATGCAGCGTAACCAAGTAATCTTGGATCGTGGCACTGAGATCACTGAGGACAATTATGATCTGATCCTCGATAGTGAGGTGCAGACCATTTTGTTGCACAAGGATGAGGAGACAGCCAATAAGTTCTCTATCATTTTCAATACGCTTGCTAAGGACCCCAGTAACTCAGAGACGGAGGCTGTTCGTTACATCTATCGTCAGCTTCGTAATGCTGATCCTGTGGATGACACCAGCGCTCGCGAGGTTTTCCAGAACTTGTTCTTCTCTGACAAGCGTTACGACTTGGGTGAGGTGGGTCGTTATCGTATCAATACCAAGCTCGGTCTCGACACGGATGGCGATGTGCGCGTTCTTACCAAGGAGGATATCATTGCCATCATCAAGTATCTGATCAAGCTCATCAACTCTAACGCAAGCGTTGATGATATCGACCACCTTTCTAACCGTCGCGTTCGCACCGTTGGTGAGCAGTTGGCCAACCAGTTCTCTATTGGTTTGGCACGTATGAGCCGCACCATTCGTGAGCGCATGAATGTTCGTGACAATGAGGTGTTCACTCCGACCGACTTGATCAATGCCAAGACTATTTCAAGCGTCATTAACTCGTTCTTCGGTACCAACCCGTTGAGCCAGTTCATGGACCAGACCAACCCGCTCGCTGAGGTGACCCATAAGCGTCGTCTTTCAGCACTCGGTCCTGGTGGTTTGACCCGTGAGCGCGCAGGTTTCGAGGTTCGTGACGTTCACTATACTCACTACGGCCGTCTTTGTCCTATTGAGTCGCCTGAGGGACCGAACATCGGTCTGATTTCTTCGCTCTGTATGTATGCCACCATCAATGAGTTGGGCTTCATCGCCTCTCCGTACCGTGTGGTGAAAGACAGCAAGGTTGACATGGACAACGACGATGTTGTCTACCTCACCGCAGAGGAAGAGGAAGGTAAGTTTGTTGCCCAGGGTAACGCTCCGTTGAGAGAGGATGGTTCGTTCATCCGTGCCACGGTCCACACCCGTAAGGCTGCCGACTTCCCTGTTGTCACTCCCGACAGAGTCGACTTGATGGACGTTGCTCCTCAGCAGATCGCTTCCGTGAGTGCCGGTCTGATTCCTTTCTTGGAGCACGATGACGGTCACCGCGCCCTGATGGGATGTAACATGATGCGCCAGGCCGTTCCTTTGCTCCATAACGATGCTCCTATCGTGGGTACTGGCTTGGAGAAGCAGGTGTGTGAGAACTCTCGTACCATGGTGATGGCTGAGGGTGAGGGTGTCATCGAGTATGTTGACGCTACAACCATTCGCATTCTTTACGATCGTACGGAGGATGAGGAGTTTGTGAGCTTCGAGCCCGCTCTGAAGGAATATCGCATTCCTAAGTTCCGTCGCACCAACCAGAATATGACCATCGACCTTCGTCCTATCTGCGAGAAGGGCCAGCGCGTCAAGAAGGGTGATATCCTCACAGAGGGTTACGCCACTGAGAATGGTGAGTTGGCACTGGGTCGTAACCTCTTGGTGGCATACATGCCTTGGAAGGGCTACAACTATGAGGACGCTGTCGTTATCTCTGAGCGCATGGTGCGCGAGGATGTACTGACATCAGTCCACGTCGATGAGTATTCTCTCGATGTGCGTGAGACAAAGCGTGGTGTTGAGGTCTTCACAAGCGATATTCCCAACGTGAGCGAAGAGGCCACTAAGGACCTCGACGAGAACGGTATTATCCGTGTCGGTGCTCGCGTGGAGCCCGGCGACATTATGATCGGTAAGATTTCACCTAAGGGTGAGAGTGATCCTTCACCTGAGGAGAAGTTGCTCCGCGCTATCTTCGGCGACAAGGCCGGTGACGTGAAGGACTCTTCATTGAAGGCTAATCCTTCGTTGAGCGGTATTGTTATCGACAAGAAGTTGTTCACTCGTGCTGAGAAGACCCGTGAGTCGAAGAAGCAGGATAAGATCCTGTTGGCTAAGATCGACGAGGAGTATGAGGCCAAGCACGAAGACCTGAAGAACATGCTGGTCGACAAGCTGATGACTCTTACCAACGATAAGACCTCACAGGGTGTGAAGGATTACACAGATGCTGAGATCATCAACAAGGGTAGCCGCTTCACGGTAGCCGCTCTGAAGAACCTCGAGTATGATGGTGTTCAGAGTAATGGCTGGACGGATGATGAGCGCATCAATAACATGATTCAGCATCTGATCATGAACTTCATCCGCAAGGACAAGCAGTTGGCCGCTGAGCAGAACCGCCGCAAGTTCGCCATTACCATTGGTGATGAGTTGCCTTCTGGTATCTTGAAGATGGCTAAGGTTTACATTGCCAAGAAGCGTAAGATCCAGGTGGGTGATAAGCTCGCCGGTCGCCACGGTAACAAGGGTATCGTGTCTAAGATCGTACGTATGGAGGACATGCCGTTCTTGGCCGATGGTCGTCCTGTCGACCTCGTGTTGAACCCGATGGGTGTGCCTTCTCGTATGAACCTGGGACAGATCTTCGAGGCTATCCTCGGTGCTGCCGGTAAGAAGATGGGCGTTAAGTTCGCCACACCTATCTTCGATGGTGCAAAGCTCGACGACCTGCGCGTGTGGACCGACAAGGCAGGCCTGCCCAACCTTTGCTCTACAACCGTTTACGACGGTGAGACGGGTGAGCCGTTCGACCAGCAGGCCACTGTGGGTATCACCTACTTCTTGAAGTTGGGTCACATGGTCGAAGACAAGATGCACGCTCGTTCTATCGGTCCGTACAGTTTGATTACCCAGCAGCCGTTGGGTGGTAAGGCCCAATTCGGTGGACAACGTTTCGGAGAGATGGAGGTTTGGGCTCTTGAGGGTTTCGGCGCAAGCCATGTGCTTCAGGAGATGCTTACCATCAAGAGTGATGATGTCACCGGGCGTTCTAAGGCTTACGAGGCCATCGTCAAGGGCGACTCTATGCCAACACCAGGTATTCCTGAGTCTCTGAATGTGCTCCTCCACGAGTTGCGTGGTCTTGGACTGAGCGTGAAGTTGGATTAATGTTTGAATATTGAAAAGTTAGAAACATGGCTTTCAAAAAAGATACAAAGGTAAAGAATAATTTCTCGAAGATTACCATCAGCCTTGCATCTCCCGAGGAAATCAAGGAGAACTCGTATGGTGAGGTCACCAAGCCGGAGACCATCAACTACCGTACCTACAAGCCTGAGCGCGATGGTTTGTTCTGTGAGAAGATTTTCGGTCCCACGAAGGATTACGAGTGCGGCTGCGGTAAGTATAAGCGCATTCGCTATAAAGGCATCGTGTGTGACCGATGCGGAGTGGAGGTAACAGAGCGCAAGGTGCGCCGTGAGCGTAGCGGACACATCGAGCTCGTTGTTCCCGTGGCCCACATTTGGTATTTCCGCTCTCTCCCCAACAAGATCGGTTACCTTCTTGGACTTCCTACCAAGAAGCTCGATACTGTGGTCTATTACGAGAAGTACATCGTCATCCAGCCCGGTGCCGTTGCTGGCATGAAAAACCCCGAGACGGGCGAGGACCTCAATGGCTCGCACCGACTCGACCTTCTTACTGAGGACGAGTATCTGAATATCGTCGACAACAGGTTGAGCGACACCAACGATCTTCTTGACGATTCAGACCCCAACAAGTTCATCGCCAAGATGGGTGCCGAGGCCATTCTCGATCTGCTCCATGAGCTGACCATCGAGGATGCCAATGGTCTGACAGGTCTCGACAAGCTCTCTTTCGAGCTGCGCGACCGCGCCAGCAACGACTCAAGCCAGATGCGTAAGACTGAGGCCTTGAAGCGTCTGCAGGTTGTCGAGGCATTCCGTTCCTCTAAGAATGTGAACAAGCCCGAGTGGATGATCATGAAGATTATTCCCGTCATCCCGCCTGAGCTTCGTCCGCTCGTTCCGCTGGATGGTGGCCGTTTCGCCACATCCGACCTTAACGATCTCTACCGTCGCGTCATCATCCGTAACAATCGTTTGAAGCGCCTGATGGAGATCAAGGCCCCCGAGGTCATTCTCCGTAATGAGAAGCGTATGCTTCAGGAGGCTGTCGATTCATTGTTCGACAACAGCCGCAAGGCCAGCGCCGTCAAGAGCGAGTCTAACCGTCCTTTGAAGTCGCTTTCCGACTCTCTGAAGGGTAAGCAGGGTCGTTTCCGTCAGAACCTTCTCGGTAAGCGTGTCGACTACTCAGCCCGTTCGGTTATCGTCGTCGGTCCTGAGTTGAAGATGGGTGAGTGCGGTCTTCCTAAGTTGATGGCCGCTGAGCTCTATAAGCCGTTCATCATCCGCAAGCTCATCGAGCGCGGCATCGTGAAGACGGTGAAGAGCGCCAAGAAGATTGTCGACCGTCGTGAGCCCGTTATCTGGGATATCCTCGAGAACGTGATGAAGGGTCATCCGGTGCTGTTGAACCGTGCTCCGACACTTCACCGTCTGTCAGTGCTTGCCTTCCAGCCCAAGCTCATCGAGGGCAAGGCCATTCAGTTGCACCCGTTGGCTTGTACACCGTTCAACGCCGACTTCGATGGCGACCAGATGGCTGTCCACCTTCCTTTGAGCAACGAGGCAGTGCTTGAGGCTCAGATTCTGATGCTTCAGAGCCACAACGTTCTGAACCCTGCCAATGGTGCATCCATCACCGTTCCTTCACAGGATATGGTGCTTGGTCTTTACTATATCACCAAGATTCGTCCCGGAGCCAAGGGCGAGGGCCTTTCTTTCTACGGTCCTGAGGAGGCAATCATCGCTTACAACGAGAAGCGTTGCGATCTTCACGCTCAGGTGAAGGTGCTTGTCGACGATCTCGTCGATGGCAAGCGTGTTCGCCACGTGGTCGAGACCTCTGTGGGTCGCGTCGTGGTCAACGAGCTTGTGCCTTCAGAGATTGGCTTCTTCAATGGCATCATTTCTAAGAAGTCGTTGCGTAACCTCATTGCCGTCGTAATTAAGTCGGTGGGTATGGCTCGCGCCTGCACCTTCCTCGATGGCATCAAGAACTTGGGTTATCGCATGGCATACCTCGCCGGTCTGTCGTTTAACCTCGACGATATCATCGTTCCTGACGACAAGAAGGCCATTGTGCAGAAGGGTCAGGATGAGGTCGACAACATTACCGCCAACTTCGATATGGGTCTTATCACCGATAAGGAGCGTTACAACCAGGTGATCGATGCTTGGACACACGTCAACGCCAACCTGAAGAAGGCTGTGATGAAGCACATGACCGAGGCCGACCAGGGCTTCAACGCCGTGTATATGATGCTCGACTCTGGTGCTCGTGGATCTGCCGATCAGATTGCCCAGCTTGCTGGTATGCGTGGTTTGATGGCCAAGCCTCAGAAGGCTGGTGCCGAGGGCAACTCCATCATTGAGAACCCTATTCTTTCTAACTTGAAGGAGGGTATGTCGGTGCAGGAGTACTTTATCGCCTCTCACGGTGCCCGTAAGGGTCTTGCTGATACGGCTATGAAGACAGCCGACGCCGGATACCTCACACGTCGTCTTGTCGACGTGGCTCACGATGTGATCATCACCGAGGAGGACTGCGGTACCTTGCGCGGTCTCGAGTGCCGTGCCTTGAAGAATGGCGACGAGGTCATCTCTTCTCTGTCAGAGCGCATCCTTGGTCGTGTTTCTGTTCACGACGTGGTCGATCCTCATACCAATGAGGTGATCGTTGTCGCTGGTGAGGAGATCCGCGAGGACGAGGCCGAGCGCATCGAGAAGTGCGGTGTCGAGATGGTTGAGATCCGTTCAGTGCTTACCTGTGAGAGCAAGAAGGGCGTATGCCGCAAGTGCTACGGCCGTAACCTTGCCACCGCCAAGATGGTTCAGATGGGTGAGGCTGTCGGCGTGATCGCCGCTCAGGCCATCGGTGAGCCGGGTACCCAGCTTACGCTCCGTACCTTCCACGCTGGTGGTGTTGCCGGTAACGTGGCAGCCAACGCAGGCATCAAGGCTAAGAACGAGGCTCGTCTGAAGTTTGAGGAGCTGCGCACCGTGCCTTACGTCGATGACAATGATGTTGAGTGCCAGATGGTTGTTAGCCGCTTGGCCGAGGTTCAGTTCATCGATCAGAATACTGATATCGTCCTGTCGTCTATGCAGGTGCCTTATGGTAGCGCATTGTACTTCAAGGATGGCGACAATGTGAAGCCAGGCGATCAGATTTGTCGTTGGGACCCCTTCAACGCTGTTATTGTCAGTGAGTACGCTGGTAAGCTCTGCTTCCACGACGTGGTTGAGGGCCAGACGTTCAAGGCTGAGACCGATGAGACCTCTGGTATGACAGAGCGTATCATCACCGATTCACGCGACCACACCCTCGTTCCTACGGTCGATGTGGTTAACGCCGACGGTGAGGTGCTCGTAACCTATAACTTGCCTGTGGGCGGCCACTTGGTTGTTGAGAATGGCGACGTCATCAAGACTGGTACCACATTGGTTAAGATTCCTCGTGCTGTGGGTGGTGCTGGTGATATCACCGGTGGTCTGCCTCGTGTCACCGAGCTCTTCGAGGCTCGTAACCCGTCTAACCCTGCTGTTGTGTCTGAGATCGATGGTGAGGTGTCAATGGGTAAGCAGAAGCGTGGTAACCGCGAGGTGATCGTTACCTCTAAGACCGCCGACCAGAAGAAGTATCTCGTTCCTCTGTCACGTCAGATCCTGGTTCAGGAGCACGACGCCGTTCGCGCCGGAACACCGTTGTCTGATGGTTCTATCACTCCCAACGACATCCTTGCCATCAAGGGCCCGACGGCTGTGCAGGAGTACATCGTCAATGAGGTGCAGGACGTTTATCGTCTGCAGGGTGTGAAGATCAACGATAAGCACTTCGAGATCATCGTTCGTCAGATGATGCGTAAGGTGCGCATCGACGATCCGGGCGATACCATCTTCCTCGAGCAGGAGTTGGTCGACAAGCTCGATTTCGCTGATGAGAACGACCGCATCTGGGGCAAGAAGGTTGTCACCGACGCTGGCGACTCAGAGGTTCTCGTGAAGGGTCAGATTGTTTCCGCTCGCAAGTTGCGCGACGAGAACTCAAGCCTGAAGCGCCGTGATCTGAAGCTCGTTCAGGTACGTGATGCCGTCCCCGCCACATCTACACAGGTGCTGCAGGGTATCACCCGCGCCGCTCTGGGTACGAAGAGTTTCATGAGTGCCGCATCGTTCCAGGAGACCACTAAGGTGCTCAACGAGGCCGCTATCCGCGGTAAGGTCGACCATTTGGAGGGCATGAAGGAGAACGTTATCTGCGGTCACCTCATCCCTGCCGGTACAGGTCTTCGTCGTTGGGAGAAGATCATTGTTGGTTCACGTGAGGAGTACGACCGCATGGAGGCCAACAAGAAGAACGTCCTCGACTTCGCCAACCAGGCTGAAGAGCAATAATCCAGTCTTTAATATAGACTCTCTATAACCCGATGGCCGCCAACGCTCCAAAAGAGTGTTGGCGGCCATTCTGTTTTCTCCTCATTCTTCTTTCACCAGAGGGCGTGTCAAAAGTAAGATTCCTGGGGCTCATTCTTCGTCTTCTCTACGTGTCGTGGCCTGAGCAAACATAGTTCTTCGCCTTTAGCTCAACCAAAACAATCTTGTTGACGTTGTAATTTGTGTTACATTTTCCTCCTTTTTGCTGCCTTGATGTATGCTTTTGTATTCCTTTAGAGCGAGTGGTTATGTCAACAGCCTGGGTTGAATATGCCAAAATCTTAATCGCCCAAATCTGTTTTGTGTTTTTGGTTGAGAATTCGAACAAACTCCTTGATCCCTAATACAAAGATTTTCGGAAAGTCAATCTGTTTGAGAATATTAAAATGAGAGTCGTTGCTTACAATGCAACTTGCGCCCGAAATAAAAGCGCAATCCACAAATTTATTATCATCCTCATCGGTTTCTATCAAGTGCAACTTATAATAGGGGGTGACAAACTCTACATTGCTTTTGCTCAATATTACCGACACGACATTGCTGGCAATTTTTGCGTTTGTCTTCTGCTCAATAATCTCTAAGTACTCTTCTATAATTTCATTGTGTTACACACAATACTAACTTACCTTTCAAGAAATCGTCCCATATAATGCGATAAGGACTGATCTTTGGAAGGCTCATTAGTAAGCAGTTTGTGTCAAGCACAATCTTTCTCATTTGTGAGAAGCTCGTAAATGTTCATTTCCCCATTCCTCGATTGTATCGAGAGAGATGCTTCCATTGTCGCATAGTCCGTCTATGCCCTCATCCACTTTCTTAGCGAAGTATTGTGTGAGCACTTCCTCAAGATTGTTCAATTCTTGCGGTGTCTTTATGTACGACATCATGTGAAGAATCCTCATTTGGGCAGGATTTAAAACAGTCTGTTCCATAATCATTCCCATATTATAGTTTATCTTTTTCGTCCGAAAGTTACGCTTTTTCCTTAAAACCACCAAGAAAATCATCACGAAAGTGCATTGGTGGAGCTGCGCTCTCGTCTGTATGCTGCGCAGGGCAGTAAAAAAAGAGGTATCGCTCCGTAAGCGATACCTCCCCGTTGTATCTTGGTGTTGGTCTCCCAAGCGGTTCTTAGTACACAAACACCTTGCAGTCCTTGATGCTGCCCGGTGCTCCTTGCTCAGCGCGCGGCAGATACTCCAGTGCCGTCACCGTCTGCTGCTGACCGAGGTCGATCACCAACAGGTGGGGCAGGGCGGCGCCATTCTCCGTCTGCCAGTAGGTCGACTCCTGCAGGTCGAACGCCTTGTCGCCGGTGTGGTTGCCATTGTCGTCCTCGCTGTCGGCATATTTCGTCTTCCAGGCGTCGCGACTGATGCGCTTGCCCTGGGCGTCTTGCACGTAGACCTCAGCGATGGCGCTCAGCGCCTTTCCGCTTTGGTTGCTGCTAACCTCGATGGCGAGGTAACGACCCGTAGCCGCCTTGTCAAACTTCACCGTCTGCCAACCGTTTCCAGCCTTCATCTGTCCGGCAAACACCGGTGTGCTTGAGTTCAGGTCGGGCTTGTCGCCGATGTTGTTATGCTTGTTGCTCTCTTCCAGCTGCAGCTTGTTCAACTCCGGCTTGTCCTCTCCCCACACGGTGGTCTCCTTCGGTCCCACCACGTCGAGCACGATCACCTCGTTGCGACCCTTCTTCAGCCAGCAGCCCGGCACGTAGAGCGTCTGCTGCGGACCGATGCGCCAGAAGCGACCCACGGCGTGCCCGTTGACATACACCAGGCCTTTGCCCCACTTCTCGAAGTTGAGGAACGTGTCACCTGTCTTCTTCAGGTTGAAGTAGCCGCGGTAGTAGCCAGCCTTGGTGTTCAGGCGGTCCTGCTGTCCCATCTTGTTCTTGCCCGAGAGGGCGCGCACAGCGTCGGCGTAGGTGTCGGGAATGCGGCTTTGCTCCCAGTCTTTCAGCGTCCACACCACATCGTCGCCATCCACGGCGGCGCTCAGCGTCACGTTGCCCACGATACCCTTGAAGTCCTTGATGGCGCGTCCGAAGTTGATGCGTCCCATGGCCTCCACGAGCACCGTCAGCTTGTCGCCCTTCTTGGTGGCAGGCATTACGAGCGACCGCTCGTTCTTCACGCGGTCGATCTTACCCACATATTTCTTGTTCAGGTACACCTGTACATAGTCGTGCGCACCATCGATGGTGAGCACGGCGCCCGCGGGTGCCTCGGGCAGGGCTGTGCGATAGATCATCGAACCCCATCCGAAGTCCATGTCCTCGAAGGTGAGCGGCGTCACCGATGTGGCTGTGCTGTCAATGCCCGAGCCGATGGTGGCATACTGGTCGAGTGTGAACTTTGCCACGTTCATCGTTGGAGCGGCAGCCTTCGGCACGTTAGGCATCTTGCCCTGGGTGTACTTCTGCATCATCTGTCGCAGCTCAAAATATTTGGGTGTGGTCTGGCCATACTCGTTGATGGGCGCGTCGTAGTCGTACGATGTCACATCGGGTGCGAATCCCGGTGAGTTGGCGCCAGCCCAGTGGCCAAACGATGTTCCTCCGTGGGTCATATAGAGCGAGAAGCTGATGCCCTTCGAGAGCATCTCGTCCAAGCCGGCCACCATGTCCTTGGCGTCGCGCGTTTCATGGCGTGCGCCCCACTTGTCGAACCATCCGCTCCAAAACTCCGAGCACATCTTCGGTGCGTCGGGGCGCAACTCGCCCAGGCGACGGAACTGCTGGTCGATGTTGGCGCCTGTGCCAAAGTTCATGGTCCACACCAGGTCGTCCAGTCCGTTGCGCTCAAAGTTGCTGGCCCAGTCACACTGGAAGAGCGCCGGTCCGCGACCGTTCTTGTACCAGTTGTCCTTCAGCATGTCGCGAATGGCCGACACATACGGCTTGTCGGTTCCATACGATCCATACTCGTTCTCCACCTGCACCATGATGATCGGGCCGCCGCGCTGTATGGTCAGCGGTGCCAGTTGCTCAGCCACCTTCTTCTCGAAGATCTTCACGCGCTCCATGAAGTAGGGGTCACGCTCGCGCAACTTGATGTCTTTTTTCTTGAGCAGCCACCAGGGCAGTCCGCCCATCTCCCATTCGGCGCACACATAGGGGCCGGGTCTAACGATGACGTACATGCCGTTCTTCTGTGCCTGGCGCACGAAGGCGGCAATGTCGTTGTTGCCGGTGAAGTCAAACTGCCCCTCCTTCTGCTCGTGTATGTTCCAGAACACATACATGCAGATGGTGTTCATTCCCAGAGCCTTGCACATCTTGATGCGTTGGTCCCAGTAGGCCTTGGGAATACGGGGGTAGTGGAGCTCGGCGGCCTTCACCACGAAAGGCTTTCCGTCGAGCAGGAACGTGCCCTTGCCCACCGTGAAGTCGCCTGGCTTGGCTGCCTGGCTGCCCATGGGGCAGAGCAGCATGGCGGCTGCGAGGGCCGCCGTCGATAATGTCTTTGTCAGCTTCATTTTTATGGTTTGTTTTAGAAATTGTTGTTTCATCCGAGCGCAAACACTCTTATTTTCGCAAAGTTACGAATAATCTTCAAGAATGTGTCGGCTCACGTTCAAAATTCATCTATTTCTCCGCTTTTTGTGTGTTGGGCAGCAGTCCGGCAACGATTCCCATCAGCGGCAGGAATGCGCTCACCTGAAAAATAAACTCCACACTGGTCTTGTCGGCCAGCCATCCGAAGAAGGCCGACCCCAGTCCACCCAGTCCAAACATCAGTCCGAAGAACACGCCGGCGATCATCCCCACTTTGTCGGGCATGAGGTCGGTGGCGTAAACCACGATCGACGAGAACGCCGATGCGATGATCAGTCCCGAGAGGAAGCAGCACACGATGGTCATCGTGAGGCCCACGAAGGGCATGGCCAAGGCGAAGGGCGCCGCTCCGAGGATAGAGAACCAGATAACATATTTTCTGCCGAACCTGTCGCCCAGCACGCCACCTGCCACCGTTCCGATGGCGAACGCGGCGAGAAATACAAAGAGGAACAGTTGCGAAGCCTTTATCGACACGCCAAACTTGTCGATCAGGAAGAACGTGAAGTAGCTCGTGATGCACGAGGTGTAGAAATACTTTGAGAACACGAGAAGCACGAGTATTGCCAACGCTCCGTATTTGGCACGTTTGGAGATGTGGTTGTTCAGCGCAGGCTTTCTCTGCGGATGCTTCACCACATACTGCATACGGGCCTTATACCATGCGCCGAGCCGCACCATGATCAAGGCGGCGAGCAGGGCGGCCAAGGCAAACCATGAGATGGAGTGCTGACCGTAAGGCAGGATGATGATGGCCGCCAAAAGGGGTCCGAGGGCCGATCCGCCGTTGCCACCCACCTGGAAGATCGATTGCGCCAAACTCTTCTTGCCGCCCGACGCCATCTGCGTTACGCGCGATGCCGTGGGGTGGAACACCGACGATCCGAAGCCCACGATGCTCACGGCTATGAGTATGGTGAGGTAATGGTTGGCGAAGGCCAGTGCTAGAAGGCCCGCCAACGTGAAGCACATGCCCACGGAGAGGGCGTACGGTCGCGGGTGGCGGTCGGCGTACAGGCCAGTGAACGGTTGCAGGATCGACGATGTCATCTGAAACACGAGCGTGATGATGCCTATCTGTGCGAAGGAGAAGTCGAACTGGTCTTTCAGAATGGGATAAATGGAGGGAATGATCGACTGTATCATGTCGTTCAGAAAATGCGATATGCCGCAAATCATGAGTATGGAGTAGGCCGTTCCCTCGGTCATGGTGGGTTTGCCCTTGAGCTTCTGGCTGATGGCTTTGATTTGCATAGACGAATGTCCTTTTATGGTTTGTTGTGCAAAAGTACTCATTTTTAGCTTACCCCCAACATTTTATAATGTGGAATGTTGGGTGTTGAATGTTGAATGTTGAATGAGGAATGTTGGGTGTTGGATGGGAATTGTTGAGTGAGGGATGTTGTGTGTTGAATGTTGAATGAGGAATGTTGGGTGTTGAATGGGAATTGTTGAGTGAGGGATGTAGAGTGTTGAAAGGGCATTGAGTTTTGGATGGGCACGTTGCAAAATCGGGCAGAAATGGCGCTGGCTCGCGTGAGAGTAGCCGTGTCGAAAGGTATGGGAAGGCGTTGGCTCGTGTGAGAGGAGTCGTGTTGTAAGTCAAACTATGCGGGCTGAAAGCCCAACGACCTCCATAGCCCAGGGTGTCGCTTCGCTTGCCCTGGGCTATGAACTTCTGTCCCTTCGGGACGTGCCCGCTAAAACGCGCCCTCATAGAAACAATCTCCGCATGCGAAGAATCCGTGCCCATCCGTCGCGCCGACGGCGCATCAAAACCACGCCGCGGAATGCGGCGCAAGAGTAACCGATCCGTGAAAAGACCAATCCGTGTGCATCGGCTTTCTATGTTAAAATCCAAATATTTTGACCATTATTTTTAATTTATGCTGATATTTTATATTCAGGTGAGAAAAGTTGGCGATTCCGGACCATAGCTGTGACCAAATGTATGAGTTTGTTCTTTACATTGTTCAGTGCAACCTGCTTCTTCTTTCCGCGTTCCACGAGACGCATGTAGTACCTCGCCATAATGGGATTGAACTTGACGGCAGCCAGTGATGCCTGCGTCAGCATGGCCTTGATCTGGCGGTTCGCCATGTA
>JABLTL010003970.1_pt1 | contig 16209 bp, 18 predicted proteins | sample 7160151 | NCBI WGS metagenome assembly JABLTL01 (sample SAMN14651223, study PRJNA627086) | human gut metagenome | isolation source: feces | host: Homo sapiens
ATAGACCACTTTATTGGGAAGGAATGGTTGGACTTATGTATCCTAGTGATTATGGCTATGCAGCTGGAAACACTTGTGTAACGGGGACTGAATTATATAATTATGAAGGAGGATGTAGAATTAAGGATTGGTTATGGATGACTACTAGTAGTGATTATACTAATGAATATGAGTGGCTTATGTCGCCGGGTTCGGGCAACTCCAACGATGCTTTCGGCGTCGACTCGTCCGGCTTCGTCGTCAACCTCTACTACAATGCCAACAGTGCTCGTTCGGCCCGCCCAGTCTTCTACCTCACCTCTTCTACATCTATTACAGATGGTACAGGCACTTCTACTGATCCTTACATCTTATCTTAATACATACATATATTTTATCTACTTACCCCCATAGGGTAATATTAAAGGAGGTATAAAATTGAATAAAAAGTTATTAATTAGTTTAATAGTAATGGGTATTATTGTTATAATTACAGTTGGTGTTACTTATGCTTTCTTTATGGCTAATAATAGTAATACTTTTACGGGTAATAGTGGTAATATAGATATTAATTATGTTAATGGGGGTGTACTTACAGGAGAACTTTATCCTCGTAGTAGTAGGAGTGAGGATGTATATGGTAGTGTTAGTATTGGTCTTAAGAAGGATAGTGTTAAGGCTAATGCTAGTATATATATTGATATTGATAATATTGATGAGGCTTTAGCTAGTGATGCTTTAGTATGGGATATGTATTTGAATGATACTTTATATAAGAGTGGTACTTTTAAGGGTGCTAAGAGTGGTAGTAGGTTCTATTTAGTAGAGGATTATCCTCTAACTACTAATACGGATGTATTTAAGGTATATATATGGCTTAATGGTAATAAGATAGATAATAGTGTACTTGATAGTAGTATAACTGGTAAACTTAGGGCTGAAGCAAGGGCTACGGCAGAGTTTTAGATATAAAGGGGAATGATTGTTGTTTGCAATAGTAACATGTTTTATGGAAATTTTGCGTAAAATAGTTGACATTTTGTAATACAAAATGTATAATATAGTTGTAATTCGATTTTGGAGGTTATATATTTTTCAAAATTGAATATACTAAAAAATGAAGTACATCCTTTGGTAGAGGGTGTTACTCAATCCAATTTTTTAATAATTGTTGATAAACACCCATCTAAGATGATGGGTGTTTAATTTTATTGATGTCCTTTTGGACCAGAGTTTTGGTCGCCGTGATTTATCAAATAGATAATTACGGCTAATACAATTAAGTATTCCAAAATTATTCCTTTCCATTGGACCACCTCCTTCCAGCATCTTGTTAATTAAGCAAGTAATTGAATTTTATTTCAATTGGAAGGAGAAACACCCCTTAGATGTACTTCTTCTTCATTATACTTCATAAGATGTAGTTTGTCAATATAAATGTGCATTTTTTGAATTTATTTTTAAAATACTAAAAATTTTAAAAAAATGCTTGACAAAATAATAAAATACGATATAATGTAAGTGTAGTTTGATTTTGTAAGTTATATATTTTCAAGGTTAAACTATTAGAAAATGAAGTACATCTTTTGGTAGATGGTGTTACTCAATCCAATTTTTTAAAAATTTAGATTTCAAGAACACCCATCTATGTTGATGGGTGTTTAATTTTATTGACCTTTTGGACCAGGGTTTTTCATTCCCATATTTATCAAATAGATAATTATGGTTAATATTATTAAGTATTCCAGAATAATTTATTGAATAATATCTTTATATGTACTTCTTTTTTTATTAAAGAAATTTCTCAAAAACCCTTGACAAAACATTAAAATAGGTTATAATATTAATTGTTATTTGGTTTTACAACTAACACCCTCTGTAAGACCAAATACATAAGTACACCTTTTCGTTAGGTGTCACTTAATCCAATTCATAATACATAATTTAAGCACTCATCCCCCTCGATGAGTGCTTATCTTCATTTTTAAGCTATATATTATATCTATAATGTCTTTATTTTTATAGATATTTTTATATATATTACCTTAATTATTGCTTCTTACCCCCGATAGGGCCTTTTACATTAGTAAAAGTTTTACAAATTATTAAGAATTTAATTACTTTTTTGGGAATATCTGCTATAATATAGTATATAGGACGTGAGGTGCGATAATGAGAGTGATAATTAGTGCAGGTGGTACAGGTGGTCATATTTATCCGGCAATTAGTATTATTAATAAGATCAAGGCGGAAGAGCCTGATAGTGAGTTTCTCTATATTGGAACTGACAATCGTATGGAAAGTGAGATTATTCCCAAGTTAGGAATAGATTTTCGTGGTATTACGATATATGGTTTTAAGAGGAAACTTACTCTGGATAATTTTAAGACTTTACATTATTTCTTGAAAGCAAGGCGTACTTGTAAGGGTATTATTAGAGAGTTTAATCCGGATATTGTAATTGGATGTGGTGGATATGTGACAGCTCCTGTTATTTGGGCTGGTAAGAAACTTGGTAAAAAGACTTTTATTCACGAACAGAACTCAGTAGTGGGTTTATCTAATAGGTATCTTACTAAGTATGCAGATAGGATTGGGGTTTGCTTTGAGAGTGTTATGAAGGAGTTTCCTCGTGATAAGGTTGTTCTAACAGGTAATCCTTGTAGTGAGGAGGCTTTGCGGTCCAAGAAGGCTAGTAAGAAGGAGTTTGGTCTTACAGAGGGGAAGAAGCTTATTTTGATTGTTATGGGGTCACTTGGTAGTGGTTCTATTAGTGATATGTTTATTTCTTTCTTAAAGGATTTCGGGGATAAGGACTATGAGGTTTTATTTGTTAGTGGTAAGGGACAGTATGATAAGTTTAGGGATATTGTGCTTCCTTCTAATGTTAAGGTTGTTAGTTTTATTGATAATCTTCCGCAGGTTATGAAGATAGCGGATATTATGGTAACTAGGGCTGGTGCTAGTACGATTAGTGAGATTATGGCTATTGATACGGTTAGTATTTTTATTCCTAGTCCTTATGTTACTAATAATCATCAAGAGATGAATGCTATGGATCTTGTTAATAAGAAAGCGGGAAGAATGATTAGGGAGGCGGATCTTAATAAGGAGACTTTGTTTAGTGAAATTGATAGTCTTCTTAATAATAGGAAGGAATATGAAGAGATTAAAAGGAATTTAAGGGAGTATGGTATTAAGGATAGTGGTAGTAGAATATATGAAACGTTAAAGGATTTGATGATGAGTGATAAGAGATTTTTTTAGAAAGCACGATATTAGGTGCGAAGAGAATGTTAATTTAAAGAAGTGTAACACATACAGGTTAGATGTTATGTGTGATTATATGGTTTTTCCTAATAGTTATGAGAAGGTAGCCAAGGTTGTTAAGTATTGTAAAGAAAAGGGGATTCGCTTTATGTTTTTGGGCAACGGCTCTAATGTTATATTTAAGTGTAATAGATTTGCTGGTGTTATCATAAGGTTAAGTGAATTTAATGATATTTATGTTGAGGATAATATTGTTATTGCTGGTGGTGGTTGTTCGCTTGTTACATTAGCAGCCCGTACTATTAGTGAGGGTCTTACGGGACTTGAATTTGCGGGAGCTATTCCTGGAGAAGTTGGAGCTAGTATTGCTATGAATGCAGGGGCTTACAATGAGGATATGGCTGGTGTTCTTAGCAAGGTTTTGATTGTTAATGATAAGAATCGTATTGTTGTTTGGGAAGCTGATGGTATTGATTTTTCTTACAGGGATAGTTTCTTTAAGGGGAGTAAGGACTTTTTTGTAGTAGCAGCGGAGTTTACTTTAAAGAAGGGTGACAAGGATAAGATGCACGAGGTTGTTAAGAGAAGAATTATTAAGAGGAGTGAGACTCAACCGTTAGAGTTTCCTTCAGCAGGAAGTGTATTTAGGAATCCTGAGGGATTACACGCTGGCAAACTTATTGAGGATCTTGGTCTTAAGGGCTTTTCTATTGGTGGTGCGAAGATTTCGGAAAAGCACGCAAACTTTATTATTAATGCTGGTGGGGCAACAGGCGAGGATATTGTGAATTTGATTGAATTTGTTCGAGGTAAGGTTAAGGAGAAGTATGACATTGATTTGATACTTGAACAGGTAATCATTGAATAGGGTGATGATATGGCTAAAAAGGTGGTTAAGAGGGTTAATTGGAAAAGGGTTTCCCTCCTTATTTTGGGACTTCTTTGTCTTTCTTTTGGTATATATTTTTATATAGAGGAGCCTATACATAATATTTATATTATTAATAAGGGGGGGAACTTATCTGATGAAGTGATACTGGAAGAGTCTGGTCTTAAGGGGTATCCGTCCTTTGTTATGACTAGTAAGGGTGTTATTAAGAAGAGGCTTCTTAGGAATGATTATATTAGGAGTGTAAAGATTGTTAAGACGCTTAATTTTAAACTTTATATTACGATAGAGGAGTACAGGGTACTTGCTAGTTATGGGGATAATAAGCTTATTTTATCTAATGGTAAGATGACAGAGAATGTTAGTGGTTATACGGAATATCCACGTCTTATTAATGAGGTTGATAGTAGTGTTTGGGATAAGTTTATTAGAAAGTTTAATATGATTGATGAGGATATTTTGTTTAATATATCGGAGATTGAGTATAGTCCTAATGAGGTGGATAAGGAGAGGTTTATTCTCTATATGGATGATAATAATTATGTTTATGTGACATTATCGAAGATTAAGAAACTTAATAGGTATTTTGATATTTGTGGGCAACTGGGAGAAGCAAGTGGTATTATTTATTTGGATTCTGGTGATTATGTAGAGGTTAAGTCTTGACACTGGGGATAATTTTTTATATAATTTAGGTATAGTAGAGTTATTTATTGTATAGTGTATATAGCACGTAGTATATATAGCACGTAGTGTTATATATGCAATATGTAATAGTTATGGTAGGAGGATATATGAAAAGATTAAATAATAGGGGGCAAACGTTAGTTGAATATGTATTAATTATTTCACTTATTACAGTGGTAGCTATTGGTCTTGTTAAGATATTTGGGGGATATTTAAAGGATGCGGTTACGAAGATGAGCTGTTCTATAATGGATAAGGAATATGTTGAAACTGATAAGGTAGGAGGAGCATACTGCAAAGGGGACGAAAATAAGACTTTTGGTTAGTCCTTTAAGTATGTTTTTCTTTTTTTGTGGGGAAGGTATTTACTTTTGTACACCAAAATGATATAATGTATGTATGAAAGTAAATAAAAACGCGTAAAAATGTTAGAGGTAAAGGTGATTTTATGGGGAATAAGGATAAACTTATTAGTTTTTTGAGTAGTCATTATGGTTATGTTACGACATCGGAGTTATTAGAACTTAATATATATAAGCCTCAAATTCAAAAGTATATTGATGCGGGTATTATTGAAAAGGTTAGTCACGGACTATATATGAGTACTAGTAATTTTAGGGATGAGTATTATATTTTACAGAAGAGGTATCCGGATGCTATCTTTTCTTATAATACGGCTTTTCATATTTTAAATCTTACAAATAGGGTTCCGATGGAAATTGATATTACGGTGTGCCGAGGTAAGAGAGTTAATGCTGATTGTTTAATTCATTATGTGTCAGAGAATTATTATGGTATTGGTATTATTGAAGTTCTAAGTCCATTTGGTAATCCGATTAAGGTATATAATGCGGAAAGGTCCATTTGTGATATGCTGAGGACAGAGGGGGATATTGATTTAGAACTTCAAAATAGGATACTTAATTATTATTTCTCTAGTAAGGATAAGAATATTGATTTGTTATTTGAGTATGCAAAAAGTTTTAATATATATGAGAAGGTTAAGACGATTGTAGAGGTGACGATGAAATGGTAGGGGTTCTTGAAATAAAAGAAATAGCGAAAAAACTTGAAAGTGAATATAATCTTAATTATTATGAAATATTGCAAAGATATATGTTTGAAAGAATATTGGAAAGAATTTCGATTTCAAATTACAAAGATAATTTTATATTAAAGGGTGGTTTATTACTTTCGGCAATGTTTGGTATTAATAATAGAATGACAAAGGATATGGATGCTACAATTTCGGGAATAGATGTTTCTAAGGAAAATATGTTAAAGGTTTTAAATGAAATCTTGGATATTAAATTAGAAGACAATGTAAAATTTGATGTTATTGATATTACCGATATTCGCGAAGATGATGAGTATGGTGGTAATAAATATCATATTGTGGGAAGATTACAAAATTTAAGAGTTAATTTGGAAATTGATATATCTACTGGCGATAAAGTTACACCAAGGGAACTTAAATATAGCTACCCTCTTATTTTTGAAAATAGAAGTATACTTATAAATAGTTATAATATAGAAACTATACTGGCAGAAAAAATAGAAACTATTTTAAGAAGAAATGTTTTTAACAGTAGAATGAAAGATTATTATGATGTTTATTATTTTTTAAATAATTTGAAAAACGAAATAGATAAAACGGTATTAGTTGAAGCTATAAACAACACTTTTTCAAAAAGAAATTCGTTTGAATATTTAAGTGATAATGAACAGATAATTAATGATATTCGAGATAGTGAAAAAATACATAATCTTTGGAATATTTATAGTAATAAATATAGTTATGCGAAAAAAATTGATATTAATGATATTTTGAATTTAATTGAAAATTTAATATTAGAACTTGATATAAAAATAACAATATAGTTTATTTTATTGGAGGTATATATGAATAATAAAGGTTTTACATTGGTTGAACTTCTTGTTACTTTAGTGCTTTTAGGAATAATTGCTACTATTTCTATAACAGGAGTGGTTAGTGTTATGAATAATAGTAAGAATAGTGAGTATAAGGTTTTGCTTAAAAATATTGATACAGGGGCTAAGATGTTTTATGAAGATTGTGAGTATGGGTCTTTGAGTGGTAAGGATATTTGTAAGAACAATAGAACTATAAGTGGAGATGAAACGGAGATAACTTATACTATTCCAATATCGGCTCTTACACAATATGGTTTTCTCACTGGTAATAGTAGTGGGGAAGTTGTTAATCCTAAAACTAATAAGCCTTTGAATGAAAACTGCACTGTGACTGTTACTTATAATAAGAGTAGTCGTAAATATACTATAACAAAGGCAAATACAATATCTGTAAGTGGTACTAGTGTATCTTGCTTTGAATAAGGGGGAATTATAATGATAAAAATGTCTAATAATGACTGGGATATGGTATTAGAAGAGGAATATAAGAAGGAATATTTTAGAAATCTTGTTAACTTTGTTAATGAGGTATATAATAAAGAAGTGGTTTTTCCTCCTAAAAGTGAGATACTTAGAGCTTTATCTCTTACTAGTTATAAAGATACTAAGGTGGTAATACTTGGACAAGACCCTTATCACGGAATTGGTGAAGCTAATGGTCTTTCTTTCTCTGTTAATGATGGTGTTAAACTTCCTCCTAGTTTAAAGAATATTTTTAAGGAATTATATGATGATTTGGGTATTTCTATTTCTAGTGGTGATCTTTCTTCGTGGGCGAAGGAGGGAGTTTTACTTCTTAATACTGTTTTAACTGTAAAAAAGGATACTCCTGCATCTCATAAGAATAGGGGCTGGGAAATATTTACAGATAGTATTATTAGGAAACTTAATGAGAAAGAAGAACCGATTGTTTTTATTCTATGGGGTAATTTTGCTAAGAGTAAAAGTGTTTTTATTACTAATCCTAAACATCTTGTTATTTCTTCTTCTCATCCTTCTCCTTTTTCTTGTAGGTATGGTTTCTTTGGTAGTAAGCCTTTTTCTCGTACTAATAATTTTTTAATTAGTAATGGTATTAAGCCTATTAACTGGAGTACTGGTAAATAATGAGAGGAGTTTATATTCATATTCCTTTTTGCAAGAGTATTTGTTCCTACTGTGATTTTTGTAAGTTATATCTTAATAGTGAATATGTTAATAGGTATTTAGTAGCTCTTGAAAGGGAAATTAAGAGTAGGTATATGGGGGATTGTGTTAAGAGTATTTATATTGGTGGAGGGACACCTTCTTCTATTGGTTATGATAATTTGGTTAAGCTTTTTGATATTATAAGTATATTTAATAGGTGTATTGATATAGAGATTACTATAGAGTGTAATCCTGAGGATATTACTCCTAAGTTAGTGCAATTATTTTATAGTAATGGTGTTAATAGGGTTAGTCTTGGTGTACAGTCATTTGATGATAATATTCTTAAAGAACTTAATAGAAGTCATACTAGGGATATGGTTAGTAGTTCCTGTAGGGCCCTTAGAAATGGGGGAATAGACAATATTAATATTGACTTAATTTATGGAGTTAATGAGGATATTAATGTTATAAAAAGTGATTTAGAGGAGTTTATTAAATTGGATATTCCCCACATTTCTTATTATAGTTTAATATTAGAGAAGAATACGAAAATGTACATTAATAAAAGGAAGTATATTGATGAGGATATTGAAGTGGAAATGTACAATTTTATTAGGAATTTCTTAGAGTCAAAGGGCTATAATCATTATGAGATTAGCAATTATAGTAGGGAAGGTTTTGAGAGTATTCATAATAGGATTTACTGGGAAAATGGGGAGTATTACGGCTTTGGATTGGGGGCGGTTAGCTATTTAGATTGGATGCGGATAATTAATACGAGAAATTTTTCTAATTATGTTAAAAATTTTGATATTTATGATATAATTAAAGAGGATTTGGATACGAGGATGGATAATGAGATTATGCTTGGTCTTAGAATGAGGAGAGGTGTATCTAAAAGGAAATTTAGAGAGAGGTATGATAGGGATATAGATGAGGTGTATGATATAGAGGGGCTTACTTCAATGGGAGTTCTTGCTGATGATGGGGAGCATATTAGGATTAATGAGGATTATGTATATGTGTCTAGTGAGGTCATAGTTAGGGTTTTGGAGAGTAGGGAGTGATTGGAAATGGAGGCGATATTATGATGTTAGAACGAGATTTTAGAGATATTATTAGTAATATTAAGGAAGAGGTTACTAATACACAAATTAAAACTATGCAAGAAGTAAATGGAAATTTAATTATGCTTTATTTTAGATTAGGGAGAATTGTTTCTGAAAATGTAAAATATGAGAAGAATTTTGTAAGAGATTTAGCCGTGGAACTTAAAATGACTTTTCCTAATATTAATGGTTTTTCAGAAAGAAATATAAGGTCAATGAGATTGTTTTATGAGGAATATGCTAATGATGAAAAATGGCAACAGCTTGTTGCCAAATTGCCTTGGGGTCATAATTTACTTTTAATGGAAAAAATTAAGGATAAAGATATTAGAAAAATATATGCTGAAAATACTATAAAAAATGGTTGGAGTAGGAATATGTTGTCAGTGCAAATTGAAACAGAATTTCATAAGAGAATTGGTAATAGTAATAATAATTTTGATGTAATGTTGCCACCTAAGGATAGCGATTTGGTTAATAATACTATTAAAGACCCTTATATTTTTGATTTTATTACTTTGCGTGATGATTATAAGGAGAGAGAACTCGAAAATGCATTGATTACGAAAATCAGAAATATGTTACTTGAACTGGGAAAAGGATTTAGTTTTGTGGGTAATCAGTATAAAATTACAGTAGATAATGAAGATTTTTATATTGATTTATTGTTTTATCACTTGGACCTTAGATGTTATATAGTTGTAGAGTTGAAAATTGGCGAATTTAAACCTGAGTATGTTGGACAACTTGGATTTTATGTAACGGCGGTTAATGAAACTATGAAAAAAGAAAGTGATACTCCTACGATAGGCCTTCTTCTATGTAGAGGTAAAAATAGGACAACTGTTGATTGGTCGCTTAAATCAGCAAATGTTCCAATTGGTGTATCTAATTATGAATTACGAGAACAATTACCAAAGGATTTGGTTGATAAACTTCCAACAGAGGAAGAGATAAATTTACATTTAGATAATTAAAAAGGAGTTGATTTAATGGATAATTTTATGAAATTTATAAGCAATGAAAAGTTTTATATGCTTTTTGTATATTTTGCAGTTGGTTTTATCTTATATAAGATAATTGTTAGTATTATTGATAAGATTTATAGTAATAGTCATTTGCATATTGATAAGAGAAAGAAGACAATTATATCTCTTCTTAAGAATATTACTAAGTATTTACTTTTAATTGTATTTGGATTAGAGATACTAAAAATGTATGGTATTAATACTAGTTCAATACTAGCTTCCTTAGGTATTATATCTGCTGTTATTGGTCTTGCTTTTAAGGATATTATGACAGACTTTTTATCAGGAATATTTATTTTATTTGATAATCAATATAAGATAGGTGATTTGGTTGAGATTAATGGGTTTCAAGGAGAGGTTGTTTCTTTTGGACTTAGAACTACTAAGGTAAAGGCTTTTACAGGAGAAGTTATGATTGTATCTAACTCTTCGTTTAAGCAAATCATTAACTATAATTTAAAGAATACAACGATATTTTTTAAGATACCTGTTAGTTATGATACTAAATTAGATAAATTGGAAAAAGTTTTTGAGGATCTTAGACCTTATATATTGGAAATTCCTAATGTAACTGGTAAATACCAACTTCTTGGTGTAGATGAGTTTGCTGATAGTGCTATTATTTATATGTTATCAGTTGATGTTAAACCTCAGACTAACTATGCTGTTAAAAGAAAAGTACTTAGACTTGTTAAAGATGCTTTTGATAAGAATAATATAGAAATACCTTATAATAAACTTGATGTTAATATTGGTAAGTAGTAGAGGAAGGTAAAGATTTATGAAAAACGAAATTATATTATTTGAAAATCAAAACGTTAAATTAGAAGTTAATATGAAAGATGAAACAGTGTGGCTAAATCGTGAGCAGTTAGCTAAATTATTTGATAGAGATATTAAAACAATAGGCAAACATATTAATAATGCTTTAAATGAAGAACTAGATAATTCAGTTGTCGCAAAATTTGCGACAACTGCAAAAGATGGTAAAACTTATCAAGTAGAATATTACAATTTAGATATGATAATTAGTGTTGGATATCGTGTTAAAAGTCAAAATGGTGTTATTTTTAGGAAATGGGCAAATAATGTATTAAAAGATTATATGATTAAAGGTTATGCAGTAAATCAAAAAAGACTAGAATATCTTGAAAAAACAATTAAATTAATAGACATTGCAGGAAGAATAGATACTGAATTAAAAGCAACGGAAGCTAGGGAAATAATTAAAGTAATAAATAACTATTCAAATGCTTTAAATTTGCTTGATTGTTACGACCATAAGCTAATAACTAAACCAACTGGTACAGAAGATAATAAAAAGATTACTTATGAAGATTGTATTAGCATAGTTAATAAACTTAAATTTAATAGTGACAGTAATTTATTTGCACTTGAACGAGATAATGGTTTAAAAGCAATTATAGACACTATATATCAATCTTTTGATGGTAAAGACTTATATCCTAGCGTGCAAGAAAAAGCGGCCAATTTCTTATATTTAATAACTAAAAACCATACTTTTATTGATGGTAATAAAAGAATTGCTGCTACACTATTTATTTATTTTCTTGAATTCTATAATATCCTTTATAAAGGAAATAGACAAGTTATTGATAATAATACTCTTGTTGCCATTACACTACTTATAGCGGAGTCTAATCCAAAAGAAAAGGATATACTAATTGATTTAGTAATGAACTTCTTAAATAATGAATAATGAATAAATAGATATCACAAATCATTGCCGGTGACATTTCTAATAATGATGTGGTGACTTTTAAAAAAGGATTAACAAAACTGAAAAGACTATTGACAAAATGTAAAAAAATATGGTATTTTATTTATTGATTGGTACTTAGGAAACTTTCGAAGCCCTAGGTCGTCAAGAGCTCTATGCTTAATGCAAAGGGCTTTTTTATTTATGCAGAAATTATTGACATAATACTTAGTTTATAGTATAATTTGCTTGGATTATATTTCCTAAGATTATTAAAAAAAATACCTAAAATAGGGTGAAAATAGTCGTAAGCCGAATTTAAGCCGATAATATATAAATATATAAATAATGGGAGGTTAATATGAAGAAAGAAAATTATTTTAAGAAAGAAATTGAATATGTAGAGGATACGAAAAAGAGAGAGGATTTAGTATATTTAATTAAGTTACTTCCTGACTACTTCTTTGAAATTCCTGCATCATCTACTAATAAGTATCATCCTGACTATGCAAGTACCAATGCTGGTTTAGTAAAGCATGTAAAGGTAGTTACTCGCATAGCGTATGAACTTTTAAACAATCCTATATATAGGGAAAGATTTACGGATAGTGAAAGGGATCTTATTATTATGGCCTGCGTTCTTCACGATGGGTTTAAAAGTGGCCGTGAAAAAGAAAGATATACGAGGTTTGACCACCCGTTAATTATGTCAGAGGTTATTATGGAGAATAGGAATAATCTGTCTTTGACGACGGACGAGGTTAGGGGTCTTTGTAAGATGATTGAGGCACATATGGGGCCTTGGAATACTAATTCTTACAGTGATATCGTGCTTCCAAAACCGGAAAATGAGAGGGAGAGGTTTGTCCATTTATGTGATTATTTAGCTAGTAGGAAGTTTTTGAATGTTAATTTTAATGGCATAGAGATTAAGGGATAATTAAGAATATATATAAGAGAAATAAGTATATTTTAATGGGGGATACTATGAAAAAATTTATACTTATTTCTTTTTGTTTATGTTTTATTTTGGGAGTTATTCTTCTTAATAGGGGTAGGAATGTTAATATGGATATTGTTAGTAAGTATTTTGTTAATGGTAATAAAACTTTTTATTATCCTCTTTTTAATAGGGAAAATATTGATAATTATATTTGGGAATATTTGAATAGTAATATGGATTATGGGGATAAGTTGTTTTTGGATTATGATTATAGGGATAATGAAGAGGGGGTTACTATTACTTTTTATTTTTATGGGGAAAATGATATGGGTGTTAGGTACAAGAGGGAAAGTTTATATGTTGATATGGGTAATGAATTGGTTAAAAGGGTAGATACTCAGGATAATAGTACTACTTCCTATAGGGCCTTAAATAAAAAAGAGAGTAAATATATTGCATTTACTTTTGATGACGGTCCTAACTATAATAGTAGCAAGATGGTTGATGTTCTTTCTAAATGGGGAATGCGAGCGACGTTTTTTGTGGTTGGTAATCGGGCTATCAAGGAGGAGGATATTCTTCTTAAAATGACTGCTAAGGGTATGGAAATTGGTAATCATACTTATAGTCACAAGCTTCTTACTAAGCTTAGTAGTGATGTTATTAGAGAGGAAATTACGAGGACAGATAGGGTTATTTTTGATATTACGGGTAGGAATGTTAGGTTGGTTAGGCCTAGTTATGGCTCTAGTAATAAGAGGGTAAGAATGTGTATTGATAGGCCTATTATTGTTTGGGATATTGATACTTTGGACTGGAAATATCATAATTCTAAAAGGCTTAGTGATTATATTTTGGATAATGTTCGGGATGGGGATATTGTTCTTATGCACGATATTTATAGTGCTACGGTTAATGGGGTGGATATGGTTATTCCGAAACTTATGGATAGGGGATATAGGATTGTTAGTGTTAGTGAACTTTTTTCTATTAGGGGTATGGAGTTAGAAAGTGGTAAGGTATATGGTAGGGCTTATTAGGTGTAAATGTTTTGTAAATTTGGTGTTTGGTACTTGTAATTTTGTTCATTTATGTATATAATTGTTTTAGGTTAGGTGATAGAATGAAAAGTAAGAGATTTAATAATAGGGGTTTTATTTTGGTTGAGTTACTTGTTGTTATTGTTATTCTTATTGCTATTGTATCTCTGGCTATTCCTAGTATTACTTCTTCTATGGAGAGGAGTAAGGATAAGATTAATGCTGGTAAGTTAGAGGTTTTGGGTAGTGCCGGAGAGTTATATCTTAGTAGTAAGAATAGGAGTAAGCTTAATGATTATTATGAGGGAACTTGTTGTGTAAAAATATCTACATTAAAGGATAATGATTATGTATCTGATGATGATTTAAAGGACGCTAATAATGATTCATTAATTCCTAATGGTACGGAGCAGATATGCAAAGTTAGCAATGGTTACAAAGTTATGACTGGTAAGACAGAATGTTCTTAGTTAAGATCCCCATAGGGCCAAACCTAAGAAAATACTTGCACTTTTAGGGCTATGATGTTATAATGAGATAGTAAGAAAGTTGGTGTTTGATGAAAACGAGAGTTATTAGTGGGGCGGTTATTTTGCTGCTTTTGATTGTTTTTATGGCTTTTAATAGTAAGATTTTTGCGATTTTTATGCTGGCGTGTAGTTTACTGGGGCTGAATGAGTTTTTGAATATTCGATATAGGGGTAAGAAACTTAAATTTGTGGAATTTGTGGCGGTGGTATCTCTTGCGATTATGGTTCTTAATAATATTTTCTTTAGTATTGATGGAAAGATTTGTTTATTGCTTCCGTTACTAGGGCTAACTATGCCTATTGTTTTTTATAATGATAGTGATAAGTATAATATTAATGATAGTTTATATGTACTTGGGGCGACTTTGTTTTTGGGGCTTAGTTTTGGGGCTCTTATAGAACTTAGAGATGCTAGTATTAGTTACTGTATACTGGTATTCTTAGTGGCTTTTGTTACGGATACTTATGCTTATATTGGGGGTATGCTTATTGGCAGGCGTCCTCTTACTAGTATTAGTCCGAAGAAGACGTGGGAAGGTTTTTTAGTGGGTACGTTCTTTGGTACTTTAATTGGTAGTTTCTTTTATTTCTTTGTTATTGGGGGGCTACCAATAGGATGGATTATTGTATTTATTCTTGCTCTTACTCTTCTTAGTGAGGTAGGGGATCTTGTTTTTAGTTCTATTAAGAGGTATTATGGGGTTAAGGATTATTCTAATTTGATACCTGGTCACGGTGGTATTTTGGATAGGTTTGATAGTGTTATTTTTGTGGCACTGGGAACGATACTTTTATTTGGTATTTTTTAAGAAGGAGGTAGTTGTATGTTAACACTTATTTTATTTATTTTAATTCTTGGAGCTATTGTTCTTGTACACGAGTTTGGTCATTTTATTTTTGCTAAGTGGTCAGGTACTTATGTATATGAATTTAGTATTGGTATGGGTCCTAAGTTATGGGGCAAGAAGGGTAAAGAGACGGAGTATTGTATTAGGTTAATCCCGATTGGGGGGTATGTTGTTTTAGCGGGAGAGGATAGGTTAGATACGGAGAATCTTCCTAAGGATAGGCTTATGTATAATAAGAGTTTCTTACAGAGGTTACTTATTTTATTCTTTGGAGCTGGTAATAACTTTATCTTTGCTTTGATTATTTTGTTTATTAGTGCTTTACTTTTTGGAGGTGTATCTCCTAAGGCTGTAGTTGGTAATGTTATGAAGGATTATCCGGCTTATGAGGCTGGTCTTAGAGAGGGGGATCTTCTTCTTAGTATTGATGGGGACAGGGTGTCTAGTTGGGAGACGGCTATGCTTACTATTCAGATGAACAATGGTAAGAAGATGGACTTTAAGATTAGGGATAAGAGTGGTAATACTCGGGACTTAGTGATTACGCCTAAGAAGGTAACTAAGGATGGTGTGGATAGTTACAAGTTTGGTTTTAGTACATCTGGTAAAAGGGAGTATGGCTTTGTTAATTCTGTTAAGTATGCGTTCCAGAAGACGGGTAGTTTGTTTGCGGTAATGGGGGATACGCTTAAGTACTTGTTTACTGGTAAGGTTGGTGTTAATGATTTATCGGGGCCTGTTGGTATTTATAATATTGTTGGACAGCAGGCTAAGCAAGGGGTAGAGAGTTTACTTTATTTGGTGGCTTTCTTAAGTGTTAATGTTGGGGTTATTAACTTGATACCGTTCCCTGCTTTTGATGGGGGTAGGATACTGTTCTTAATTATTGAGAAGATATTTAAGAGGCCTATTCCTAAGGGAGTAGAAGAGAAGGTTAATGGTATTGGGTTTATGCTCTTGATACTACTTATGATATATGTTACTTTCCAAGATATACTAAGGTTATTTTAGTGAAGTTGTCAACAAAAAGTAGACAGTAAAAAGATTTTATTTAAACCCTAGTTGAGTTCTATACTCAATTGGGGTTTTATAATTTAATG
>JABLTL010139240.1_pt1 | contig 16190 bp, 19 predicted proteins | sample 7160151 | NCBI WGS metagenome assembly JABLTL01 (sample SAMN14651223, study PRJNA627086) | human gut metagenome | isolation source: feces | host: Homo sapiens
AATTCAAAATGTGATTTTAATTGTGGAAATAAACCTTGTGCCATTAAGGCTGATATTGTTATCATACTTCTATCTCTTAAAGATAATTTGTCTTCTCTTGACCATATTTCACCAAATAATATATCATCATTTAATTCTGCAAATTTTGGAGCTAATTCTCCTAATTTTTCTCTACCTGCGGTTTGTTTTTCCATATCTCATCATTCCTCTCTTTAATTTTAATATTTTTTATAATTTCATTTTACCTTTGTAAATTATTGTTTATATACTCAATTATAGATTCTATGTCCATATTTTCTTCTTTTAGTAATTCTTCTGGATTATATCTATCATAAAATTTCTTTTGCAATCCATAGTTTTTAACTTTGATATTTGTATCTCCAAAATATGACGCAATTTTTTGACCAAATCCACCGTCTAGTATTCCGTCTTCTAATGTTATTACTATATTATGATTGTCTTTTAATTTATTTAATAATTTTGTATCTAAGCCTGTAGCAAATCTTGGATTGATTAAAGTAGGCTTAAATCCTAATTTTTCTTTAATATTTTCTGCAACTTTTTTCCCTCTTTGGTAAAAATCTCCTAATGCAATTATTGCAACTTTTTCTCCTTCTTGTTCTATCTTGTATCTATTAATTTCATTGTAGTTTTTATCAGCTTTTCTATAATCAACTTCATTTCCTGGAAGTAAAATCATTACAGGATGTTCTTTTTGTTCAATTGACCAATCTAACATATTTAGTAATTCGTCTTTTGAAGAAGGACATAGCATAATTAAATTTGGTATATTTGAAAATGCAGAAATACCAAAAATCCCCAAGTGTGTTACATCTGTTAAACCATCAAAATTTGCATAATTTAAAAGTATTGTAACTGGACTATTATTTATACAAACATCATGTGAAATTTGATCATAACATCTTTGCATAAATGTTACATTTGTTATAACTAATGGTTTTGCACCTTCTTTTGCCATACCTGCTGCCATTGCAACAGCTTGTTCTTCTGCAATTCCAACATCTACAAATTGTTTTCCAAGTTCATTCCTATCATTTTCATTTAATCCAAAACTTCCTGGCATATTAGGTGTTACAACTATAAATTCTTTATCTTCTTTAGCTTTATTTAAAATATATTTTCTTGTTATTCCTGTATAATTTTCTTCTGTACCAAAATCAATGGTTGGTAAGCCTGTTTCTTTATCAAATGGAACTGTCCAATGCCAATTTTCCTTATTTTCTTCTGCTAATTTATAGCCTTTTCCTTTTTGAGTATTAATATGAACAACTATTGGATGATCAATATCTTTTACTTTTTCAAATACTTTAATCATAGATTCAATGTCATTTCCGTTTTCTTCATATATATAGTCCAAACCAATTGCTTTAAACATGTTATTTTTGGCTTTTCCTTTTGATTCTCTTAGTTCTTTTAAATTTTTATAAATTCCTCCATGTGTTTCTGATATAGATTGTTGATTGTCATTTACTATAATTATTAGATTAGAATTTAATTCAGAGCCTGCAACATTTAATCCTTCCAATGCCTCTCCACCTGATAATGAACCATCTCCAATTAGTGCTATAATATTTTCTTTTTTTCCCAATAAATCTCTTGCTTTTGCTAAACCTGTTGCCAAAGAAATAGATGTTGAAGTATGGCCTACATTAAAAAAATCATGTTTACTTTCTTCTGGATTTGTGTAACCTGAATCTTCTTTAAAATGTGTATCATCTATATATCCTGCTTTTCTTCCTGTCAACATTTTGTGTGGATAACTTTGATGAGATACATCAAATATAAATTTGTCTTCTGGTGAATTAAATACATAATGCATTGCTATTTCAGTTTCTACAATCCCAAAATTTGGACCAAAATGTCCACCTATTTTTGTTAGTCTATTAAATAGACCGTCTCTAATATCATTTGCTAATACTTTCAATTCTTCCATATTTAATTTTTTTACATCATCTGGACTATTGATGTCTTTTAATATTTCATACATATTTTTTACCTCCACGTATATCATTTTATAAGCCTTGTTTTTCTATATTGCCTTTGTTGCAATATAAATCACCACTTATTGACATTCTATATGATTTAATATATATTATATATACCACCTCTACCTTGGTTTAGGTCAAGTGTTTTTTTGAGATTTTTTAAATTTTTTGGAGGTAAATTTGTATGGAATTAACTATTGGCGAAGTATCTGAAAAGACAGGACTAAGTATATCAAAATTAAGGTATTATGATGAACATGGTCTTATTCCTAATTTAAAAAGATCTTCTTCTGGACTTAGAAAATTTAGTATAGAAAACTTAGAAGCAATAACTATTATTGAATGTCTAAAAACATCTGGTATGCAATTAAAAGAAATTAAAGAATTTATGAAATGGTGCTCTCAAGGAGAAAAAACAATAGATAAAAGATTAGAAATGTTTAATAAGCAAGAAACGAATATACTTAATCAAATTGAAACTTTAAAAGAAAGTTTAGATTTAATTCATTTCAAACAGTGGTATTATTCAACTGCTAAATACCACAATTCTGAAAAATTCGTTAAAAATATGAGTTTAGATGATATGCCAGAAGATATTCAAAAATTATATAAGAAGACTCATCTTTATGAAGAAAAAAATAATAGGCAGGATTAAATTTCTGCCTATCATTTATATAAATTGTAATTTGTTGTTGAGATTATTTATTATTTAAAAGAAAGAAGAGGCTAAATATAAATTATATCTAACCTCTCCATAAAACATTATAAATCTTTCCCCATCTCTGTCTTTTTCATACAAAACTGACTTAAATAACATTCTTCGCATTTTGGATTTGTAGGTCTGCAATATTCTCTACCTGCCACCCAAAACGGAAGCGTTAACGAACCTGGAAATTCATTGCAAATTTTTCTTGCACTTGATGTAACATCTTTGATATTATCCTTATCGGTAAGTCCCATTCTTAAAAAGATTCTTCTGATATGGACATCATATGCAATATCAATGCAGTATAAATTTTCAAGAATTACACCAAAATCACGAACAAGCAATAAAGTTCCAAGTGCTGCTTTCTTATGGCTGATTCCTTTGAATTCTTCCAATTTTGCTACCACATGTTCTGCATTCAAATCATTTTTCCAAATATTTTTAACATCTGAATTATATTCTTCTACAATTTTGTTAACTGCAAAGAAAATATATTCAGCCATTTTTCTCGGATAACGATGTAATGCAGGCTTTTCTTTTATAGTAGCCTCTAAAGATTCAATAGTTTCTTCTTTTGTAATTCTACAAAAGTCAAAATGTCCTAATCTTTTCGAAAGATAGTAAGGTAATCTCCACGCTATTTCTGCCTTCACAGATTGATCAGAAATTAATCCAATCAAAAAAGCATTCCAATCAGAAAGTAAGAATTCTTTTTCCTCTCTTTTCAGCATATTATCACTTAATATGCTATTGTCTTTGATAACCTCCTTGGCAACCTCTTTGCATTTTGCGTTTAATTGTTCATAGTATTTTTCCATTATTTGTACCTCTACTTTCTAAATTCTATCGGCCAATTGCTTCCGAGTATTTCTTCTTGTTCCTTGCTAGTCAAAGCCCACATCTTAGTCTTATCGTATTTAGGAACTTTAATCTCCCCCCAATCAACAATTCTTACTGCTTTGTCTGTATAAACTGTATTTAGCATATATAACTCTGCCAAAGTATTTTGGTCAAGTCTATTTAATTCAGCTTCTAAATCAGTTGAATCTATACACAACCAATACATATCAGATTTAGCAAGTAATGTAAGTCTATCTTTTAAATATCTAGCTCCATTGTCTTCAAAACTATGATATAAAAAATAGCTTAAAATGTTCTGAGGAGAAATCGGACACAATCTTTCTTTGTATGCTTGTACTCTTGCCCAATCAATATGTTTATAATTCACAAAATTTGCTCCAATATAAACAGTTTGATGTGTTTTCATTTTGTACGGAGTCAGCAGACTATTAAAAATATCATTTCTGAATTTTTCATCAGTCATCTTATTCAGCCATTCTTTTACTTCCAAATAATTCATTTCAATCAATTTTTGTCCATAAATATTGGGAATAAATGTGACTTTTTTGTTTTTAATTTGACTCCATAAGAAGATTTCTGCCATTATTCCTTCTGACAAAAGAGTATCTGTTTTTCCATATACCCATAATCTATCAGAAAAAATGGTAAGAGTCAAGCAGTCAGTCATCACATTGATTTTCTTTCCGCCCAATGTTTCAGTAGAGATATAATATCCTAAAGCCATCTCTGGATTTAATGCAATCATATCATGTTTCAATACTTGGTCACAAATAGCCAACATATGATGCATGTCATCTCCATCAAAAGAAGTATAGACTACTTTCCGCAAAGGTTCTTCTCTGAATTCCTGAATGATTCGTTTAGTTTCTGGTGTTAACATTCCATAAATTTTGTCTTTAAACATTTTAATCACTCCTTATTTTCTGTTCAATTAACTGTTGCAATAAAAGACATGACTTTTCAGTATAATCATTAGTTATAACAATATCAAATAATTTTCTATTGCTATAAAAAAATGCCAACTCATCATCGATATCTTTCAATCTTTTGCTTAAATCACTTGCCTCCAGTTTTCTTGCTTTCAGTTCTGCCTTAGTTCTTTCAACGTCAATTGGAAGAACGTATACACTTAAAGCATTAGGAAACTCAATCTTAAATTCATGCACATTTTTATAGAATAATTCTGTGATTAAATTTATTCCAATATCACATAACTCAATTTGTGATTCTTTATATGCATACCAGTTTCCAAATACTTCATTGACTGTGCGAAGCTTCCCTTGATTTTTTTCTTTTTCAAATTCCTCTAATGAATAGAAGAACTTGTCAATCCCATGCATCTCTTTTTCTCGCGGTTTCCGTGTTGTCACCGAGATTAAAGATTGAAAGTCAGGCTTGTTCGCTAAAATGTAGGTTTTTAAATGGGATTTTCCTATTCCAGAAATTCCTGATAAAGTTACTATTTTTCCTTGTTGCATAAAATTTTCTCCTTTCATAACTTAAAATAGTTTTATAATGTTTTATGGCATTCCTCCTTTTAAAAGTTTTAATTAGCAAAACTTTTGTATATAATTTTACTAATAGCATTATTATACAATATTTTTCCAGAATTTTCAAGTATTATGCAAATTATATTTCTTGACTATTCTACAAAAAATGATATAATATAAAAAATTATTGATTGGAGTGAATAAAATGAAATTAATTTTAGCATCAAATTCTAAAACTAGAAAAGATATTTTTGATATGGTTGGTTGGAAATATGAAGTAATAACAAGCAATGTAGTAGAAAATAGCAATAGCATTGATCCAAAACAATATGTAATTGATTTGTCAAAAGACAAGGCAAATTCAGTGGCTTCTCAAATAACAGATAAAGCGCTAATAATATCCGCTGATTCAATTATATATATGGACAATAAAAAATTCGAAAAACCAAAAACTAAAGAAGAAGGTTTTGAAAATATAAAAAAAATGAGCGGAAAAGTTAATTATGCAATAACTGGTGTAACAATTAAAGATTTGTATCAAAATAAAGAAATTTCTTTTACCGACGTTACCGAAGTTTATTTCAAAAATGTTTCTGATAAAGATATTGCTTGGTATGTAGAAAATGAAAAATATTTATTAAATAGAGCAGGTTATTCTATCGCTGGCAAAACATCAATTTTCGTTGATAAAATTGTAGGAGATTACTATAATATTTTGGGAATGCCTATTAGTAAATTATATTCTAAATTAAATGAATTAGGTTATTCTATTAGTGACTTTGAAATGAAATCATAATTTTTTTAGAGGTGAATATATTCATACTTTCACCTCTTTTTATATATTAGTTTTTCACTAAGTAATATACTTTCTATGCGAATTTTTCACATTATTTTGATTTACCATAGCATACTCCATTGTTGTATCTATTTTTATATGCCCTAATAATTTTTGCACTTGTTCTATTGGCATACCTTTATCAATAGCCATAGTTGCCATTGTTCTTCTGAATTTATGTGGATGTACTTTATTTATATTAGCATCTTTCCCTAAATTTCTTATTAATATTTCAATTCCAGATATGCCTAATCTATTATAAGGTTTTATAAGTGATACAAATAATGCTTCATTGTCATCAGTTCTTGTTTCTAGATATTTTTTTATATACATTTTGCTTTTTGCACTAAAATAAACCTCTCTTTCACTATTACCTTTACCTAAAACAATACAGCTTCTTTCTTGAAAATTCATGTCTGATATATTTAATCTTGTAATTTCTCCAACTCTCATACCTGTTGAAATTAATAGTTCTAATATTGCTAAATCTCTTACATTTGAACAAGTATCTCTTAACTTTTCCAAATTTTCATCTGTTAATGTTTCTTTAACTCTTCTAGTCGTTTTTACTTTGTGAATCCTTCTAACAGGACTTTTTACAATATAATCTTCATTTTCTAGCCAAGCAAAGAAACTTGATAATGTTCTTCTTATATTGTCTATTGTTACCATTCCTGCATTTGAATTACTTTTATAATCTGATAAATAGTTTCTTAATATTTCAGTAGTAATTTCATCTATTGGAAGATTTACAGTATCAAGCATTTTATTTATATTATCTCTGTAGTAATTTAAAGTTCTTGTTGAGCAACCTTCAATCTCTTTAGATGATATAAATCGATTCAAAACATTTGTATTATTCTTTTGTGTTTCTTCTTTTTGACTTTGTTCCAATTTCTCAATTCTATAATATATACATATTTCTGTAAGTATTTCTTTTAATTTTATTCTTTGGTTATTGTCTAAAAAATCAATAGTCTCATTAACTACATTTTCAACAAATAACTCTTTCAAAAAATCTCCTCCTCATATTTTATTTTTTGCAATATACAAAACTATATATATATTATACTATATTTCGTTAAATTTACATAATTTAAAAGGTGAATATATTCAAAATAATATACTCACCTTTTTATTCATTTTCTAATATTTATCAATTTCTGTACCATTTTTCAAATAAACTTTTATCTGTCTTATGATATGAGGTATATTATAGTTACCAGCAAATTTTGAATTATTCAATAATTCATCGTTTATAGTTAACCATTCTAATTTATTTTTTTCTTCTATTAAATCAACTCTATGTTTTAAAATACCATAATAAACCTGCAAATTGTTTTCATATTTGAAATAATTTAAATCCATAAAATGGTCTAATTCTATATCATTATGAGATATTCCTGTCTCTTCAAATAATTCTCTATATGCTGCTTCATCGTTAGTTTCATTATCCTCCACTTTACCACCAACAAAATTATATAGTCCTTTATACGGTTCTTTTGCTCTAATACAAAAAAGTACCTTTTCTAAATCATTATTAAAAACAACAATTAAGTTTAATTTTCTCATTTTTTACTCCTTAAATTTTAAAATTCAACCTCAGCGACAAATTACTATTTGTATTTAACTTTACTTTGTTAATTTATAACTTTGTTCAATTAATTCTTTTACTAAATTCTCGTCCACTTTTTCATCTATAATAATTGTATTCCAATGTTCCTTATTCATGTGATATGCTGGTATAATATAATCATAAGTATTTCTTAATATATCAGAATAAGTTTGGATCTGTTTTTACATTAAGATACAATTTTATTATTTACATTCATTAATAATGCAAACCACTTTTTATTTTTAGAATGTTTCATTGTTACAGATTCAAAGTCATTTGGAAATGGGCAATTTTTATATGTATCTTCTAATTCGAGACAATATTTTATTATTTCTTCTTTACTCATTGCTAATCTCCTTTTCTTGTTGCTATCTTTCAATTTTATTTTTTATTATTTATATCACAAAAAAACTTATTTATCAATTAATTTTATTTTTCTATATTTATTGACAAAATAATCTTTATTTGCTAAATTAGCATTAATACAAAAGAAAGAAAACAATTAAAAGGAGGAAATTTTATTATGAACAAAAGTGAATTAGCAAAAGCTATTTCTGAAAAAACTGAAGCATCAAAAAAAGATACAGAAGCATCTTTAAATGATTTTATAGAAGTAGTTACTGATGAATTTAAAAAAGGCGAAAAAATACAACTTATAAGATTTGGAACATTTGAAACAAGAAAAAGGGCTGAAAGAAAAGGAAAAAATCCACAAACAGGTGAAGAACTTGTTATCCCAGCTTGTATTGCTCCAGCTTTCAAACCATGAAAAGCCTTAAAAGGTTTAATAAATAATTAAGTCTGCTATTTTTATTTGCTAAAAGGCTACTAAAAAGCAGCCTTTTTCTGAGTATGTAATTATTGTTCTTCATTTTTTTCTGTTTCTTTGTTTTGTTTTATTATTTCAAATACATCATCCATAACCTCTTTATTAGGAAATACTGATGAAAAAGTATATTTGACTGACTCAGTACTTTCATTTTGTTCTTTTTCTTCTCTTTTTATTTTATTTTTCTTGTCATACCGAACTTTAATTTTCCCGATTACTATTATCATCACAAATAAAAAACAAAAAAATTTTACACCAAGCAATAAAAAATCACTCATAGTCACCCTCCTGCCATTTGGCTATCTAATAATTATTCAATAGTCGCATTTATGCTAAACTGTTCATATTAGAACAGGATTTTTATATTTAACAATCATATACTATCATAATTTTATATTTATATCAATTTTAATCATATATTTTAACGCCATAAATTCCAATTTCTTACTTGTCAAACTCATCTTTTCTACTCATAAAAAAATCGTAAAAATACCTTACATTTTCAAGTTCACTCCATTTTTGCACCCTATAATCTGTTGTATCTAAATTATATATTTTTGCATCTAATATTCCCAACATAAATGGAGAATGTGTTGAAATTATAAATTGAATACCTAAATATCTGGACATTTCATTTATTTTTTTTGCAAGTTCAACTTGATTTTTGGGAGATAATGATACCTCTGGTTCATCTAATAAATATAATTTGTCAGGCTCAATATTTTCTTCTAGTATTTGTAATGTAGTTTCACCGTTTGAATATTTATCTTGTGCAAACGCAAATCTTGAAAATTGTTTTGCTCCTTCTTTTGTTTCTAAAAAATCTTCAGCCTCTTTTATTCCTTTTTCCCTAGTTAAATTGCTTTTTATACTTTCCTGTAAAACTGCATCTTGTTGTATTTTTCTTATTTCATATAATATCTCTTCACTTTTTATGTATCTACTATTTTCTGGTATTCTAATAAGTTTTTTACCGTATTCATTTTCTCCTAATTCATATTCACATTCTGATGCATAATTTTCAAAATATGGTAGCCATCCAACAACCTTTGAATAGTTTCTTTCTTTTCCCTTTAAGTTTAATTTATGCGCAATTATATTTAATATTGTTGATTTTCCGCATCCATTATTTCCATATAATACTGTTATGTTATCAAATATAAATATATCTTTTATTTACATATGTATTTCTCCTTATATTATAAAAAAACAAGTCCTTTATTCCTCTATAGAAACAAAGGACTGAATTTATTTACAAAATGGTATGATTTATTACTCGCACCAACCACAAGCGAGATACATTTACTTTTTCGCGACCTTTTAGCAAATAAAAATAGCAGACTTAATTATTTATTAAATTTTTTAAGGCAATAGCTTTTTTACTTAATTCAAATCATTTTCTTTTAATGTATATTGACTAATATCTGGTTCTGCAAAGATAGAATCATCTACTGTATTAAATTCATATTCTCTTTTACTATCAATTCCTGCTTCTATTACTTTTACAAGTAAACCCGTATTTTTATCTATATATATTTCGGCACCTTCAGAAGTTAAAGACATTGAAGACATAAACCCTTTTATCATATAGCATTCTTTTTCTTCATAATTAGCTGATTTTACTTTTGTGAAAATACTTCCTAAAAATGTTTGCCAATTATTATCAGTTTCTAAATGATTATATAATTCAACACCCATTATGGTTGTTCCAGACTTTAAGTTTGCCACTTTTGAATCTTTTGTTTCAGTAAAAATATCAATTCTTTCTCCATTATCATACATTGATATTTTAGTTATCTCTCCATTGATATTTCTTTCCATAAATACAACTTGTTTACTATCTTTTTTGTAATAATTCATCATAAGAATATTTCCATTACTTTCAGTAGAAACTGATTTTATATGATAACTTGAACTATCTTTATATTGTGAAATCTTATCTTGTAAATTTGTAATAATTATATAGTTTTTAATTGTATGAATAATAAGAATTACAAGTATAATTGCAAGTATAATCAATGCTACTTTAAGTACATTTTTTAGTATTTTTTTCTTTTCCATATTCATTACCTCCTCTTTTGTGCAACCTAGCTATCATAAGCACATATGCTTTTAGATCTATGGCTTTGCGTCATAAACTTTCGTTTATTTTGCTTTTTTACAATATCTACTTATATTTTAGCATATTTTGGTATTTTTCACAAGTTCAATCTCAAAGACAACTTACTGTTTTCTTAGCTAACTTTAAATCTTAATTTGTTTTTCCCATAAATAAAACTAATCTGCTCATTTCTATTTACAATCCAACTCTTCTGTTTGAATCATCTATAGCATAAATTAAAGTTCCTTGACTGCCACCTGCATTTGGTACATATAGACCTACTTCTATTATTTTTTCTAGATCTTCATTTGATATTTATTTATTGTTCTTCTATTTTTTATTATTTCTAATAAATCCATTATTCTTCATCTTTTACCTCTCTATATATCATTTTATATAAATGAAAATCACAGCAATTCCCACCATACCCTAAAGTTTGAGTTCGTGTAAATCCTATTTTCTTCAATCCATCATATGTTATATTATCAACATCACAAAATAGACGGCATAACTTTTCACAACCGTTTTCTACACATGCAGTATGCCAAAGACATTTTTTCATTGTTACATCAAAAGAATTTTTATCATGTTTTTGTTCACTTTCCCATAGGTCAGTCTTATGTACAACCCTAAGAAATATTTTACTATAAATTAAATAAAACCCAGGAATTTTTTCCATTTTTACCATAGATAAATGCTTTTGTCTTGCAACTATATCAATCATATATTTATGCATATATTTATATACATCTTTTTCTGAGCTACAATTATTTGCCAAAACTTTATATAGTGCTATACGTGGAAGAATTGTTTGAATAAGCTCTCTCATTTGATTTTCTGATTTATTTTTTGTATTTTCTATAAGCTCGTTAAGTATTCTCCCTTGCTTATCAAATAATTCTTTTCTTTTATCTGTTCCAAATTCTTCATTCAAAAATTTTTTTATTTGTTTTTGCTGTTTTATTTTCATAATTATATCAACTCCATAATTTACTGTTTCATTTTTATTTATCCTAGCCCATTGTGTTCCAGCCCTTACTACTAATTTTATTTATATATTCTTTGTCTTTTATATATGTTCCATAATACTTGACTCAACTCATACATCACTTTTGTACTTAGTTTCAAGTTTATCTAATATTAATGTAATCCACCTAATTGCCGAAAATTCTGCTATTGCAAACAATGTAACAAGTGCAGCTGCTCGTGTTGAAATTGCTTTTATTGCAAAAAAATCTGGCATGATATTAATTGTTAAAAGAATTCCAATAATGCATAAAATCATAACATAAGTCCTATATTTATTTAGTGGTCTAATAATTTTATATAGGATTAGAAATCCTCCTGTAAAAAATAAATAACTACAAGCTGTTGTTATTTCTTGTCCACCTACATTAAATAATACAGAAAATCTAACCATAGCCACAATTGCTAAAAATGAAGTTATCGCAGCAGGAAGTGAATTTTTAAATACTCTTCTTAAAAAATTTCCATTTTGCTGTTTCTTTTGGTTTTCTTCAAATGTTAATAAAAATGCTGGTATTCCAATTGTAAATGCACTACCTAATGATACTTGATTTGGCTCTAGTGGATACTGCATCGCAAAAATTATTGAATATACAGAAAGTAACAAAGAAAATATATTTTTATATGTAAATAATGATGCTGACCTTGTTATATTATTGATATTTTTTCTTCCTTCATAAACTATATCTCTCATATTTCCAAAGTCTGAATCAAGTAATACAACTTGTGCTGTTTCTCTAGCCGCATCTGCTCCAGCTCCAATAGCAATTGAGCAATCAGCTTCTTTCATTGCTAAAATATCGTTCACTCCATCTCCTGTCATCGCTACTTTTAATCCCTGTTCTTTTAATGCTTGAATTATCTGTTTTTTCTGATTAGGATTTACTCTTCCAAAAATAGAATATTTTTTTACTGCTCTTTTTATATCTTCATAACTCTCTAATTCTCTACAATCAATATATTTCTCATATTCTTTTATTCCTGCTTGTTTTGCAATCGATGATACTGTAATTGGATTATCACCTGATATAACTCTAATTCCGACTTTTCTGCTATCAAAAAAATCAAAAATTTCTTTTGCATTTTTTCTTATTTCATTTTTTAAGCTTATAAATAAAATAGGTAGACTTTCTTTATCTTCTTCTTTAACTAAGGCAAGTATTCTTTCTCCACTTTTCGCTCTCTTATTAATCATATTTTCAAATGTTTTATCTAATAATATTTCTGGTGCTCCTAATTTGTATGTTAAGTTTTCATTGATTTTAATAAATGAAAATTTATTTTTGGAATTAAAATTTTCCTTGCTTATATTAGCTAATTTTTCATAAGAAATTCCATCTAGATATTCTTTAATGGATTCCATTGTTATGTTGTTATCATCTATTGTATTAACATATTTAGAAAGAATTTCTAATTTTGAATTTTCTCTATCTTTAATTAAACTAGTTTCTTTTTCATCAAATATGTCTAATACTTTCATTTTATTATTTGTAATTGTTCCAGTTTTATCAACACATAAAACATCAACTCTTGCAAGACTTTCAATGCTTTTCATATCATGTAATATAACTCTTCTTTTAGCAAGTTTTCCTGCACTTATTGCTAAAGCAACTGTTGTTAATAAGTATAAACCTTCTGGTATCATTCCAACCAATGCTGATACCATGGAATTAACACTTTCTTTATAAGTATTTCCATTTACATTATAAGATTCCCAAAACAATAATAATCCAATTGGAATAATGACTATTCCTGCAAATTCAACAATTTTGTCAATTGCTGAAATCATTTCTGATTTTGTTTCTTTAATTTTTTTTGAATCTTTCATTATTTTTGCAGAAAAAGACTCGTCTCCAACATTTGTAAGCTTTGCTACCACTTTTCCTGATACAACAAAACTTCCAGACATAAGCTTAGAATTTGCACTTTTTTCAATTTCATCTTGTTCACCTGTCAATAAAGATTCATTCACATACATCTTTCCTGAAACCACTACTGAATCAGCAGGAATTTGATTTCCAGTCTCTAAAAACACATAATCTCCTTCAACAAGATTTTCAGAACTTATTTTTTCTTTTTTTCCATCTCTAATTACAATATATTCACTTTTATCAAGTAATGATAATTTATCTAATGTAATTTTCGATTTTATCTGTTGATAAATTCCAATTAAAATATTCATTGTTATAATAATTAAAAATGTTAAATTTCTATATGATTGTGCTGTGATAAGCAAAATTGCTAATATTAGAAAAATCAAATTGAAATATGTAAATATATTTTTAATTATTATCTTAAAAATGCTTTCATTTGCTTTAGTTTTTATTTTATTTAACTTTCCTTGTTTTACTTTTTCTTCTACTTCTTCTCGTGTTAAACCTTTTACTTTATCCATAATTTTAATTTTATTTTACTCCTCCTATTTTAACCAAATAATAGAGTTTAACTCTCTATTACTTGTAAGTTGTGTTAGATACTCTTTACTCGTTTGTCACGTACAAATTTTGTTTAATTGTTCTATTGATATTAGTCCTTCTCTTAATATTTTTATTTTGTTTTTGCTACAATCATTTTTTCTTTTTCACAATACATTATAATCTACAATATGGAATAATGCAATAAAATGATTAATGTTAATTTTTATATTAAAATACTTATGCATCGTAAAATTCAAACAACTTTTAGGATGAATTTTAATAAATATTAAAATTTTAAGTTCTTTAAGCACTACAACTTCAAAAATATATCAAAACTTTCTATTATATCCATACTTTAGTATATCTTTATAATCACTTACAAGTAAAGCTCCTTGTTTTATTAATTCATTTGTACCTATAGAGTTCTCTGAATTAATATTTCCAGGAACAACATATACATCTCTTCCTTGTTCCAAAGCAAAGTCTACTGTTATCAATGTTCCACTTTTCTTTTTAGCTTCTACTACTATAATACCTTTGCTCATTCCACTAATAATGCGATTTCTTGCTGGAAAATTTCTCTTTTCTGGTTGTGTCCCTATGGGGTATTCTGATAAAACCGCACCACCTTCTTGTATAATTTTATCATACAAATATGCGTTTTGTTTTGGATATATTATATCTAATCCATTTCCAACTACTCCTATTGTTTTTCCTTTTGCTTTTATTGCTCCTATATGAGAATAACTGTCTATCCCTTTAGCTAAACCACTCACTATACTAATATCTTTTTTTGCTAAGTTATACGCAAAGTATTGTGCTGCATTTATACCATATCTCGTTGCTTCTCTACATCCTACTATCCCTATTGCTGTATTGTTTAATATATTTTCATTTCCTTTTACATATAAACTTATTGGATAATCATATATATTTTTTAAAATTTGTGGATATTGTCTGTCTTCAATAGTAACTATTTTTATTTTTTGTTTTTCCATTATTTTCATATATTCCATTAAATATTCTTTTGTTTTTTTATTCATTATATTATCAATTGTTTCTTCTCTTATTCCACATTTTATTAGTTCATTTTTATCTTTTAAATTATATATGTTTTCTGGTGTTTTAAATTTTTTTAGTAATTTTTGTTTTGTAATAGTCCCTATATTATTTATCATAGAAAACCATATCCAATATTTTTTCTTTTCTATTTTAATTCCTCCATTTATTTTGCATAATAAAAAGGTACACCGAATCTATGTACCCCTAATCTAATTTATATTTTTTTGTTTTGTTGAATGGTTGCTTTTATGACATTATTCATCAACATTGCAACTGTCATCGGTCCAACTCCCCCCGGAACTGGTGTAATATAACTTGCCTTTTCTTTAATATTTTCGAAATCTACATCACCTGTTAACTTTTTATTTTCATCTCTATTTATTCCTACATCTATTATTACTACATTATCTTTTACCATATCTGAAGTTATAAAATTAGGTCTTCCTACTGCTGCTATTAATACATCTGCTTCTTTTGTTTTATCTTTTAAATTTGCTGTTTTTGAATGACAAACTGTAACTGTAGCATTTTTGTTTAAACAGCAAGCCATTAATGGTTTCCCAACAATATTACTTCTTCCTACAATTACTACATTTTTTCCTTCTAATGATATTTTATATTCTTCAAACATTTTCATAATCCCATAAGGTGTACATGAAACAAAAGTATCTTGGTTTAATAGTAATTTTCCAACATTTATAGGATTAAATCCATCTACATCTTTTTTTGCTGATATTGTTCTAAATGCTTCATCTATATCTAAATGTTTAGGAATTGGGCTTTGTAATAATATCCCATTTATATTATCATCATTATTTAATTTTTCTATTAAATTAATCAATTCTTTTTGAGTTATATTATCTTGTAATAGATATTCTTCATACTCTATGCCAATCTCCATACAAGCATTACTTTTTGTTTTTACATATACTTTTGATGCTGAATCTTCTCCTACCATTATGACAGCAAGTTTAGGATTTATTCCATTCTTTTTAAGATTTTCACATTCTATTTTTAAATTTTCTCTTACTTTTTTCGCTAATTCTTTTCCATTTATTATTTCTGCCATATTTCTAGTAATTCTCCTTTTCATTTTACTATTTATATAGATTTAATAATCTATTGTGTTTATTTTGTATTCTATGTGCTCCATATATGGAAATATTTCTTTTACTCTCTTTAATGTTAACATTGTCATTCTAGGTTGAGGATTTTTAGGATTATCTGATAATAATTTTTGAG
>JABLTL010090627.1_pt1 | contig 16170 bp, 16 predicted proteins | sample 7160151 | NCBI WGS metagenome assembly JABLTL01 (sample SAMN14651223, study PRJNA627086) | human gut metagenome | isolation source: feces | host: Homo sapiens
ACTGGAGAAGAAAAACTGGCTGGATCTTCCGATACGGTACGCTCCAAACAGCCCGCGGGATCTGAAGCTTTTAAAGTTTTTGATGAAATAAAAAATTAAACTTTTGAAAATTCTGACGAACTAAGGTATGATAGTGTCAGGAGGAAGAAGATATGGCACTATTTCGAAAAAAGACAAAGTACTTTAAGTATTCGTATGAAAGAACGAAAGCATATTTTGAACAGCATCGGGAAATCGAAGCGCGTAATTTTTTAAAGTGTCCGGAATGGGCGAAGCCGGAGTATGATGAAAACGGCAGATATGCAGAGGAACCGGATGGGCTGTTGCCTTTGTTTGACCCTCGCAGGCAGCAGCGGTTTTACCGGGAAGGTCAGATGGCAGCAGGTACCATCGTACAGGCGAATGAACTTCTCTTTGCGAGAGGAAAAGGAGATAGTCCGGCAACCTTTATCTATACGCAGGATCCTTTTTTTCTGCAGAATCCGGAAGAACTGATCTGTCTGGCTCATGAGCTCTTTTCGACTAAAGGAGACGACGGATTTATTCCAAGCATACAGTATGTTGCAGATCTGCTGGCGGATGAAGCCGGGCGATATTTTCACTATCACCTGCCCTCAAATGTTCTGGAAAACCGGGATGTCTGGCTCACTACTATTTTAGTGAGCAGGGATCATCTGCCGGATAATACTCTGAAGCCGGAGATTGTATACCCGATGCTAATATTGCCGGATGACGGACCAGATGCAATGATCTTGCCGTACTGGTACTGGCAGAAGTAAGGAGGACGCTATGGGTGAGATCAGTAATCTGGAATACAAGATGACATGGATAGATCATCTGGACGCCTTATATAGTTCCTTCATCAGGAGGAACAACCCGGACGAGTGGTTCTATTTCCTGCGCAGACCGGAATTTGCACAGAAGGAAAAGGCACTGGAGATCAGTCATGAGATTTTACGGTATGTTTTGACCTACGGTCTTATTTCCAGGAAGATCGTACAGCTGCTGGAAGACACGTTTCACTATCTGGATCAGGAAGAATATTTTTTAGATACCTATAGTCTGGGTATGTTTGACCACTATCGGCAGGATCTGTTGATGTGGGAGGAGTTTCCTCCGTACCGTTTATTTGAGCCGCTGGATGAGAATGCGAACTATGATCAGTTTCTGGTAATGTTCGCAGAATTATACGGAACAGATCCTTCTGATGAAGAACAATATTTGCAAAATCTGAAGAACTTGCAGAACACAGGAATAACTCATCCATATATAGCGCTGGCGGAATGTCATTTCTTTTTAGCCAAAAAAGAATATGCGAAAGCATTAGAGGCTCTTCGTGGAATGGAAAACAGTTATGACAAATTTTATGCGGCTGGTGATATTTTTATGGATCTGGGTATGTATCCGGAGGCAGAAGAACAATTTGAGGCCGCGGAAAAACTCCATCCTGCAGGATATGATCGAAACTTGCTTTATGGGATCTTTTTCTCAAAATACTACGGTGGGAAATGGCAGGAAGCGAAAGATTTTGCAGAACGTGCAGAAAACATGGGATATGAACCTTTTGTGATGCCATTGAAGCTGAAACTTCTGGAAGACTCCTGCAAAAAACTCCTTGGAGATCGCAATGTAGAGGAGCTTTCGGAAGATGAGTGTCTCGTGGTTTGTGAGTATGTGATGCTAACGGGACAGTATGAGCAGGCGATCAGAATCTGTAAAAAGAATCGAAGTGCAGGTTCGGCGAACGGATTCTGGACGGTAAACCTGGCTGAAGCATACCTGGCGATAGGGCAGCAACCCTTTGCAGAAGAATTGATAGAAGCGTGTTACAAGGGTAATATTTTGCTGTCTGGAGAGGATTTTGATCGGATTCGCGAGATGAAAGCACGTCTTTTATTTCAAAAAGGACAGGCGGCAGATGCATATGAGATCATCGAGAGCCTTTGCAATAAATACCCGAATAAGATGCGATATCGATTGACCTATGCAGCAATGTGTATGATATCAGGCAGGATCTCAGAGGCGGTTCGCATTTACAGCTCTTTGCGGTTTCATGTGCCGGAAAATCCGTTTTTTGCTTACGAACTGGGCCGCTGCATGATGAAGCAGGAAAAATATAAACGAGCGCATGCATTATTTGAACTTGCATTGAAAAATGATCCTGATTTTTCTCGTGCATTGTATGAAATGGCACAGGTCTCGATCGATGAAGGAAATCTGGAGGATGCTAAGAATGAAACGGATCTTCTCTATGGAAAGATCGAGGAAAAGAGAAGGCGTTATTTAAAAGGTCAGATCTGTGAGATGGAAGAGAAATTCCGCGAAGCAAAGGAAATTTACAGAAAGCTGATCGAAGAGGAACGTGCGGAAAAGAAGAATGCAGACCAGGATTTCCTGCATTCAGTGTATGAACGATATTTCCTTATGAGAGAAGTTACTGGTGCAGTCGTGGTTTCTCAAATACGGAATCTGGAAAATACGTTGAAAGAAGTACCGGATTGCGCACAGCTCTGGATGATGCTGGGAGAGACTCACGAGGATTGTGAAGTAAAACCGGAACAAGCCATATCATGTTATCGTAAAGCTCATGAAGCGGATCCATATCATGAGGGGGCGCTGGCAAAGGTGATCGATTATGAGATCGACAAAGAAAACTGGCAGAATGCGTTAGTGTATTGTGAACGAATGATCACCAATACGGGAAATCGTGATTACTATCTGGTTCAAGCCGGGTGTGCCATGGAACTGGGGCTTGATGAGGCTTTTGCCGGAGACATTGCAGCCTATGTCAGACAAGGCGGTGAGGAAAGGGAAACCTATGAGCTTTGCAGTGCCTATGCTATGAAAAAAGGAAATTATGATAAGGCCATTGAAATTTATGAAAAACAGCTCGATGATCGAGCGTCAGGAGAGGTCCCGTGTTATGCAGAGATGGCGATATGCCTGTGTAAGCAGGGGAAATCCGGAGAAGCAGAAGCCGTGCTGCAGGCGGCTATAGATAGTGGAGGAAATAATCCGGAATGGCTTTATACGCTGTATGAAATCCAACGATCCAGGGGCAATTTTAAAGGTGCTTCCCGCACATTGAAACGAATTCGTAAAAATGCCGGTGTGACAGTGTTTAACGACGACTACGGGGAGCTTTCCGTCCGGCTTTTCCTGGAAGAAGGGCGGCTTGCCATTGCAGGCAAGATGGCGGAAAGTCTTAGTTCCTATGACGGGGAAAAGCTCTGTGCGATCCTGTATGTGCTGCGAGGAAATTATCGGAGTGCCATGCGGCTTCTAAGGAAGCTTATCGACCGGGAGCCGGAAGAACTGGAATACTACAGCTGGATGGTGCTGTGTCAGGCTCTTTGGGGAAAACGAAGCGGCGCGGCCGACTACGCGAAACAGGGACTTAAGGCCTTTGCAGAAAAACACGTTTCCGTGGAAAAATTGAGCCGCCCGGATCATTTGTGCCAGTATGGATTTTTCCTGTACTTTGCGGGATCGCCGCAGCAGGCCTATGAGATCTTTGGGCGTGCAGCTGCCGCTGTACCGTGCCACGACGAGATCTGCAGTCGCTGCTACGAGGCATATTACGGGATCGGGCTCTGCAAAGCCTTCGACCACGATCGTGAGGCATCCCAGGAAGCGTTTGAGAAATCTTTGCAGATCCAGCCTCATAATACAGTGTGCCGGAAGCTTTCGGAAAATCTCCTGAAATCCCTTTGACATGCCGTATATTTTATCTTATAATACATCCATAAAACCGCTGGAGCCGGACAGGATCCTGGCGGAAATGTGGACTTTTCAGAGAGATCTTTTTCGCCGCATAACGGAGCATATCCGCTATGCGGTGTTTTTATGTGCTGCAGAAAGCAGCAAAGGCTGGAGAAGGTGGAGATACAGTAATGACACAGACATTTATGAAGGAAAAGAAGATTTTACCCCTGGTGCTTTCCATGTCACTGCCGATGGTCATTTCCATGGCGGTGAATTCGCTCTACAACATTGTGGACAGCTATTTCGTGGCGAAACTGAGCGAGGAAGCCATGACGGCGCTGGCACTGGTGTATCCGGTGCAGAATCTCATCACATCTATTGCCGTCGGATTCGGCATAGGGATCAATGCCTGCGTGGCGTTTTATCTGGGTGCGGACGATAAGCTCAAGGCGGACAATGCAGCATCTTCAGGGGTATTTTTGAGTATCCTTCACGGTATACTTCTGATGATCTTCTGCATTGGCGGGATGCCGCTGTTTGTACGGATGTTTTCGTCTGATGAAGTGGTGATCGGCATGGCACTGGCATATTCACGCCGGGCGTTTGCGTTTGCCATCATGGTGACGGTAGGGATCGCTTTTGAAAAAATATTTCAGGCGACAGGTCGCATGAAAGTGTCCATGATCAGTATGATCTGCGGATTCGTGACCAATATCGTGCTGGATCCGTTGATGATCTTCGGCATCGGGCCGTTTCCGCGGATGGAGATTTCGGGTGCTGCCTATGCAACGGGGATCGGGCAGACGGTGACACTGCTGGTATACCTGGGCGTATATGCAGGAGGCTCGCTATCGGTTCAGGTGAGTCGAAAAAAACTGGCATGGGATCGCAAGCTTATGATTCGTCTCTACGGTGTCGGGATCCCTGCGACCCTTAATATGGCACTGCCTTCCGTTTTGATTTCAGCACTTAACGGGATCCTGGCAGGATTTTCACAAAGCTATGTGCTGGTGCTTGGCGTTTATTACAAACTGCAGACTTTTATATACCTGACGGCCAATGGGATCATTCAGGGAATCCGTCCGCTGGTAGGATATAATTACGGAGCCGGAGAACTGGAGCGTGTACATAAGATATTTTCGGTGACACTGAAACTGACGGCAGGGGTCATGGCGGCCGGCATGCTGTTTTCCTGGATCTTGCCCCACACGCTTATCGGTCTGTTCACTATTCAGGAATCTACTGTTTCCATCGGTGTGACGGCGCTCCATTATATCAGCTTTGGTTTCATCGTTTCGGCGGTATCCATCACTGTATCCGGTGTTCTGGAAGGGTTGGGAAAGGGTTCCCAGTCCCTGCTTGTGTCTCTCGCACGCTATCTGATCATTATTGTTCCGGCAGCATTTCTCTTAAGCCGTATCTTTGGTGCAAAGGGCGTGTGGATGGCTTTTGCCATCGCCGAATTTATCACGGCCGGCTTCGCGTATGCGGTGTATCGCAAGGCGGTGTAGAGTGATGTGATAACAGTGCAAATATAAAAAAGAGCGGCATGCGCCGCTCTTTTTAGAGGTGTATTATGGGGGTAGCGATTACCCTTCGATTGCAATGTATTTATTCTGTGTAAGTTCCTTGACATCTTTCTTCGGTACGGACAGCTTCAGGATACCGTCTTCGTATTTCGCCTTGATATCCTCTTCGTTCAGGTGCTCGCCAACATAGAAGCTTCTGCTCATAGAACCGGCGTAACGTTCTCTGCGGATATATTCGCCCTTCTTGTTCTGTTCGTCTTTGTCGAGTCCCTTTGCTGCGGATACTGTCAGATATCCGTTTTTCAGTTCTGCCTGAATCTCATCCTTCTTGAATCCTGGAAGGTCGATGTCAAGTTCATACCCTTCATCTGTTTCTCTGATGTCGGTCTTCATCATGTTTTTGACATGTTTACCGTACAGCGGATTTTTACCTCCGAAGAAGTCGTCTTCAAACATGTCATTCATAAACCCATCAAATAAATCTCTGTTCCACAAACTGTTTCTCATCATAAGTCATCTCTCCCTTTTTTGGATTATCATCCTTTTTTTCTAATCTCATTTCCCGTACCCCTCGGTACAATTGTATTATATCACTTTTGTTAGCGCTGTCAAGAGGTGAGTGCTAATTTTTCGAAAAAATTTAATCGTTCCATTTAGATGCCCTTTTATTACAACATCACAGCAAAAACTCGAAGATTGATTTAAACTATCAAACTTAGAGGTGAATGATATGTGGAAGATTTTGATTTGCTCCGAGGACAAAGATTTTATGCGGGATCTGGGACACCGGATCCGCAGACTGGCAGGAGAGAGGTTAAAAGAAATACGACTGTTTTCCAATAAGGAAGATCTGGATTTTTATACAACAGGAAGGCCGGAGGAATCCGATATTATCCTGATCGATATAAGCCGGGATAATGGAGGGATCCAGCTGGCACAGAAGATCCTGGCGGTACAGCCCCATTCTCAGATCATTTTCATGGCGTCGACGGATAAGTATTATCTGGACGTATACAGCGTGGATCACGTGTACTTTTTAAAGAAGCCGATCGAAGCCGTCTTTTTAATGAAGGCGTTAAACAAGGCGGGCTCCCGTTTGCAGGATATGAAAAAAAGCTATCTGGTCATCAGCAACAAACAGGGCATCTACAAGATCCCTTTATATACGATCCTGTGCTTTGAAAGCGAGAAGAGAAAGATCCATGTTTATACCCAGGAGCGGGAGCTCTCTTATTATGGAAAGTTCGAGGATCTGATGGAAAAGCTGGATCCTCGGTTTGCCCGCTGTCACAATAGCTATATCGTCAATCTGACAAAAGTACGCGAGCTAAGCGATAAAAAATTCGTTTGCGAAAATGGCAAGAATGTGCCCATCAGCAAGACTTATTATGTCGATGTGCGGGAAAAGTTCCTCTCATATTTAGATGGCGGGGAATTCTGCGGAGGGACTCCGCTGGGAGCACACTCTTGATTTTGAAGCCTCTTTATTCATATACAGATTTCTTTTTTCGACGGTTTCGGCGTGATGACTTTTGCAGAAACAGCTGTGCGCTCGTTTCAAAGTAGTCGCCGTGATCCTCCATGGAGAGGGAACCGTTGTAGGATGAGACGATTGAGCTGATGATCCCAATGCCCAGGCCGTGATTCAGAGTATCTTCTTTGGTGGTTTTCATGCCTTCTTTTTTTGGCGAAAGGCCGGAACTTTTGCTATTGGAAACTTCTATCATCCATACTTTTTTACGGATCATGCTGGAAAACCGCAGGTACGGTTTTTCCTGACCGCTGGCCTGGCATGCTTCGATGGCATTATCCAGTAAATTCCCCATGAGGGAGATCATATCGATTTCCTGCATGACTGCCGGGTCAGGCAGCGCGCGGATCTCATCTTCGAACCGGATCCCCAGCTGCTCGCATTTTCCTTTTTTGTCGGCAATAAGTGCTTCCTGTGCCGTGCTCCCGCCGTGGATATAGCGGAGCAGCTGGCTGCATTCTTCTAAGCAGTATTCCTCCTTCTCTTTGGAATCAAATGTTTCAATAGCGTCTCGCACCTGTTTTGTGATCTCCCCGGCACGCTTGCAGAATTCCACATTGTGATCCATGTACTGGTTCTGCAGCTGCCAGCCTGAGATCAGTTTTTCATTCTGCTGTTTCCGCTTCCGGTTGACACGGTACAGCGAGATGATGATGACGATGTTGATCAGCGCCAGAAATGCGAGGATCGTTAAAAGTGTAGGTGTAGAGTACATGAATTTTCTCCTTTCTGCCAGGTGGCGGTGCCGTTGTGCTGTTTGAGAATAGTCTGTAGCATCCGGAAAAAGCTGGAGCTGCGGAGCAGCGCCGGGTGCAGCGAACGTCTTCCGGTGGTGTCGATGGCAAGCGATAACTGATTCTCTTCCGAAGTGATGCAAAGCCTTTCCGGCGGAAGTTTTTTCTTCTGCAAAAGCTGCTGCATATACTGATAGATCTCATATTTTTCACGGGAAGAAAGCTGTGGGACGTTCAGCGTCTGCCATGACAGCTGGCGGTGGATCTGTCCGTCGATCTCTTTGCAGATCCTCAGCAGAGATTCCCGATATCCTTCCTCCGGCACAGCCAGATGATTGGAAAGATCGTGGCGCAGGCTGCGGATGCTCCCGTGGAGCATGGAAACGTTCTGATAGTAGTCCAGGAGCATGGTGCTTTCCATGGTTTGCAGTCTCTGGAGCTGTTTCCGGTGGAATGTTGCACGCGCCAGCAGGATGGTGATCAGCAGGATGATCGTCAGCAGTGCGTAGGAGAAGTCCCAGATGTAATTATTCCAGAAGTTAGCGTCAGTCCCGCGATTGACCATGTAATTGTTGCTGGACAGCAGTATGAACAACCGCGAGATATAGGCAACGAAGCTCAGCAGGAAATACGCCAGACAGATCCAGTCTGGGATTTTGGAAAACAGCCAGTTGAGCTTTTTCCTAAACAAATAGTATACTGCCATGATGGTCAAGAGGAAGGACATCCATAGAGCCAGCAGGATGATGCATCCGGCTGGATAATTGCAGTATTCTCCCGGGTTTGGCGGCAGGAACCGATCTCCCAGCCATTTGGTCAAAATCGCTGTCGGCGTGCAGGGCAGGGTGAAGAGAAAGTCATAGTAAAATGTGGTTTTGATAAAGTTTCGCGGGAAATATCCTTCTCCGTAGATCCCGATGATCGTCAGAAGGATAAACGTATTGAACGCATGGACCAGCGAATGGGTGATCTGGATCGTCAGAGTCGTGTGATACTCAGGAACCAGCTCCAGCCCTATTTCGACCGCTTTGAAAATGATGGTATATATTATGATAAGCCAGAAAACCTTTTTTTGATGACTGCTGACGCCGATGCATTTGAACACCAGAAACAGCTGGATGCAGCAGAAAATCGGAAGGGTTCCCAGCAGCAGGATCATTTGATAGATATGCAGCATGGATCGTTCTCCTTTATTGTAAAATTCGTAAATTGAAGTGTGAAGCCGTGTTCCGTCTTTTTCCATGCTGCCCGTGCTCCGTGGGAGAAAGCGATGCGCTTCAGCAGGAGAAATAGCGGGCGGTTTTTCAGACGCGCCAGACGCAGCCCCTTTGCAGCAGAGATGGTAAAGCGGATCGAACTTTGTTCTTCGGTGATGCAAAGAGCCTCCGGCGGAAGCTTTGCAGACTGCAGAATAAGCTGCAGGTAGCGGAAGATTTCGTATTTTTCGCGGGAGGACAGGGCTTCGGTTTTTATGGATTGCCAAAAAAGCTGGCTGTGGATCTGGCTGTCTATCTGGTCGCAGATGGTCAGCAGAGAGTCGCGGTAGCTTCCTTCCGGTATCGCCAGATGATTGGAAAGATCGTGACGCAGACTGCGGATGCTCCCGTGGAGCATAGAAACGTTCTGGTAATATCGCAGCTGCATATCGCTCTCTAGATGCTGGATCCTTTGCAGCTGGTATTTCTGCCGGGCAACAGTGATCAGCAGATACAGCGTGATCAAAAGGAGTATGACCATTATAACGTCTGCGTTGAACAGGGTGTCGCGTGCGCATCGTTTATCGAACAGAAAAAGCTGCCCTTGATAGATGAACATGACGATGACCTTGCCGATGTAGATCAGGAAAGTGATCCCCATGAGGAGCAGGCAAAGGTTTTCCGGGATCTTGCTGAGAAGCCGGTTCAAAGGTTTGCGAAACAATACTATGGATAGTGCGATGGCTGCCGCACTGTATGCCCAGAGAAGGATCCACAAAAGATCTCCCGGCTGGCTGGCTGTGAACAAGGTTTTAGAGTGAACCAGATGATGCTTTGATAAAAAGAGAGCTAGATTGTTCGGATCTAGCATGTTGGCACCGATGGTGACAAGATCGTAATAAAAGAACAGTTTGACCCAGTTTCGTCCCAGGGTGCCGTCGGCGTAGACTGCCATCAGGAAGATCAGGATAAAAGTGTCCAGGGTGTGGACGGACCAGTAGACCCAGTATGTAGTTGTGGGCATTGCTGACGGATCAGGACTCAGCAGCAGAAAATCCATCCCCTTGAAGAGGATCGTGTAGACCACCAGGATCACGAAAACTTTTCTTTTATGTTGCGATACGTGACAGCCGTAGAACAGAAACATGACCTGAATGACCAGATAACAAAGTACATACAGACAAAGTGCGATTGCATAAATCAAAACAAAATCCCCCTAAATTGCAATTATATAAATAATAGAATAATTATAGCATCAAGGATGGGTAGGGGATAGTTAAATTTAGAATTTTTGTAAAAACTTTAGACGCTTGGTGGCGGGCGACAGCAGACAGCCGACAGCCGAAATGGTCGATTATTACATTTGGTGAGTCGAAAATTACAACGAACCTCTTGATTGCGTCAGGCGGTGGTATAATCCATTTCATCAGAAATACTTGAATGACGGGAGGGAAATTCAGATGGAGACGATGCAGAAAAGACAGGATGAGAGGATGGACTCTTTAATGGAAAAGCGAATGAAAGAGGTGTTTGTCCGGTGGCTGCAGGAAAACGACTACGATGAGGCAGCATTTTTGGAGAAATATAGCGAGGAAGAACTGGTGATGCAGTACGTGATCGGCGAAGAACGCTCGCGGATCTATTTGGCGGATGACCAGGGCGGTCAGGCCGAGGTCCTTTGCGAATTTTCTACAGACCGGATCGGGGAAAGCCGGGATCTGATTGGTGAAGTAACGCTGCGGGCGTCCTGGATCGCATGGATCGCCATGGACAAACTGTACGGTGCAGAGCACAATTCTCTGCGGAAGCTGCCGGAGTCGGCGGACTGTGGGCTGGCTGAGAATATCAGGAGGGAATATGAAGGATTGTGCTGGCAGGGGGAGACTGTGAGCTAAATGTTACATTTGAAAGGTTGATTGTTACATATGTATAGGGTCGGATTATATGGAGTGATATAATCAAACGGATTATTAGCAAAGCGTTTATATATTATGGAGGACGTAATGGAATACGCAGAAATTAGTAAAGCCGGAGACAGGGAAATCAATGAAGATTCTCTTCAATCATTTCAGGTGGGGAATAAAATGGTTTTTGTTTTGGCAGATGGATTAGGTGGACATGGATATGGAGAAATCGCATCGAAAGAAGCCGTTGAAGCTGTAAAAAAGCATTTTATTAGTAATTCAGAGGAGGAAATCCATAAATTATTGCAGGATTCTTTTCAAGTGGCACACAATATGCTGAAGAAACTGCAGAATGAAGTACATGATGATTCTTTTTTTAAAACAACGATGGCGATCGTAGTGATAGGAGAGGATTATGTGATATGGGGTCATATCGGTGACTCCAGGATCTATCATTTTGAGGAAGGCTGTTTGATTGAACGATCGATGGATCATAGTGTTCCACAGATGCTGTTCAATACTGGAACTATCCGGGAAAAACAAATTCGGCATCATGAAGATCGAAATCGTCTGACCAGAGTATTAGGATCGGATGAAGAAAATTCGAAACCTTTTATTACGATACAAGAACCTCGTAATGAAGATGCAGCTTTTTTGCTGTGTTCGGATGGATTTTGGGAATTTGTACCGGAAAAAACCATGATCAAAACTTTGCATAAATCCGCAGATGTTGGGGAATGGTTGAGAACTATGGAAAAAAGGGCTTTGAAGAATGGCAAAAAATACAACATGGATAACTATTCTGCAATTGCTGTAAAACTCTAACACTCATGGAGGATCATAAATGGCAGTCATAAAATGCAGTCAGGGTCATTATTATGATGACAGTAAATTCGACGAATGTCCTCATTGTAAAAATGGGCTGGAGCATATAAAAAAAGAATCTTATGTAGATGATTTAGAAAAGTTAAAAACACAAATCGGTGTCAAAAAACCAGAAGATGATGAAAAGACAGTTTGCCTGGAAATCGGAGCAGGAGAAAATATCGATACGGATAAAACGATCGGATTTTATAACTTCGAGTCAGGAACAGAACTTGTCACAGGCTGGCTGGTAAGCATGAAAGGTCCCTCGCGGGGGAGGGACTATAAATTGTTTCATGGCTGGAACCGGATCGGCAGAGGTTCGGATATGGATGTATATATTTCGGATGATCGAAGCATTTCGTTGCAAAATCAGGCGTCGATTGTATTTGATGATAAAAAGTCTAAATTTTATCTGGTCAATGAGGAAAGTTCGCTGACGTATTTAAATGGGGTACATACTGCGGGGAGCACAGAGATAAAAACTGGGGATAAAATTTCAATGGGGAATACAGAACTAATATTTATTGCATTTTGTACGGAGGAGAGAAAATGGGAAGAAGATCCGCAATAATACTGATCCTTGCAGTCCTTTTTATGTTTTCAATGACATCAGTTTTTGCTGATGTTTCGATCAGTAAAGAAAGAACTACAGTTACCAATCTTTTACCGAACATCACGATTTATATGGATACGGACCAGACTTACGATGTGAACAAGGATGAGCTCCAGGTACTGGTTAATGAAACGAAAACGGATGTCCAGTCTGTAAAAACGTTTGAGAAAACGGATCAAAATACTAATTACTTTATTCTGGTGGATATATCAAAATCATTACCAAAAGACTCTTTTGAGGCAATCAAGCAGGGAATCATTGGTTTTGGAAAACAATTAAATAAAGAAGACAAGGTGTATCTGATTCCGTTTGGCGAATCGGTCTATGCGGAAGAAAAGGCGATGGATCCAACCGGATCGGATTTTGAACAAGCTGTTAAAAAACTGTCATTAAAAGACAATAACACGCAGCTGTACACAGCTATAGATGCAGTTGTTACCAAAGCGGAGGATGATAAGGATTCCAATCGTAATGTAGCGATGGTATTTACAGATGGAATTGATGACACCACAGGAGGGCAGATCACCAGTGACGAAGCAAAAAAAGGAATGCTGGAAGAGGGGGTTCCTCTGTATGGCTTTGTTGTAGGAAAAGACAAGGCCGGCAAAGATCTTCTGGGTGAGTTTTGTCGCAGTGTGAATGGAAGCATTGAAGATATTGATGCAAAATCTATCGACAGCAAATTATCCGATTTAAAAAATGTTCTGGATCGTACCCTTACCATTCAGACAAAAGTACGCAACTCAGAAGATATTGTTAATGAATTTGATGTTCGTATTCAGTTGCATGGAAAGAAAGATACTGTTGTGAAAAAAGGGATCATTGCACATAAAAGTGATGACTCGAAAGATGTTTTTGCAGTAGCTATGAAAAAAATGATAATGAAATACTGGTGGGTCATTGTAATCGTTGCAATTGCTTTGATCGCGCTTATTGTTCTTCTGACGATCAGAAGAAACAAAGGTATTGTCAATGTTGATGGAAAAATCGTATATGGAAGCAAAGTGCAGCGTAAATACCACATGCAGGTGAAAGAGCATAATACTAGGGATCTAAAGCTTGCGATCAGCGTGAATGGTGGGAAAGCTTATTTACAGGAAGTTACTTTGGTAGAGAGCATTATTGTTGGACGTTCCAGTATGTGTGACGTGTATTTCGATGACGCCAAGATGTCCCGGCAGCATTTCAGTGTGGAATTTTCACAGGGCAATATTTATTTAAATGATTTAGATAGTACTGGCGGCACCTATTTGAATGGAGTGCGGGTATATACGAAGCAGAAACTTCAGAGAGGCGATACCATTACTGCAGGCAAGACGAATATTAAAATAGACTGGTAATCCGGAAGTTGGAGGCGATTCTACATGGCGAACAGCAGCAATGCAAAATATAGCAATTTAGCATTAAAAGTGGAAACAGTTCTCAACCAGCGATATGTCATCAGAAGTGTGATCGGGATTGGCGGATTCGGCATCACCTATCAGGTATATGACATTTACAACAAGCAGGTGTATGCGTTAAAAGAGCTGTTTATCAATGATACTGTCATAAGAGGTGATGATGGCAAGACAGTCATTCCATATGAAAATAAACGGAAAATTTTCGAGCATGGGGTGGAACGGTTTTTAGAAGAATCTTCGATTCTTCATGAACTGAATGGTGTTTCCAATGTTGTTGGCATCACAGATTACTTTCAGGAAAATAACACTGCTTATTTCGTTATGGAATATATTCAGGGCAAAACGTTAAAGGGAGTCATGGCTCAATATGGAGGGCGTATTCCCATCCCAAAAGCCGTCGATATCATTTTTAAAGTGGGAGAAACCTTAAAGATTATTAACCAGAAATATCATATTTTTCATCGGGATCTGTCTCCAGAGAATATTTTGATTCGAGAAAATGGAGAACCTGTCATTATAGATTTTGGCAATGCGAAGAATTACATGCGAAATGAAGGAAATAGTATGTCCATCGTTTTAAAACCTGGTTTTGCACCGCCAGAGCAGTATACGGGAAAAGATCAAGGCCCTTGGACGGATGTATATTCCTTGGCGGGGATCCTGTATTACATCATTTCGGGGACGAAAGTTTCCCCTTCTACAGAGAGGATCATGGGTGCCACTTACGAGCCTTTGTGTGAGAAAGTTCCGGAATGCCCCACTAGTATTTCTAATGCGATCGACAGGGCACTGGTTTTAAATCCTAAAGAGCGGATACAGGATACCGGAAGCTTTGTAGAATCCTTTGCCAGCATAAAACAGGAAAAGAAAAAACAGAAAACAGAAGGCTTTCCTTCTGTTACGGTAATAGAAAATGGAAAGAAAAAAGATGTTTGGAGGCTTCCTGTAGGAGTTGACTTGATTGTAGGCAGAGAAGGTGGATCTAGTAATATTGCAGTATCTACCAGCAATCAGATCAGCAAACAGCATATGATAGTGTCCTATAGTAAAAATGATGCACTGTTTCATATAATGGATATTTCTACCAACGGCATATATTTAAATGGTGTACGACTAAAAAAAGGACAGCAATACACGGTGGAATCCGGTCAATCACTGGTCCTTGGAAATAAAATATGTACATTGCAATTAGGTATTTAAGATATGAGAAAAAAAGAAAAGAAATTACGTGAATCCATGTCGGAAGCGATGACAGTTCAACTCGACGATGAAGATTTAAAAGAATTCAGTAATGCAGACATTTTGATGGGAAGTTCCAGTATTGTTGGAACAAGAAGCAATCAGCAGGACGCTTTTTTTATGGATCGATCATGGTTCCCGGATTATGCCGCTGCGGTGGTATGTGATGGGATGGGAGGATTGGAAAATGGAGCAGTAGCAAGTGCTATTGCAGTAGAGTATATTTCCAAGATGCTGGAAGAGTCCGTTTTAAATACTGATTTAAAAAAATCGTTTTTTAAAATCATGAATGAGGCAAATCAGCAGATTCTAGACCTAGAAGGAAAAGCGGGGACCACTGCAGTATTTGTTTTGATTAAAAATGGATTACTGCATTGGGCGTCTGTAGGAGACAGTAAGATCTACATATTTAAAAATGGCAAGTTGAATTGTTTGACGAATGAACATAACTATAGTTTTATGGCGAAAAAGAGAATGCATGACAGGAGTTTTCGATTTAATCCAAAGGTACGGAAGGATGCCCTAGTCAGCTATCTGGGTTCGACCCATCCCGCATATATAGATATTCATCCTCGCCCTCTGGAGCTGGAGGATGATGACATCGTTCTGTTGTGCAGCGACGGATTGTATAAATCCTTGCGGGAGGATCAAATTGTAGAACAGCTGTTGAAGCATGGGGACTTTGTTGAAGATACTGCAGCAGCTTTAACTTCAGAAGCTTTAAAGAACAGTAAAGGTAGTCAGGATAATACAACAGTCGTTGTATTGAAATATAAGAATAAAAATATGTAATGCTTGAATCAAGCAGAAGGAGGAGCATCTATGAATTTAATAAAATGCAACAATGGACATTATTACGATGGCGATAAGTTTGATTACTGTCCACATTGTGCGGGAATCGGCAGTAATGATCCGGCAGGAGATATGACAGTTTCCATTGATATTACACCAAATCAGGAAATGGCAAAAGATTTGGACCAGACAGAACCTTTAACAGAGCCTAAAACAGAGGCTGGTGTTATGCATACCATTCCGGATGATACAGAAAAGACCGTGGGATTTTACTCCAGTGAGGTAGGGGTAGAGCCGGTTGTGGGATGGCTGGTATGCGTGGAAGGAAATGAGTTTGGCCAGAGCTTTACGTTAAGAGCCGGAAAGAATTTTATCGGAAGAAATCCAGTGGTAAATGATATTGTTCTGCAGGGGGATGCTTCGGTATCACGTGAAAAGCATGCAATCGTTATTTACGATCCTAAATCCCGCAACTTCCTTGCACAGCCTGGTATGTCCAGTGAACTGTTTTATGTAAATGATGAAGTGGTACTCCAGGCTGTAAAAATCCAGAGCAAGGATTTTCTGGCGGTAGGGAATACGAAGCTGATGTTTGTTCCGTGCTGTGGTCCTGATTTTACATGGGATGATTACAGAAAAGAGGATTAAATAAATGAAAAA